>Ga0315273_10011603_pt1 | contig 11276 bp, 11 predicted proteins | sample YL17G02_0_MG_FD_205753 | JGI IMG/M metagenome (GOLD analysis project Ga0315273, IMG submission 205753) | Sediment microbial communities from Yellowstone Lake, YNP, Wyoming, USA - YL17G02_0 | ecosystem: Environmental > Aquatic > Freshwater > Lake > Sediment | place: USA: Wyoming | collected...
TATGAGCCGCCGCGGCTCATAGGTCACGACTGTCCCCGGAATTCGGCCGGGCTGTCAGGCCAGGAGTTCGGCCTTAGCCGCTTCGACAATCCGGTCCAGTTCGGCGGCGAACCGGGGCTCGAGTTCCATCGGCTTCTGGGCGGCGACCAGTTCGCGCCATCGAGCGTCGGCCTTGCGCAGAATGCGGCTATCCTCCTCGTGAGGGAAGGCGCCTCCGGATTTGCGGTACGTGCGATCGAACATTCGCGTGGCCCACAGCACCTCGCGATAGTGCCTGGCCGTGTGCTCGCTCTCCAAATAGGTGGCCTTCTCGCCGAACTCGAGTTCATTGATGAGATCGACGCACATGGTTTCTTCACTCACCTCCATGCCCCGGCCAAACCCGTACTGGGCCCGGTTCATGTCAAGGTCGATCATGGCCTGGGCCGGCGAGAAGACCGCGCCGTTATCCAACAGACCGATGGGCAGCGAGGCGCTGACCGTGCACCCGAACGCCATCTGCCGGTACGTCTTCATGAAGGCAGCCTGCATGCCGGGGCACTTGGCCTCGACGTAGCCGGATTCGACATTGAGCACGATTCCGTACTTGTGGCGGAACAACTGGTGCAGCGCCGCGTCGGTGAGGATGGCCGCGGGGGTCGAGTAGCAGATCTGGGTCGTCTTCATGTCCATCTCGCCGGTGATGGCGCTGGCGTAGTAGAAGATCTCGGGGTCGATCAGAGTGGCCGCCGTCAGGCAGCCCAGGATTTCAGCGGTTGCCACCACCGCCGCCCCGGCGGGCGTGACGGGACAGGTTGCGCCCAGAATCGGCATGGGCGCGAAGTTCACCGGGAACTTGTAGCGCAGGGCCTCTTCCAGGACCTCGCCGGATCGCGTGTCGAGCTTCAGCGGCGAGGTGGTACAGTAGGCGTGCACGAAAACCGGCGGTGCCGTGCGCAGCGCGTCCCGGTTGCCGTCCGCCGCCAGCGCGGCGAACTCGGCGAGATACTTCACTTCCTTGCCGCTGCTGGTTCCCACCCAGCCGGGCTTGCGCGTGTTGCGCAACAGGATGCGCGAAGATTCGATGATTTCGATGCGCGGGTCGAAATCGCCGCAGACGAAGGGCGCGCAAATGGCCTTCACTTCCGGCAGGGCGTTGCCCAGTTGGATGATGTCGGTTTGGTCCTGGCCGGTGGGCGCGCGGTAAGCGCCCGACGGATAGTCGTACACCACCGGCGCCCCGAAGCCGAAGTCGACGCACCACTCATCGGGCCTGGCGACGTCTTCGGCCGGCATTTCCCGGCAGAATGGGTACCACAACGACGACCGGACCATGCGGTATCGCCCGCGCTGGGCGGCGATCTGTTTCTCGACCAGATCGGGCTTGAACCAGGCGCGGTTCCGGGCGAAGTCCACTTTGCAGCCGGCATCCGCGAGCGCCTGCAATAGAAAAGGCGCCCGGATTTGCAGGCCGGTGGTCTCGAGCACTCGCAGAGCGCCCTCGTGCAGGCGCTCCATCTGTTCGCTCTCGACGACTCGCAGCAGACCCTTCACGGCTCACTCCAGCGGCAGGCGCACCGGCCGGCCCTCGGCGGCGGACAGGTCCGCCGCCAGGCAGATCTCATGCGTCTTGACGGTGTCAGCCACGCTGGCGTGCGATTCCGTGTTGGTCAGAATGCATTCGACGAAGTGGTCCACCTCGATCTGGAATGGATGGTGGGTGACATCTCCGGAATCCGGCAGAACGGTGGGCACGGTGGCCCATCCATTTTGCCCCGGCCAACTGGTGGTGAAGATCTGGCTGTTGCGGATTGTGCCCTGTTCGCCGAACAACTGCACGTTAAAGGTGTACGGCATGCGGCATTCGACCAAAGATGCGACTTTGCCCATGGCCCCGCCGGCAAAACGGAGGATGGTCACGATGTTGGGGTCGTATTCGTAGGCCAGGAGATTGCGCTTGCTGGTATTGGAGTAGGCGCTGACCTCGACCGCTTCGTCGCGCACCAGCCAGCGCATTCCGTCCACGGCGTGGCAGCCGGCCATGAGCAGCGAACTGCCGCCCGTCTTCCGGCTGGTGAGCCATTTCCAGGAGCCGTACCAGGGTCCGATGCCGTGGAAGTAATCCACCTCGGCATAGTAGACGTCGCCGATGAGCCCCTGATCGAGCATGGCTCGGATGTTAGCGAACATCGGGTTCCAGCGCAGCACGAAACTGGTGATGCTTTTCACACCCGCCGCTTTGACAGCATGATCGAGGGAGCGGAGGCTGGCAAGCGTGAGGGCGACCGGCTTCTCGACGAGGACATGCTTGCCGGCGCGCGCGCAGGCAATGCCCTGCTCGGCATGCTGATCGTGCGGCGTGCAGATGGCGACGATGTCGATCGCCTTCTCCTTGAGCATCTCGGCCGGATCGTCGAAGGCGGCGCAGCCGCTCAACCCATGCTCGGCGGCTTTGGCGGCGGCGCGCGCCCGGTCCCGGCTGCAAATCGCCGCCACCTCGCAGTGGACATTCTTCCGGAACGCCTTGATGTACTCGTTGGAAACCCAACCGGTTCCTATCAGGCCAACGCCGAGTCTTTTCATTTGGCTTATCCTGCCATGGCGAGAATCTTGTCGGCGGCGCGCGAGATCTTCAGGAGCCGGTCCGGATCCTTGGGATCCTGGGCCGCTTCGACGGAAAGGAACCCGGAATAGCCTGTCTTGCCCAGACAAGCCATCACTTCCTTCCAATCGACGTCGCCCTCCAGAAGGTCGACGAAACGCCCCTGCTCGGAACGGGCCGAGAGTTTGTAGTCCTTCAGGTGCACGCGCGCGATCCGCTGTCCCAGAGTCATGATCCAGTCCTGCGGATAGCCGTACTGCATGGGGTTGGCCACGTCGAAGTGAACCTTGACCCAAGGGCTGTTGAACTGATCGACGAAGTTGCGCATCTCGATCGGGCTCAGCAGAAACTTGCTCCAGCTATTCTCCGGGCCGATGACGACCCGGGCTTCGGCAGCCCGCGGGATGACCTTCCGGAGTTCGGCCGTGGAACGGTCCCACGTATCCTGGTATCCCATCTGAAATCTGGCGCCCGATCCCAGCCGGCCCGGTATCAGCAGCAGCGGGCAGCGATCCAGATACGTCGCGATCTCGATGGCTTTCTCGATCGCCGCCACTCCCTTGGCGCGCACATCCGGCGAAGGGTCGTTCAGAGGGTTGGCATTCAGGCCATCGGCCACGTACATGCTCACGATGGTCACGCCGGCTTTGCGGGCATCGTCGGCCAGGCGCTTCACCTGGTCGAGAGGCGAAGAGAGCTTGATTTCGTCCCCCAGTTGGATGTCGAAGCCTTCAAAGCCCGCGTTTCTGAGCTGCCGGAAGCACTCGACGTAGGGCATGGTCTTGGGGAAGCCCATGCACCAGAAGCCCTTCCGGTATTGGGGCGCGGGCGGTTGCGCCGCCGCCGCGCTGGCCCCCGTCACGCTGGCCGCTCCCGCGCTGGCCGCCGCCGTGCCGGCGGCTCCCGCCGCCATGAAATCCCTGCGGTTCAGAGGTTGCATGCGATTGCCTTTCCATTCCGTCTTCTCGACTCGAGCATGAGCAGCGTCAGCTTTACACTCCTGGCGGACGCTTCCGGCGGGCACAACACGGGCCCGATGCCCGTCCGGCAGCACTCCAGGAAGTACTCGATCTCGGCCTGGTAACAGTCCTTGCCGCTCAACTCCGGCGTCCGGGACTCTCCGTTGGCCCGGTAGAGAGCCGGCGGGCGGCCCGCCGAGCTATACTCGACCACCCCGCCGTCGCCCACCACGGTGAACTCCATCGAAAACGGGTAGGCGCCCAGGTGATGCCAGCCGCCCGTGACGGTGACGAAGCCGATCTCAGGGTATTCGAACCGCGCCAGGATGTTGTCGATTCCGTGGGCCATGTCCTCATGCCCCACCGCTGAAACCGTCCGCGGCCTTCCGAACAGGTGCAGGCACATGTCCACATCGTGGATCAGCAGGTCGAAGATCCCCCCGCCGCTCTTAGCCGAATCGAACTCCCAGGGTCCCCATCCCGGCACGGCGCAGCGCCGGCGGAAGAACGCCGAGCGGACCGGGCCGAGGCTGCCGTCCTCCAGGTAGTTCTGGAGGATCCGATAGGGCTCTAGGAAGCGAAGCACCTGCGCCACCATCAGGATCTTGCCCTGCCGCCGGGCTTCGGCGGTCATCGCGTCGCACGCCGCTCCATCCAGAGCCATGGGCTTCTCGACCAGCACGTGCTTGCCCGCCCGCAACAACTCGATGGTGACGGGAGCGTGCAGGTGGGTCGGCAGGCAGACATCGACCGCGTCCACGCCGGGGTCGCCGGCCATCTCCGCCACCGAGCGGTACTTGCCGACGCCGGAGAAATCCATCGTTTGCGCCGGGCCGCCGATGTTTCCCTGAATACCGCTGAGGTCGCCCGAAAGCCGCTTTTCGTCCAGATCCATCACCGCGGCCAGTTGCGCGCCGGGAATATTGGCAAGGGCCTTCAAATGGGTCGAGCCCATGAATCCGAGTCCAATCACGCCGATTCTCATAGCGTCGCCATGCTAACACTCCGAGCACGCCGAGAACAAGCGCCCAAGGAACATTTGTTAAACTAAACGCCAGGAGAGAAACAATGGCTAGCAGCGTTACTCGAAGATCATTCCTGCAGGTTCCGGTGGCCGCCGCCGTCGCGGGCGCTCCCGCGATTGTTTCCGCGCAAACGCGCGGCGACTCGTTGCGGGTGGCCTTCATCGGCACCGGCAATCGCGGGACGGCGGATTTGCAGGGCATTCTGAAGGTGCCCGGAGCTCAGGTGGTGGCAGTTTGCGACCTTATCCCCGAGCGGGCACAGAACGCGGCGTCGCTGGTCGCGGCGGCCGGCGGGTCGGCCAGGGTCTTCACCGATTTCCGGAAGATGCTCGACGAGATGAAGGAGATCGACACCGTCGTCGTGGCCACTCCGGACTGGACTCACAAGGACATCGACATCGCGGTGCTCGAGATGGGCAAGCACCTGTATGCCGAGAAGCCGCTGGCCGTGACGCCGGAGGACTGCCGGGCGGTGCTCCGAGAGGTCAAAAGGACTGGGAAGATCTTTCAGGTGGGGTTCCAATTGCGGCACGACCCGGCGACCAACGCCGCGATGAAGTTCATCGCGGGCGGCGGCATTGGGCGGATCCTGATGTGTCATGGCATACGGCACAGCGGCGAGGGACTTCCCCGGGATATCCCCTGGTATCACGACCGCACCAAGTCCGGCGACATGCTGACGGACCAGGGCATCCACATCCTGGATCTTTTCCGGGGAGTGATCGGCGGCCACCCGCTGCGCGCTTATGGGGTCGGCGGCATCAACCTGTTCAAGAACGAACCCCCGGGACGGACGTCGATGGACGGCTATTCCGTGATCTACGAATACGCGAATGGCGTGTACATCAACTTCAGCCACCACTACTACGATCCGCCGCGGTTCACCGGGACGTGGGAGAAGGTCTTTGGCTCGGATGGCTCGGTGGACCTGGTGAAAGGCTCCTGGCAGCCCAGGGAGAAGCGGGAGACAATCCAGTTGGACATCCCGGACGCAAAGCAGGATTCGACTTACATGGCCATGGCTCACTTTGTCGATTGCGTGAAGAACGGCAAGCAGCCGGTCAATAACATCGATTCGGCCATCGAGTCAACACTGCAGGCGCTGATGGGCACCAAGGCGATCTACGAAAAGCGGGTGGTCAGTTGGGAAGAGGTGGCGTAAGCTTCAGCTTGCGCGCAAGCTGAAGCTTACGCCACGGTTCCGCAATCGCCGGCCGGCGGAAAGTTGGCCATGCACAACCTTCATGCAACTTGAGGAGTGAACATGCATATGCTGTCAAAACGTCGCGTAATCTTATGCGTGTTGGCTGGCCTTGCCGTAGTGCTTGGGACACGCCTTCACCCTCCCGCGCATCGTTCTGTGGCTGCTACCGCTGCACGGCTCTTGCCGGCTCGCGCCCGTGTAGCTGTCCTGACAGTGCTCGGAGACTCCGCTTGCGGATGGGGTGACTCCGTGAGTGCTGTCGAGAGGCGGAATGCTAAGAACCGAATCATCGAGCGTCTTACCCGTTCGAGTCGGCTGATCGAGCGGGACCCCGCCGGCTTCGAGCTCTGGAGCACGGAACATGGCCCGTTTTGGGTAATCTCCAACAGCAATATGGAACGGTTCTACCATATGTTGGCCGAGCAAGAGACCGGGCAGTACCACAGTCCTCCGTCCGCCATTCGTCCGGGAGATGTCGTGCTTGATTGCGGCGCCAACTATGGCATATTCACCAGCGAAGCACTGAGCCGAGGCGCTTCCATGGTTGTTGCGATTGAGCCAGTGCCGCAGAACGTTGTCTGCCTCCAGCGCCGCTTTGCCAGCGAAATCCACCAGGGCCGTGTCGTCATCGTGTCAAAGGGTGTATGGGACAGGGAAGATCATCTCAGTCTGGAACTGGATCCGGCGAGCTCCTGGGGTGCTCACGTGGTCCCCCGGAGTGGAGTAGCCCAGTCGATCCAGTTGACTGTGCCGTTGACCACAATCGACAAACTGGTTGCCGGGATGGGTCTCCGTCGGGTTGACTTCATCAAAATGGACATCGAAGGTGCTGAGCAACGAGCGCTCGCCGGGGCAAGAACGACATTGGATCGATTCAGACCGCGAATGGCCATTTGCGTGTACCATCGGCCCGACGATCTCAGAATGGTACCTACGCTCGTCCCGTCGGTCTACCAGAGGCACTATGGTCAGTGCGCGGACAATCTGACTAGCATCACCCGGGAAGTCATTCACTTCTACTGAATTCCGCCTGCTGGGTGCCCCGTTGTCTCCACCGTCCCCGTGTACCGAAGGTGCTCATAGCCGGAAGAGAATCGTGATTCTCGGTGCCGGCCCCGCCGGGGTTGGAGCCGCATACCGGGGAAATCGGGACAGGCAACACTGCCCGCTCGCTGCGCTTGGGGCATCGAAGCCAGACACCGATTCCGCTCATGGCGGGCGATGCGGTGGTGGAGATGCTGGAGGAGGCAGGCATCGGGTGCGAACTGGCTCCGGTGACGATCACGAGCGGGGACGAGGTGACGGAGTTGGATGGGTGGTGGAAGGTCCCGAAGCGGGAGCTGGTGACAAACCTGCAAGTGATGCTGGAACAGAGAAAGCCGCGGGTGGCTGGGGGGATGGCGGAGGCGCTGGCGGCGTGGTGCTTGGAGCGCAGGAGATGGAGGGGACAGCGCGTGGGGAGCAAGGGAAGCGGCTCTTGGAACTTGCGGAATCGCCGAAGTCCATTGCCGCCCGAGTGTGGCGAACCCGTGCGTGCTCACCGCGTCGAGAACGGGACCGGCGGCGGCCTGGGCCGGGGTCCGCGGGCCGGGCCGGATCCAGAGACCTTTCACCCGAATTCCCGCGTGAACACCGGGTCGAACCGGCGTGATTCGCGGGCGCCGTTCGAACCGCGTTCGGATACAATGACAAGGACGCCGGGGAGGCGCAAAATGTCATTCCTGAAGGAATCCGTCAATCGCAGACATTTCATGAAGTTCGCGACGCTGGGCACGGCGCCCGCATTGTTCGGCGCCAAGGCCGGCATGTACGTGTCGTTGAACGGCACGCTCACGGGCGGCAAACGGGGGTGGCCCGAGTTTGCGCGCCTGGCGGCCCGCCTGGGCTACGGCGGCGTGGACGTGAACCTGGGCGCGGCCATGAAGGAAGGCGTTGACGCCACCCGCGCGCTGTTGGCCGAACTGAAGATCAAGCCGTCGATGGTTTCGCTCCCGGTCCCGGTGCGGGGAGAGGAGGGAGCCTTCAAGACGGCAATGCAGGGCCTGGAGGAGAGCGCGAAGTTCGCGGCCGGCATCGGGTGCCCGCGGATGACCACCGTGGTCCCGGCGGCCTCCGGCACGCCCAAGGCCGAGTTGCGAAAGCTGTTCAAGGACCGCCTGACGGCGGTCGGCGAAGTTCTCCAGCGTTCCAAGGTCCGCTTGGGACTCGAGTTCCTGGGGCCGCTGCACATCCGGACGAGCCAGCCGCACGAGTTCATCTGGCGCATGAGCGACATGCTGGAGTTCGGCAAGGAATGCGGGCCCAACATCGGGCTGCTGCTGGATTCCTGGCACTGGTACCACGCCGGCGCCACGGCGGCCGACATCCTGGCCGCGGGCAAGTCGCGCATCGTCCACGTACACGTCTCCGACTGCGTGAAACAGACCCCGGAACAGGTGCGCGACAACCAGCGCGTGATGCCCGGCGAGGGTGTCATCGACCTGGTGGCGTTTTTCAAGGCCCTCAAGAAAACGGGTTACCAGGACGGCGTGAGCCCCGAGGTCCTGGGCCGCATCCCCAAGGACATGCCGCCCGAAGACGGCGCCAGGCTGGGGCTCAACACGACGCTGGCTGTCATGCGCAAGGCCAAGGTGTGAGGGGGAAGGGATGCACGACAGAAGGTCGTTTCTCGCCGGTTCCGCGGTGACGGCGGCGGTCTCGCGCTCGGCCATGGGCGCCAACGACAGGGTTCAGATGGGCGTCATCGGCGCCGGAACGCGCGGCGCCTACATGCAGGGAGTTCTGGGAGGCAATCCCGACTGCGCCATGATCGCCGTATGCGACGTTTACAAGCCCAACCGCGAGAAGGTCGCCGAAAAGACCGGCGGCCGCGTCGCCACCTTCGTGGACTACCGGAAACTGCTGGAGCGCAAGGATATCGACGCGGTCCTGATCGCCACGCCGGACCACTGGCACGGCCCCATGCTGGTCGATGCCTGCGCGGCCGGCAAAGACGTGTATTGCGAGAAACCGCTGACCAACCAGATCGAGATGGGCTGGAAGATGATCGAGGCCGTCGCCCGCCACAACCGGGTCGCGCAGATCGGGCTTCAGCAGCGGCACTGGAAGCAGTTTGTAGAGTGCGCCGAACTGGTGCGGAGCGGGAAGTTCGGCTCCATCTACCACGCCGGGCTGCATTGGGACGGCGCCTACACGCGGCCCCCCGAGCAACCCCAGCAGCCGCCGGAAGACCTGGACTGGGAGCTGTTCCAGGGTCCCGCCGAACGCCGGCCTTACATCCCCAGCCGCCACCGGCGCTGGCGCGGCTACTACGACTACGCCGGCGGCATCCTCACCGACCAGGGCGTCCACATCGCCGACGTGGCGCGCTGGTATTTGAACGCCCAGGCGCCGCTGACCGCCAGCGGTTCCGGCCAGTACGTCAACGTCGAGTGCCCGGAGAAGGACCAGTTGCCGGACGCCATCGCGGTCTCGTGGCAGTACGAGAAATTCGTGATGTCGTTCACCAACCGCTCGATGCCGAATCCGGACTACCAGGACCAGGGCAACTATTTCATCGGGACCAAGGGCGCCATCCATGTAAACCGCACGGGGTACAACTACAACGCGGCGGCGCCGCGGCCGGGGCGCCCTCTGGTCCCGGGCCAGCAGGCCGGGCCGGACTTCGATCCGGTGAAGGTTCCGGTCACGTGGAAAGAGAGTAATATCGCCAACCAGGCGCACGCGCGGGAGTTCCTGGATTGCGTCAAGAACCGGAACAAGCCCACCGCCGACGTCGAGACGGGCTTCTACTCCACGCTGCCGTTGCTGATGGGCGTGATGGCCGTCCGCTACGGCCGGACATTTGCCTGGGACGGCAAGGCCGCCAAGCCGGTTTAAAGCGGCAGGCCGCGGACTTTCTCGCAGGCGGCGCCCCAGCCCCCGGTGGGGTGCGGCTCAATGGCGTTCACTTCGAAATCGCGCTTCATCATCTGGCGCGCTCCCTTCAGGCCCGAGAGCGCTCCCGCGCCCATGGCCTGCACGAGCACGTTGCCCGCCGCCGTGGCTTGAGATGGGCCCGCGACGACGGTCCGGTTCGTCGCACCCGCCACCAGTTGGTTGAGCAGTTGATTCTTCGAGCCGCCGCCGGGAATGTGAATGACCTTGATGCGGCGGCCGGCCAGCGCCTCCAGGCTCTCCAGGATGGCGCGGCTCATCTCGCCCGGCTGCCCCGGCGCCTGCTGGTCCGTCCGGGAGCAGCAGGCGTTGATGCGCTCCGGCATGCTGCCCGGCTCGAGGAATGCGTCCGGCCGGATAGTGGCTGAAAGGGCCGCGCCTCGCCGGCCGGCGCCCAAACGCGGCGGCATTCCCGCACCGGGCACAAACCGGCGATGTTCCCGAGCAGCCGGATTTTGCCCTTGCCGCCGATTTCGTTGGTCAGGGTCAGGTCGAAAACCGTGCCGCTGATGATCGGTTCGGCCAGTTGGCCTCTTTGTTGTAGTGCCACGTGCCGATGCAGGTATCCGTCTGCCAGGGGTTGGGCGAGATCCCGCCCGCCAGTCCCCGCTCAAAATCCAGCACGCGCGTGCCCTCGGCGCAATCCTCCCGCCGTTTGCTGGTGTAGACGGCCTCCACCTTGCCGCGGTGCCGCGTTGCGCTCGAATTGTAGAGGTGCGCCACCAGGCTCAGGCCCCACTCCTCGAATGGGATCCCCCCATCCGTGTACAACAGGTCCGGCTGAACTTGGTCGATCAGGAGACCACGGCCTGCGCGTCGAACTGGATCGACCGGCAGCCTGACGGAACCTGGCGCTTCCGCGGCGCCTGGTTCAGTTGCCGTGACGCCGACCCGGAGCCCAAGCGCGCCCTGGACGTACACCTGAACACGCGCGCCATGGGCCCGGCGTTGTGGTATGCGTACTTGAACCGCGACGCCGGGTTGATCCGGCTGATTCGCGACTGGGCCCCGGCGCGGCTCAACTCGATGCGCCAGACGGGGCACGGCAAGCCGGCCGGGATCTTCCCTTCGGTGGTGCGCGCGGCGGACGGCTCGTATCTGGCCGGCTCGTCGGCTGGGGCCAAGCCGCGGGCCGAGTGAGGCTACTGTCGTGCCAAGCGATCCGCGCGTCGCGCTTCGACCGGGCCTTCGGCTACCCGGCCGGGCGCAAGCCGGCCGAAACGCTCGAGCTCATCGACCGGCGGGCGCGCGAGATGGAGGGACGCCTGGCGGTGAATCTCGACATGTTCACCAGCGAGGTGCCGTGGACCGACCGGGTATACTGCCGCTGGCCGGCGAAACTCCGGCAGCACCCGTTTGGGGGCGAGGCGCCGCGTGGCGACCGGTACCCGGCCTTCGCGCTCGCCTGGCCGCCAGCCCAGGGCGAGTTTTCGCGCGCGGTGGTGGCCGCTAAGCCCGCGCGCCTGGCGCTGGCCGCGTACAATATCGAGAGCGGGGTACCGATGGCGCCAGTGCGCCTCACCGGGCTCCCGCATGAGATGGAATTTCCGCTTCCGCCGCCGGCGGAAGTG
>Ga0315273_10011604_pt1 | contig 11275 bp, 9 predicted proteins | sample YL17G02_0_MG_FD_205753 | JGI IMG/M metagenome (GOLD analysis project Ga0315273, IMG submission 205753) | Sediment microbial communities from Yellowstone Lake, YNP, Wyoming, USA - YL17G02_0 | ecosystem: Environmental > Aquatic > Freshwater > Lake > Sediment | place: USA: Wyoming | collected...
ATCCCCCTCTAGGCTTCGCAAAGTGGGGGAATCAGGAAGTATAGCATTGAGTTCTAAACTATGGTATTTTTACATCTCTCTATTTCCCATGAACTCACCCCCTGATTCCCTCTCTCTGCTTCGCAAAGAGGGGGGAATCAGGAAGTATAGCATTGAGTGCTAAACTATCGTTTTTTTACATCTCTCTATTTCCCATGAACTCACCCCCTTTTGTTCCCCCTCGGCCACCCCTGCAGTCTGGCTCATCGCTAAACTAGCCCCCCGGGCTAGTTCTATACGCTCCGCCCTGTAAAGAGGGGGAATATCCTGAATTACATTGCATTACGCCCCCTCTTTGCGTAGCAGAGAGGGGGCTGGGGGGTGAGTTTATGAGGTGCAGCAGAGAGAGCCTGCCCCGCTATAGCGGGGGGATGGGGGGTGAGTTCATAGTGTCAATGAAGCAGAGATTTTTAGAAATCTACTGGAAATGGTTGAGTAAGTGTTCTGAAAAATACTTTTGCAACACCCAAATTCAAAAATCAAAACCCATTAACTGAGGGTTTCAGAACCTATTTATTAAAAGTGCGTAAAAAAAGAAGATGGTACCTGAAATATTTTTTTCTGTTCTTATTGTTCTTATTTTGCTGATACAGATTTTGTACCTGAAATGACAGGATTATTTTACCATAGAGACAACTCCTACACCTGATCCCTGTTGTCCGTTAGTGAAATCATAACTAAGATGATATATTCCACTCTTCTGGCATATAAAATCAACGAAAGGATATGTCTTGCCGGTTTTCTGATCGAATGATGACAAAATTACCTTATTGGCATCATCTTTAATATTAAGAATCAGCTGCCCCTTTGAATCCTCAGTATTGCAAAGCGTGAACCGGTATTTGGTGTTTTTCCAGAGCGACATATTCGCTTTGTATCTGAGATCACTTTGGACAGCTGTTTTCCCGAGCTGGATTCTGAAATCTTTCAGATATTTGGCATTGGCGCCGGCGTTCATGGCACAGTTACTGACAAACGGATCTGTGGACTGTCCGAATGACAGGAATCCGATTGTTAGTAAAAACGAAAGAGTAAGAATATGTTTTTTCATCTGTTTAGCTTCTCTGAGCTCGTAAGCTCGGTTGTGTTTGTAAAACATGCTCCCTTTATACTAATTATTTAGAATTAGCCTGTTCCTTATATTTTTAGTGATCTCAATAATACCTTCAAGCTGTTCTTCAGACATTTCAACAACACTTGTCTCGGTTTGATTAATAACAAGTCCTCCGTCTTTTTCCATACTGACAGGATCACCCTGAGTATAGGTTATTCTGACATCCCGGTATATATTTTTAATCTCCTGGAGGTTTTTGCAGAGTTCTGTAAATTCAGTATCACGATTGCAGTAAGGGCTGACCAGAAGAAGAAGATCATTCAATATTATCTTCTGTTCGCCAATCCTGTCGCTGAGCATTTTATCAGGGAATTGGCTTACAACCTGTGTTGCAAGATACTGGCCTTCAATCCATACACCTATTATCATAAGAGCAGAAAGTTGCCCGCGATCATTGCCTCTCAGATAATTATCTATTTGGGTATAGGAGTCAATTGAAATGAACAGAAGGGAGTCCAGGTTTGATTTATTCTGAGATAATCTTTTTATTGATTCGAAATCAAAAAACTGACCAACCTTGATATCCTCAGCAATTTTTCTGATAGATGAGAGAACATCCAGCGAAGAGCCGGTCTTTTCGTACATGTTCAGATACCCGAGGTCAGCACCAAGAATACCCAGTTTAAGAGCTTTGTCAAAATTTGTACCTTGCTTATTAGCATCTATTGATGCAGCAATATAGTTTTGTGAGAAAGGAACTTCTAACATCTGAAGAAGGTTGGCAATTTCAACAGGCGATGATATATTCCTTGAAATATCTGCAATTACTTCAGGGCTTAGTTTTTCAGCTTCAGATGTGGGAACTGAATCAGCCTCGGGAAATACAAACCTGCCAGTTTTGTTTGACGAATTTCTGCATGAGAAACATACAAACACAACAATTAACAATAAAAATACTCTTCCTTTCATTCAGGATGATATCTGGATTAATACAAAAATACAAAAAAACAGATTAACAATGTATGAAATATTTATTTTCGGAATTTAAAATTCTCAAAAAAGCGGACTACCCTTCCCAGCAACTCATAATAAAGTGCCAGGTAAAGTAATAAAGTGCTTAAAAGGACCAAAGAAATATTGAATATAAAAGTGTCTGTTTTTATCCCAAAAATATATTTTGCAGGTGCATAAAAATGGGTTCTGAAATCAAGAAATCCTCTCTTGTAAGGATCGAGATAGATCGGATCAGTATTCTGGACGAGCCAGTTCTTATATAATAGGATTTTTTTTCGTTCATAAGGTTTTGTTACAATCTCTTCAAGTTTAGAATTAAAATAGTCATTTTGAAGCTTCTTAAGTATTATATCATTCATTTTGTAAAATCTATCTCTTTCGTCACTTGCTGAATTGGAAATTTTGCTGAATATTTTATCCATTCTGTCGAGGTACTTTGTAAGAGAATCAGCAATTCCCGGACTAAATTCATTTGGTGTCAGTTCAGCAAGATAATAAAATTCAGGTACGTCATTGACCCTGGCCATTTTTGTCAACTCATTTTTAAGAAGCTGAAGTTTACTGAATTGACGGGTAGACTTCTTAAGAAAAAGATCTTCGTTGCTTCCGATATCTTTCAGATTACTCCTGAATTCGAAAAGTGTGGTTTCGAGTGCTTCGCGCAATGCTTTAATTCTGTGGACCTTATTGAAATCAGCTTCACTGATCTTTTTCTGAAGTGTATAATATGTCTCCTTGTCCTTATCGTATTCAACTTTATTGTACCGATTGTCTTTAAACTGCGTTACAATTAATGCTTCGTAAGTCCACCTTGTTGGCATCAATTCAGCAATAATGGGCACTTTATCAACATTGCCTATTTTCCTGTTAAGTTTGTCAAAGGGGAACATAGCACCACTGAGTATCATCATGGGTATTATTAAAAGAGGTATTACAATGTAGATAGTTATTGCCGAATTAAATGAAGCTGATATATTCAACCCCAGCATATTGGCACAAAAAGAAGTGGTAAATAGTGCAAGCCAGTAATTGAAATACATTCCTTTTATCCCGAGAATCGGATTTGCAATCATAACAAATAAAAGTGTCTGTAAAGAAGATATTAGTACAAGAATTGCTAATTTAGAAAGGAGATAACTGGTTCGGCTAAGATTAAGGAAATGCTCCCTTTTAAGAATTTTTCTGTCACGGAAAATCTCCTCTGCACTGATAGTCAATCCGAGGAAAAGAGCAACAATCAGACTCATAAAAATATATATTGGGATATTTTCATTTTCCGAGAAAATATAAATATCAGAGCCCGGGTCCGGGATATATCTGATTATAAAAGAAAGAACAAATCCCAGAATCGGTGCTTCCAGAAGAGTTAGCATAACATATTGCCGGTTAGCTATTTTGCTTTTAAAATCTCTGGAAAAATATATCAGGAACTGTTTAATGATACCTGGCCTCTGGAGATTCTTATGAGGAGGCTCCCTGATTTCAGGTAACTGTATAAAAGGATATTTTGAATTAAAGATATTTGACCATTCTTTTGGTTTGATTTTCCGTTTTTCAGTATATTTTCCAAACTCATCAACAACCTGAGTTTCAATGATGTTAAAGATGGTTTCAGGATTCACGTTCCCACATGAGGGGCATTCGCCCTGGTTTGAGTTAATCTGGACATCAAGAGTTTTGAAATAGATCACTGAATCTACAGGATTACCGAAATATGCCATACACCCACCCTGATCAAGTATGATCACCTTGTCGAACATCTTGAATATTTCAGATGATGGCTGGTGAATGATTGTAAATATCAGTTTCCCTTTTAAAGAAAGATCACGGAGAAGGTCCATCATGTTTTCAGAATCTCTCGATGAAAGGCCTGAGGTAGGCTCATCAAGAAACAGGACGAGTGGTTCCCTGATAAGTTCCAATGCAATATTCAATCTTTTTCTCTGCCCTCCGCTGATAACTTTGTTAAATGGAGAGCCAACTTTTAGTTCTCTCTTCTCGAGCAACCCGAGATTTGAAAGGGTATGATCAACAAGTTCAGTGATCTCTTCTTTTGTTTTATCTCTGAAGCACTGACAAGCAGCAAAATAGAGATTTTCAAATACAGTGAGATCCTCTATAAGCAGATCATCCTGTGGTACATATCCAAAAACTCCCTCCAGTGATTTATTATCCTTATATACATCTAATCCGTTAATTTTAACACTTCCGGATGTTGGCTTCTGATTACCACTCATCAGGTTCAGTAAAGTTGTCTTTCCTGAACCACTTGCTCCCAGAATACCGATAAGCTTCCCCTCCTCAATTGAGAAATTGATATTGTCGACTGCGACATGACCATCCCTGAAAATAATGAAGAGGTTTTCGGCAGTGAATGAAATTTTATGTATAATTATATCGGACAGAAAGCTGGAAATGATGTCACTATAGTATATTGCATGTCCCTGCTGTGATTTTACCGAACCTCCTTTTGCAAAAGTATAAACATTCCCTGATATGATTGGAAGGCCATTAAGATATAACTGGTCATTTGAAATATACTTAATAAAATAGATGGCAACACTTTCAACCCTTAAAATGAAAATTTTTGTATCCTGGTAGCCGGTTATCATTCTTTTGCACAAATCACACTCTTCATCTCCCGTGCTGAGAACAAGAATCGCAGGATTTTTGAGGTTTTCAGGATTATCATTCTTTACGAACTGCTCTGTTGCAGCAAATTCATCGGGGGATATTTTGAAAACTTCAGCTACAGTATTTATTATGTTCATCCTCTGTGGAGTGAACTGGCGGTCAGCGTTTACCAGTTCATACAATCGCATCAGAACAACCACTTTTTGTTCCTGGTTAAGAGTACGGTTGATCTTTTTACATATGCCAAGTATCTTAACGGAGTCTTTTACGGAGGTAGCTAAAGGTTCTTTTACTAAAGACCTTTGAATAACGGAGCCCGCATGCTTATCAAATAAAGCAAGGTACTCACTGACGGTTTCTTTGGTTAACTGTTTATTCAGAAAGCCGGAAACATACTCACGCTCATTCATAAGTATCCCTCCGTCCTGTTTTACAATCAGGGCAAACAATTCCATTAATGCTTTAAGGATCTCCTCACTCATAAATTGGGTGTGATAAGCTACATTCAGAAAAACCGAAGTTAAAAAAATCTATTTCTATTTAGTTATTGGCTTAACAAATTTTCTTTCTATCCAACCGGGAACAACCAAAGCACCGATAATAAGATAAGGATAATAGCTGATAATTCTCCAGATTATCGCTATAGCCAGTGCAATGCTTCCCGCATATAACGGATCAGCCGGAATCAGATCGGAAATATACCGGCCCATTATCAATTCAGCAAAACCACTTCCTCCGGGTGTTGGACTAATGATCATCATTATCCATGTTACAAGCTGCCTGGCAAAAATAAGAAAATGGTCATTGATTGCGAAAAAGGCGACAAGAATAGCATTTACGACCCAATAACGAGCTGTCCAGGAAAGAAATGTTGCTGTAGCTGCTTTTAACCAGAAGGAGAGAGGTCGCTTTCTAAGTTCATGTGAACTCCCAACTATATCATCACCGGCTCTGACAGCTGATTCATGCCATCTTCTTATTATTGGAAGTCTGAAAAAATTTATTATAAGTTTCCTTATCCCTTCAGGGTTGAAAAAAAGGCCATATCCTACAAGTAAAACCCATATTAAAATAATGCTGTATCCGAGGGTTGCAAAGAGGATAAGCTCATTCAGAAAAGAAACCCCGGTACCCTGAAGAGATGTTGTAAATAGTGCTTCCTTTCCAACCAGAAGAAGGATTAATGGAAGCATGATCACAAAATAGAGTTCATCAAGAAACGATGTGGCCAGAACAACCGCAGTGCTTCTTCCTACAGTCATTCCTTCCTTGTGAAGGAAAACAACTGCAACGGCTGTCCCTCCGACCGTTGAGGGCGTAATAGCAGATGTGAATTCCCATAACATAATTACCCTGAAGGCTTGTCTCCAGGTAAGATCCTTATCAGATAATATCCGGATTCTGATCATATAACCAAGATCTCTGCAAATCATGCATAACCAGGCAATAAAAAGCCAGAATACCGATTTCCATGTAAAATCCAACTTACTGAGGACATCTGTATTTATCTCTCTGGAAATGAACCAGCCAACAACAGCCAATCCTATAACTACCGGTAGGATTATCCTTCCGGGTTTGAGTTTACTTACAAGATCATAATGGCTGTCTTTAGTCATTGGTTATAGTGCTATTCAGTTGAATGAGGCAACTTTTATTATGCTTCACTAAAACGATAAAGATGAAAATTATTTAGTTCAAATGCAATTAATTCAATCATGAAGCGGGAATCGTAGATTCAACTCACTAATTGCACATTTCCGGTTGAAACGTCATAATTTACCATTCAGCAACATATCTGAACCACTCTGCATTTTTTATTTTTATTCAGGCAAGTCATGCTTTTACTTTGATCTGAATTTATTGTTTAACCATAAAAAAATAAAAAGATGAAAAAGTTATTAATTCCGTTAATTGCAGGAGCTTTAATATTCTCAGGAACTGTTCCTCCTGCAATTTGTTATGGTCAGAGTCAAAAGGCTGTGATAAATAAGTACCTGAAAGAAATACCTCACGGCAAAGTTACAGATGATGGTAAGCTGCAAAAGTACAGGATGACAGCTGTTTACACAAGCAGGGATCTTTACGGAAACTTCACCGGAAAACAAAAAGTATCCGGCGATTATACCAGAGGTCTTGAAAATGGTTTTGTCACCTGGAATAATATTTTAATATCTGGTTCAAATGATTTTTCGGAGCCTTTCAAAGAAGGGGCAAGACAAGATTATATGGAGAACATTAAATATGTCCCTTCTCCAAAAATGCTTGATGTAGAGGCATTTAAGAATTTTCCTGCAAAACCCGAAAATGTTTTTGCAAAAAATCTGATCTGGGATATGATGATGATTGAAGGTTTTGCCTGGGAATATTCTGACTCTTTAAAATTAAATAAGAGGTATATTATTCCCGACATTAAAGGAGAATTTGAAATGGCAGATATAGGGACTTATTCTCATACAAGCATTCAGATCTGTTGGACAGGCATATCAGTTGTGAATAATACATTATGTGCAGTAATTGAATATAGGGCCCTTGATAATAAAATTGAACTGAAAATGGATCAGATCAAAACAAAAGGTACTGAACAGTATTGGGGAACTACCTGGGTGGCGCTTGAGAGCAAGCAAATTGAATTTGCCGAGATGTATGGCGGAACGATCCAGGAGATTGAAGTTGCAGGGTTAAAAGACAAATTTCTGGTTAAAACAATCAGGGAACTATTTGTAGAGAGAATTCAATAAAGAACTTGTAAATTTGTTTACATGAAGACAAAACCTGAAGATTTCCTGGATCAGCGTAAGCCGTTATCTCATATTGCATTCTTTTTTATCTCGTTAGTAGTTGTATCAGTTGTTTCATTTAAAAAAGGAACTTCTGATTCTCTGCCCGACAAACTGAATTTCTTTTTGCTTCTTTTAGTGCAGCTTGAGGTATTTATATTTATTGCCGGTAAGATTTTTAAAGATCTCAAGACAGGTATGACCAGTAAGGAGTTTACCAGGATTATACTATTGCGTTTTGTTCTTTTTTATATAACCTGTTTTTTTGCGGCACTGTTTATTTTTTTACTTTTCAGGTATGCAGGAACAAGGAGAACTGGAAACGATTTTTCCCAGGTATTTAATAACTTCAGGATTTATGAATTTAAGAGCTGGTTTAAATCAACAATTGCAGGTTTATCAGTTGGTGCATTAATCTTTCTTGTAATCCAATGGCAGGATGCACTTAAGAGAGAGCAGAAGCTAAGAGAGGAAAACCTGGTGTTTCAGAACGAGACACTGAAAAACCAGGTAAATCCTCATTTCCTTTTCAATAGTTTAAATACCATTTCATCACTGGTTCAGACCCAGCCTGAAACTGCAGAGAAGTTTATTAATAATCTTTCATCAGTTTACCGCTATATTCTCGAGAACAGTCAGAAGGACAAAGTCCCGCTACATTCAGAATTGGATTTTATAGCGGGCTATTTTAATCTTCATAAAATACGCGATGAAGAGAAGATTATGCTTAATGTTGATGTCCTTGATGAGGATAAGTTTGAAATTCTTCCTGTTTCTCTCCAGAGCCTCATCGAAAACGCCATAAAGCATAATCTTGCAACAAGGGACAATCCGTTGAGGATTTCCATTTATATTGAAGATCAATTTATTGTTGTAAGAAATAATTTACAGAAAAAAGCTACACAATTGGAATCAACGAAAATAGGACTCAAGAATCTTGCTGAACGTGTAAGACTTATAACGGGAAGAGTGCTTATTATTGAAGAAACAAATTCTGATTTTATTGTAAAAATACCTTTGATGTTATGAATGTCCTGATAATTGAAAATGAAAAACCTGCTGCTGACAAGATGGTCAGGGTACTGAAAAAAATTGATAAATCCATAACCGTCCTTGGTGTTGTTGAGACTGTAGAAGAAGCAATAAACCGGTTAGAGGAGAAACCACAGCCGGATCTGATCCTTTTGGATATTCAGCTCGATGACGGACTTTGTTTTGAGATTTTCGAAACAATCAATGTGGACATCCCGGTAATTTTTACTACGGCTTACGATGAGTACACACTCAAAGCTTTCAAGGTTAACAGTGTTGATTATCTTTTAAAACCAATTGATGAAGAGGCGCTTAAGTCAGCTCTGGGCAAATATAAAAGACTCTATTCTGACAAAGATCCATTTAAGAGAGATTTCAGGCAGCTCATGAATGAGTTCAGGAATCAATATAAATCGAGGTTTCTTATTAAGATTGGTGATAAGTATAGGTCTGTACCAGCCGGAGAAATCAGCCATTTTCACATATGCGAACGGAATGTCTTTCTGAGTGATTATCAAGATAAAGACTATGGTGTTGATTACTCTCTTGAACAGTTACAGAGTATCCTCGATCCTCGTAAGTTCTTCAGAATTAACCGTGAATGTATTGTCAATATCGATGCAATTACACTAATGTACAGTTACTCATCGAGCAGGTTACAGCTTACATTAAAGAATAAAGAAAAAAGTGAACTTTTCGTTGTCAGCCGCGATAAAGTTGCCCTTTTCAAGAGGTGGGTAGACCGCTAGTATAAGCATTTTGAGATCAGATTATTCTCAATATTGTTAAAAACAGTGCGTTCAGCGTTTAGCGTTCCGTCTTTACCCTTTAAACAGTTTTACCTTTAGGGCAGTTGCCCCTTTAGGCCCTTTCCCGATTTCAAAGGTGACAATATTGTTCTCTTTGACTGCCTCCAGAAGGTTGTTTGCATGAACAAAAACACTTTGTTTGTTTTCCATATCGCGAATGAAGCCAAAGCCCTTCGACTCGTTAAAAAAGGTGACGACTCCTTTCCTCATGTAGTCGGGTTTTTGTGATGGGTCGTTTTTAGTTACACTGGTTTCTATGGCTCCTGCTTCAACCTCAATCTTTTTATTAGGGTCGGGAGGAGTGGAAGATATCATTCCAAATTCATCAACATAAGCAATCATATCGTCGAAGCTGCTTTTTTTCCCTGTCTCCTTCTTTATCAGCCGCTTCTTTTCTTTTTCTTTTCTCTTTTTATCTTTTTTATTCTTTACTTCCTTTTTATTGGATGTTTCCTGAGATCTGCCCATAGATTGATATTACTTCGTTAATTATTTTCTTCCGTGTTGGTACTCTTAAATCAACTCATTGAACAAACACGCAAAATCTCAAAGCTGATTTGTTTCAAAGATATGGTTTTATTTTCAGGAATACTACTATGTAGGTCGTGGCTAGTGGCTTTTTGCTAAATACAACATAAATATTACATTCCATACCAATCGTCTGCCAAAGCAGAGTATGCACAAACCATATAAATTAGTTATTAATAATCAAATTACTATATTGCCGAAAATTAAATAAGAGCGAAATTTTTACTTATTTGAAAGGTGATGCTAAAATTTACAGAATTAAAATTCAGGGCCGTTTACTGGGTAGTTAACCATTTGGATAAGCATAAAGAGATACATTTTATGAATTTTGGATTTTCTGATCCCGAAGTGCATGTTTCTTTGGATCCTACCGATGAAAAAAATCGCTACTCTATACAACTATATAAGCATTTAACAGATTTTGTGGAACTAAAAGACAAAGATATTGTCGAAATTGGATGTGGCAGGGGTGGCGGCCTGGCATATATTGCCAAAAATTTCCCTGCAAAATCTATATTGGGCATTGATCTTGATAAAAGCGCTGTTGCTTTTTCAAACAAGTTCCATAATTTTTATAACTTGTCGTTCAAATATGGTAATGCTCAGCACCTTCCCTTAATGGATGATACATACGATGTTATACTTAATGTTGAGTCGTCTCATCGCTATCTGGAAATGGATCGTTTCCTTTCTGAAGTAAACCGTATCCTTAGAAAAGGAGGACATTTCCTTTTTACTGATTTCCGATACGATTATGAATGGCCTGAAACAGATGAATTGTTTAAGAGTTTCAGACTTAAAAAATTAGAAGAGAAAGATATAACCCTCAGCGTTTTAAAAGCTCTGGAGATGAATGACCGGCAAAACAGGGCGCTTATAAAAAAACTGGTTCCAAAGTATATGCAGAAGGGGATGTTAAATTTTGCAGGAGCCATTGGTTCGGAAACTTATAATTGCTTTTTAAATCGCAAGTATATTTATAAGAGCTATGTTTTTCAAAAATAATAACGCTATCAACTTTTCAATTTCATCACCTTTTTCTTGTTTTCAGCGTTGCAACACCCTAAAATATTTATTACTAAATAAAGTTAGTCATACTTGTTTTTAATTCATCATTTTTTTCTGCTGAAATCGTTTCTTTTCATCTCTCTATTCCCCATGAACTCACCCCCTTAATTACCCTCTCTGCTTCGCAAAGAGGGGGAAATCAGGAAGTATAGCATTGAGTTCTAAACTATGGTTTTTTTACATCTCTCTATTTCCCATGAACTCACCCCCTTAATCCCCCTCTCTGCTTCGCAAAGAGGGGGAAATCAGGAAGTATAGCATTGAGTGCTAAACTATGGTATTTTTACATCTCTCTATTCCCCATGAACTCACCCCCTTAA
>Ga0315273_10011606_pt1 | contig 11275 bp, 10 predicted proteins | sample YL17G02_0_MG_FD_205753 | JGI IMG/M metagenome (GOLD analysis project Ga0315273, IMG submission 205753) | Sediment microbial communities from Yellowstone Lake, YNP, Wyoming, USA - YL17G02_0 | ecosystem: Environmental > Aquatic > Freshwater > Lake > Sediment | place: USA: Wyoming | collected...
TGGCCCTGACGGACCACTGTGTGGTCCTCGTCGAGGAGGAATCGGCCATGTCCAGGAAAAGCGCTGCATATGGCTGGGTGTTTACCTACATTCCCCGGACTGCGGTCATTGAAATGCAGATTACTCCGCGGGAGACACGGCAGGAACTGAATATTTCGATGCAACGCCGGCCAGCGACCGCGGCACGACGTCTGATCCTCGAGAACGGCCCCGCCAATGCGTGGCGCGACCTATGGGCAACCTATGCCGGACCAGGCGGCCGGCGGCCGCATGGCGTGGAGGTATGAGCCAATGTTAGTCAAAAACGTGATGCGTTCAGAGATCGTTCAGATCCACCCGCAGGCTACCCTCGAACAAGCCGCCAGGATGATGGTGCAACGGCGCGCGAATTCCTTGTTTGTCATGGAAGGCGGCGTGCTCCTCGGCGTGATTGGTGTGCGCGATCTGTTCACGGCGCCGCTACCGGCCAGCTACGCCAGTCGCATGACGGAAGGCCGTTCGGAGGTGCAGTTGCTCGAAGTGTGGCGAAGCTGCATCGTCGCGAATCAGATGAACGATCAGCCGCTGACAGTGGGGGAGGAGCTTACGCTGAATCAAGCAGTAGCCCTGATGGTCAATAGCGGCAAGCATCCATTGCCCGTATTGCGGGAAGGCCGTGTGGTCGGAGTGATCGATCGGCTGGATGCAGCGAAGGCTGTGGCGATGCTTGAACTCGATGTGCGAGAGCAGCAGTAGTCTATGCCGGCGCAAAACTCAGACGTGCCTGGCCTTCGCAACTATGTTCTGGCACGCCAACAAGTAGCGGCTATCATCCGCGCAATACAGCAGGCTTCCGAGGCGGAGAACAACCTGGCTGCAGCAGAGCAAGCCCGCGATCTGTTGGTCGATTTGGCTGAAGATCGCTTTAACTTGGCCGTTGTCGGGCAGTTCAAGCGCGGAAAGAGCTCGCTCATGAACGCGGTCATCGGCCGCGATTTGCTGCCGACCGGTTTTCTGCCCTTGACGTCGGCGATCACCACGCTCTGTTATGGACCCCAAGAACGCGTGATCTTGCTGCGCCGGGGCTGGCGCATCGAGCAAGAGGTTTCGCTGAACGAGCTAGCCGACTATGTCACCGAGCGAGGCAATCCCGGCAACGAAAAAGGGCTCGTGCAAGCACGGGTCGAGTTGCCCGTGGATTTTCTGCGCCGCGGTCTGCACTTCATCGACACGCCGGGGATTGGCTCGACTCGCCACCAAAACACTGCCACGACTTACGAGTTCTTGCCCAAGGCTGATGCCGTGATTTTTGTCACCAGCGTGGAGGCGCCTTTGAGCGAAGCCGAGGAGACTTTCCTGCAAGACATACGCGGGTATGTGCGCCGGCTGTTCGTGGTGGTCAACAAGACGGATCTGCTGCCAGAAGCCGAGCGCGTCGAAGTGCTGAGCTACGTGCGGGCGGGCCTGGAGCGAGTACTGGAGCCGGGACAGCTCCATCTCTATCCCCTATCCGCACGCCAGGCGCTGGCAGCCAGGCTGGTCCACAATGATAAGGGCGTGCGCGAGAGCGGACTGACCGTGTTCGAAACCGACATGAGCGCGTTCCTGTCGGGAGAGAAGGAGCGAACCTTTCTCGTGGCGATCCTGGACCGGGCGGAACGGGTCTTACGAGGCGACCGCGGTCCTGACCGAAAGGATGGCTTGCTCGCAAGCCATCCTGATCAGCTCGAGAGCCTGGGGCGTGCCCTAGCAGCTCTCCGGGCCGACTTGCTGCGCGGGAAGGGTGCTTTGTCCGGCGCAGAAGCGAGTCTTGCCGCCGGTAGCGCCGAGATGTCCCAGGCGAATCTGGCAGAGCTGTTGTCCAGCAGGCAACTCGCGGTTCCGGCACGCCGGGTCCGTGAGACCGGCGCTTGCCCGATCTGCGAGGCGCAAGGGCAAGCCGTCTTCGATTTCTTCGTCGGACTCCAATCAGCGCTGGTGACCTCGGCAGGCGCACGGCGCGCCTTTGCCAATACTCACGGGCTGTGCTGCATTCACACCTGGCAGTTCCACCAAATCGCCTCGCCGCAGGCGATTTGCGATGGGTACGCGCCCTTGATCGAGCAGACTGCGGCCGCCCTGCGCCAAGGACCAGACGAGCCTTCGGCCGAGATCGCATCCTGGTTGGGAGAATTGCTGGCCAGCCCGGCCAACTGCCTTGCGTGCGCCGTGCTGCGACAGGTAGAGGCCGAGCAAGTGGGCCGCTGGCTGGCGGACCTGGCCGGCGCATCGGAGCGAGGACTCGACCGGCGCGCGCGTGCTCTCTGCCTGCCGCACCTGCGGGCCGTCCTAACTGCTCAAACCGAAGCCGCTATCGCGCGCAAGCTTCTGGATGCGCAGGCGCGTCGGCTCGAGGAAATAGCCGAGGACATGCGCAGCTATGCGCTGAAACGAGCGGCCCTTCGCCGCAGCCTACAGAACTCGGACGAAGAGCACGCCTGGGTGCGGGCACTGTGGCGGATGGTCGGTCAGCGCACCGCCTGCTCCTAGAATCACGATCGAGTTGGCCGCACTCTGGCCAATTGGGCCACTCGAGCGGGGGCGGGAGTCTAACAAGGAGGGCGGGGACCGCCAGCGCACAGCGGCGGGATCTCGACTGCGACAGCTTGCCGACAGGACGCGCGATGATGGACGTGCGTTGACATACCCAGCCGGACGGAACAGCCGAGCACGCCGTCATTCAAGAAAGCTCGCCGGATGGCGAAACGGACCTATCCTTGCCGGTGTTGGCCCGTGGGGCCATCCCGCCAGGCCGCCAAGTCCATGGCCGGCGCCTGGGCTTGCGGGCACTTCCAGCGCGCAACTCGGGAGGACGCCGTGGTTGTAACGGCGGCCGAGCAGGCAGGAACTTGCCTGTTTCCTTGAGCTGCAGGTGTGATTCTGTGATTGGTATGGGCACCAACTTCGGCGCGTCCGGTGGTCAGTACAAGGCCCGGCCCAAAAACCATGCGACTGCGGCAGACAGGAGAAGAAAGAAAATCAGAGTCCCAATCGCTGTTTGCAGCGCTATCCGTCTCGGTGTGCCTTTGTCCGGGTAGTGGCGGAGGTATTCGTCGTAGGTGATGAAGAACGCCATTAGAGCGGCCAGGGGGGAGAGCACGAGGCCGACAACAAAGACGATGGGGTTGAATACGCCGTTCATATAGGTCCGTGAGTGTTTAATCTGGACTCCGCCCGCTAAGTATACTCGATGGTGGAGATACGCATAAATGGCGAGCCGGAAAACCTAGCGAAGTTGCGGTGGCAGGCGTTTATTGAGCCACGAATTTGCTCTGGACTTCTGACCAAACGGAACGGTGTAGGAATCGCAGGTTCTCGACGATCCCTTAACAATCTTCGTGGTGCATGCCTGCCCAGTATCCCGGATCCGCAGCAATGCAGTCATACCTACTGACCGGGTCTTTGTTGGGCGATATAATGGAACTACTCATAGGGCTTGCCCTGGAGGGAGGTGCGAGCATGAACCGTATTCCGTCGGGAGTTGTGGGCCTGCCCGATGCGTCGACGCTGCAGGCCTGGGAGGACATGCGGGGCGAGATTTTGCACGAGATCCAGGATGGCGGGAATGTGCCGGACGAGCAGGTGGACCTCGCCGGCGACCTGGCCACGCTGGATAACCCTTGGTCGGTGGCCAAGCCGTCCGCAACGCCCATTTCTCGATTCCACGTCAACTAGACCGACTCGTTGAGGCGACCTGACCTGGGACAGAGAATTGCTCTGCTCATTCTGGGCTGAGTTCGGCGCGTGTCGACTCGACACGGGGCTAATGCGGATTGTGTCTGCTGCATGGAGCGTCGTCCTGCGCAGCCTGGTCTCCGAGTGACTTGACGCGCAGGAGTGTTGCACCGCGGGTAGCGTATCCACGAAGAGGCGGCTGAGGACCGGGCACCGTTGTCAAGCCGCTGCGCGCGAGCGTGGCGGTTTTCGCCTCTCGGCAGAGTTGTGTTAGTATAGGTATGGAATCATAGGGGATGGGGCTCCCCGGGATCCAGCATCCAGAACGTCGCAAGACTGATAGCCTCTACCGGCAAATTAACTGCCTGGTAGAGGCTTTTTCATTATCCATCATTCAGGAGGCAACACGATGTCCGTCGAAATCGATCTGGTCAAGGCACGGGAGATCTTGGACTCGCGCGGCAACCCCACCGTCGAAGTGGAGGTGTGGCTGGAAGACGGCACGCAGGGCCGCGCTGCGGTGCCCTCCGGCGCGTCAACCGGCGTCCATGAGGCGCTGGAGCTGCGCGACGGCGATAAGGGGCGCTACGGCGGCAAGGGCGTGCTCAAAGCTGTTGAAAATGTCAACGAGCAGATCGCCGACGCCGTCGAGGGCATGGACGCGTTGGATCAAGCCGGCGTGGACCAGGCCATGCTCGACCTGGACGGCACGCCCAACAAGAGCAAGCTCGGCGCCAACGCGATCCTGGGTGTCAGCCTGGCCGTCGCCCGCGCCGCAGCCGAGTCAGCCGGCCTGCCGCTTTATCGCTACCTGGGTGGGGTAGGCGCGCGCACTCTTCCGGTGCCGATGATGAACATCATGAACGGCGGCGCCCATGCCAACTGGCAAGGCACCGACCTGCAGGAGTTCATGATCGCGCCGGTAGGTGCGCCCACCTTCCGCGAGGCGGTGCGGTGGGGGTCCGAGACCTACCAGGCGCTGAAAGGCGTGCTGAAGAGCAAGGGCTACCCAACCGGCGTAGGTGACGAAGGCGGCTTCGCACCGTCGCTGAAGACCAACGCCGAGGCGGTGGAGCTGATCCTGACCGCCATCGCCAAGGCCGGCTACCGGCCCGGCGACGACATCTGCCTGGCCCTGGACCCGGCATCGAGCGGGTTCTACGAGGATGGCCTCTACAACCTGCGCACCGAGGGCCGCAAGATCACGTCGGCCGAGATGGTGGCGATGTACGCCGACTGGACGAAGAAGTACCCCATCGTCGTGCTCGAGGACGGCCTGGCCGAGGACGATTGGGACGGCTGGAAGCTGCTCAACAAGACTATCGGGGACCGGGTCGAGCTGGTGGGCGATGACATCTTTGTAACGAACGTCGACCGCATCGCTCGCGGCATCGCCGAGGATGCCGCCAATGCCGTGTTGATCAAGCTAAACCAGATTGGCAGCCTGACGGAGACCATCGCTGCGATCCAGATGGCGCAAAAGGCCGGCTGGGGCGCGATGGTGTCACACCGCAGCGGTGAGACCGTGGACAGCTTCATCGCCGACCTGACCGTTGCGCTGGGGACGGGCCACCTCAAGACCGGCGCGCCGTGCCGGAGCGAGCGCGTTGAGAAGTACAACCAGTTGATGCGCATCGAGGAAGAGCTGGGCGCCGCCGCGACCTATGCCGGTCGCAAGGCTTTCGTGCGCTAAGGATGAAGCGTGGCAGGGGATGAGACGTACGGTGCTCGGAGGACATCCATTGCGCTCTTCGGGGCGTCCCCCCGTGGGAGCGCTTCCACGCGTGTTTCCTGGATACATGGCGCGCCCGTATCTGGTCAGCAGCCTGGCGGACTTGAGCGCCGATCTCGTCAGCGCGGCACGGGCGAAATTGCCACCCGGCCGCGCAGTGCGACGTATCTTCGTCGTGCCGCCCCAGGAGTATCCGGGACGATCCGAGGGGCGCTTTGGCCCTGGCCAGGCGCTGATCTTCAGCGCCGACGGCGTCATCCATGTGCAACAGGCAACCGTGCCGGGACAGCCGGCGCAGGCGCGCCTCGTGCCCAATGCCGACGTGTTATATGTGCAAGCCGGCCAGCTCCTGCTCTATGATCGCCTGGAGATAGGCTACGCCGAAGTCGGCCAGGCGCAACAGGTGGTGGTGGAGTACAACTCCGTCGGATGGGATTTGCTGCAGCCCGGGCTTGCGGACTTGCTGCGGAACGTGTCTGTCGCGGCCCCGCCGCCGCCCGTTGACCCGGAGACGCCGGCGATCGGCGCGGCAGAGATTGAGCGACTGCCCTTCAAGTACGCGAATGGCATCGGGATTTACACCCTGGCGCCAGGTGAACGTCTGCTGGCACTGGCCTTTCAGCCGGACATCTGGGCAAGACGCTATCTCATCTTCCGACGCCAGGTCACGCCGGCCATCGTCCTGGCGCTCACCGATCGCCATGTGAGCCTGATCGAAGAGCAGCGCGCGCTGGACAGGTCGCGCTCTTACGGTTGGATCTTTTCCTTTTTCCCGCTGCACGGCGTGACGGGCATGCGCAGCCAACCGGCGCCGCTGGGGCGCCTGATTGGCATCGAGTTGCTGGTCGCCGGCGCCACGGCCACGCACGAGCTGGAGCTGACCGCAGAGGTGACCTCGTCATGGGAGGCGCAATGGCGAGCGCACGGCGGACGCTGGCGTGTCGAAGACGAGAATGGCCAGAGGGCAGTTGAATGACGACCCTATCGAGGAGGAGTTCGACCCGACCGGGATCTCGTCTGAGCATGGGGCGTTGGTGTGCCAAGGCAGAAGACGCGCAGGTGGGCGGATTGTGCTAGCCCAATAACTCAGCAGGGCATCCGGAGGGTGGACATGACCCGTTTCATTTTGGTCCGTCACGGCCAGACCGAGTGGAACCGTATGGAGCGCTTCCGCGGCCGGGCTGACGTGCCGCTCAACGCCGCCGGCCTGGCCCAGGCCGCCGCCGCCGGCCGGCGCCTCGCGGCCGAGTGGCCGCCGACAGCCGTGTACTCGAGCCCGCTGAGCCGGGCGGTGGCGACCGCCGAGGCGATCGCAGCTCACTTCGATCTGCCCGTAGAGCGTTTGGACGGCCTTGCCGACATCGATTACGGTGAATGGCAGGGTCTCACGCCCGACGAGGCCAGGGCGCTCTGGCCCGCCCAGGTGAAAGCCTGGTACACCGCGCCGCATACCGTCCGGCCTCCCGGCGGGGAGTCGCTGGCCGATTTGCGTGTTCGTGCCATGGCCACGATCCACACCTTGGCTTCCCGTCATGCCGGTCAGACCGTCGCGCTTGTGAGCCATACGGTCGTCAATCGAGTGATCCTGCTGGCGATCTTGGGACTGGGCAACGACCGCTTCTGGCGGCTGCGGCAGGACAACGGCGCCATTAACGTATTCGAGGCAGAGGGCAGAGACTTCGTCCTCGTTGGCATGAACGACACGTGCCACCTTCGGCTCGCTGGGGACTACGGCATTGAGTAATTTGGCTATCGCCACCATCGCAGCCGTGCTTATCCTTCTGGCCAGCATGGCATCGGTCGAGCTTGGCCTGTCGGTCGCCATCGTCGAGATCCTGCTCGGTGTGATCGGCGGGAACTTCCTGGGGCTGCACACCACCCCTTGGATCGACTTCCTGGCCGCCTTCGCCAGCATCGTCCTCACCTTTCTTGCCGGCGCCGAGGTCGATCCCGACCTGCTGCGCGAAAAGTGGCGCGAGAGCCTGCTCATCGGCGGCATGTCCTTTCTGGTCCCATTCCTGGCCGCCGGGGCTTTCGCCTATTGGGGGCTGCACTGGAGCCTCCAGGCCTCGCAGATCACCGCCGTGGCGCTCTCCACAACCTCATTGGCGGTCGTCTATGCGGTGCTGGTAGAGACCGGCCTGAGCGAGACGCGCATCGGCAAGATCATCATGGCTTCCACCTTTGTAACGGATTTCGGGACGGCGCTGGCGCTAAGCCTGCTCTTCATCCGGCCAGGCCCGATGTTGATTGTCTTCATCGTCGTCTCAGCCGCCGTCATCTTGCTGGTGCCCAGGATCTCACCGGCCTTCTTCCGGCGCTACGGCAACCGCGTGATCGAGCCAGAGATCAAGCTGATCTTCGCCGCCCTGTTCCTGCTGATGTTCGTGGGCGAGCTGGGCCAGAGCCATGCCGTGCTCCCGGCGTTCCTGTTCGGCCTGGCAATGGCCCGCGTGCTGGCCGCCAGTCCTGTGCAACGGCAGCGGCTACGGGTGGTCGCGTTTGCGTTGCTCACGCCGTTCTTCTTCCTCAAGTCCGGGATGAATGTCTCGCTGCCGGCTGTGGTCGCAAATCTAGGCTGGCTGTTCGCTTTGTTCGGTGTCAAGCTGGCGGCTAAGTTCATCGGCGTCTACCCACTAGCTCGCCGTTTTGTGCCGCGCCACAGCTGGTACACCACGTTGCTGATGAGCACCGGCCTGACATTTGGCACGATCTCGGCGCTCTACGGCCTGAACTCCGGCATCCTGGATCAGGCGCAGTTCTCGGTGTTGATTACCGTCGTCATTGGCACCGCCGTCATCCCGACCCTGATCGCCCAACGTTTCTTCTCTCCGACGATCGAGCCGGACCGGCCGGAGGTCTGATAGGAGGATTGCTGATGTATCGTCGTATCCTGGTAGCCTTTGATGGAACACCTGCGGCGGAACAAGCGCTGAAGCAGGCGGTGGCCCTGGCGCGCTTGACCGGCGCAGCGCTGACAGCCCTATCCGTGGAAGAGAAGCTGCCGGCCTACGCAGCCTCGGTTGGGGAGGTCCAAGAAGCCAAGCAGGAGATGGACGCGTTCTTTGCGCGGGTGCAGGCCGCGGCCGTCATGGTAGCGCGGGCGGAGGGCGTGGTGCTACAGACGGTCGTGCGCGCCGGCCGTGCGTCACAGGTCATTGTCCGGTATGCCGAGGAAGGCGACTTTGACTTGGTGATCGTGGGCGCGGGTGAAGGCCGCAGTTTGGGCGGCACAGCCGACAAGGTGACCGAGAGCGCACCGTGCTCGGTGCTCATCACCCGGCCGGCGTTTGCGCGCCTACGCGTGCAGGAGATCATGCAGCGCGACGTGGCAACCGTCCGTCCCGACACACCCTTGACCGAGGTCGTCGAGCTGTTGATCCGTCGCCGGATTAAGTCGGTGCCCGTGCTCGATTCCGGCCGTGTCGCCGGCATTATCACGGGCGGCGACCTGCTGCAGCGCGCGGGGATGGGCCTCCGGCTGAGCCTGCAACGATCGCTGCCGCCGGCCGAGTTGGCGGAAGGGATGCGAGAGTTGGCCGCCCAACGCAAGACCGCCGCCGACGTCATGAGCGCACCGGTGACCACCGTGCGTGCCGACGCCAAAGTAGCCGAGGCCGTGCAACTCATGGCGCATAAGCGCTTCAAACGACTGCCGGTTGTCAACGATGAGTGCGAGCTGGTGGGCATAGTCAGCCGGCTGGACGTGTTGGCGGCGGCCGCCTCCGCCGTCGCCAGCGCCGACGCATTGCCCGCCATACAACCCGGCGCTGGGCCAGCCGCACGCGATGTAATGTTCCGCGAGGTGCCGACCGTCAGCCCGAACGCCGGATTGGGAGAGGTGGTGGACCGGCTGCTGGCCACTCCCTTGCGGCGCGTCGTCGTGGTGGACGATGCGCGGCGGGTCCTGGGTATCGTCGTGGACGGCGATCTGCTGGAGCGCGTCCGGGTGGGCGCCGGGCCGCACACCCTGACGGCGCTCCTGGGCCGCCTGGCAAGCGGGTCGCGCGAGGCATTGAACCTCAGCGGCACGGCTTCAGACGTCATGGAACGGCAAGTCTATGCGGTTGGCGAGGATGCGCCGCTGGTCGAGGTGCTCCGCCTGATGCTCGACCAGCGCGTCAAGCGCGTGGTAGTGACCGACGCCCAGGGCCGGCTAGCCGGCATGATCGATCGCGCCAGCCTGCTGAACGTGGTGTCTACCGCATTCGAGGTCCGGTGACGAGGAGACAGGCATGGCTGATCTGCTCAACGAGGTGAGCGATGGCAAGCGTTGGCACTGCAACCAAGGTCAGCATTTTCATCGGAGAGAGAGACCGCTGGGGGCAGAAATCACTTTATATGGCGATTCTTGAGATGCTCAAGGCGGAGGATTGCGCGGGAGCGACCGTCCTGCGCGGCCTGGCCGGCTTCAGCGCGCATGGCCGCATCCGCACGGCCAGGATTGTCGACCTATCCACCGATCTGCCGCTCATCATCGAGTGGGTGGATGATCCGGCGCGCGTAGCGCGCGTGATGCCCCAGCTAGTCGAGATGGTTTCAGAGGGTCTGATCATCTGCCAGCAAGTTGAGGTAGTGACTTACGGGCATCGCGGCCTGCGCGTCTTGCGGGCGGCCGCGCCCGTACATGATCTGATGAGCCGAGAGGTGCGCACTGTGACGCCGGACACGCCAGTGGCGCAAGCTGTAGAAATGCTGATCAGCCAGGCGTATCGCAGCCTGCCCGTGGTGGATGCCTCGCGCCGGATCGTGGGCATCCTCACCGACGGCGACCTGCTGGCGCGTCTCGGCCTGCCCCACGCGAGCGTACAGTCGGCGCTGACTGCGGCGGAGCTGGGACGCGAGCTGGATGCCCTGCGGCGCAACGGGCAGACAGTAGCTGCACTGATGGTCAGCCCCGTTGTCACCACCACCGAGGATGCGCCGATCGCCGATGCGATGCGCGTCATGGCAGCTCGCGGGATTAAGCGCGTGCCGGTCGTGGACCGAAGCGGCCGGGTCGTCGGCATCGTGAGCCGGGTGGATGTGCTGCGCGCGCTGGCGCAGCCGCTGGCGAGCGAAGCGTCCGAGCGTGCATTGCCGCCGGGGCAGCACACCACGGTTAGTGAAGTCATGGTCACCGACTTAGCAACGGTCCCGAGTACCACACCGCTGAATGTCATAGTCGATCTGCTGGTCACTACGGCACAACGCAGGATCGTGGTCGTCGATGCGCAGCGCCATGTCCTCGGGATTATCACCGATGGGGACCTGCTCAGGCGGGCAAGGGATGCCGAAGGCGCAGGTCTGCTCCAGACCTTTGCCCGGCGGCTCGGGGGCGGCGGGGACACCACCATCGACCTGACTAAGCGCACAGCCGGTGAGGTGATGACCGCCAGACCCTTCACCGTCACGCCGGAAACGCCGCTCTTGGATGCCCTGCGCCTGCTGTTGCAGCACAAGATCAAACGAGTGCCCGTTGTGGACGAGGACGACAAGCTGGTCGGGCTCGTAGGCCGTGGGGAGATCCTGCAAGCGCTGGCCAGGGATTTGCCGGGTGAATGAGTTGCTGAATACGGCGCAACGCAACTCGCTGACCATCGGGTTGCGGGCTTTCGAGATGCACTTGCGCGAGGCCGACGCCTGGCTCCAAGGCCGAGAAGAGCGGGGTATTCTCTACCTGCAGAAGGCCAATCTGCCGCCCGAACGGTGCGCGACCGTGCACAGGCAGATTGCCGAGGCCCTGGCGCGGATCGCAGTCCTGACTGAGCGGTTTAGCCTTGAAGCCGTAGGGTACGATGTGGGAGCGACTATCTCGGCGCAGATGAGTGTGGACTGGGCTAACCTGTGCGACATGCGCTCGGACACGCT
>Ga0315273_10011608_pt1 | contig 11274 bp, 14 predicted proteins | sample YL17G02_0_MG_FD_205753 | JGI IMG/M metagenome (GOLD analysis project Ga0315273, IMG submission 205753) | Sediment microbial communities from Yellowstone Lake, YNP, Wyoming, USA - YL17G02_0 | ecosystem: Environmental > Aquatic > Freshwater > Lake > Sediment | place: USA: Wyoming | collected...
GCGCGGCGGTTGCGCGGCAGGGGCACGGAGAGCGAGACGGCCATCGGCCGGCGGCTGGACATCGCCGCGAGCGAAGTCGCGGCGGCGGACGAGTTCGACCACGTCGTCGTGAACGACGACGTGGAGCGCGCCGCCGCCGAGCTGCTAGAGATCATCAACGCGGACCGAAAGGGAACCTAGTGGACCGACCCCGGATCGACGAGATCCTGCCCCGCGCGGACGGCTCGCGCTATGCGCTGGTCATGATCGCCGCCAAGAGGGCGCGTCAGATCAACAACTACTACCACAGCCTCGGCGAGGGCACGCTCGGGATGGAACAGCTGACGCCGCCGCTCGTCTCGACGCGCAGCACCAACCTGCTGACGATCGCCCTCGAAGAGATCGCCGACGGCAAGCTCGAGTACGTGAGCGAGGAGTGAGGAGCGGACGATGAGCGCCGCCGGCGAGACGCGCAGGGGGCATGACCCCGGTGAGGAGCGCTCGGTGCTCGTCGGCGTCAGCGGCGGCATCGCCATCTACAAGGCCGTCGATCTCGTGCGCTCCCTGGCGCGAGAGGGCTTCTCGCCATTGGTAGTCGAGACCGAGGCGGCGCGGCGTTTCGTCATGCCGCTGACCTTCGCCGCCGTCGCCCAGGCGCCGGTGCTCGACGACGAGAGCGCCTGGCAGGGCAGCGGCGGCTGGTTCCAGCACATCGAGGCGGCCCGCCGGGCGCGCGTGATGGTCGTCGCTCCGGCGACGGCGAACACGCTCGCCAAGCTGGCCGCCGGCATCGCCGACAACCTCCTGACGGCGACCTACCTCGCCTTCCGTGGCCCCGTGATCGTCGCCCCGACGATGAACTGGGCGATGTACGAGCACCCGGCCACGCAGCAGAACCTGCGCGTGCTCTCCGAGCGGGGCGTCGAGGTCCTCGGGACCGAGAGAGGCGCGCTCGCCTGCGGCGAGGAGGGCGCCGGCCGCATGGCGGCGCCCGAGGCGATCGTCCAGGCGGTGCGCCGCGCCTTCGCGCGCGAGGCCGCCGGGCCGCTCGCCAGCAGGCGTGTCGTGGTCACCGCCGGGGGCACCCGCGAGAGCATCGACGCGGTGCGCTTCATCGGCAACCGCTCCAGCGGCAAGATGGGCCGCGCGGTGGCCGACGAGGCCTACCTGCGCGGCGCGGCGGTCGTCCTGGTCTCCACGCAGCCGCAGGAAGCGACGCCGTACGAGGTCGTGCCCGTGGAGAGCGCCGAGGACATGGCCGCCGCCGTGACGAGAGCCGTGGCGTCCGCCGACGTGCTCGTCATGGCGGCCGCTGTCGCCGACTTCAAGCCGCGCATCGCCGGCGAGGGCAAGATCGAGCGTGGTGAGCGCGAGTCGCTGACCGTCGAGTTCGACCGGACGGTCGACATCCTCGCCGCCGCCGCGCGACCGGGACTGCTCCGCGTCGGCTTCGCCGCCGAGGCCGGTCCGCAGCTCGCCAGGGCGCGCGCCAAGAAGGCGGCCAAGGGGGTCGATCTGCTCGTCTACAACGACATCCTCGCCGCCGGCGTCGGCATCGGCTCCGACGAGAACGAGGTCACGATCATCGCCGCCGACGGCGAGATGAACGTGCCACGCACGTCCAAGCAGGCCTGCGCGGCGGCGATCGTCGACGAGATCGAACGCGCCCTCGAGGTGACAAGGTGACCCTCGCCCGCGACGGGGTGCTGGCCGTGCTCGAAGCGCGCGTGACCAACGAGCACCTTCGTCGCCACATGCTCGCGTGCGAAGCCATCATGCGCGCCCTGGGGCTGCGTCTCGGCGAGGACGCCGAGCAGTGGGCGCTCGCCGGCCTCGCCCACGATCTCGACAGCGAAGAGACGGAGCACGACTTCACGCGCCATGGCGCCGAGGCGGCGGCCACCCTCGAGCGGCTCGGGGCGACGGCCGAGGTCGTCCACGCCGTGGCCGCCCACAACCCGGCGACGGGCGTGGCGGGGGAGAGCCGCATGGACGTAGCCTTGGTCGTCGCCGACCAGCTGAGCGGCCTCGTCACGGCCGCCGCGCTGATCCGCCCCGACAAGCAGCTCAGCGGCGTCCAGCTCAAGTCGGTGCGCAAACGCTACCGCGAGGGCGCCTTCGCCCGGGGGGTTGATCGAGCCTCCATCGCGCGCTGTGCCGAGCTTGGGCTCGAGCTCGACGAGACGCTCGCGCTCGGGCTCGAGGCGATGCAGGCGATCGCCTCCGACCTCGGGCTCTGAGGCTAAGGGGGCGGTCATGACAGCCGGCAGGGGGAGTCCCGGCTTCGAGGAGCGCAGTGAGGCGTACGCGCTCTTCCGCCGCGCTTCGTGGTTCCTCGAGCACCGCCATCCCGGCCAGGCGGCGCTGCTCCTGGAGAGGGCTCTGGCGCTTGAGCCCGGTCGGAACTCGATCCGGGAGGCCCTGGGCCGCGCGCTCTACGCGCTGGGCCAGACCGAGAAGGCGGCGATGCAGTTCGAGGCGATCGTCGCCGACGTCCCCGACAACGACTACGCGCAGTACGCCCTGGGGCGCTGCCTGGTGCAGCTCGGGCGCGGGGAAGAGGGTCGTGGCCGCCTCAGGCTGGCGGCAGCCCTGACCCCGGACCGCGCTCTCTACCGCGAGGCGCTCGCGGGCCGGGACTGAGACTCAGACCGCGGTCAGGCTGCCGTGTGCGGGTCCCCTCCGGCCGCACCGGCGTTCGCCGCCGCCTCGCCGTGCGCCATCGCCAGGAGCAGGTCGATGCGCATCTGAATGGGCGGGTGCGTGTCGAACAGGCCCGCCGCCTCTCTCACCTTGCGCAGCGGGTTGACGATGAAGAGGTGCGCCGTGGCGCGGTTGCCGGTGCGCAACTTTGCCGGGTCCGCGGCGATCTTCTGCAACGCCCCGGCCAGGCCGAGGGGGTTCCGCGTGAGCTCGACTGCGGTGGCGTCGGCGAGCAGCTCACGGCGCCGCGAGATGGTGAACTGGACGATCGAGGCGGCGAGGGGGGCGAGCAAAGCGAAGACGACCGCCACGACCATGATGATGACGCCGGCACCACCACCGCCATCGCCGCTGCGCCGGCCGCCGAAGCCGGACCAGCGCGAGCGCAGAAAGAAGTCGGCGATCAGGGCGATGAGGCCGACAAGGATCCCGATGAGGGTAGCGAAGCGGATGTCGTAGTTGCGCACGTGGGCCGTCTCGTGCGCGATCACGCCCTGGAGCTCGTCACGGTTGAGCTTGTCCAGAAGTCCTCGGGTGACGGCGATGGAGCTGTGCGCGGGATCGCGTCCCGTGGCGAAGGCGTTCGTCGCCGGGTCGTCGATCACGTAGACGGCCGGCGGCTGGCCGAGCCCCCCCGCGATCGTCATCTCCTCGACGACGTTCCAGAGCTGCGGCTCCTCGGCATGGGAGATGCGTCTGGCGCCGCTCACGGCGAGCACCATCCTGCCGCCGGAGTAGTAGCCGATCACGCTCCAGACGATCGCCGCGACACCGAACAGCCCGAGAAACCCGAGGCCGCCGCCGTTGGAGCCCGTCCAGGCCAGGCCGATGACGTACCCCAGCCCCGTGAGGATGGCGACGACGACGCCCATGAGCAGCCACGAGGCCCGCCGGTTGCGGCGGATCTGTTCGTACAAGGTCCCCTAGCCTCGCTGCCGCCGCCGTCCGCGGCGGGCCGTCACCGCAGGTCGACCTTGGGGACGACCGTCTCGGCCTCCGGAGCGTCGAAGAACTGCCGCCCCGTGAAGTTGAACATCCCGGCGATGATGTTCGTGGGGAGCATCTGGATGGCGTTGTTGTAGGTGAGCACGCTGTCGTTGTAGAACTGCCGCGCAAAGGCGATCTTGTTCTCGGTCGCCGTGAGCTCCTCCTGCAGGCTGAGCACGTTCTGGTTGGCCTTGAGGTCCGGGTAGTTCTCGACCACGGCGAAGAGCGATTTCAGGGTGTCGGTGAGCATGTTCTCGGCCTTGGCCTGCGCCTGGGGGCCAGCCTGACCCGCCTGCATGGCCGCGGCGCGGGCCTCGGTGACCTTGGTCAACGTCTCCTGCTCGTACTGCATGTAGTCCTTGACCGTCTCGACCAGGTTGGGGATCAGGTCGTACCGGCGCTTGAGCTGGACGTCGATCTGGCTCCAGGCGTTGTCGACCTGGTTGCGCCGCCCCACGAGGCGGTTGTAGAGCACGGCGAAGACGATCCCCAGCAGCACGAGGACCCCGATGATGACGATGACCGCGACCACGCGCGTCTCCCTTCCTCACGTCCGAGTGCCGTCGCGCTATTGTACGCCGCTCCGCTGCACGCACCTGCAGTGTACATGGCCGGACGCCTGCGCTATCCTCGGGCGCGAGCATGTCACCCTCCGTGCGCAAGTCCCTCTTCGCTGTCGCGGCCCTGGTCGTGCTCGCGGCCCTCGCCCTGGGCGGCTACGCGGTCGTCCGCGCGCGTGCCGTCGGCAGCGGCGGCGTGCAGTCGGCGGCGGCGGTCCCGGACCCGAACGTGCCGTCGCCCGGCCCCGGCGGGGCGCCGGCGCCGGAGTACGAGCACTGGCTGGTGGGCAAGGCCACCGCGCCGGTCATCGTCAGCAAGCGGCCGGCCGGCGGCGGCGGCGTCACGATCCGCCTCGACGTCCGCAACCAGAACGACTATCCGACGCTCGTCCTCGTCGACGCGGTGCGCGAGATCGAGGGCGCGACCTGGTACCGCGTGTGGCTGGCGATCCGACCCAACGGCAGTCGCGGCTGGGTGAAGGAAGGGTCACTGGCCTTCTACACCACGTCGGCGAAGATCGTCATCGATCTCTCCGAGCGCAAGCTCAGCGTCTATCGGCGCGGCGAGCTCAAGGGCGAGTACTCTGTCGCCGTGGGCCGGCCGGGGCTCGAGACGCCCACCGGCTTCTTCTTCGTCAACCAGAAGCTCAAACCGCCGCGGCCGGGGGGCGCCTACGGCGTGCTGGCCATCGGTATCAGCGCCTTCCAGCCGAAGCTCGCCTACTGGGAGCAGGGCGGTCCCGTCGCCATCCACGGCACCAACGAGCCCTGGCTGATCGGCAAGGCGATCAGCCACGGGTGCGTGCGCATGCGCGACAAGGACGTCCTGGCCGTGAGCAAGCTCGTCCCGGCCGGAAGCCCGGTGGTCGTGCAGGAGTAGGACGCGCGGGGGAGACGACCGGCGTCAGGCCGGCAAGGGGCGGCTCACCAGTACTCGCCCTGCGAGAGGAGCATGTCGTGCGCCTTGCACTTGGGGCAGGTGTACGACGCCGCCTTCTCGAGGAAGAAGAGCTGCCGGCCGCACTTGAGGCAGGTGAAGTCGTCGACTAGCAGGTCGGCGCCGGTCAGGTCGACCTCGACGATGGTCCCGCACTCGATGCAGTAGGCGGGCATGAACCGCTGGCGCGGATCGTTGACGCTGACGCCCCAGCGGACACGTTCCGTGCTGTAGTCGCACTGGCGGCACGTGAACGTCGTGTACTCTCCCATCGTCGCCTCTCTGACCGGGGGTTTCTCGCCGCTGACCCTATCGGCAGAAGCAGCCTCTGTATTGAGCCCCGACGCGCCGCGGTGCTATACTTCGTCGGCTAGACAACCACACCCGGAGGCGGAGTATCGCGTGAAGGCCGGTGCGAGACCGGCTTTTCTCTTGGAACGGCAATGGTGCGCGAGAGCAAGCAGCAGCTGGCGGACGAGATCGAGGCCGCGCTCGGGCCGTCCTTCCCGGATCTCGAGGTCGTCGACCTCGACGTGAGCCGGGCGACCGGCAGGCTGACGCTCTACATCGACCAGCCCGGCGGCGTCGACCTCGAGCTGTGCGTGGCGGTGACCGCGGCGCTGGACGAGGTGCGCGAGCGCTACGCGCTCGAGGTGTCCTCGCCGGGACTGGATCGGCGCCTGCGGACGGGGGCGCACTTCGCCGCCGCTGTCGGCGAGGACGTCGCCGTCAAGCTGTCGGCGGCGCGGGAAGGGCGCCGCAACTTCCGCGGCGTCCTGACCGGAGCCGACGACCGCGACGTCACGCTGGCGCTCGTCGACGGCGGCACGGTCCGTTTGCCGCTCAGCGATATCGCGACCGCCCACGTGGTCTACAACTTTGAGAGGAACGGAGGCCGACGTGACTAGAGAGATCGTCGAGGCGCTGCGACAGATCGAGAACGAGAAGGGTATCGCCTTCGAGGCGCTTGTCGTCGCGCTTGAGGACGCCCTGCTGTCGGCCTACAAGAAGACCCCCGACGCCGTGGAGCACGCCAAGGTCGAGGTCGACACCGAGACCGGCGACATGCGCGTCTTCCAGCTCATCTTCCCGGACCATGTCGACGTCGAGGCGCTCAAGGTCCACGACGAGGAAGGTGAGGAGATCGGGCTCGACCTCTCGGGCGTCGACATGAGCGAGGTCGAGCGTGCCGAGGTGACCCCCGACAACTTCGGCCGCATCGCCGCCCAAACCGCCAAGCAGGTCATCCTGCAGCGCATCCGCGAGGCCGAACGCGACCTCATGTTCGAGGAGTACGTCGACCGGGTCGGCGAGCTCGTCACGGGCGTCGTGCAGCAGAGCGACTCGAGGTACACTCTGGTCGAGCTCGGGCGTGTCGAGGCGCTGCTGCCCAAGAGCGAGCAGATCGAGACCGAGCACTACGACCACGGCGGCCGCGTGAAGGCGGTCATCGTCAAGGTCCAGGATTCGACCAAGGGCCCGCAGGTGATCCTCTCGCGGCGCAGCGACGAGCTGGTGCGCAAGCTCTTCGAGCTCGAGGTGCCCGAGGTCGCCGACGGCCTCGTGGAGATCAAGTACGTGGCCCGCGAGCCGGGCGCCCGCGGCCGCGACGGCAAGCCCTCGCCCGGCCGCTGCAAGGTCGCCGTGATCTCGCACGCCGACGGCGTCGATCCCGTCGGCGCCTGCGTCGGCCCGCGCGGCTCGCGCGTACGCATGGTCGTCAGCGAGCTGCGCGGCGAGCGCATCGACATCGTCCCGTATCACGACGACGCGGCGCGGTTCGTCGCCAAAGCGCTCTCGCCGGCGCGCGTACGCGAGGTGATCGTCGACGACGAGGCCAAATCGGCGACGATCATCGTGCCCGACGATCAGCTCTCGCTGGCCATCGGCAAGGAAGGCCAGAACGCCCGGCTGGCGAGCAAGCTCACGGGCTGGCGCATCGACATCAAGAGCCAGCAGCAGATGGCGGAGGCCGAGGCCGACATGGACTTCTCGGACGACGACCTCACGGGCCAGTGCATGGCGGTGACGCGCAACGGCAAGCGTTGCCCGAACATGGCCGAGCCGGGGTCGCGGTACTGCAGCATGCACGCCGACTACGTGCCGAGCGAAGAAGAGGCCGCGGCTGAGGCTGCCGAGGCGCGGGACGCAGGCGAGGACACCTCGACGACCGAGGCCGATGAGGCGGCCGATCTTGCTCGCGAGAGCGACGCGGAGTGACGCGTGGCCGGCCTGGAGCGAAGCTGTGTGGGCTGCCGGCGCAAACGCGCGCAGGCCGACTTGATACGATTGCATCTTGAGGCTGGCCAGGTGCGTCTGGCGCGGCCGGGCGCGCCCGGACGGAGCGCGTATCTGTGTCCCGAGCCGGCCTGCTTGGCGGCGGCCGGGAAACGGCGCGCCTTCGGGCGCGCCTTCCGCGGTCCGGCGACCGTCGACGACCTGCTCGTCGACGCGTTCGCCCAGGCCTGCGACGAACGAAAGGCGGTGAGGTGAATGGCAGAGAAGCGTAAAGTGAGTGATATCGCTAGCCAGCGCGGGACCAGTGTCGACGACGTCCTCGCCCACCTCAAGCAGGCCGGGATCGAGGTCGTCGACGGCGAAGTCTCGGTCGACGAAGAGGCCATCGAGAAAGCGTGTGCGGCGGCCGGCGCGGCCGGGCCACGGCGTCCGCGCGCCAACCCGGGCGGCCGTCGCCGTCGCGTGATCATCGACGCCGGCGCGTCCCGGCGCGGCGGGCCGCCCGGCCGCGGTCGCCAACGCCGCGGCCGCCGCGGACGCGGCGACCGCGTCGACGACCAGCCGGTGCAGCCGGTCGTGCCGACGGGTGTCGTCAAGGTCCCCTCCGGCGCGACCGTCAAGGACGTGTCTCAGCTCATCGGCGTCACCACGTCCGAGATCATCAAGGCGCTCATGGGCTACGGCGAGCTGGTGACCATCACGCAGACGCTCAGCGACGAGGCCATCGAGGTGCTCGCCGGCGATTTCGAGCGCGAAGTCGAGATCACGCGCGCCGCCGACGAAGAGGCCGAGCTCGAGGCCGAGGCTGTGGACGACCCGGCCGACCTGCGGCCGCGCCCCGCCGTGATCACCGTCATGGGTCACGTCGACCACGGCAAGACCAGCCTGCTCGACGCCATCCGCGACACCGCGGTCGCGGCCGGCGAGGCGGGCGGCATCACCCAGCACATCGGCGCCTACCAGGTGAACCACGGCGGCAAGCTGGTGACGTTCATCGACACGCCGGGTCACGCCGCGTTCACCGCCATGCGGGCGCGCGGGGCCAAGGTCACCGATATCGCCGCCATCGTCATCGCGGCCGACGACGGCGTCATGCCGCAGACCGTGGAGGCGATCGACCACGCCAAGGCCGCCGGCGTCCCGATGGTCATCGTGGTCAACAAGATCGACAAGCCCGAGGCCAATGTCGAGCGCCTCAAGCAGCAGCTGACCGAGTTCGGCATCGTGCCCGAGGCGTGGGGCGGCGACACCGTCTTCGTCGAGGCCAGCGCGAAGAAGCGCATCGGCCTCGACAACTTCCTCGACATGCTGCTGCTCGTGGCCGAGGTCGGCGACGTCAAGGCGAACCCGGACGCTCCCGCGAGCGGCTTCATCATCGAGTCGCGCGTCGACCCCGGCCGCGGCGTCGTCGCCACCATGCTGGTGAGCCGCGGCACGCTGCAGGTCGGCGACGCCGTCGTCGCCGGCGAGGCCAGCGGCCGCGTGCGCGCCATGCGCGACTTCCGGGGAGAGCCGCTCGAGGCGGGAGGGCCGTCGACGCCGGTCGAGATCGTGGGCTTCGACGACCTGCCGACCGCAGGCGAGTTCTGCCGCGTCGTCAAAGACGAGCGCACGGCGAGGGCACTCGGTCAGAAGCGCGCCAACCGCATCAAGACCGAGGCTTTGGCGCGCCAGCGCTCGTTGACCCTGGACGAGGTCTTCGCGCGCATCGCCGAGGGTAAGGTGCTCGACCTCAACCTCATCGTCAAGGCCGACGTGCAGGGCAGCCTCGAGGCGCTCACCGACGCGCTGCTCAAGATCCAGCATCCCGAGGTCAAGGTCCGCGTCATCCATTCGGGCGTAGGCGGCGTCAACGAATCGGACGTCATGCTGGCCAGCGCCTCGACGGCGATCATCATCGGCTTCAACGTGAGGCCCAGCCCGGCGGCCGCGTCGCTCGCCGAGAGTGAAGGCGTCGACGTGCGCACCTACCGCGTCATCTACAAGGTGACCGAAGACATCACCGCGGCTCTCGTCGGCATGCTCAAGCCGGAGTACGAAGAGTTCGTGCTCGGCCAGGCCGAGGTGCGGCAGCTCTTCCGCGCCTCGAAGCTCGGGACGATCGCGGGCTGTATGGTCACCCGCGGCGTCATCACGCGCAACGCCGGCATCCGCGTACTGCGCAGCGACGTGGTCGTGCACGACGGCAAGATCACCTCCCTCAAGCGCCTCGCCGAGGACGCGCGCGAGGCCCAGGAGGGATTCGAGTGCGGCATCCTGCTCGACGGCTTCAACGACATCAAGGAAGGCGATGTGTTGGAGGCCTACGAGAACCGAGAAGTCGCGCGTGAGGTCTGACGCCTGCATCGGCGTCCTCTTCGCGGAGCTGCACTTCCCGGGCAACCGGTCGCTGAAAGACAAGCGCGCGCCGCTGAACTCGCTGCGTGATGTCGTGCAGCGCCGCTTCAAGGCGGCTTTCACGGAGGCCGGGGGCCAGGACTCGTGGCAGCGCGCCGAGGTGCTCATCGTGGCCGCCGCTTCGTCGCTGGCCCAGACGCGGGAGCGGCTGGACGAGATCGAGCGCTACCTGAACGGTCGCGAGTTCGAGGTGTCGCGCACCCTCCTCAAAGCCGCCGAACCCGTGAGGGCGCTGTGGGACATCGACTCCTGAGGGTCAACGAGAGCGTCAAGGAGGTCGTCTCGGCGGTCATCGCCGAAGGCCTCAAGGACCCCCGTGTGGGCTTCGTCACGGTCACGGGGGTCGAGACCAGCCGGGACCTTCGTCACGCCACGGTGTTCGTCAGCGTCCTCGGCGGAGAGCGTGAGCGCGTCGAGACGCTCGACGGCCTCGAGGCGTCCCGCGGCTACCTGCAGTCGCGCGTCCACGACGCCCTGCGTATGAAGCACACTCCTCAGTTGGTGTTCGTCTACGACGAGACCACGGATCGCGCGATGCGAATGGAGCGGCTGCTGCGCCGCGAGGCGGCGGAGCTGGGCGAGCGGCCCGCGGAGACGGAAGAGCCCGACGGTGGCCTCGCCGGCACAGAAGAGCCTGGGGCGGACCTCGGGGCGACGGCCGACGACGAAGGGGAAGAGGCGTGAACGTGCTCGCCGCCGACGTCGAGGCCGTCTGCCGGCACATGCGCGGCATCTCCCGAGTAGCGCTCGCCGTCCACGAGAAGCCGGACCTCGACGCGCTCGGGGCGGCGGCCGGCATGCTCGACCTGTTCGCGCAGCTCGGGGCGGCGGCGACGCTCTGCGTCGCCGCCGGCGAGCTGCTGCCGTTGGAGGAGCTCATGCTGCCCGCCGGAGCGGTGGAACGTCGTTCGCCGGCGGCGGGCGAGGCGCTGTACGCGCTGGACAGCGGCTCGCCGGAGCGGCTGGCCCTCGATGTGAAGGGATGGGAGGGAACGGTCGTCAACATCGACCACCACCAGGACAACGGGCGTTTCGGCGACATCGTGCTGCTGCGACCGCAGGCGAGCAGCACCAGCGAGATCGTCTGCGACCTCGCGCGCGCCCTCGACCTTCGCCCCGCGACGCCGGCGGCCACGGCGCTGTACGCGGGCATCTCGTTCGACTCGGGGCACTTCCGCCACGGCACCACGAGCGCCGCGACCTTCGGCGCCGCCGCTTGGCTCGTGGGGCTGGGCGTCGACGTCCCCGGTGTCTACCGCCAGCTGTACGAGCGCCGCTCGCTCGGCGCCGTTCGTCTCGAGGGCCGCGCCCTGGCGACCGCGCAAGCGGCCGCCGGCGGCCGCGCACTCATCGCCGCCCTGCGGCGCGAGGACTACGCCGCCACCGGAGCCCTGGAGCACGAGACCGACGGCATCGTCGATGTCCTTCGCGCCGTGGACGGTGTCGAGGTCGCGGCGCTCGTCAAGGAACAGG
>Ga0315273_10011609_pt1 | contig 11273 bp, 5 predicted proteins | sample YL17G02_0_MG_FD_205753 | JGI IMG/M metagenome (GOLD analysis project Ga0315273, IMG submission 205753) | Sediment microbial communities from Yellowstone Lake, YNP, Wyoming, USA - YL17G02_0 | ecosystem: Environmental > Aquatic > Freshwater > Lake > Sediment | place: USA: Wyoming | collected...
AGCGAGGACGAGCTCGGGGGCGCCCTGGGCGCCGACTTTGTCAGGGCGGCCCATTTTGGCGGGGGCGGCGGCGAGGGGGGGGACTTTGAAGTCCACGAGCAGCGGGGGCGGGCCGCCGCCGCCGGCGACCCGCCCTCCACTCACCCCCACCGCAAGGCCAAGGCCGAGGTGATGGCCGAACTGATGGCCAAGTCCAAGGCCCACAAGGCCGCCCGCCAGGCGGAGCGGGCGGACGACGCGGACGCGGCGGCGGCCCTGGACACGGCCTTTGCCGCGCTGGCCGCGACGGGCGCGCTGGCCGGCCTGCTCCGCCCGCCCGGCGAGAGGGGCGCGGCCCCTGAGAAGGAGGGCGCGGACGCGGCGTACGACCGGGCCCGGGCGGCCATGCTGGCCGCCCCTGGGCGGGCCGCCCCGGAACGCCCGCGCCCGGCGGAGCCCGCCAACGCCCGGAGAGCGCGGGCGGCGGGCGGGGGGGAGGAGGGGGAGGAGGAGGAGGGGGGTGCCCCCGGAGGGGGAGCGGGCGGAGAGTCGGAGGACGATTTTGTGGGCGGCGCCCTGGCCGCCGCGGCGGCGGGCGGCGGGTACGCCGGGCGCCGGGCCCGCCGGGCGCTGGCCAGTCTGCGGGGTGAGGCCATCGCGGCCGCGGGTGGCGGGAGGGCGACCGGCGGCGGCGGCGGCGGCGATGACGACGGCGAGGAGGGCGGGAGCGAGGAGGAGGAGGAGGAGGAGAGCGGCAGTGGTTCGGACGGCGACGGCGGCGCCCCCGCCCTCACCGGCCCGGCCGCCCGGGCGGCCGCCCGGGCCGCCGCCGCCACGGAGGCCGCCCACCCGCTCCAAGTGGCCGCCAATGCGGCCCTGGCGGAGCTGGCGGCGAAGCACGGGCTGGGGACGAAGAAGGCGGCGGCGGCCGAGGTGGGAGGGGACGGGAGCGAGGGCGGGAGCGAGCAGGAGGAGGCGACCTCGTCTGATGAGGAAGGCGGGGCCGCCGCCGCGCCTCCTCCCCCGCGCACGCCCGCCGCCAAGCCCACCCCCCCTGCTGCCGACGGCCCCCTATCGTACGCGGCGTTCCTGGGCGCGGTCGCCGACGCGGACGCGGCGGCCTTCCCGGGCGCCATCGCCGGGCTGCGGTGTGCCAGAAAAGGCGCGCCCGCCGCGGCCGCCGGGCGGGCGGGCGCCCAGGCGCTCGTCGCCCACCTCGCCCGTTTTTACGGGGCCGTCGCGGCCCGGGCGCCCCACCTGCCGGTGCCCCTGCTGGATGCCGTGGGCGCCGAATTTGTCGCTGTTGCGTCGGACGTCCCTTTCTACGCGGCGGCCGTCGCCCGGGCGCGCCTGGGGCGGGCGCGTGCGCGCCTGGCGGCCGGGTTGAGAGGCGGCTGGGGAGGGGGTGAGGGCGGAGGGCAAAAAACCGCCTCGCCGCCGCCTCCTCTCTCGCCCTGGCCGGACGCCCGGGACGCCGCTCTCCTGCGCCTGTGGGTGGCGGCCTTCCCGCCCCCGCCCCCCCCGCCCGGCGCGCTGGCGCCCGGGGCCGTGGCCCGCGTGTATGGCGGCCCCAACGCGCCGCCGCCGCCCCGCCCGCCCGGGGCGGCGGCGTCCGGCCCCGTCGCCGGCCCCGCGGCCGCCCTGGGCGCGGCTTACCTGTCCCTTTGCCCCCTTGCGTCACGGCGGGACGTGGGACTGTGCCTCCTGGTGGGCAATACCCTGGCGGACGCGGCGGACGCGTTTGTCCCCGGCCCCGCCTGGTGCCCGGAAGCGCTGGGCGCGGCGACGGCCATCGTGGCCGGCGCGGCCGGGCACGGCGGCGAGGACACCGGCGCCGGCGGCGGCCGGTGGGACCTGTCGGCTGGTGCCTGGCCCGCCCCGACCGCGCCCGCCTGGGCGGCCTGCTCCCCCCGGAAGAAGGGTGCGGCGGCCCCTCCGCCCCCCCTGTCCTTGGGCAGGGTGCTGGCGCCGGAGGGCCGGGACGAGGCGGGCGTCCGGGCGTCGCCATCCCTGGACGCCGACCCCGCCTTCCCGGCGTCCGCCCTGGGCGCCGCCTTTGCGCTCATGGCCCGGTGCGCGCAGTCTGTGTCGGGCGCGCCCGCCGCGCCCGCCGCGCTGGCCCCCGCCGCGGCCGCCCTGGCGGCGCTGGGGGCGACTGCTGCGCTGCCGGCCGGCCTCGAGGCCGCGCGCGCGGCCGCGTCCACCGCTGTCGCCGCCGCCGCCACCGCCACCACTGCCACCCGCGGCCCGCTGTCTCGGATGCGTGCCACCTCCGCATCCGCCCTCCCAGCCGGCGCCCAGACCCTCAACCCCCGCTTCGAGGCGGCGCCTGGGGATGGAGGCGGGTGGGCGCCGGGAAAAGATTTCGACCCGGACCGGGAACGGGCGGCCGCCCGCCACCTGCGCCGGTCCATCGCCCGGGAGACCCGGGGCGCGATGCGGGAGCTGCGCAAGGATTCGGCCTTCATCTCCGGCGCCCGGGGCGCGGACGCGGACGCAGCCAAGGCCGAACGGAAGGCGGCCGCCCGGGCGGGGCGCTCGTTCATGGAGGCTCAGGCTGCGGACGCCGCGTCCGGCGGGCAGCGCGGCAACTGGAAGCGGAAGCGGGACTGACTGGGGCCTGTTGATGGCGGCCACGCGTTGTTGCGCACGGGTGCGCGTGCGGGGGCGTGCGTGCTTCTGAAAGGGAAGAGAGAGAGAGAGAGAGAGAGAGAGTGGGATGGGGAAATGGGGGGTCGGGGTGCAAACACAAAATTACAAAACCCAAACGCTGTTCAATCTCCTCCGTCCCTGCATTTGTGTGTGGATTAGTAAAGGAGCGCGCACGCATGCACAGGCGGCAGCGCGCTGCATAGAGCGCGCACGGCACTGGCGCGCGCGCGTACTCCAAAGTGGAGGAACAAAAAAACAAAAACACACAGTCAAGGGTTCATTCCGCCGCCTCCAGCCCGCCCGCCTCCCGCCCGGCCTTGCGCCACCCACGCTCCGCCCGCTGCCGCTCCTCCAGCGCCGTCTTCCAGGCCTGGGAGCCGGCGGGGTCGCCGCCTTTGAGGGCGACCAGGTCCTCCCGGGCCAAGGCATCAGAGGGCAGGGCGGCGGCGGTGGGGGCGGGCGCCGACCCTGGCGGGGTGCCCGGGCGGGGCGTCGCCGCCGCGGCGGCCGACCACGCCCGCGAGAACGCGCGCCGCGGGGTCGGGGCGGTGGAGGCGGGCGGGGCGCCAGCGGCGGACGGCGGCGACGCCACCCCCCCTGCCAAGGGTAGCGGCGCCGACGCGGCGTCCCGGGTCGCATCCCACAGGCGGCGGGCGGCGGAGGGGGTGGTCGAGGAGGGGGAAGCCCCGCCCCCCGCGCGCGCGTCGACGGTGGCCGCCCGCCCGCTGGCCGGCAACGGCGCCCGCCCCAGCCAGTCCGCGTGGCTCAGCCACGACCCCACCAGCGTGTCCACGGGCTTTCCGCCCACCAGTAGGACGCCCACCAGGTCGTCCGGGCGCAGGCCGCCGCCGTCCTCCGCCCCCCTGTCTCCCCCAGGCCGGCGCTGGAGAGCCTTCACCTCCCCTCCCAGCGCCCCCTCCCCGCCCGCACTCCCCGGCGGGGGCGGCCCGCCAATGCCGATGTCCACCACGATGCCGTGCTCCGCGTCCGTCACCGTGATGGTGCCCGTGTACCGGAGGACGCGGGCGCCCCACATGATGCCCTTCATGGCCATCGGTGGCAGCTCCCAGGCCAGGGCGGACGGGGGCGACCCGGCGGCGGGGTCGCCCGCAAAGTAGAGGGCGTTCCGCCCCGCCTGCCGCCCGGCGATAGAGTTGCCCCGGAAGTGGGCGGCCCAGGTGCCGACGCCCGTGAAGGTCCAGGAATTGGGGGGCGGGGCGGCGGAAGGGGGCGCAGCGGCGGCGGCGGCGGCAGCAGCAGGAGGGGAGGAGGCCGGGCGGCGGCCGCCCAGGCTGGCCGCCCGGGAGAGGGGCGCCGTCGACGGCGCCTCCGCCGGGGTGGCGCCGCCCTCCGCCCCGCTCCTCCCCTCCCGCCCCACCCGGCTCTCCACCAACCAGGCCGTGGCGGGCGGGTGGTGGGAAATCTGTTCCGCCCACACGGCCGCGCCGGCGTGGGCCCAGCCGGCGGGGGGCGGGGTGGCGAGGGCAGAGGAAGAGGGGCCGGCACTGCCACGGCCCGCCGCCGCGCCCGCGCCGCCGCTGCCGGCCTTGGCCCCGGCCCGACGGGTGGTCAGGGACCGCACCCAGGCGGGGGTGGCCGCCTTTTTGGCGGCCACGGCGGGCAAGGCAGCGGCAAGAGGGGGGACAGCTCCGGGCGCGCCCCCACCGCCTGCCCCCTCCTCCACCACCGCCGCGCCCGCCCGCCCGCCGCCCGTCGCCAGGAACGCTGCCGCCCACGTCTCGCCCAGGATGGGGTTAAACGGCTTCAGCGTGGATGTCTGCCGGGACAGGCCGCCCACGATGAAGGCGGCCACCAGGCGCGCCCGCTCCGCCGGGTCGGGCGAGCGCGCCGCCGCGTCCAGGAGGCCGAGGTACGCCCAATTGTCCGCCACCCGCTGCACGAAGGACCGGGGCTCGAAGACGGCGACGGGCAGGCTGGTGCGGGTCAGGTTGAGGCCGTCCCGGAGGAGGCGGCCGCCGAGGCCCTTGACGATGTCCCAGACCGCCCGGCGCTGGGCGGCGACCTGGGGAAAAGAAGAGGAGACGGGAATGTGTTATGATCGATGATGAGGTTGCATTTTTCCTGCGTTTTCTTGTGCCCAATGGAGCACGCCCTCACTCCTCTCCATTCCTTTCTCTCTGCTCACCTGTTCCCGATCGACCGGCCCGACAAAGGCGTGCCCGCCGGCCGCCCGGTGGGCGGCCAGGGCTGCCGCGGAGGGGCGGCCGTCGGGCGTCTCCAGCGCGCCGTCGGCGACAATTAGAGAGCCCTCCTCGGCCTCGCCGCCCCCATTGACGGCGGCTGCCCCTGCTGGCAGGTGGGCCAAGGCACTGACCTCCTCGGGTAGGGTCGGCGGGGGCAGGGGCGGCGTGGACGCCCGCCCGACCGCCCGACCGGTGCGGAAGACGCGGACGGGGCCGCGGCGGGCAGTGGGTGGGGCAGGCGTTGGCGCTGCAGCCACGGACGGCGTGGGCGAGCCCTCGTCCGACGCGTCGTCGCCGTCCAGCTGTGCATAAAGAGAAGGGAGTGCGGTCTCGTCAGATGAGCCCGCGGGGCGTTGCCGCGAGGGCCGGGGGCGCGTGGCGGAGAGGGAGAGGGCGAGGGAGTGGGGCTGGCGCGAGAGAGAGCGGACGCGAGCTGGCCGATGCGAGCGAGCGCGAGCGTCCTCTCTCTTGCCTCCTCCCAACTTCTGTTCTCTCTCCCTTTCAAAACTCACCGACAGTTTGAAGGATTGCAGGCGGCCATCGGTGGCCCAGTCGGGCGGGGGGCAGGACATTGTGCCGTGGGGTGAGGCGAAAATCAAAGACGGAGAGAGAGAGAGAGAAAACTCGCTCTGCCCATCAACCTCTTCAACCTATCAACCTCTTCACCTCCTCCGTCTCTTTCGTTTCCTTCTCTCTTTGACATCGAGTCGCGCGGGGCGTCTCTCACCTGTACAAACAACACGCACACACACCCGCACGCAAGCACACACACCACAATTCCCCAATGCCCCTTCACCACCCCCCCTCCCCCCACCGCCCGCCCGCCGCCCACCCCGCGCTCGCGCCGCTAAAACGCTAAAACGCTAAAACGGTGGGAACACCGGCCCTTCGAGCTCGTGGAAGAGCTTTAGCTTGTCGGCCAGCACGTGGATGACTCCGCACGGCCCTCCCTCCGGGGTCGGGGTGCCGCCCAGGGCGGCCTCCGCGGCGGCGGCGCCGGCGGGGCCGCCGCACCGGGCGAGGACGGACGCGGCCGGGTTGAAGGCGATCTGGGTGCGCGCGCCGCACAGCTTGCACGTGAACGCCAGGCGGGCCGTGCGGCGCGGGTGCGGGGTGGCGGCGGCGGCGGCGGCGTGGATGTCGATGCGGATGGGGCCGTCGGCGGTGGAGGGGGTGGCGGAGGGGGCGGGCGCGGAGGGCTGGGGCGGGCCGAGGGTGGCCGGAGGGGCGGGGGTGGTGGTGGCCGACCCCGGCGGCAGCGCCCACACGACCACCTCCTCCGCCTCCCACTCCTCGCCCTCCCCACCCACCACCCGGTAGTCCGTGATCTCGATGGCGGAGGGCCCGCCCGGCAGGAGAGGGGGCGGGTGGCGGGCGAGCCGGCTGGTGGTGGTGGGCGGGCCGGCGGGGGCGGGGGAGTGGACGGCCAGGGAGGACGGGCCGGCGATCCGGGTCAGGGGTGGGTGGCGGGGGGAGATGATGAGGCCGGGGCCGCCGCGGCGGGGGCGGCTGAGGACGAAGTTCTGTGGAGGGCGCCGAATAAAAATGAAAGGGGGGTGGGTGCGTTTTTTTGCCTGAAGGGGTCGAGGTCGAGAGGAGCGCGCGCTCGCTGACGCCGCTTGTTTTTGTTTTTGCCCTCGCCCCGGATTTTTTGAGGGCTAGCACGCGCCACGCCACGCGCTTCATCGAGCCATACACGAGCCATGCCGCGGAGTCACGCGCACGCCCTGGGCACACCCGGGGTGCCAGGCGCCTGCCGGGTCACTTTCGAGACGGGCTCAAAACAAAAAACCATGCATGCCGCGCTGTTCGACGCGCCCCTCCGCTCTCACCTCTCTCTCCGCCGCACCTGCCCATAAACGATATCCTGGCTCAGCGCGGACCGATCCAGCCACACCCCACCCGCCGGGAGGTGGAGCGGGAAGGCGGGCTGCTCCTGGTCGATGGGAAAGGAGGTACTCGACCGGCGCCGGCCGGGCGCGGCCGCCGCGGCGGACGCCGTGACGGGGCGCCGGATAGGGACAGCAGCAGCCTTGGGTGACGACGCGAGGGCGTTCATGCGGGGCGTGTGTGTGTGGCAGAGCGGGGCCGGTCGCGGAGGTCGAAAAAGAAAATGAGGAGGAGTAGAAACCTCGGCCGCGTGCCCCTACTTTTTTTTTTTTGCTTCGCACACCTCTTGTGCACTCGCGCGCGCAGTGCCGCGCAGGCCTGCCCATCCAGGAGGCTCACGCGCACGTTCCCCAAATAGGCACCCTGCTGCGCATGCGCGCCGCCGCCAGCGCCATCCAGCGGCGCGTTGCAGCGAGCAGAAGCACCTGCACCGGCGCGCCGCCTCCTCTGCTGCCCCTCTCCCCCCTGCCCCGCGCCACCCCAGGCCCCTGCCGCCCGGCCAGCCAGGGCGGGGCCTGGATGCGGATGGCACACCTCAACAGTCAGCCCGCCGCCCGCCGCCCAGGCAGCCCGCCGGCGGCCGACAGCCAAATGACGAATGCAGACGGGGGCCCCGGCGCCACCAACCTGCCCGGCCGCCTGGGCCCCGCCATCGCGGCCATCCACGCCTCCCCTCACCAGGCCGTCCTGTACACGACGGGCGGCGGCGCGCCCGCCATCGCCTGGCTGCTCGGCACGCCAGGCGCGTCCGCCACCGTCCTGGAGGCCCGGGTGCCGTACGGCGGGGACAGGGCGCTGGCGGCGGCGTTGGGGGCGGGGGGGGGCCCTCCGACGGCCACCCCCTCCTCCTCCTCCTCGCTCCCGTTCTCCTCGGCCGCGTCCCGGGAGGCCGCGACCGCCTTGGCCGTCGCGGCCTACCGCCAGGCCGCCCAGCTGGCCGAGTTCGGGACGCCCATCGTGGGGGTCGGCGGCGCGGGCGCGCTGGCGACGGGCCGGGCGCGGAAGGGAGGCGACCGGTTTTGGGTGGCGACGCACGACGGGCTGACGACGACGTCGTCCGGCCTCGCCTTTGCCAGGGGGGCGGGCGTCACACCCGCCCGGCGCGCCCAGGATGAGGCGGCGTCGGCCCTGCTGGTGGATGCCTTGGCCCGGGCGTGCGGGGTGGGCGGAGGGGAGGGCGGCGGCGGGGAGGGGGGAGGGTGGGAGGGTGCGGCGGCGGCCGCCGCCCTCCCCCGGGAGACGGCCACCCTTCCCGACCCGCTCGCGGCCTTGCTCTCCGGCGCCGTCCGCACCGTCGAGCTCAGCCTGACGCGCGCTGGGGGCGTCCTGACGGTCGTGGACGCCCCCCGGGCGGGGCGGGCCTACCTCCCCGGCTCCTTCAACCCCTGGCACGGCGGGCACGGCGGGGCGCTGGCCGCAGGGGCGGCCGCGGTCGCCGCCGCCGGTGCTGCTGCTGCCTCCCCTGCCCCTCCTCCCGCCCCGCCCGCCCCCCCGCCCGCCGTCGCCGCCCAGCCCCTCGCCTACGAGCTGGCCGTCGTGAACGCAGACAAGGGAATGCTAAGTTTGGACGTGCTGCGAGGCCGGGTGGCCCAATTCCTGGGCGGCGGGGCGGCGGCGGCGGGAGCGGGAGCGGCGGCGGCGGCGGGCGAGGCGGGGGCGGCCGCCCGCCCGCCCCCGCCCCTCCTCCTCACCCGGGAGCCGCTCTTTGCCGGGAAGGCCCGCCTCCTCGCGCCCCCGCCCTCCACCAAGACCACCTGGGTGGTCGGCTGGGACACGGCGGCCCGCCTGGTGGACCCAAAGTACTATGGCGGCTCCGAGGCGGGCGTGGCGGCCGCGCTGGCCGACCTGAGCGCGCGCGGGTGCGTGGTCGCCGTCGTCGGGCGGCGTGTTGGTCCCGCCGGCGGCGGCGCCTTCCGTGTGTGGGACCCGACCGCCGACGTCCCGCCCTCCCTGGCAGCCCTCATCCCTCCCGGCCTGTTTGTGACGGTGCCGGAGGAGGCCTTCAGGGCCGACGTGTCGTCGACGGAGTTGCGGGAGCAGAGGGCCGGCGGTGGTGGTGGTGGGGCGTGAAAAAGCAAAGGACTCAAATCCATCGACTGGCTCTCTCCTACCTTCGCGCGCTCTTCTCTCTCTCAAAACAACAAGTATCTAACACAAAACGCGCCTGCACACCCCCATACTCGCACCCTCTCTCCTACCGTGCATCGACAGGGGAGAGCTGCGGGTGAGGGGGGCGCGGCGGCAACAGTCACATCACACCACATACCATGTTCACGTGTCATGCATTTCACGCACCCCCTCACCCACCGCACGCCGCCCCACGCCCGTGGTGGTAGTGGGCATACTCCGCCGCCGCGCCCCGGCCGTACGCGACCAGGGCGCCTAGGACGGCCAGGTGCATGAGGTTGTGCGAGTTGAAGGCGAAGTCGACGAGATGCGGGGTGACGGCGGCAGCCCCGACGACCCCGCCACCCCGCCCACCCCCGCTCCGGCCGCCTCCTTCTTTGGCCCTCGCCGCCGCCCGGGCTCGGCGGGGGCCGTCCAGCCACCGCTCCGGCCAGCGCGCAACGTTGATGAGGGCGCCCGCAACCGAAAGGGCCTCCATGGCCACGTAGTGGGGCAGGGCGGCGCGGGCGCCCGCGCCCAGCAGCGCGCGCGCGCCCAGGCTCGCAAACCGCACGCCCGCCAGGCCCGCCATGGGCGCCGCCCGGGCGGCCGGGCTGGTGGCCCGCAACGACGCGACGACCGCCGCGGCGGCGCCACCATAGTACGACGACAGGAAGAGACCGCGCACGGTGGGGTGGCAGGCGAACCCCCACCAGAGCAGGGGCGCCATGCCCGCCACAAACAGCAAAAACACGCCCGCCAGGTCGAGGGCCAGCCACGTGCCGTAGCGCGCGTGCGCGGGCATGAGAGTGTGGTAGGCGACGGAGCCGGCCAGGCAGAGGGCGGCCGGGCCAGCCGTGAGGAGCCAGGCGAGGGGCGCGCGCGGCCAGGGCTGGGCGGCCTCGAGGCCACAGGCCAGGGCGAGGGCGCCGCCGAGCAGCGGCCCCAGGTGCGTCCACACATTGACGCTCTCATTGTGGAAGCTGGCCCAGGAGCACAGGCAGACCCAGGGGTGGGCGCCAGCCGGGCGGAAGCCGTGCGCGATGAAGGGGTTGAAGCGCAGGGCCGGGGGCATGGACGCCAGCGGGTGGTGGGCCGGGTCGGGTGCCAGCTCCCAAAAGGGGGAGGCCGGGTGGAGGGCGGCGAGCAGAGACGGCGGGTTGGAGCGGCGGCGGCGGGGGGTGGCGGCGACCGACGCCGGCGGCGGAGAGGGCGCCGCCCGCACCTCCTCGCCAGTCTTACGCCCGGCCTCCTCGGGGAAGGGCATGTTGCTGAGAAGAGACAGGAAGGACGAGGAGGCACCCCGGCGCTGGGCGGTGCCGGCCAATTCCGACAATGTTTTTTTTTTTTTTTTTTTCAACCTTGGACCCCTTTTCGTATTAAAAAAAAAACTCGTCCGCCCGCCCGACGCCCTCTCCACGCATCCTCTATTTCACACCATCCCCTTGCGCACCAGCTCCTCCAACCCCCCGTGCAACCGCCCCGCCGCCTCCACGCACGCCGCCGGCGCCAAATTGCCAAAGGCCGCCCGGATGTGCCCGGGGCTCCCGCAGGCGGACCCCGGGATCGTGCACACGCCGTGGCGCTTGACCAGCCACCGCACGACCGCCTCATCGTCTGCGGGGCGGCCGCCGCCGCGGGGTGGCAGGGCGGCCCAGTGATAGATCGCCCCGCCGCCCCTCCCCACGCTCCCCCCCGCCCCTACCACCGGTTCCAGCGCCCCCCGCACCGCCGCCCGGTTCCCGACCAGGCCCGCCACTTTGCCCGCCACCCAGCCCGGCCCGCCCTCCACGCCGGTCGCCCCCGGCTCCAGGGCCGCCGCCGCAACGACCTGGGACAGGGCCGGCGGGCAGATGGGGATGGTGTCCTGCACTTTGGCCAGCTGCCCCCCCAGGCCGCAATCCTTTGAAAAGGCCAGGTAACCCACGCGCCACCCCATCATGCCGTACGCCTTGCTCATGGAGAAGAGGTGGAGGACGTGCGGGGAGGCGAGGGCCGGGTGGGCGGCGGCGGAGGGCGGGGGCGGCGGCGCCGACCCGTCGTCATGGAATAGGAAGTCTTCGTACGTCGAGTCGAGCACCAGCCAGGCGCCCGCCCTGCCGCACGCCTCCGCGGCGCGGGCCAAGGACGCGGGAGGCACGACGCAGCCGGTGGGGTTGGAGGGCGAGACGATCACGACCATGCGGGGCGGGTCCACGCCGGCCAGCTCGCGTTCCAGCCAGTCCAGGTCGGGCGCCCAGGTGACGGGGTCGCACGGGCCGACCGCTATCCTGTCAGCAGACCCCGTCATCTGGAGCGCCATCACGGCATTGAAGTAGTACGGCGCGAAGACGGCCGCCCTGTCCCCGGCGTCCAGGGTCGCGAGGACGAGGTTGACAAAGCCCTGGTTGGCGCCCGCGGTCACCATCACGTCATGGTTGCCCAGCCCGTTGACGCGCTGGA
>Ga0315273_10011611_pt1 | contig 11273 bp, 5 predicted proteins | sample YL17G02_0_MG_FD_205753 | JGI IMG/M metagenome (GOLD analysis project Ga0315273, IMG submission 205753) | Sediment microbial communities from Yellowstone Lake, YNP, Wyoming, USA - YL17G02_0 | ecosystem: Environmental > Aquatic > Freshwater > Lake > Sediment | place: USA: Wyoming | collected...
CGCGCGCTGGAACTCAACGAGGACGACCCGGAGACGCTCAACTGCCTGGGGGCCAATCTCACCCGATTGGGCAAGTATGCCGAGGCCCTCGAGCAGTTCCGCCGGATCGAGCAGATCGATTCCTCCTATGAGCCGGCGTATTGCAGCCGGATCGTCACGTACACCGAGATGGGGGATCACGACAAGGCCGAATTGATGTTCTATCTGGCCAGGCAGATCAAAGAGGACTGTCCAACCTGCTACTTCAACATCGGCGCAAGCCTTTACGCCAGAGGACAATACGACCGCGCCCTGTATTGCTGGAAGCAGACCCTGCGCCTGGACCCCGACCACCCATATGCCAACGTCCGCGCCGCGGAGGCCTGCTGGGCCAAGGGCGACCTGGAAGGCGCCCGCCGGCATTACCAAGCCGCATTGCGGATAGACGACGGGGACGTGGAGGTCCTCTTGGACTATGGCGAGCTGCTGATGGACATGGCCGAGGACGAGGCCGCCCGAAAGCAGTTCATCCGTGCGATGGAACTGGACGCCGGAAACGCTTGCGCCCATTTCTGTCTGGGCCAATTGGCCTGGCGGAACGGTCGGTCGGCGGCGGCGGAGTCGCACTACCGCAAGGTTCTGCGGGTCGACAACAGATACCCCGGTGCCCATGCCAAGCTGGCGGAAGTCTTGATACGACAAGGGAAGGTCCAGGACGCCTCCAGACACCTGGTCCATGAGCTGAGGAACTGCGGTAACGACGCCAAGACCCTTCAGGAAGTCGCTCGGCTGTTGCTGGAGGCTCGCCAGGCCCGCAGGGCCAACGAGGTGCTTCGCCGGCTGGTCTCGCTCCAGCCCTCCGACGCCGGCGCCCAGCACAACCTGGCCGTCAGCTTCTTCATGATGGAGCAGCTCCGGGAGGGCATCCGGCACTGCCGGCGGGCCTTGAAGCTCAAGCCCGACTACCCCATGGCGCTTTACAATCTCGCCCTGGCCCATTTTCGGATGGGGCAGCTTCCCCGTGCCCGCCGGTACGCGGCTCGGGCCTTGACGATCGCCCCCAACGACCCGAACATCCGTCTGCTTGCCAGGCGTCTAAGAGGCCCGGACCTCTGGTCGCGCCTCCGCAGGCGGTTCCGCGCCCTGGGCCGCAAGGCCGAGGCCTGAAACTCTGGAACCTCCGCGGCGGGGCGGGGAGGGGGGAGGCCGGCCTTCAAGAACCAGCGTAATGCCTCCGTTATAGGTATTACGGTGGAACCGGCTTGCAAACCCACACGGTCATCGGCACAGTAAGAACGTGTATGAAAACTACACGTGTCGCGACGGGGCGGATTTCGGCGAAGGCCAAGGCGCGAGGGCGAGGACGACCCAGGAGGCGGGCCGTCGAGCCCGAGCAACACCGGCATGCGACGCAAGACGCCCCGTCCCGAAGGGTTGCGGCGAAAACAGACCGTCTGCCGCGTCGGGCCTCCTGGACAACCCTCGCCGGGGTTGCCTGCGTCAGCCCTCCTTGCATCCGATCCGTTTTGGCCGCAACACGACTTCGCGTAGTTTTCATACACGTTCTGAGGTGCTTCCAGGCCGAAACGCCTTGACTGGTTTGGGTATCGCATGACTCTGCGTGCCGTGATCATCGGGTTGATTGGGGCGGGGGTTGTTACGGCGTTGGCTTACGCCAACGACATGGTCCTGGACCTGACCAATTTTGTGGGGAACTTTCTGCCCATCAGCGTGTTCGGTTCGATGGTCGTCTTCGTGTTGCTGGGCAATCCACTGCTTGCTAGGCTCAGGCCCACCTGGGCTTTCACTTCCGGCGAGTTGGCCGTCATATTGGTAATGGCGTGCGTTGCGTGCAGCGTGCCAAGCTACGGACTGATGCGGATGTTCATTCCGTCGGCGATCGTGCCGATCCAGGTCAACAGCGTAACGCCGGGCTGGCAGAAGAGCGGGGCGCTCCAGTACGCTCCCCCCTCGATGCTGGTGTCCGGGGGGCGATACGAACCGGAAGTCGTCGAAGGTTACTTTGCGGGCCTGCGCCGAGGGGATCACTGGGTCGGCCTGGACAGAGTCCCCTGGGAGCAGTGGACCCCGCCGCTGGCCACTTGGCTACCGCTGGTCTTTGCGCTGGCGGTGGCTGTGATATCCCTTGCCCTGATCGTCCACCGGCAGTGGGCCGGGCGCGAGCGGCTGCGCTATCCCGTGGCCGACTTCATGAGCTCCTTGTTGGTACAACAGGACGGAAGGCCCGCGGCGGTTCTCCGCGACAAGCTGTTCTGGATAGCGGTGATCGTCATTGTCGTCATCCGGGCGGTCAACTACCTGAATGCGTGGTTTCCCAACAGCATAGAGATACCGCTGAGCTTCGAGTTCCCCGCGATTCGGCGAACCTGGCCCCTCCTGGTCAAGAGCGCCGGTTTCAACTACTTCGTGCACGTTTCACTGTATCCCGTCGCCGTGGCCTTCAGCTTCTTCCTTGCCAGCGACGTTGGGCTGAGCCTTGGATTGTCGCATCCGTTTTTCCTGGTGCTTTCCGCCATCTGTACTACCGCTGGCGTGACAATGCTTGACAGGTCCATGGCCGGCGGCGAGGTGAACTGGCAGATGTTCGGCGGGTACCTGGGGGTCGCCCTTTACCTGCTGTACACGGGACGGTGGCACTATTGGCGGACGCTCCGGGCGGCTGTGTCACCGCGCGGGCGGCGCGACGACGCCAATCCCTGGGCCTGCCGAGCCTTTTTCATCGCCTTTGGGGCCGTGACAGTCTGGCTGATCCGCCTGGGCCTGGACTGGCCCTTCGCGCTGATGGCCGTCGGGATGACCCTGCTTGTCTTTGTCGGCATGTCCCGCATAGTGGCCGAAACGGGGTTGTTCTGGTGCCAGGCCTGGTGGTATCCCGCGGGTATCGTGTTCGGGCTGTTCGGCGCCGAGGCGCTAGGCCCCAAGGTGGTGGCCATTCTCTGCTTGACCAACGCGGTGCTGACGATCAACCCGCGAGAGGCACTGATGCCCTTCGTGGTCAACGGACTGAAGATTTGCGACGATTTCGCCGTCAGACCAGTGCGCACGGCCTGGTCGTCCGTGGCCGCCTACGCCATCGCGCTGGCGGTGGCCGTGCCGGTGGTGCTCTGGATCGACTACAACACGGGCATCCGTAGCCGGTCCGACAAGTGGAGCACGTATTGGGTGCCCCAGAAGGCCTACAACACGGTCAACGGCGTGCTGACAGAACTGCGGATTCGCGGAACACTGGAACGCTCGCAGCATTTCAGCCCCATCGAGCGTGTCCTTCACATGAAACCGGAGCGGGCCATCCTCTGGTGGATCAGCGGCGGGCTGGCGGGGGTGTTCATCCTGGGCTACCTGCGATTGCGATATACCTGGTGGCCGCTGCATCCGGTGTTGGTGGTGGTCTGGGCAGGCACGCCCATTGAAACGTTGGGGCACTCGTTCATGCTCGGCTGGCTGATCAAGGTGCTCATCACGCGAGTGGGAGGTACGCCGATCCACCGAAGGGCCAAGGTATTTATGATCGGTGTCATAGCCGGAGAACTAATCTGCGGGCTGACTATCATGGCCTTCAACGCCGCCTACATGGGCATGACCGGCGCCAAGCCGCCGGCCTACGTCGTGATGCCCTGAGGCTCTTGGCAGCGCGACACCGATTGGGACAAAACCATCCACATGAACCGACCTGCTAGTCCGCGCGGGCAGCCTTGTTGCCGCGGCGTCTTGGAGTGCTCGTGACGGGTGTGAGGTGAAGCGCGGGGACATTTCTATTGCAATTCAGAAGCGGTGCGGGGTACGCTCCGCGGTTCTCCGGAAGGTTCTGACCGCAGGTGGCAGCCCTCGGAGAATCGGGCCGGGCGGTCCGGCCCCCCAAGCCGCCGGGACGAAGCGCGGCAGCGGCGCCCGGTCTACCGCGGACCGGGACATTCGCCGCTATCCGACTCGAAAAACAAAGGTTAGGCAGCACATGGTAGACCACAATCTGATCAAATCGCTGGGGCTGAGCGACGAGGAAGTGGACAAGCAGATGGCCGACAGCCTCGGTACGGAATTCAACCAGGAATCACTGGGGGAGATGATCCAGGAGCGGACCTCCCATCAGACCGGAGCGATTCTCACCGGCAGGGTCGTCGGCGTTATCGGTAACGACGTCGTGGTGGAGGTGGGCCTCAAGAGCGAGGGGACCATAAGTATCAGCGAGTTTGAGGATCCCGCCAAGATCGAGCCGGGGCAGACTGTGGAAGTGCTGCTGGAGGAAGTGGAATCCGACAGTGGGCTGGTGGTGCTCTCGAAGCGCAAGGCCGACCGCATCCGCGGGTGGGAACGGGTCCTTCAGCACAGCAAGGAAGGTGATACCGTCAAAGGCCCCGTGGTCCGTAAGATCAAGGGCGGGCTGCTGGTGGATATCGGTGTGCCGGCCTTTCTGCCGGCATCCCAGGTGGATATCCGACGTCCGGGCGATGTCGGGGAGTACATGGGCCAGACCATCGAGGCCAAGATACTGAAGATCGACCAGGACCGCCGCAACATCGTCATCTCGCGGCGGAAGCTCATCGAGGAACGCCGTGCGGAGGCCCGCTCCAAACTTCTGGCCGAGGTCCAGGAAGGCCAGGTTCGCAAGGGCGTGGTCAAGAACATAGCCGATTTCGGCGCGTTCATCGACCTGGGCGGTCTGGACGGGCTGCTGCACATTACGGACATGAGCTGGGGGCGCATCGGTCATCCCAGCGAGATGCTGAAACTGGAACAGGATGTCGAAGTCGTTGTCCTGAATGTCGATCGCGAGAAGGAGAAGATCGCCCTTGGCCTCAAGCAGCGGACGCCCAGCCCCTGGCAGCAGGTGGAAGGCAAGTACCCTGTCGGTTCTCGCCACCGCGGCACGGTGGTCAGCGTCATGGCCTACGGGGCGTTCGTGAAGCTGGAGGAGGGCGTCGAGGGCCTGGTGCACATCTCCGAGATGAGCTGGACCCGCCGCATCAATCACCCCTCCGAGCTGGTCAGCGCTGGCTCCGAGATCGAGATCGTCGTGCTGGAGATCGAAAAGGACAAGCACGAAATCTCTCTGGGCATGAAGCAGGCCGAGGTCAACCCCTGGACGGTGGTCAAGGAGAAGTATCCCCCCGGGACGGTCATCAACGGCACCGTGCGGAACATGACCAACTACGGGGCCTTCATAGAGATCGAGGAGGGCATCGACGGTCTACTGCACGTCTCGGACCTCTCCTGGACGCGCAAGATCGGGCACCCCTCCGAGGTGCTCAAGAAGAACCAGCAGGTGCAGTGCGTGGTGCTGGCGGTGGACGAGGAGAAGATGCGCGTTGCCCTGGGCCTCAAGCAGCTCACCGAGGACCCCTGGCTGCGGAGCATCCCGGAGCACTACGTACCCGGCCAGATCGTCAAGGGCAAGGTGACCAAGCTGACCAACTTCGGCGTTTTCGTCGAGCTGGAAGACGAGTTGGAGGGGCTGCTGCATGTTTCGGAGCTGGCCGACCACAAGGTGGAGAACCCCCAGGACGTGGTCAAAGTCGGCGACGAGATCGAGGTTAAGATCCTCCGCGTGGACACCGAGGACCGCAAGATCGGCCTGAGCCTGAAGCGCGCCCAATGGGCGGCCGCCGAAGGCGATTATGTGGAACCGGAAGGCGACCGTGCGAAGCGCCGCGGCGGGCTGGAAGGCGAAACGGGCCTCTCGGACCTGAACATCCTCCCCTCCGTCCGCCCGCAGCAGGACCAAGGGCAGACACCGGCAAGCGAACAGCCCAAGGAAGGCTGAGAGACACAACGACAAGCATTCTCACCGCCGGCGGTAGCGGGCGGAACGAACAGAACCCGAATCAGGGAAGGGGAAACCCAAGCCCCTGATTCGGGTTCTTTGATTCACGGTTCCGCCTTCCGGCTGGCTGCTTAAGTGGGGTCCGCGTCCTGTCGAAGAATCCCTTGTCTGGAGGATGCCGCCCTACCCAGCGCGGTTGGAGGAAAAAATGACGCCCGCTGTCGGTACATCGAGAGCCATGCAGACAAGTCTGGGATGGTACCTGGACAAGATCAAATCCACTCCGCTGCTGACGGCGGAGGAAGAGCGATGCCTGGCCCGGCGGATTCAGGAGCATTCCGATCCGCTGGCCCGCGAGCAGATGATCGCCGCCAACCTTCGCCTGGTGGTCAAGATCGCCAAGGAATACACCAATCCTGGCATGACGCTCGGCGACCTGGTGGCCGAGGGGAACCTGGGACTGATGCGGGCGGTGGAAGAGTTCGACCCCGATGCGGGGGTGCGATTCAGCACCTACGCCGCCTGGTGGGTCAAGCAGGCGATCAAGCGGGCGATGATTAACGCCGGACAGCCCATCCATATCCCGGCGTATCTGGCCAAGCTCATTGGAAAGTGGCGAAAGGCCGCGGCGGAACTACAGACACAACAGGGTCGGCCCCCGACCTTGGAGGAGATGGCCAAGAAGCTGCGGATCAGCCGCAAGAGGGCCGAGATTGTCCAACAGGGCCTCCAGGCCGTCAACGCCCCCACTCAGGTGGACTCCGAGGAGACCTGCGCCATCTCCGAGATGGTCCCCGACCAGGACGGACAATTGCCCGAACAGGGCCTGCTGGACGCATCCGACAGCCCCATCGTCCGCTCGCTGCTGGACAAGATCGAGCCGCGCCAACGGAGAATCCTGGAGCTGCGGTTCGGCCTGGACGGCTATGAAGGCCCGCCGAGAACCTTCAAGAAAATCGGCCAGTTGGTCGGCCTGACTCGCGAGCGCGTGCGGCAATTGGAGAAAGAGGCCCTGGAGCAACTGAAGGTACTGGCCGAAAAGGTCGTGTAAACTCAACAGAGCACCCGGTGTCCGGCCCCGCGGTTCTTAATCGAATCGCGGGGCATTTTTTGGTGGCCAATGTGCGGCGGCCTTGGCAGATTATGAGGCTGGTCGCAAGGTGACTTGCGATAGTTCATAGGAGAGGCCATGGCTGGTTATGATTTTGCGTCCATTGAGAAAAAGTGGCAGGAATATTGGGAAGCTAAGGAGACTTTTCGCCAGCCCAATCCAGGGCAACACGGTTTTAGGGACGCGCCTAAGCTGTATGTCTTGCCTTTCTTTCCATATCCTTCTGGGGCGGGTTTGCACGTCGGACATAGTTCCAACTATACGGCGACGGACATCGTGGCACGGTATGCCCGCATGAAGGGCTACAATGTCCTGCACCCCACCGGTTTTGACGCCTTTGGTCTACCTGCTCAGCAGTATGCACTGGAGAACGGCATTCACCCAGCCGTCAGCACCGCCCAGAACATCGCCGGGATCACTCGGCAGATGAAAGCTGCCGGTTTTTCCTATGACTGGTCCCGCGTCCTGGCCACCATCGAACCGCGGTATTACCGCTGGACACAGTGGATATTCCTGAAACTGTTCAACAGTTGGTATAACCCGGAGGCCAACGCCGCCCGTCCGATCCGTGAACTGGAGCGGAAACTGCTCTCGGGACAATACGTGGTCGATTTCAACGGCAATGTTGTCCGGGCAGAGGCCGGCCTGCGGATCCCGGAGATTAATCTGTTCGGGACGCATTTCGGTGAGTTGAAGTTTGCTGAACTGGAACCTGACCAGCAGCGCCGGTTGATCGACGAATACCGCCTGGCCTACATGGCCGAGGTGCCCGTTAATTGGTGCCCCAAGCTGGGCACAGTGCTGGCCAATGAGGAGGTCACCAATGAAGGACGTAGCGATCGCGGCGACCACCCGGTGTACCGGCGCGCGCTGCGCCAATGGATGCTCCGTATCACCGCCTATGCCGAGCGTCTGCTTGCCGACCTGGACCTGCTGGACTGGCCTGAACCCATCAAGGTCATGCAGCGGAACTGGATTGGAAAGAGCACGGGAACGGAAGTGGACTTTCCCGTGGTTTCTGAGGAGGAAGGCTTGCAGGGGTGGTTCCAGGACCGCAAGGAAAGAGGCTTCCCCGCGCAGGCAAGCGACGACTGCATCCGTGTCTTCACCACCCGCCCGGACACGCTGTTCGGCGCGACCTACATGGTCCTGGCCCCGGAACATCCGCTGGTGGATGGAATTACCACGGATCAGCAGCGTCAAGCGGTCCGGGACTACGTCCAGGCGGCCGTTAACAAGACCGAACTGGAGCGACTGGCCGAAACCAAGGACAAGAGCGGAGTCTTCACCGGCGCCTACGCGATCAACCCGGTAAACCGCCAGCGCATCCCCATCTGGGTAGCCGACTACGTGATGATGGGCTACGGGACCGGAGCGATCATGGCCGTGCCGGCCCACGACACGCGGGACTTCGAGTTCGCCACGAAGTTCAACCTACCCATTGTCCAGGTAGTTCAACCGCCCGAGGGCGTGGATTGGCGCGGATACGTGGATGACGGTATCGCGGTAAACTCCGGCCTATATGACGGACTCCCGACGGCGGAGTTCAAACAGCGGATCACATCCGACATGGAGAAGGCCGGTCTGGGCAGGGGCGCCGTTAATTACAGGATCCGCGACTGGATCTTCAGCCGCCAATGGTACTGGGGCGAACCGTTCCCCATCGTTCACTGCGACCGCTGCGGCGTTGTGGATGTTCCCGAGGACCAACTCCCGGTGCTGCTGCCGGAGATGGAAGACTTCACCCCCGCCGCCGGCGACGATCCCGATGCCCCGCCCCAACCGCCCCTGGGAAGGGCGGCCGAATGGGCCGAGACCGCCTGCCCTGTCTGTGGTGCTCCCGCCACGCGAGAGCTGAACACCATGCCCCAGTGGGCCGGATCGTGCTGGTACTACCTGCGGTTCCTGGACCCCTCCAACGACAAGGCCTTCTGTGACCCCAAGATCGAGCAATATTGGATGAAACCTGCCAAGCCGGCGGCGGACCGTCAGGCGGCCATGGGCGTGGACCTCTACGTCGGCGGGGCCGAGCACGCCGTGCTGCACCTGCTCTATGCCCGCTTCTGGCACAAGGTGCTCTACGACCTGGGCTACGTCTCCACGCCCGAGCCGTTTGGGAGGCTTTTCAACCAGGGCATGATCCGCAGCTTCGCCTATCGCGACCGCCGCGGGGTGTGTGTGGCGTATCAGGACGTGGACCCCTCCGGCGACCGGCCTCGGCATCGCCAGACCGGCGAGGAGTTGACCGAGTCGGTGGAGAAGATGTCCAAGAGCCTCAAGAACGTGGTCAACCCCGACGAGGTCATCGCCCAGTTCGGCGCCGACACTTTCCGGCTTTACGAGATGTTCATGGGGCCGTTGGAGGCATCCAAGCCCTGGAACACCCGCGATGTGCCTGGGACGCACCGCTTCCTTCACCGCGTCTGGCGGATGGTCCGCGGCAGCGACGATCAGCCGGCGCTGCTGCGCGAGGGCGCCGGCAGCAAGGAAGTTGAGCGGGCGCTGCACAAGCTGGTCAAGAAAGTCGGGGCGGACATCGACGCGATGAAGTTCAACACGGCCATCGCGGCGATGATGGATTTCATCAACACGGTCTATCGCGCAGGGACGATCTCCGCCAATCAGGCTAGGCGGTTTATGCTGGTGCTGTCGCCCTTCGCGCCGCACCTGGGCGAGGAGCTTTGGCAGCGGCTTGGCGGAGCGGGCAGCCTGGCTTACGAGCCTTGGCCTGCGTACGACGAGGAATGGCTGGCGGAGGAGCACCTGGAGTTGCCCGTGCAGATCAACGGCAAGCTTCGCGGGCGGATCACCGTCGCGCCGGGTGATGCCGAGGATGCAGTGATCGCCGCGGCGCTGGCCGATCCGAAAGTCGCCGCGGCCTTGCAGGGCAAGACGATCCTCAAGAAGATCGTCGTGCCCGGGAAACTGGTAAACTTCGTGGTCAAATAGCGGCATGTCCCCAAAGACTTTTGTGAGAAAAAGGTCCGAGGCCGCCTTCCAGCGAGCCAGGCGCGTGCTGGTGGGGGGCGTGAACTCGCCTGTCCGCGCCTTCGTTGCGGTGGGCGGGACCCCGCCGGTCATGGTCCGAGGCCGCGGGGCGCGGATCACCGACGTGGATGGCAATACCTACGTGGACTACGTCGGCGGTTATGGTCCGGCGATTCTGGGCCACTGTCCCCAGGCGGTCGTGACGGCCATTAGCAAGGCCGTTCACCACGGCGGCAGTTTCGGCGCGCCGACCGAAGCGGAGACTCGCCTGGCGGAGATGATCGTCGAGGCGTTCGCTTCGATTCAAAAGGTTCGCTTCACCTCCAGCGGGACGGAGGCGGTCATGTCCGCCATACGCCTGGCTCGGGGGGCCACCGGGCGTAGCAAGATCATCAAGTGCATCGGCTGCTACCACGGGCACTCCGATGCGATGCTGGTCTCCACCGGTAGCGGCGCGACGACGCTGGGCGTGCCAAGTTCTCCTGGCGTGCCGGCCGGGGCGGTAGCGGACACGGTGCTGGTTCCATACAACGACCTGGCCGCCACGGCAGCGGCGGCGGAGGCGGTGCGCGGGCAACTGGCGGCCGTGTTGGTGGAACCCGTCGCGGGGAACATGGGGGTGGTCCCGCCGGTGGGGGGGTATCTGGCGGGCCTGCGGAAGCTCTGCGATGAGCATGGGGCGCTGCTGATATTCGACGAGGTTATAACCGGTTTCCGCCTGGCCTACGGCGGGGCGCAGGAACTCTACGGTGTCCGCGCCGACGTCACGACGCTGGGCAAGATCATCGGCGGGGGCTTGCCGGTGGGGGCCTTCGGCGGATCGGATGAGATCATGAAGCACCTGGCCCCTCAAGGCCCCGTCTACCAGGCGGGAACGCTTTCGGGCAACCCGGCCGCGATGGCGGCGGGTGTGGCCACCCTGGAGATGCTGCGGGAGAAGGGCTTCTACCAGCGACTGGAGCAGGCTTCCGCTTCCCTGGAGGCCGGCTTGCGAGAGGCCGCCGGGCAGGCCGTGGGCGGGAAGGTCTCCTTCAACCGCGTCGGCAGCATGTTGACCTGCTTCTTTGTCTGCGGACCTGTCGTGGACTACGCATCGGCCACGCGCACCGATACGAAGGCCTTCGCCGCGTATTTTCACGTGATGCTCCGAGGCGGCGTCTACATCGCCCCAAGCCAATATGAGGCGATGTTTGTCTCTTCTGCGCACGGCGAGGATGAGATCCGCCGCACGGTCGTCGCGGCGGCCGAGGCCTTTGCCGCCGCCGGCGGTCTCATGCAACGCGGCGCCCCTGACCGATAGCAACGATAACCGCGACGCGCCCGGGTGGCGCGCCGCCGCGTCCGCTCGGTCCAGCGACGAGTTGGCCGATCGACCGACAGACGGATAGGCCTGTCAAAGAGTGAAGGATACACGCC
>Ga0315273_10011612_pt1 | contig 11273 bp, 4 predicted proteins | sample YL17G02_0_MG_FD_205753 | JGI IMG/M metagenome (GOLD analysis project Ga0315273, IMG submission 205753) | Sediment microbial communities from Yellowstone Lake, YNP, Wyoming, USA - YL17G02_0 | ecosystem: Environmental > Aquatic > Freshwater > Lake > Sediment | place: USA: Wyoming | collected...
GGTTGCGTGCAACCGTCGCCCGTGCCCACCCTGTCGCGTCCGATTCCCCCTCACGTCCATCCTGAGGAGACCGCGATGCGCCCCCTTCGTCCGCTTGCCGCCGCCGCGCTCGTGCTCGCGCTCGCGTTCGCCGCGTTCGCCGCGTCCGCCGGCGCCGCCCCCAGACCGATCGATCCCGTCAACCTCGACCGTTCGGTGCGGCCCGCCGACGACTTCTACCGCTTCGCCAATGGCGGCTGGATGGCGTCGAATCCCGTGCCCGCGGACGAGAGCCGCTGGGGCGCGTTCGATGAGTTGATCGAGCACAACCGGCAGGTGCTGCGCGGCATCCTCGACGCCGCGGCGGCGCATCCCGGGGCCGCGCCCGGCACCCCCGAGCGCATGGTGGGCGATTTCTACGCCAGCGCCATGGATTCGGCCGCGATCGAGACGGCCGGCGTCCGGCCGCTCGAGGACGAGTTGAAGCGCATCGGCGCCGTGAGCGACAGGACCACGCTCGAGGACGAGATCGCGCGTCTGTATTCGACCGGAGTGCGGGTGCCGTTCGCGCTGTTCGTCTCGCAGGACGCCAAGGCGAGCACCGAGATGGTGGTGAGTCTCTCGCAGGGCGGGCTCGGACTTCCCGACCGCGATTACTACATCAAGACCGACGACGCCTCGAAGAAGCTCCGCGACCAGTACCTGGCGCACGTGACACGCATGTTCGGCCTGCTCGGCGACGACACCGGCACCGCCGCCGCCGGGGCCGCCACGGTGATGTCGATCGAGACGCGGCTGGCCGAGGCCTCGGTGACCCGCGTTCAGCGTCGCGACCGCGAGGCGAACTACCACAAGATGTCGCTCGATTCGCTCACCCGGCTGACCCCCTCGATCGACTGGATGCGTCTGTACGAAGGCATGGGCATCGCCGACCGGCGCGCGGTGGTGGTGGGGCAACCGGCATTCTTCCAGGCGCTCGACGGGATGATGACCGCGGTGCCGATCGCCGACTGGCGCACCTACCTGCGCTGGCACCTCGTGCACTCGAGCGCCGACCTGCTCTCGACCCCGTTCGTCGAAGAGGACTTCGCGTTCAGCGGCAAGGTGCTCACCGGCGCTGCGGCACTCAAACCGCGCTGGAAGCGTGCCCTGATCTGGACCGACGGCAACATCGGCGAGCAGCTCGGCCAGCTCTACGTGGCGAAGTCGTTCAGCCCGGCCGCCCGGGCGCGCGCCCAGGAACTCGTGTCCAACCTGCGCGCCGAGCTCCGCGAGCGCATCCAGGGCCTGCCGTGGATGGGCGACACCACCAAGACGAACGCACTCAGGAAGCTCGACGCGTTCGCGGTCAAGATCGGGTATCCGGACCGCTGGCGCGACTACACCGGGCTGGTCGTCGATCGCGGCCCGCTGTTGCTCAACGTCCAGCGCGCGCGGGCGTTCGAGTTCCGCCGCAACCTCGCCCGGCTCGGAAAGCCGGTCGACCGCACCGAATGGGGCATGACGCCGCCGACGGTGAACGCCTACTACAACGCGAGCATGAACGAGATCGTGTTCCCGGCCGGCATCCTGCAGCCTCCGTTCTTCGACGCGAACGCGGACGACGCGGTGAACTACGGCGGCATCGGTTGCGTGATCGGCCACGAGATGACGCACGGTTTCGACGACCAGGGCCGCAAGTCCGACGCCGAGGGCAACCTCAGGGACTGGTGGACGCCCGAGGACCAGAAGGCCTACGACGCACGCGCCGGACTGGTGCAGAAGCAGTTCGACGGCTTCGTCGCGATCGACAGCCTGCACGTGAACGGCAAGCTCACGCTGGGCGAGAACCTCGCCGACCTGGGCGGACTCAGCATCTCGTACGGCGCGCTGCAGAAGGCGCTGGCCGGGAAGAAGACGCCGAAGCTCGACGGGTTCAGTCCCGGGCAGCGCTTCTTCCTGTCCTACGCGCGGGTGTGGCGCCAGAACATCCGCCCCGAGGCGCTGAAGCTGCGCATCGCCACCGATCCGCATTCGCCGGGCCGGTTCCGCTGCAACGGGCCGCTCTCGAACATGACCGAGTACGCGAAGGCGTTCGGGGTCGCCGAGGGCTCGCCGATGCTGCGGCCCGCGGACCAGCGCGCGAAGATCTGGTAGCGGGCACGAACGCCGCGGGCCCCGTGCGGTGTCCGCCGCGCGGGGCCCGGTCGTCTCATGCGGATGCCGGGCGCATCGGCCCGGGCGGAGTTCAGCCCGCCTCGGGCGTCTCGAAGCGGAACCCGGCCACGATCACCGTGACATTGTCGCGCCCGCCGTTCTCGAGCGCCAGGTCGACCAGCGCTCGCGCGGCCTCCGCGCTGCCGGGATGCGCCCGCAGCACCGTGGCGAGATCGGGCTCCGCCACCATGTCGGTGAGACCGTCCGAACACAGCAACCAGCGGTCGCCGTCCTCGAGCGCGAAGTGGTGCATGTCCGCCGCGAGATGATCCCCCGGCCCGCCCACCGCGCGCGTGAGCACGTGCTGCAGACGGTGCTTGGCGACCTCCTCCTGGGAGATCATGCCGCGGTCGGCATACTCCTGCGCCACGGTGTGATCGTGGGTGAGTTGACGCAGCTCGCCGGCACGCATGCGAAACGCCTTGGAATCGCCGACGTGAAGCACGAACGCGTCGCGCCCCAGGGTGTAAAGCCCGGTGAGCGTGGTACCCATCCCGGCCAGCCGGGTGTCCGCCGCCGCCGCCTCGTGGAGCGTGGTGTGCACACGCGTGAGATAGCCGCGCGCGCGGGTCAGCATGGCACGGATCTCGGTGTCGCGCGTGGCCGGGTCGTCGAGCTGGAGCGCCCAGCGCGGTGAGCGCATGATCAGCTCGAGCGCCGTGACGAGCGCGGTGCGGCTGGCGACGTCGCCGGCCTCGTGACCACCCAGTCCGTCGGCGATGATCATCAGGTGTCCCGCCGTGTCTCGGCGCGAGGGCAGGTCCGACTCGGGCACGTTGCTCTGCAGGCGTTCGATGAAGCGACCCATGCGGAACACCGCGAACGCGTCCTCGTTGTTCTCGCGCACCTTCCCGCGATCGCTCAGCGCGGTGATGTCGATGTGGACGATGACCGGCGCGGGCGGCGGAACCGCGGGGGTCCTCATGGGCAGCGAGAACGCGGGTTCGGTCGGAGGATCGGATTGCGTCATGGCGAGCGCCCTCGGGATGGGACCGTGGTCGGCGTCCGGGCATGGTAGGCCGCCCTCGGCGCTTCGACAAGGCTCGGATTTCCCAGCGGGTCCGGCGATCGGGCTTCATGAGGAGCGCGCCCCCGGCAGCAGTTGGCTATTGGTTCCCGCCTCACGAAGCGTGATACTGCGCCCGTCGGGACCGCCCAACCTTCTTCTCGACCCGCTGCCACGCCCCTTGCCCCGATCGCCGCAGGATGCGGTGATCCGAACCCCGGGAGCCCTCCCATGCGTCGCTCGTCGCTCGCCCCTTCGGCACTCTGGCTCGCCGTCTGCGCCCTGGCGCTCGTCACCCTGCCCGGCGTGGCACACGCCGTGGTCCAGCAGATCACCACCAGCATCGCGTCCAACACCAGCTGGGGGCTTCCGGGTTCGGGTTCGACCGTCGAGGCCGACGTGTTCTGGGTGCGCAACTCGATCAACGTGAACGCGGGGTTCACGCTCACCGTGAAACCGGGCGTGGTCGTGAAGCTCGATCCGGCCGCGTACATCTCGGTGCAGGGCGCGCTGCAGTCACCGGGCACCCTCGCCAGCAACGTGATCTTCACCTCGAGCAGGGATGACGCGGCCGGCGGGGACACCAACGGGGACGGCGGCGGCACGCTGCCGAACGCGTCGGACTGGAACAGCCTCTACTTCTCGGCCGCCACGCCGGACACCTCGCGGCTCACGTTCACCCAGGTGCGCTATGCGGGATACGGCAATCATGGTGGCGTCACCTTCACCGACGTGCCCGGACGGGTCACCAACTGCACCTTCCTCAAGTGCTACTGGGGCATCGACGCGACCGGTCTCGGCCGGCCGATCGTGCTCGACAGCAACGCCCAGCAGTCGACGAGCACCCCCACGATGCAGGACGTCAGCTCGACCCCGACCTTCACCAACTTCCAGTTCTCGAGCGGCAACAACGGGTTCGACGCCTGGGGGCTCCGCTACTCCACGCTCGGCTCGGGCACCACCACGCTGCCCAAGCGCGGCGCCAGGGTCGGCGTCACCGCGCTCCCGAACGTCAGCTACCTGATACTCGGCAGCATCACGGTCAACGCCGGCGCGACGCTCAACCTCGCGGCCGGGACCACGTACAAGATGACCGGCGGCACGTACTTCAACGTGTTCGGCACCCTGAACATGACCGGCACGGTCACCGACACCATCAACGTCACCTCGGTCAACGACGACAATCTCGGATTCCCGCGTGACACCAACAACAACGGCTCCACCACGTCAGCGGCCCGCAACGACTGGAACGGCCTGTACTGGAACGTCGGCGCCACCGGCACGATGAGCTACTGCCGGGTGCGCTTCGGCACCGCCGCGGTGTACTACGGCATGGTCGACCTGGCGAACGTCAATCTGCCGATCTCGAACTCGATCCTGAGTGACGCCGCGCACGGCGTCGCCGCGCACGGCACCGCGGCGCCGACGCTCAACACCGTCACCATCGCCAACTGCTCGTCCACCCCGACCCTGCAGTCGGTGACCGCCGCGCCGGTCTATACCGCTCTCACCTTCACCGGCAACTCGCTCACCGCGCTCGGACTGCTTGGCGAGACCATCACCACCGCCGCGCATCTCACCCAGAAGAACGTGGCCGGGTACACGAACATCACGTACGTGATGGTCAACACCACGCTCACCGTGAACTCGCCGGGATCGTTGTTGATCGATCCGGGCGTGGTGATCAAGTTCACCGCCAGCACCGGCATCTACAACAACAACACGTTCGACGCGCAGGGCACCGCGCCGACCGCACCGATCACCTTCACCTCTTGGAAGGACGACGCCTACGGCAATCCGCCGGACACGAATGGTGACGCGTCGGCGACGGTGCCGGCCGTCGGCGACTGGAACAGCATCATCTTCGACGACGCCTCGGTGGATGCCTCCTGCAGGCTCACCAACGACAACATCCTGTACGCGGGTACCTACCCGTATTACGCCGCGGTGTACTGCAACCGGGCCTCACCCACGATCACCGGCAACACCCTCTCGCGCTCCTATTACGGGGTGCAGTTCGTGGGGGTCTCGAACCCGAACTTCAGCAACAACACCGTCTCGTTCTGCACGGCCGAACCGGTGGTGATGTCGGCGATGGCCGACCCGACCATGACCGGCAACACCTTCACGAACTGCGGCATCAACGGCATCGGACTGCTGAGCGAGACACTCACCCAGAGCGCGACCCTCAAGTACCGCCCGGCGGTGACCTTCCCCGCGCCCAACCAGACCACGGTGTTCGCCTACGTGCCGCTCGGTGGCATCACCGTTCCCGCCGGCATGACCCTCACCATCCAACCGCAGGTCGTGATCAAGCCGGTCATCGGCGGTGGGATCTGGTTCGACATCTTCGGCACCCTCAACGCCGTGGGTGGCACCGGTACCAACCGGATCGTGTTCACGTCGCTCAAGGACGACGGCTTCGCCGGCGACACCAACGGGGACGCGGGCGCGACCGCGCCGGCGGCGGGCAACTGGGGCAGCATCTACTTCGAGGACACCTCGGTCGACGCGGCGTGTGTGATGCGCAACGTCGCGATCCAGTTCGGTTCGACCGCCGCGACCGGCGGCATCACCACCGTGAACGCGAGCCCCAAGCTGGCGGCGATCGACTTCTATCAGAACGGCACCGGTCTCACCTGCGCCGGCACTTCGGCCCCGGCGTGCGATTCACTCAACATCTCCAACAGCACCTATCTGCCGATCGTGTTGTCGCTGGCGAGCAATCCGACGTTCGCGCACATGACCTTCGCCAACAACAACTGGACCGCGCTCGGCCTGCTGGGCGAGACCGTGACCCAGAACGTCACGCTGTCGCCGCGCGTGCTCGGCACCGGCCTGCTCAATCCGATGGTCTATATCCCCACCGGTGACATCACCATCGGCTCGGGCGCCACCTGGACCATCTCGCCCGGCGTCATCATCAAGCTCGGCCGGCCCTACTACGAGGGCTTCGGCAACTACATCACGATCAACGGGGCGCTCAACGCGACCGGCACCGCCCTGTCGCCGATCTTCTTCACCTCGAGCGCCGATGACGCGATCGGCGGCGACACCCACGGCGACGGCTCTCTCACGGTCCCCGGGATCGACAACTGGGGCTACATCACCTACACCTCCTCGTCCAACGCCGCGACCTCGGCGCTCGCCTACTGCCGCTTCCGCTACGGTGGTTGGTCGGGCGGACCGGTGGTGCGGATCCAGAGCGTGAACGTGCCGGTCTCGAACAGCACCTTCTACACCTCGTCCACCGCGCTGTGGATCGAGGGCAACGCGGCACCCGCGATCAGCAACGTCCAGATCGACACCTGCACCGTGCCGATCCGCATGTCGCTGGTGAGCAAACCCACCTACACCAACGTCAACTTCGTCAACAACACCTACACCGCGATCGGGGTGATGAACGAGACCCTGGCGCAGGACGTGCTGTGGCGCATCCGCCCGATCTCGGGGCGGCTCAACATGCCGTACCTGGTGGACGGCGCGCTCGCGGTCGGTCCCGGCGCCACGCTCACCATGCAGCCCGGCGTGATCGTGAAGCTCTACTACGGCTCGCTCGACATCAACAAGGCGTTCTTCGCACAGGGCCGGACCATCCCCGAGAGCCTGGTGGTGTTCACCTCGTATCGCGACGACAGCTACGGCGGCAGGACCTGGACCAATCCCACCAACACCGCGCCGGCGGCCGGCGACTGGTACTCCATCGCGATCGAGAACACCGCGATCGACGCCTCGGTGCAGTTCCGCAACTGCGTGGTCCGCTACGGCAACAGCTCCTCCACCCAGGGCGCGATCCGCTGCATCAACTCCTCGCCCACCATCGACTCCACCATCGTGGCCTACAACGGCTGCGGGATCTCGGCCGAGGGCGCGAGCAGTCCGCTCATCCGCGGATCGAGCCTCTACGGCAACGCGTACTTCGCGGTGAACAACACCGGCGGCGCGTTCTGCGTCACCGCGACCGGCGACTTCTGGGGCGCACCGAACGGGCCGAACGACTCCAACGCGGCCGCCGACCTGTGCGGCAGCGCCAGCAACGCCGGCAGCGGTGACATCGTGTCGCAGAACGTGAACTACTCGGGATTCGCCACCGCCGGCGTGAACCCGATGCTCGGCGACGTGAGTCTGAACGGGGTGGTGCGCGCCTACGACGCCTCGCTGGTGCTGCAGTCTCTCGCCGCCACGCTGACGCTCACGCCATTGCAGAAGCTGGTGGCCAACGTCGACAACAGCGCGGCGCTCGACAACACCGACGCCTCGCTCATCCTGCAGTTCGTCGCCGGCCTGATCCCGGCGCTGCCGGGCAACGCCACGCGTCTCAAACCGTTGTCGCCGTCCGAGGCCGCGATCGTGGCCGCGGCGGTGCGTCGCGGCGAGGGCTCGTTCACGCTGCGCGCCGGTGATGCCCGTCGCGTCGGCGACACCTGGGAGCTGCCCATCCTCGTCGACGGCAGTGGCGTCATCCTCGGCGCCGAGGTCGCGCTGGGTGGTGGGGCCGCCGCCACGCTGGCGAACGTGCGTGTGGCCGACGGTGCCATGGAGGCGCACGGCGCGACGGACGGCGTCGCACGGCTCGCGATGGCATCGGCGATGCCACTGTCCGCGGGCGAGATCGCCACGCTGGTGTTCCCGGCGACGGGGGCGGCCTGGCAGGCCCCGGCGGTGACGTTCGCACGCGTCAATCGCGACGTCGTGACACCGGATGCCGTGCGACCCACGGCGCCGGCACGCGCCTTCTTCGCGATGCCATGGCCCAACCCGGCCAACGCCTCCGCCACGCTCCGACTCGGTATCAGTTCGAACGAGGCGGGCACCCGCGCGCAGGTGAACGTGTTCGACCTCGCCGGGCGCCGCGTGCGCACGGTGCAGGACGGCGCGCTCCCGGCGGGCGTGCACGAGCTGCGATGGGATCTGCGCGACGAGTCGGGCCACCCGGTCGCACCCGGGGTCTATCTCGTGCGCGCCGAGACCGCGACGTTCCGCTCGGTCCGGCGTCTGGTCGTGGTCCGCTGACGCCGGCCGGGAAGGAGCCAACCATGCGAACCAAACCGAACGCCGGCTGGTGGCCGGCATGGCTCGTGGCACTCGGCGTGATGCTCGGCGCCGGATCCGCCACGGCGGCCACGCTCACCTGCGGGACGACCAGCGGATTGGCCGGCCAGACGGTGACCGTGGATCTCACCGCGTCCGATCTCACCGGTCTCAGCGTGAAGTCGTATCAGTTCGACCTCGGCTACGCGCCGAGCGTCGTCACCGCGACCGGGGTGGCGACCTCCGGCACGCTGACGGCGACGGCGGGCTGGGCCACGCCCAGCTTCAGCATCGTGAGCGGGCGCCTCCGCGTCAGCGCGGCCGGCACCACGTCGCTCACCGGGACGGGCGTGCTGCTCCGCGTCACCTTCCTGCTGGACCCGACCCTGATCAATGGCAGCGGGACCACGCTCACCCTGTCGAACGCCCTGTTCAACGAGGGCACGCCGGCGGTGACCACCACCAACGGATACCTCACCGTCAACGCCACGCCGCAGATCTACGTCTCGCCGAACAGCGGTGAGATCACGGTCGGCCAGACGCTGCAGTTCACCGCCAGTGGCACCGTGACCCTGCCCGTGACGTGGAGCACCACCGCCCCATCGGTGGCGACCATCAGCGCGACCGGTCTGCTGACCGCCGTCGGCCCGGGCTCGGTGCGGGTCAACGCGCTCGACGCCGCCGCGCGCAGCGACCAGAGCGACGGGGACATCCTGGTTCGGGTCGCGACGGTGACGGTGGGAGCCGGCGCCGGTCCGCTCGGCGGAACGGCGGCCATCCCCGTCACCACCGGCTCGCTCACCGGTTTCGGGGTGAAGTCCGGGCAGTTCCAGGTGAGCTGGGACAACCGCTACCTCACGCTCGGCTCGGCGGTGACCGGACCGACCTCGATGCTGAACGGCTACGGTTCGTTCATCTACGGGGTCCAGACCAGCGGTACCACCTCGACGGCGACGGTGGCATTCGCGGGCGCCACCGCGCTGGCCGGGGCGGATACGTTGTTCGTCCTGAACTTCAACATCAGCCCGGTCAATTACGGCTTCATCGGGCTCACCCTCGTCTCGGCCCTGTTCAACGAAGACCTGCCGGGGCTCCGGGTGAACGGCAGCGTGAACATCCCGGCCCCCACCTCGTTCTCGGTGACGCCCAACACGGTGACCCTGCTGGCGAAAGCGACGCAGCAGTTCTCCACCTCGGGCGTCGTGGTGCTCCCGATCACCTGGAGCACACCCGACACCATCACGGCGAAGATCAACCCGAGCACCGGGTTGCTCACCGCGAAGGCGGGCGGCACCACCACGGTCAAGGCCGTGGACGCGGTGGGCGGCACGGCCTACAGCGGTGTGATCACGGTATACGACCTGGCGTTCTCGGTCGGCACCATCATCGCCGCCCCCGGGGCCGTGGCGCACGTGCCCGTCATCGTCGACCGCGATCTCACCGCGCTCAACGTCCGCTCGGCCGAGTTCACCTTCGGCTGGTCTCCGACCTACGTCACGCAGGTGACACCCACCGGCAATGGACAGTTCAGCGCGTGGGGAGCACCGACCGTCAAGCCCGGGACGAACTCGGTGAGGATCGTGAACGCGGGCGCGGCCAGGCTGGGACCGTTCTCGGTGATCGAGTACATCGACGTCACCACGAGCGGGTCGACTCCGAGCGGCACCGATATCCCGCTCTCGCTCACGGGTGTGATCTTCAACGAGGGCCGGCCCATCCCGCTGGTGGCGAACGGCACGCTCAGGATCCGCTCCGTCCCCACCGGGGTCGGCAACGGGTCCGGGCTCGCGTTCGCACTCGCCCCGGCGGCGCCCAATCCGACCGGGGACCGGACGCGGTTCGAGTTCACGCTGCCGTCGGCGGGCTCCGGCGACGGTCGTGCGCGACTCGATCTGTACGCCGCGGGCGGCCGGCGCGTGCGCCGGCTGGTGGACGATGCACTGAACGCGGGGATCCACGAGGTGGTGTGGGATCTGCGCGGCGAGGACGGTTCGCGGGTGGGCGCGGGTGTCTATTTCGCGCGACTCGAGTGGGCCGGACAGCGGCTCGAGCGCAAGATCACCGTGCTCCGCTGAAACGCGGCAGACTCGCGAAGGACGAGGACCCGGGCCGGACTCCGGCCCGGGTCATTCGCATCCCCAGCCGCGCGGCCCGAGTCCTGACCGCCGGACCGGCGGCGACGCGCCTCGAGGAACCCGCGGTCCCGAGCCACCCCGCGTTGTCGGTGAGCCGGGGCTCTTCTATAGTCGTGCCCCGCGCCGGAACGCCGCGCGATCCCACACCCCAGACGAGACCCCATGTCGACACCGATCGAGATCCTGTTGCTGGTGGCGCTCCCGGCCTCCGGCAAGTCCGAGGTCCGGCGCTATCTCGCCAGCCTCACCCCCGAGCAGTGCCGCGACGCGTTCCGGCTCGGACCCACCGTCCAGCTCGACGACTACCCCTACGTGCACATGATGCGACGCGTCAGCCAGGAGCTGCGCCGGCTCGGGCACGACGGCGTGTTCTTCAGCTCGGACGAGCTGCCGATGCAGCAGCCGCTCGACTGGGGCACGCTCATCGAACTGCTCAATGAAGACTTCGACGACCTGGTCGCGCGTCGCCGGGCGACACCGGCCTCCGCGGCCGAGTGGCTGTTCGACCGCTTCGACCGGGCGCGCGCCAAGGTCGGCGCCGAGGCGGCGCTGGGCCGGCTCGAGCCCGCGACACGCCGGGAGCTGGCGCGGGCGCTCGAGACCGAGGCCGCCGACCTCGTGCGCGACAAGAATGCCGGCATCCCCGATTCGCTCGCTGGCAGGACGGTGGTGATCGAATTCGCGCGCGGCGGACCCGACGGTGCGTCGCTCCCGCTGCCGTCCCCGCTGGGCTATCGCCATTCGTTCGCCACGCTGAGCGATGCCATCCTCTCGAAGGCCGCGGTGCTCTACGTGTGGGTCACGCCCGAGGAGTCACGGCGCAAGAACATCGAGCGCACCGACCCGAACGATCCGGGCTCGATCCTCAACCACGGCGTGCCGATGGCGGTGATGCTCGGCGACTACGGCACCGACGACATGGATTG
>Ga0315273_10011613_pt1 | contig 11272 bp, 7 predicted proteins | sample YL17G02_0_MG_FD_205753 | JGI IMG/M metagenome (GOLD analysis project Ga0315273, IMG submission 205753) | Sediment microbial communities from Yellowstone Lake, YNP, Wyoming, USA - YL17G02_0 | ecosystem: Environmental > Aquatic > Freshwater > Lake > Sediment | place: USA: Wyoming | collected...
AATCGGCCTGCAAATAACCAAATCTATGCAAGGGGCAGTCTGAGAAAAAAGTGTTTGCACTTGGTGATAGTCCCTGATAGTGTAGCAAGAGACGATTAGAGTACAGGACTTTCGTGTCTTTTTTGAGTTCGTGCCGGTGAGTACAGGGGCACACACGGCCTTGATAGGACCGTTATTGTAATTGCAATGGCAGGTTCAAAAATAGCAATCGGCGGCAAGGGAGGTGTCGGCAAGACGACGGTCTGCGCGATCTGGGCGGAGCTGTTTGCCGAAGACGGCTGCGATGTTCTGGCCATTGACGCAGACCCGAACACGAGCCTGGCCTCGGCTTTCGGGATAGCCGGGGAGCAAAGCCCGGAGCCGCTTATCGCAATGAAAGAGCTTATTGCCGAGCGGACGGGAACCGGAAAGAACGCCGTGGGGGCTTATTTCAAGCTGAATCCTAAGGTCAGCGACTTGCCGGAGAAGCACTCGCTGGAGGTGGGCAAGGTGAAACTGCTGGTCTTAGGGGCTATAACGCAGGGCGGCGGGGGCTGCGCTTGTCCGGAAGGGGCGTTCCTCAAGGCATTGCTCAGCCATACGATACTCCAGAGGCAAGAAGTTGTCTTGGTCGATATGGCGGCGGGTGTTGAGTTCATGGGCAGGGCAAGCGTTCAGGGTATTGATGCGCTGGTCTTGGTTGTTGAACCTGGGGGCAGGAGTATTGAGACGGCCAACAATATGGCGAGAATGGCCAGAGAGCTGGGCATCGGATGTGCGGGTGCAATTGCGAACAAGATCACCGACCCCGCCCAGAAGGGGCTGATAGAGTCGCAGTTGGACGACATTGTCTTGCTGGGCAGCCTTCCATACAGCAAGGCCGTCCAGGAGGCGGATATGCGGCGAGAGGCGGTGTTTGGAGCGGATCCGGAGGTCGTGGAAGAGTTGAGACGCGCCAGGAATAATCTGACCAAGCTTCTTTCGTCAAAGGTCGGAAAGTGATAAAGGACGAAGGTGATGTATATCCCTCGAACAATCAGGTGTTGAAAGAGTGAGGACATTCTATGGATTCAAAGGAACGCAGCAGCGACAAGGCCGCGCAGGAAATGATAGAACGGATGGCCAAGGCCGGCCAGCAAAACGCCTGGGACAGGCTTGAAGCCCAGCAGCCGCAGTGCGGTTTCGGCAAACAGGGGATATGCTGCCGGATTTGTACGATGGGTCCCTGCCGGGTCACGAAAAAGGCGCCTTTAGGCGTTTGCGGGGCCGACGTTGACACCATCGTGGCGCGGAACTTTCTGCGGGCAATTGCAGCGGGCGTCAGCGCGCACAGCGATCACGGGCGAACCGTAGCAGAGGTATTCCTTGCGACGGCGAAAGGCCAGGCCGGGGATTACCGGCTGAAAGACACCACGAAACTGCACAAGCTGGCGCAGGAATTGGGGGTGAAGACGAAAGACCGCTCGGTGAATGAGATTGCGGTGGACGTTGGCAAGATCGCCCTGGGCGAGTTCGGCAAGCCGGAAGGCACACAGCTCATGGCCAAGCGGGCCCCCAAGCCGCGTCAGGAAATCTGGGACAAGCTGGGGATCACGCCCCGGGCCGTGGACCGCGAGGTTACCGAGTCGCTGCACCGCAGCACGATGGGCGTTGACCAGGATTACAGAAATATCCTTCTGCATGCCAGCCGAGTGGCCCTGGCCGACGGCTGGGGCGGCTCGATGCTCGCCACCGAATTGCAGGATGTGCTCTTTGGGACGCCTTATCCGGGCCGGGGCGAAGTCAATATGGGTGTCCTCAAGGAAGATCAAGTCAACATCATCGTCCATGGGCACGAGCCTATTCTGTCCGAGATGATAGCGGTGGCCTCCCAGGACAAGGAGCTGCTTACCGAAGCCGCAAAGGTCGGCGCGAAGGGAATAAACGTGGCAGGGACCTGCTGCACGGCCAACGAGCTGCTGATGCGGCACGGCATACCAATCGCCGGCAACTTCCTCAACCAGGAATTGGTCATCGCCACCGGCGCAATAGAGCTGATGGCAGTCGATGTGCAGTGCGTAATGCAGGGGCTGACAAGCATTGCCGCGTGCTACCACACCAAGCTGATAACCACAGCCGACAAGGCCAAAATGCCGGGCGTGGAACATATCTCGATGGATGAGAAGACGGCGCTCAATACCGCGAAGAAGCTGGTCAGAATGGCCATCGCCAACTACAAGAATCGCGGCGAGGTCTATATTCCCAAGCAAAAGCAGTCGGCTGTGGGCGGCTTTAGCTTCGAATCGATTAACTATATGCTGGGCGGGCGGTTCCGGGCGAGCTTCCGCCCGCTGAACGACAACATAATCAACGGCCGAATCCGCGGCATCGTCGGGGTGGTCGGGTGCACCAATCCCAAAATGCCTCAGGACTTCACTCACACAACGCTGACAAAGGAGCTTATCAAAAGGGATATTCTCGTATTGACTACCGGCTGCGCGACTATCGCCTGCGGCAAGCAGGGTTTGACCAACCCGCGGGAAGCACTCGATCTGGCTGGACCGGGCCTGAAGGAGGTCTGCGAGGCTGTCGGGATACCGCCGGTGCTCGCGTGCGGGAGCTGCGTTGACAACACACGTCTGCTTGTATCGTGCAGCGAGCTTGTCCGCGAAGGCGGTCTCGGTGAGGACATCTCGGATCTGCCCGTCGCCGGGGCGTGCCTTGAGTCGGTCAGCGAGAAGGCCTTTGCCATCGGACAATATTTTGTTGCGAGCGGGGCGCTTGTCGTCTTCGCCAAGGAGCTTATGCCGATTCTCGGCAGCGAAAACGTGAGCAATTACCTGTTCGAGGGGATTGAGAAGGAGCTCGGCGGCAAATGGGCCGTCGAATCCGACCCGGTGAAGGCGGCCGAGCTGATACACGCGCACATCGAAGGCAAACGGGATGCCCTGGGAATCAACAAGAAAAAAGAACGAAAGCTGTACGATATGGCCGACCGACGGGCACTGACTGTCGAATAGCCATTTGAGACACGTAGGGTGGGTTTTAGCCCACTTGGCCCCGCCATCTCCCGCAAGGGATGGCCTAGCTCACCTGGGGGAAGTTCGGTGGGGCAAGTGGCCCCGCCACGGCAAGGCCGCCCCACCCTACTGGTGAATACTGATTATGCGATTTTAAGGTGGATTAGTCTATGTCAAAGATAATTGCTTCAGCGGCCATTCGCGGCGCTCATAAGATAGCCAAACAAGCGGAAGACATCCTAAAAAAAGCAATCAAGGAAAAGGGCAAAGACTGCCGGGTTGAATTTCCGAACACAGGCTACTACATGCCCATCATTTATTCGATGACCGGCAGAGCGGTGGAGAAATTGGCCGATTTCGAAGAGGTGATGCAAGAGGTGAAGGACTTGCTGCCGCCGCTGGTTGACGACGACCTTTGGCTGCCTTACTTAGGACAGGCCCTCGATGCGGGTATGGCGACGCTCTTCGCCGAAGAGATTATCGAGGGGTGCAAATACTTGATAGGCCCCAATCCGGTGGACGGTATTTGGCTTGGGGCGGCGGACGATATAATCCTGCGCGAGCGCGGGATACAGTTTGTCGATGGCACCGCGCCCGGGTTCGCAGCGGTAGTGGGCGCGGCGCCGGATGTGAAAACGGCTGTCGATATTGCCCGCAAGCTGCAGGAACGATGCCTGTACGTCTTCATGCACGCTCACAACAACGGCACAACCTTCGCCGAGCAGCTTGTTGAAGGCGGGGTGCAGTTGGGGTGGGAAACGCGGCTGGTGCCCTTCGGCAGGGAGATAACATCGGCGATCTACGCACTCGGATTCGCCAGCCGGGCGGCGCTGAGCTTCGGCGGCGTGCAGCCGGGCGATTTTAGGCGGAACTTGCTTTACAACAAGAACAGGATATTCGCGTTTGTTATGCCGTTGGGCGAGGTTACGGATGAATGGTATGCGACGGCGGCGGGGGCAATAAACTACGGCTTTCCCGTCATCGCCGATTCGGACATTCCGCAGATTCTTCCCACGGGCGTATGCACATACGAGCATGTGGTCTCCAACATTCCGCACGACCAGATCGTGGAGAAGGCGGTTGAGGTCCGCGGCCTTAAGGTCAAGGTTGCCAAAATCGCAATCCCGGTGGCGGTCAGCCCGGCGTTTGAGGGCGAGCGAATCCGCAAGGAAGATATGCACTGCGAATTCGGCGGACAGAGGACACCCGCCTTTGAGTGGATTCGGACACGGGAAATCGACGAGGTCGAAGACGGTAAAGTGATAGTGGAAGGGCCGGACGTCGATACGCTTGAGGAAGGCGGAAAGCTGCCGTTAGGCATAATCGTCGAGGTGGCGGGAAGAAAGATGCAGCCTGATTTCGAGCCTGTGCTGGAGCGGCAGGTGCACACGTTTCTGAACGAGGCCCAGGGGCTGTGGCACATGGGTCAGCGTGATATCAACTGGGTGCGAATCAGTAAAGGAGCCGCAAAGGCCGGCTTCAAGCTGGAACACATCGGCAAGCTTCTACACGCAAAATACCATGACGAGTATTCGAGCATTGTGGATAAGGTGCAGGTTAAGATATACACGGACGAAAAGGATGTCCTGAGGCTTCGTGAGCAGGCCCTGGCCGTATATGCGGAGCGTGACGCGAGGCTGGAGGGTATGACGGACGAGGACATCGAGATATTCTACTCTTGTACGCTGTGTCAGAGCTTTGCCCCGAACCACGTGTGCATTGTATCGCCGGAGCGGCCCGGACTATGCGGCGCGTATAGCTGGCTTGACTGCCGGGCTGCATTTGAGATTACTCCATCAGGGCCGAATCAGCCTATCTCGAAGGGGACCTGCGTCGAGCCGACTATCGGCCAGTGGGACAGAGTTAACGCATTTGTCTTGAAAACAAGCGGCGGCAACGTGCAGCGAATGAGCCAGTACAGTATGATAGCCGACCCGATGACGTCGTGCGGATGCTTTGAATGTATCGCGGCGGTGCTGCCATCGACCGGCGGTATAATGATTGTGAACAGAGAGTACAGCGAGATGACGCCGGTCGGAATGAAGTTTTCGACGCTTGCCGGCACGGTAGGCGGCGGCCAACAGACGCCTGGCTTCATCGGGCACTCAAAGCATTACATCTGCTCGCGGAAATTCATCGCGGCCGAAGGCGGAATCAAAAGGATCGTATGGATGCCGACGATGCTCAAAAACGATATTAAGGCGCCATTAGCCAAGCGAGCAGAGGAGGCCGGGCTTGGCGGTGAAGAGTTCCTGGCCAAGATCGCGGACGAGACGACCGCCACAACGGAAGAAGAGGTTTTGGAGTTTATCAGCAAAGTCAACCACCCTGTGACCACAATGGACCCGATGTTCTGAAAGTAAAATCAAAAATCAAAATGCAAAATGCAAAATTAAGGATGTCATTGCCCCCACGTCTTCTTGTCGAAGACAAGTGTGGGGGCACTTCCGTAATTTTGATATTTGATTTTTGATATTTAATTTGGAGGTTGTTATGGCACTGACAGGATTAGAGATATTCAAGCTTTTGCCCAAGACCAACTGCAAAAAATGCGGTATGCCGACATGCCTGGCGTTTGCGATGGCGCTGGCGCAGAAGCGCGCCAAGCTGGATGATTGTCCGGACGTATCGCAGGAAGCAAAGGAGAAGCTCGCGGCCGCGGCTGCGCCGCCAATGCGGAAGATCGTGTTCGGCAGCGGAGATAATCAGGTGCAGGTCGGGCAGGAGACGGTGATATTCCGGCACGAGGAGAAGTTTCATAATCCAACGGTCGTGGCGGCGACGGTCTCGGACAAGCTAACGGGCGAGCATCTCAAGAAGCGCATAGAGTCCGTGAACGCGCTGCAATTCGAGCGGGTGGGAACAAGAATCGGAGTCAAAGCGATAGCGGTCGTGAATGACAGCGGGTCACCACAATCGTTCGCAGCAGCGTGCAAAACTGTAAAGGAAGGAAGCAAGCTTGCATTGATCCTGGCCACAGATTCGCCTGAGGCTATGGCGGCAGCGGCAACGGCGGTGAAAGACCGCGTCCCTCTGCTGGCGGCGGCGACGGCCAAGACGGCGGAAGCGATGGCGAAGATAGCGAGGGAAAACGGCTGTCCGCTCGTCGTCAAGGCCGAGTCGATTGAGGCCCTTGCTGATCTCAGTGAGAAGATCAAGGGCCTGGGTGTTGAGGATATTGTGCTGAGCCTGGAAGGTCTGAGCCTGCGGGACCAGTTGTACAACGCTTCGAGGATGCGCGTGCTTTCGTTGAAGAAGATATTCAGGCCGCTTGGTTATCCGACCATATCGTTTGTCGGCGACGGCGACGGTGGCACGCAGGCGGCCGCCGCTATAAGTCTAATCTGTAAGTACTCAGGCATCGTGGTTGTAGATACGGTCGAGCCGTGGGCGATATTGCCTATGCTCACGACGGTAATGAATATCTTCACGGACCCGCAGAAACCCGTTCAGGTGGAGCCGAAGATATATAAGATCGGCGAGGCGGACGAAAACTCGCCGCTGATGTTCACAACGAACTTCTCGCTGACATACTACACCGTCGAGTCGGACGTCGAGGCAAGCAGAGTGCCCAGCTATATCCTCGTGGTCGATACCGAGGGCACAAGCGTCTTGACGGCTTATTCCGGTGACAAGCTCAACGAGAGAACGGTGGCGGACGCGATGAAGAAGTTTGAGGTCGATAAGCTCGTTAAGCACCGCAAGCTGATCATCCCCGGCTACGTGGCGGTGATGAGCGGCAAGCTCGAAGAGGCCACGAACTGGGAGGTAATGGTCGGACCGAGAGAGTGCTCGATGCTGCCTAAGTATCTTCAGGAGGTCTGGAACTGAGAGAGGGAAGAATCTTGAATTGAATCACAGCCTGCAATATGCGACTTGCAGGAGGGCGCGAAGAAGGAATTGGATTTGGCCAAGAATACGAAGGATGAACACAGCAAGAAATGCCTGATCCGTTTTGAGCCGAGCGGGCTTAAGATAGAAGTCCCGGTCGGGACGGTGCTGCTTGAGGCCGCGCACAAGGCGGGCATCTACTTGAGCAGCATTTGCGGCGGGGACGGATACTGCGGCAAGTGCAAGGTGGTAATCGACACAGGGCAGTTCCACAGCCGCCCCACCACCCTGCTCACCCAGGAGGAGATACGGCAAGACGTCGTTCTGGCGTGCCAGACCACGGTGCTTTCGGATATGACGGTCACCGTGCCGAAGTCTCACTCCCTGGAGACAAGCCAAATCCTGACGGACAGCGACGCGCACCGCTTCAGCCAGCTTCCGGGCGCGGTGCGGGCGGGATTGTTTGAATTCGATGCCCTGGTCAGGAAGGTTTATGTCCGGATGTCGCCCCCGACCGTGCACGATCACACGGCCGACCACGAACGTCTGTATCTGGCCATACGGGAGCAGGTCGAAGCGCCGATTATGCAGACCGGCTTTCGTATCCTTCAGAGGCTCTCGAAGGTGCTCCGCAAATCGGGCTATAGGGTGACGGTGACTATCGGGCGGCGGGGTGAGACTACGGAGGTCATCGACGTGGAAGAAGGCGACCACCGGGCGAAGAATTACGCGGTGGCGGTTGACCTGGGAACAACGACCGTGGCGGCGCATTTGGTCTATCTGACGGACGCAACCACGATAGACACAGAGGCAACGTACAACAGCCAGATAAACTTCGGCGAAGACTACATCCGGCGGATAATCTATGCAGAACAGAACAATGCCTTCGACGAGATGCAAAACCGCATAGTCAATGATGTCAACAGTCTGATAGTGACTCTGGCCTCACGAAAAAAGATCGATTTACAGGATATCACGACCGTGATATGCGCCGGCAATACAGCTATGGTGCATTTTCTGCTGAATCTCGATCCGACGCGAATCCGCAGAGAGCCATACATCGCATCGGCGAGCTTCATACCGCCGATTCGGGCGGCAGAGGTCGGGATTCAGATCAATAAACGAGGCCTGCTGTACTGCCTGCCGAGCGTGGCGGCCTACGTTGGCAGCGACATCGTAGCCGGGGTGCTGACCACGCGGATTTATACGAAGAGGGGCATCTCGCTTTTCGCCGACATCGGGACGAACGGCGAGGTGGTCCTGGGCAATAAAGACTGGCTGGTGTGCGCGTCGAGCTCAGCGGGGCCGGCGTTTGAAGGCAGCGGGGTCAGGCACGGCATGCGGGCGGGCGCAGGGGCGATTGAGAAATTGAATATCCTGGAGGACGGGGCCATAGAGTACAGGACAATCGGCAACACACATCCGGCGGGCCTCTGCGGGTCGGGGCTTCTGGATACTCTTGCCGGATTATTCACACGCGGAATAATAGACCGGACCGGCCGATTCAGAACAGACGGCCAATTCGGGATAACAGAAGGCGACGAGGGAATGCAATTCCAGCTCGTGCCGGGGGACGACGACCACCACGAAATAGTAATTACCCAGGCGGACATCAACAACCTTGTCCGTTCCAAGGCCGGGGTCTTTGCCGCTATTCGGGTGCTTATGGAATCGACTCAGACAAAGCTCGAGGACCTCGATGCAATTTACCTGGCCGGCGGATTTGGGAACTTCCTCGACGTTCGGCAGGCTGTCACTATCGGGATGCTGCCCGACGTGCCGATCGAGAAGATTCATTTCGTGGGAAATACCTCAATCGCGGGGGCAAAGACAGTCCTGCTGAGCCAGAAGGCGCTGAGCACGGCTGAAGAGATTGCCAAGAGTATGACATATTTTGACTTGATGAGCCATTCCGGGTATATGGATGAATTTGTCAGGGCGAGCTTCCTGCCTCACACGGATTTATCGCTGTTCCCGTCGGTGGCTGGGGTCGTCCCCAATCCAGTATAATGCAGCACGTTAAGAATCAGGAACTCTGTAATCAGGACAAGACGAGAATGGCAACGAGTATCGCAGTAAGCGGTAAAGGCGGGTCGGGCAAAACGACTGTGGCCTCTATGATTATCAGATGCCTGCTGGAAGGAGGTTCACAGCATGGCAAGGCTCTGCGGAGCGGCGCGATACTTGCAGTGGATGCGGACCCCAATTCCTGCCTTGCTCTTACTTTAGGGATCGAGCCGGCTCGCACGATTGCCGAGATCCGCGAAGAAGCGCGCGGCAAACCGGCCACGAATACGGGCCGGGATCGGCTGCGGACTTTTGAATACGGTATCCAGCAGGCAATTAGAGAGGCCAAAGGGTACGACCTGTTGACTATGGGGCGGCCTGAGGGCCCGGACTGCTACTGCGCTGCGAATAATATGCTGCGGCAGTTCTTGGATAAGCTGAACGCGCAGTACAAATATGTGATCATAGATAATGAAGCGGGAATGGAGCACCTGTCGCGGCGAACGACGAACAACGTTGATCTGTTGTTGGTTGTGGCGGACGCAACCCCAATAGGCATCATCACGGCAAAACGAATCGCCGGTCTCGCCAATGAGCTTCCTATAACGGTTAAGGACATCGGCATCGTATGGAACAGAACCGAGGCTGCGCCAGAGCAGGACTCACAAGCCAATGGTATGCAGACGTTCGGGTGCGTACCGGCTGACCAGTCCGTGCTGCAGGCCTCGATGAAAGGCAAGAACATATTCGAGCTGGATGCGGACAGCCCGGCGCTCTCGGCGGTACGTGAAATACTTGACAGCAGGCTGGAGAAACTAAAGGATTAGAGACTATGAAGCCATACAAGATATTTTGGAGGACTGAATATGCCAGTTCCTGAAGTTACACAGAGCTTTGCAGGCTCAGTGAACCGGATAACACTGGGGGCAACCAAAGAAGAGGGCGGCACGCGAAGCGTAAAGGTGACGGTGGGCGGGGCAAAGAATGTAGTCTATGGCGGCTCGGCGGAGGACGCCGGCGAGACACCCGTTATCGCTATGGACGTTTTGGACAGCAAGCCGGACGATTGGCCCGATGCCCTGGCTGAGCCTTACAAAAACGTATTTGACAGCCCCTGCGACTGGGCGAAGAAGTGCGTCGAAGAATTCGGGGCGGATCTGATTTGCGTGAAATTCGATGGGATCCATCCCGACAAGGCAAATAGAGGCGCGGACCACGCCGTGAAAGTCACCGAACAGGTGCTCAAAGCGGTTGGAGTGCCGCTTATTCTCTGGGGCTGCGGAAACGACGGGAAGGATAACGAGGTTATGCCCAAAGTCAGCGGTGCGGCAAAGGGCGAGAAATGCCTGATAGGGACCGTTGAGGAGGACAACTACAAATCGCTGACGGCTATAGCCCTCGCCGACGGCCATTTTCTCATCACGGCGGCGCCTTTGGATATTAACATTGCCAAGCAGGTCAATATCCTGGCCTCTGATATGGGGTTTCCGCTGGAGCGGATGGTGACGTTTCAATCCACCGGGGCACTGGGATACGGGATAGAGTACGCATACTCGATTCAGGAGCGTCAGCGGCTGGCGGCCCTTTCGGGCGATAAGATGATGGCGATGCCGGTAATCTGCGACGTCGGGTACGAATCGTGGCGCGCCAAAGAGGCCAAGATGACCGACGCCCCCGAGTGGGGCGCGGTCGAAGATCGAGGCCCGATGTGGGAGGCCGCCACCGCGATTTGTCTGCTCCAGGCGGGGGCCGACATAATTCGCATGCGCCATCCCAGGGCGGTGGCCACGGTCAAGAAATTTATCCGGCAAGTCTGGAAAAACGAAGGGTAAGAAGTCAGGTTGAATAGGGCAGATGTCAGTGACGTGAAGGAAGGGGCTTACTATGATACTGATCGCAGAGCGACTTAATGGAATGTTCACCGATGTCAAGCAGGCTATCGCGGACAGGGATAAGAAGGTAATCCAGGGACTTGCGAAGAGGCAGACCGAGGCGGGCGCCACGTATCTGGACGTGAACGTCGGGACGGCGGCGGCGGACCAGGAGGGGACGATGCAGTGGCTGGTCGAGACGATCCAGGAAACCTGCTCTACGCCGTTGTGCCTTGATTCGCAGAAGCCGGGGGTTATCGCAGCAGGACTGAAAGTGGTCGATGCCGAGAACGGACTGATACTGAACTCCACGCCGCTGAATAAGAAGACCGACGAAGAAATATTCGACAAGTATATCGCAATGGCGGAGCAGGCCGGGCCCAAGGCAAGCATAATCGCCCTTACTATGGACAAGAACGGCGTGCCTCAGAATATTGACTCGCGCGTGGCTATAGCGGCGGAAATCGTCTCAAAGGCGATGGAGAAAGGATTCGACACTCAGCGGCTGTTCATCGACCCCATAATTCTGCCGGTGAAGGTCCCGAACGCCCAGGTCCAGCCGGGCAATATCCTGACGGCGATGGA
>Ga0315273_10011614_pt1 | contig 11271 bp, 6 predicted proteins | sample YL17G02_0_MG_FD_205753 | JGI IMG/M metagenome (GOLD analysis project Ga0315273, IMG submission 205753) | Sediment microbial communities from Yellowstone Lake, YNP, Wyoming, USA - YL17G02_0 | ecosystem: Environmental > Aquatic > Freshwater > Lake > Sediment | place: USA: Wyoming | collected...
CCTTGAGGTTGCGGGTTAAGGTGGACAACGGCGAGGGAAATTTGTCGTTGGGTTGCCAATCGCCCCAGGCTCTTTCCCAGCCGTCGTCGATGACGACATAGGGCGCCCCGGTACGCAGTGGCACATCATCCGCCACATGTTTGCTCAGTTCCTCGGCGTTAGCCATGACCGATGCCTCGGTCACGCCACCCCACAGACCATACCAGGAGTTCCAGCCAAACAGCGGCGCCACCTTCTTATGATCGCGGCGGCTCAAAAGTGTCTGACTATAGCGCTCCATCGCCGTCTGCAACTGGTCGCCCAGCGCGACCTGCCAGGTCTCACCCTGAATCCTCTGACCGGCAGCAAGATGGACCGACTCACCGGCACCGCCGCTGATCAACTGCGCCGAGAGCACTCCAGAATGGTTGGTTTTCGCGACTTGAATCCAGGATTTAAAGGTCGCCGCAGTGGAGACGCCGGCAAGAAACGAGGTGCGGCCGCCACCGACGTAGGTATACCACCAGGAGGCCTCGCGACCGCGACGATAGACTTCATCCTCGCCTTGGGCCAGGACCGAGGCGCTCAGATCAGTCGCGCTGGGAGCGTCTTTAAGGGTGATCACTCCGGTCTGCGACCACGATTGAAAGCCATGCGACAACCAGGCCTGAGCGCCCCGCAGGCGCAACGGACCCCGCAGGGCCAGAGCATTGATTACGACCGGCCTGCGCGCGGTAAAGGTCATCCGCACGCCACCACCGGCGGCATTGAGATCGAGCGTCCCGACATCGCCCACCGCACAGCTCAGGGAGGCAGCTAAAACCGCACAGTCGGCCACCTTTGGCGTCCGCCACTGACCATCGATATGGACACTCGGCCGCAGCAGAACGCGGTCGCCACCGCAGCCGTAGACGTGCAGACCGTCGTTGAGTAGCAGGCGAAACCCCGAAGCACAGTCCTGAGTGCCCAGCAGGCCAGACGGACTTGACGGGCCGGGGATGGTGGCCGCACGTCCAGGCGATGATGCGACAGTGCAGAGTAATATCAGCGCGTTAAGGCGCAGCAAGGATCTCATGACAAGCCTCAGAGATGGAGTCGACAATCGTTAACGTTGCGTTAAGGGATCATGCAACAGCCACTACGACGCAGCAAGCCATCTCTATGACTCAGCCAATCATGTCAAGGCCAGACCTTGGACTGCCGTCTCAGGGTAGCCGACGCGCCTTACGCCGGCGTTTGAAATAAACCACCTTGTGGTTAACAAACCAATCCTCGGAGACTTTGAGGCCGACAATGGCGACGAGAAAAGCAACAACGGCGACCACTAGGATCCAGGGTAAATAGTGCATCATGACTCACTCTCCCAGCGCTGCGCTGAATAAGGGCGGCTTCACTGGAGTGATCATAATCGACACCGTATGGGAGAATGCTAAGTTACCAGCGCAGCAAGGCCGATCCCCAAGTGAAACCAGCGCCAAACGAAGCCATACAGACCAAGTCACCCGGCTTGATGCGGCCGCTGCGCGCACATTCGTCGAGCACCATGGGGATCGACGCTGCCGAGCAGTTGCCATAGCGGTCGATGTTGTTATAGGTCTTGCTCGCCGGCTGCGCGAGGTGCTTAAGCACCGCCTCGTTGATGCGCAGATTGGCCTGATGGAAGACGTAAAAGTCGACGTCGTCGGGCTTCACCTGGTTATACGCTAGTGCTTCATGCACCACTTCAGGCATGCGCGTGACGGCGTTTTTGAAGACGAGGCGACCGTCCATCGTCGGAAAATGCTTGGTATCGTTGAGCATCTCTTGAGTGATCGCCGGCCACTTGCGCATGCTTGGGAATTCCATCTTCAGCGCATCGCGATGCGCCCCATCGCTATGCAGATGCAGCGACAACAGCCCACGCTTAGGATCATCGTTTGGACCGAGTATGACGACGCCAGCACCATCGCCAAACAACACGGCGACGTCGCGACCCGCGGTCGTCAAATTGATCGCGCGGGAATGGCACTCGGCCCCAACGACCAAGATTCGGTCGTATTGCCCACTGCTGATAAAAGCCTTGGCCACGTTTAGCCCATAGAGAAAGCCCGAGCACTGGTTGCGCAGATCAAAGGCGGGGATTTGGCCACAGCCCAGCAGATTTTGCAAAAACACGCCGGATCCAGGGAAGTAATAGTCTGGACTCAGGGTGGCAAAGATAATGGCGTCGATATCGCTGACCTTGAGGCCGGCTGCGGTCAAGGCATGCTGCGCTGCCTCCGCCGCCAGATCCGACGGACCGAGGCCAGTCTTAGCGAAGCGCCGCTCGCGAATGCCGCTGCGCTGGACGATCCACTCGTCCGAGGTATCCATCATCTTTTCTAGGTCTTTGTTGGTATAGACATCTGGAGGAACATACATCCCAGTGCCTAATATCCTCACGCTACGCAATGCTGGCATATCGATCCCTCGCGGATGATTTGGCTCTTTATTGCCTCAGGATAGGCTAATTTAGCGGCATCTGACTAGGTTTTTCGCCCCATGGGCGGCGCAAAGGCCGCGGCCAAAGTGAACACGGCCGATGGCCTCGGCGACCGATGCGCCAAAAGCCCGCAGGTCGTTGGGCTTGATCCAATGCACCCGGTCGCCGGCCAGACCAACGGTCGACTCCAGGGTCAGCGCTGTGACCTGCGGCCCAAAATGATCCCACCACCAGCGTTCCGGCATGTTGATCTTGAGAAAGTCGCGCCCGCCCTCGCTGCCAGCCTCCAGCCAGGCTGCGCCCTGGACTGCAGCGAGTTCGTTTATAAACCGCATGTGTTGATCATAGAGGGCCGCTTCGGCGGCGGTGTAGCCATGCCCGGTGGGACCAAAATGCACAAAGGCGAACGCCTGGTTCTTCGGTTCACCGGCCGAGGCATGGAGGTTAAGCGCCATGCTGACCTTGGTCCCAGACTTGAGCAATCCTTCTAGATAGCTGTGGAACAGCAGCACCTCTGGTGGCGTCAACGCGGCGTTCAGAGCCAGCGACGGTGCTGGCAGTCCGAACCATTTGCCCTCCACATTCACCCCCGTCGGCGACACCCGATTATTGCCAGCGATGACGCCATCGACATTGAGCATCGGCAGGATGGTAAAGACCAGCCGTGAACGCAGTTGCTCAGCGCGCGGCGACGGCCCGAGGAGAAAGCTGATCAAACCTTCGAGGACAAAGGAACTAGCCACCTCGCCGGGATGGGTGCGCGCATGGATGACGACCACGCGGCGACTGCCTTGGTCGCCGGGTGCCGTGATGGTCAGGACCGGCACCTCGTGGCCCTGCGGCGACTTACCGATCACGCTAAGGCGGGCGGCCGGATGCGCGCGAAACTGGTCGAGAAAGCGTTGCATGCGACTGTAGGGATAAGGCACGTAGCGCGCGACCCACAGGGTTTTCTCGGTGAAGACCCCGGTAAAGACATGGTCCAAGCTGCCGGGCTTAGTCGCTGCGCCATTTTTAAACTGATACCAGTTTATATTGTCATAGGAGTAAAACGGCAGGTAGTCATTCGGTAAGCCACCCCCGGTGATGGTGAACGCAACCTCCCGACCGATCGGTACGTCGCTGAGCTTGAGGTAAAACCACTGCCGCCACCAGTCGGGCAAGGCATCGTCGTTGTCACTGCGCAGGTGTAAGACATAGGACTCGGGCTTGGGATGTTCGATCAAGCCGATATTGCCCGACTCAAAGGACGCTTGATTGTGCGAGGCGAGACCCCCATGGCTGGCCAGCACCCATAGGTCCCGAGTGGCCGTGGCCAAAGGCGAGGACCGCGCCGTCCGATGCACCTCGACGAAGGTCAACCCAAGCCAGACCGCGACGGCTGCGGCGAGCGCCAGGCCTGCTGCAGTGGTTGCCAGCCATAGGTTGCGCTGCATAGGCTTCGGGCTCCAGCGGGTTGTCGCTACCAAAGGTCCTCGGGAGTGTCGTCGTTGCTGCTGCCAGCGGCCTCCGCTGGAATCGTCCGCGCAGCGGGCGCGCCGCCACCGCCATTCTCACCGATATCTTGATAGATGGCTGCGGCACGGCCGCCGGCGCTTTGCGTCGGCTCGACCGGCGCCGGGGCACTGGCGGTTTGCGTCGGCTCGACCGGCACCGTGGCACTGGCGGCGGTGGCGGCAACGCTTGCCGGTTGTCCGGTGAGGGCGGGCTGCGGCGTCAGGACGGCGGGTGCCGGGCCGTTGCTCGCTCCCTGAGAGTCTTGATTTCCTGGGTTCGGAGCAGAAGGCACCGGACTAGGCGCAACCCCAGGCGCGACCTGCGAACCCGCGGCTGGTCCCTCGGTGCGATTGCCGTCTTGGTCGTAATATCGCACGTCATCCATATTGACGCCGTCTTTCGCCCCGTCACCCTTGCCCCCCAGACGCGTCGCCGTTGGCGCCGTCAGCGCCGCTTGGTCTTGAGGTTTATACGGACTAAACAAGCGCAACGGTGCATGCCCACCATCGAGCGGCATCTGCATGGTCGCCTCGACGACACTGGCGCGGAACTCGTCGCGCACCGCGTTGGCCGACTCACCTTCACGCGAACTATCGGCAGTACCCACGGCCTCTACATCACCATCGCGAGCGCCGATCATGGCACCCCGCGCCATATCAACCATCACCGGCGTCGCCCGCGGATCCTTCTTCAGCGGCCATTCCTCGCGCGTGATGAGGCTGAGATCCAAGGTGTCGAGCATGTCGCTAAAGGTTTTCTTTTCGATGATCGATTTGGCCAAGCCAATCCAGGCCGGTAAGGCACCGAGGGCACCCGTAGCGTTAAACGCCCCGTTGTGCATCTGCTGCTTGCGATCGTACCCAGCGTAGGCGGTGAGCACATAGCTGTTGGACGGATCGAGCGGCTGGCCTTTTTCGACCGGATAGGGGACAAAACCAGCGAAGTTGGCGCTGTTGTAATCATTGGTCGTCCCAGTCTTACCAAAGACCGGGATGCGGATGCGCTTCTCGCCGGGAGCAAGCTTGCCATCCTTGCTTTCCGCCGACGGCTTACTCGGGTCGCCACCGATCGTCAGGTAAAGCTCTGCACGCGCGCGGCGGCCAGTACCGTGGGTGACCACGCGGCGCAGGATCTCGCGCATCTGCAGGCCAAACTCCGGTTGCACCAATTGATATTCGAGGCGCTTGGGCTCAAACAAGGTGTTGCCGTAGCGATCCTCGATGCGGCGAATCAGATTGGTCTGGTTGGGCGGACCCTCTTTATAGAAGCGGTAAGTCTTACCGTCGACGAAGGTCTGATAGATCTTCGCCACCTCCGCCAAGGTCACAACGTTAGTCCCAAGTGGGAAGGATTCGACCGGTTCAATCGCGCTGGTGACACCCATCGCCTTGGCCAAACTCACCAGGTAGTTGAGCCCGACGGCGATGCGGTAGTCATGGTGATTGTAGTAGCGGTAGAGGTCGAAGTCATCCTGGCGAGCGGTGACTTCGTCGTAATGCTTCGTCACATACTGCTCGAGCAGCTGCTGGTTACCGTGCGGCAACCAGCCATCGATCAAGACATCATTGAGGGTGATGTCGGCCGAGCCAAACAGCGTGCTACCGCCCCAAATCGCCTGGACATCGAGGGGGCCAACCTGCCGACCAGGCGGCTGCAGCAGGCGCTCTACCTCGGAGCGTTCCTTGTAGTCTTTGCTCGGCCTCTCCCCAGGCAGCGTCGCGATATAACCAAGGGCCGGTTTACTCAGCCCGGCGAGCACGCGAAAGTGATCGAGCACCGCCAGCACCGAGGGGTCGGTGGAGGCGACTTCAGCACCTTTGGCCTGCACCGCCTGTTCGATCACCTTCCAGTCGCTGATGAGCTGCTGGTCCATCACTTGATGGCGCTGAAAGTTGTTCTCCGCCAGGTGCAGCTTGATGCCCTTTTGCCGCAGATCATCGGCACCGGTCATCAGCCGCTGCATCTCGGCGGCGTAGCCACGGCCCCACCACATCTTCTTCAACTTTTGCTGATATTCAAAGGTCGAGGAGTACTGCACATCGAGCATGAGATCGCTGACGGCGCTGTTCAATTGGTACTCGCGCACGCCCTCGTTATCCAAGGTCACGCCCATGGCGCGCGCGACGCGAAAGTGAAAGTCGCGCGGCGCCTCACCGGGATGCGGCAGCAGGTCCATGACCCCGAGGAGTTGCTTAAACTGCTCAAAGTTTAGCTTGTCGACCAGCTTTGAGGTCAGAGAGACCGAGGCGACGTTTTCGGACTGAATCCCCGCCCACAGCATCGACGTCTCTTTGTACGGACTGTCATGATCGGGACGCGGGTAATAGAACTGGCCCTGATAAGGAAAGATCTGCCGCTCATTATCCAAGCGATCGAGGATCGACCAGCCCAGCTGCAGGGCAGCAAAGTAGACCACCGGCTTAAACACAGAACCCGGCTGGCGCTTGGCCTGCATCGAGCGGTTAAAGCCGTGCGTGTCAAAGCCAGACACGACGGCACGGATCTCACCCTTATCCATGGCGATCAGACCACCGTTGACCCGCGGCCGCTTCATCAGCTCACAAAAGCCGTCGTGCTTATCGACGTCGTACTCCTTGGCCTCCATGTACAAGACGTCGCCCGGCTTGATCTTTTTGACCATATCGGTCAACACCTTTTGCCAGCCTTGGCCAAAGGGCAGGTCGACCTGCTTGGCGTAGCGCATCAGCGAGTCAAAGGGGATCGTACAGGTCGGTAGGCCAAAGCTGATCTTCAGCTCGGGCTCCTTGGCGGTCCCGGCGATGGCAGCGACTTGGCCAAAGTAAAAATCATTGACGGTGAGCCCGCGCAGCTGATGAAAGAACTGCGGACTTTCTTGTTTAAAGCCCTTGAGGATAGTCTCCAGACGCGACAGGTTGCGGCGGACCGCAAGTTGGCCGGCCTTCTGCATCTCGCCGTCGATGGTGCTAAATACCTTGAGACCAGCCGCGCTCAGTTCGCGCTCGTCCTCGATCCCTAGAGCTTCAAGAATCTCCTTGCGCTTGACCTGCTCGGTGATGAGGTCAACCAGTGCGACCTCATCGGTGCGAAAGCTGCCGCGGCTGAATTTGACCGGTTCGGCCCAGGCCTTCTTGAAGTCGTCAGCACTCACCCAGCCTTGCTCGTACATGCGACGCAGCACATAGTTCTTGCGGCTGTAGGCCTTTTTGATGGCGCGCTCGCGGCGCTCTTTGGTGAACTTAATAAACGGATCGTATTGACTTGGCCCCTTCACCGACCCGGCGATAAAAGCCGATTCGACGAGATCGAGGTCTTTGACGTCTTTATTGAAATAATATTTAGCCGCGATGCCGATGCCGCGGCCGTTGCCCGAGACGTGAAACTGGTTGAGATAGAATTCGAGGATCTGCTTTTTGCTGTACAGCCGCTCTAACTGCAGCGAGGCGATCGCCTCCTTGACCTTGCGCGACAGCGTCACGTCCCACCAACCGAGGATGTTGCGCGCCGTCTGCTGCGTCAAGGTCGAGGCGCCGCGGACCCGTCCGCCTTTGAGCACGCCGGCGCTGGCCGAGACGATGGCGACCGGATCGATGCCGTGGTGATTGTAGAAGTTCTTGTCTTCGGCGGCGATCAAGGCATTGATCATCGTCGCCGGCACCTCGTCGATCGGCACATAGCGGCGGTGCGCGTCGCTGAAGATCGAGCCGATCGGCGTCTTCTCGTCGAGCATGTAGATGTTGGTCTCTTCGTTGATGCGCGCCAGGATCGTCGCCTTCTTCAGGTTCGAATCATCGCCGAAATAAACCAGGCCGTAGACCACGGCGAGTACGCCCAAGGCTCCGGCGAGTAGGCTAACGACCAGAGCCGTCAGGCTCCACAAGGAAAATTTAGCAAAAGACCGAAAGGAGGCAGACATCGACACTCCAGTTGTAAAAGCACCCTATCCTATCATGGGCCGGGACGTGATAACATGGTGTGATGCGAACCATCCTGTGTATTCTTGCCCTGCTCGCCGCAGCGCCCAGTGGCCGGGCCGCCGTCTATACTTCGTTTGCGGACGTTGCCGATCGCGCCATTCCCGGCGTCGTCAATATTCGCACGACGATCTACAACGGCAATAAGGACCCGTCGGTCGATCTGTATCAGTTCTTTCTGCGTGGGACCTTGCCGCGGACGGCCGCCACCCATTCGGTCGGCTCGGGCCTGGTCATCGACGCCAAGGGCCATGTTCTTACCAATAATCACGTCGTCGACGGCGCCAGCGTCATCGAGGTGCTGTTCGCCAAGAGCAAGCGCAAGGTTCGCGCCCAAGTCATCGGCGTCGATGTGAAGACCGACCTGGCTTTGTTGCAAATTCAGCTACCGCCAGGCGTCGTTCCCCTCGACCTGGGCGATAGCGACGCACTGCGGGTGGGCGACCTCGTCCTCGCCATCGGCAACCCCTTCGGCTACGCCCACACCGTCACCAGCGGCATCATCTCGGCCAAGGGCCGGGTCATCGGCGCCGGCCCCTATGACGACTTCCTCCAGACCGATGCCGCGATCCACCCAGGCAACTCCGGCGGCCCTCTCATCGACATCCGCGGCCGGGTGATCGGGATCAACACGGCGATCTCGGCGGAGGGCCCAAACATCGGCTTTGCCATCCCCATCAACCTCGCCCGCACCATCGTCAAAGACTTGATCCGCTACGGCAAGGTCAAGCGCCCCTATATCGGCTTGGTCGGCAAAAACATCCTATCCAGCGACGAAGTCGAAACCGGCGACCAGCGCGGCTCCGTCTACGGCGTCATCATCACCAACCTGATCGTCGATGGGCCCGGCCACAAGGCTGGCCTCAGGATCGGCGACCTGATCATGGGCTTTGACCAAGAAAAGGTCGACGACCTCAACCATCTACAGCGCTTAATGGGGGGCAAAGAACCCACTGACCGCGTCCGCCTGAAGATCTTTCGCCGCGGCAAAGGCTTCATGAACATCGGCCTCGGCCTCGAAGAGTTTCCCAAAGTCAACGATCTGCCGATTGCCAAGGACCTCTTTTGAATCCATAATCCCGCGGTCAACAGCCACTCACGCGGGGTCCCCATGCAAGATTCGCAGCTCGTCAATGCTTTTAAAGGTCTGGTCATCGATGGCATCCACAAGGCCAATAGCGGCCATCCCGGTGGGCCGATGTCGAGCATGGACCTGGCTTACCTCCTTTATACCGAGCACCTGCAGTTTGACCCCGATGATGCGCAGTGGCTCGGCCGCGACCGCTTCATCCTGAGCGCCGGCCATATGTCGATGCTGCAATATGCCATGCTGCACGGCATCGGCTGGCTGAGCACCGAGGACCTCAAGCAGTTCCGCCAACTGCATTCCAAAACCCCTGGCCACCCCGAAAACCACGTCACGCCGGGCGTCGAATGCACCACCGGTCCACTCGGCCAAGGCTGCGCCATGTCGCTGGGCTTTGCCACGGCGTCGAAGCATCTAGCGGCCGTGCTCGATCCCGAGCTGTTTCGCTACCGCACCTGGGTCATCTGCAGCGACGGCGACCTCCAAGAGGGCGTCGCCCTAGGCTCCGCCTCGCTCGCCGGCCACCTCAAGTTAAACAATCTGATCTGGATCTACGACAAAAACAACGTCCAGCTCTCCGGGCCGACCAACCTCGCCACCTCCGACCACGACGAAGCGACCTTCACCGGCTTTGGCTGGAACGTCATCACCATCGACGGCCACGACCACGCCCAGATCCGCGCCGCCTACAAAAAGGCCGAGGCCAGCACCGACAAGCCCACCATCATCATCGCCCACACCATCATCGGTAAGGGCACTGCGACCATGGAAAACAGCTATAAAACCCATGGTTCACCCCTGCCTAAAGATGAGCGCAGCAACACCAAACGCAACCTTGGCATCCCAGAAGGTCAAGAGTTTTGGCTGCCCGATGGCGGCATGGCCCACTTTCAACGTAACTTTGCCGGGCTGCGGCAAAAAGCCGCGGCGTGGCGCGGCCGGCATAAACAAAAACTCAGCGATAGCGGTTTTAAGCAGCGCTGGAACCAGCACTACGGCGAGCACGACGTCGCCAAGCTCAGCGCGGTACCATGGAAGTTGGACCAAGAGATCGCCACCCGCAACGCCTTTGGCGACATCCTGAAGCAATGGGCCACCGAACTCCCAGCCCTCTTTGGTGGCTCCGCCGATCTGGAGCCGTCCAACATGACCGGCGCCTTCGCCAAGATCGTCGGTACCTTCGACGCCGAACATCCGCAGGGTCGCAACCTCAACTTTGGCGTTCGGGAATTTCCGATGTCCGCCATGTGCAATGGCATCGCCTTACACGGTGGGTTGGTGCCTTTTGACGCCACGTTTTTGAGCTTCGCCGACTACTCGCGACCTGCACTGCGCCTCGGCGCGATCCAAAAGACGCGAGTGATTCACGAATTTAGCCACGACTCGTTCTACCTCGGCGAAGACGGCCCAACGCATCAGCCCGTCGAGCAGGTCATGTCGCTGCGCGCGATTCCCGATCTCTACCTGCTGCGTCCCGCCGACCCACTGGAGACCGAGGCCTTGATGCGCAAGGCCATCGCCCTACCCCTGCCGAGCGCCATCGCTCTGACCCGGCAAAAGGTGCCGTATTTGAAATTACCGCGCGAAGAGGTCCTGGCGAAGGCCGTCAAAGGCGCCTACATCGTCCACGATACGGCCGCACCAGATCTCCTGCTGCTGGCCACCGGCAGCGAGGTTGGTCTGGCTCTAGAGGTCGCCGCCAAGCTCACCAAGTTCCGCGTCCGCGTCGTCTCGATGCCCTGCTGGGAGCTGTTTTCCGAACAGACCGCAGCGTACCACGAGGAGATCCTACCGAAGCATCTGCGCCAACGCGTCTCCATCGAGGCCGGCACGACCTTCGGCTGGGAGCGTTATATTGGCCTCGACGGCCTCGCCATCGGCATCGACCACTACGGTGCCAGTGCGCCGGCCGAGATCTTGGCCGAGGAGTATGGCTTCACCGCCGCGAAGATCTGTGAGAGGATCCAAGCGCACTTTGCCAAGTGAGCTGAGATGAGCCGGAATATGCTGCAATGAGCTGCAACGAGCTGAAGAGGAGCCGAGGATGAGCTTGAAGATTAGACGTGCCGCGGTGCTGGGATCGGGCGTCATGGGAGCCCAGATCGCCGCGCATCTGGGAGCTGCCGGAGTTCGCACCTATCTGCTGGACCTTGCCTCGGCAGAAGCGCCGACGGACAAGGCTCTGGCCAAGGTCGTGGGCAAAAACTTTCGCAACGCCCGCGCCGTCGTCGCGATCGAAAACTTGAAGTCCTTGAAGCCGTCGCCGCTGTACTCGGCGCAGGCCTTGAGCAATA
>Ga0315273_10011615_pt1 | contig 11271 bp, 8 predicted proteins | sample YL17G02_0_MG_FD_205753 | JGI IMG/M metagenome (GOLD analysis project Ga0315273, IMG submission 205753) | Sediment microbial communities from Yellowstone Lake, YNP, Wyoming, USA - YL17G02_0 | ecosystem: Environmental > Aquatic > Freshwater > Lake > Sediment | place: USA: Wyoming | collected...
AGCGGATCAGCAGCTCGAGTACCGAAGTGTGCAGGTTGCCGGTGCAGGTCACCGGGTAGACCGGTGTGCCGTCCACCGCCGTCCCGGTCCCCAAACCCCCGGCACCGCGCGTGCAGGCGACCAGCACCACCGTGTCGGGCCTGATCGGGTGGGCCGCAATGAACTCGCGCGCCACCTCCAGCTGGTCCCGCCCGGTGCGATTCGGTGGCCCAACCCCCATCGGCGCACAGGAACCGGCGCAGATCCCACAGCTCACACAGAGCGCCGGGTCCACCCGTGCCACCAGGCCCTCCCGGCCATCCTGCCGCTCCAGCATGCCGATCGCCTCATACGGGCAGTCGAGGTAGCACTGCTCACAGCCGGTGCACATGCGCTCGTCCACCACCGACGGCGCGGGTCGGCGCTCCCGGGGCGGCCGGACCAGCCATGGGATCAGCAGCAGCAGCCCCGACCCGGCGAGCGTCACGCTCCAGGTAACCGTCGCCGGCACCCGCGTCGCGGCGGGGAGCCAGAAGGCGTAGAAGTAGTCGACCACTGCGGTTGCTGGCACCCGATGCAGATCAGCCCGGGGCGCCATGGAGACCGGCCAGAGCACGGACAGGAGCAGCAGTCCGACGACGACGCCCTGAGACAGCGGTTGGGGTGGCAACAGTGTCGGCCGGGCCACCCGCGAAACGTGCAGCCAGAGCACCAGTCCCAGCCCGATGGGCAGGGCGACATGCAGGAAGAGATTGAGGAAGAAGAACGCGGAGGGGAGCGTGCGTTCGCTCACGAAGGCTCGGCTGATCGGTTCCGAGAAGATCGGCAGGAGGTCGAGCAGGCGGGCTCCCTCCTGCGCCAGGATCTGGCCCTGGGTATCCCAGACCATCACGTACCCGGTCCAGCCGCAGACGAGCACCAGGAAGAGGAGGCTCAAGCCGGTGAGCCAGGCGAGGGCCCGCGGTCCCCAACTCCGTCCCTGGCCGAAGAGCCGGAGGGCGTGCACCAGCACCGCGATCACCGCCGCGTCGGACGCGAAGCGGTGGACACCCCGAATCCAGCGCCCCAGCCAGACCTGATCGGTGACCCGGGCGATGGAGTCGTAGGGATCGCCCAGCCGGTAGAAGAAGAGCAGATACACCCCGGTCAGGAGGACCAGGATGAGCAGCAGCACGGCGATCGTGCCGCTCTGATAGAGTGGGTTGCCCTGCCACCCGTACAGGCGGTTCATCCAGGCGTCCAGCCGGGCCAGTCCCCGCCGGGCTCCGGCCTCCAGCCGGCTAGCCAGTCGCATCACGGCTCCATGGTCTTGCGGGGTGCATTTTATCACCTTATCATGAGCTTATCAAGTTAATAACCTCTTGGGGGATGCTATGACCGATCGGGCTTCGCCGTCGCCGCCCGGGGAGGAGGAGATCCCCGCCGGCCAGCGCTTCTTCGACAACTTCTTCCTGCTCCTCGTCCTTGGCATCGTGATCATGGTGGTGTCGTTCACGGGCTGGGGTCTGGTGGAGATCCTCTCTCTCAAGCCCGCTCCGCTGCCCTGACGGAGGCCTGCCCCCATGAACAACGCACTCCAGAGTCCTCCGCGGATCTGGTGGAAACCCGCCGAGCCGGCGGAGAAGCTGTGGGTCCGGCTCGCCTTTGGCTGGTGCATCGTGCTGTTCGCGATGATGCCCCTGTGGCACCTGAAGGGCGGGCAGAATCCTTCCGGATTGCGATACCGCGTGGACCCCAAGGCCTACATGGCGCGGACCCAGGAATTCATCAAGACGTACAAGGTGGGTGAGGACCACGGGATTCCGGTTGTGGCCCCGCCGCCGGGGAGTGATGTCTATCTCATCGGCTTGCAGTGGCAATGGCAGCCGGTGCTGAAGCTGCAGCAGGGCGCCAGCTACATGCTGCACCTCTCCTCGTACGATGTGAACCACGGCTTCAACCTCTATCCCTTCAACGTGAACTTTCAGGTGGTGCCGGGCTACGACTATGGCCTGAAGGTCACGCCCACCGAGGCGGGGGACTTCCGCATCATCTGCAACGAATTCTGCGGCATCGGCCACCACGTGATGGTCGGGCGGGTGATCGTCACCCCGCCTGAGGGAGGCGCGCCATGAACGCCGGTTTCCGGATCTGCCCGGCCACCGGCCGGAAGATCTACGCGGACGCCGAGAGCCTGATCCGGGCCAACGCCGTCGCAGCCACGGTATCGCTGCTGGTGGGCGGCATCGCCGCCATTCTGGTCCTGCTCACCCGGTGGCAGGCGGTCCATCTGCTGGACGCGGTGTGGTTCTACCGCATCCTGACGGTGCACGGCATCAGTATGCTGATCTTCTTCATCATCTTCTTCGAGGTGGCGGTCCTGTATTTCGCTGGGGCGGTGCTACTCAACAGCCGGCTGTTCGCGCCGAAGGTCGCCTGGGCCGCGTTTGTCCTGATGGTCGCCGGGGCGCTACTCACGGAAGCCATGATGTGGACTGGCCGGGCGGATGTGCTGCTCAGCTCCTACGTCCCGTTGCGCGCCGATCCCCTGTACTACCTCGGCATCATCCTGTTCGCGGTGGGCGCGCTGATCGGCTGTGTGGTCTATTTCGGCACGCTGGTGGTCGCCAAGCGGGAGCGAACCTACGAGGGCTCCACACCGCTGGTGGTCTTCGGCGCCACCACCGCCGCGATCATCGCGGTCATCACCCTGCTGCATGGCGCGGCGATCTACGTGCCGACCTTCTTCTGGTCTCTGGGAATCGGTACCGTAGACCCGCAGGTCTACCGTCTCATCTGGTGGGCGCTGGGACACTCCTCGCAGCAGATCAACGTCGCCGCCATGGTCTCGGTCTGGTACCTGCTGGGGGCGCTCACGGTCGGGTCGCTGGTGCTCAATGAGAAGATCAGCCGGGCCGCCTTTGTGCTCTACATCATGTTCATCTCGCTGGCCTCGGCCCACCACCTGCTGGTGGACCCCGGCATGGGGCCGGCCTGGAAGGTCTGGAACACCAGCTACGCCATGTACCTCGCGGTGCTCGCCAGCATGATCCACGGCTTCACCGTGCCGGCGGGCATGGAACTGGGAATGCGGGTACGAGGCTTCTCCAAGGGACTGTTCGAGTGGCTCAAGAAGGCGCCGTGGGGGGATCCCGGGTTCAGTGCGATGATCTTTTCCATCGTGGTCTTCGGCTTCGTGGGCGGCATTACCGGCGTCACCTTCGGCACCGAGCAGATCAACATCATCGCGCACAATACCCTGCGAATCCCCGGGCACTTCCACTCCACCGTGGTGTCGGGGACGGCGCTGGCCTTCATGGGGGCTACCTACTACGTGATTCCGCTCATCTTCCGCAGGCGGATCGCGTTCTACCCGCTGGCCAGGATCCAGCCATACCTGTTCGCCCTGGGAATGCTGATCTTCTCCATGGCGATGACCTTCGCGGGCAGCTTCGGGGTGCCGCGCCGGCATTGGGACATCTCCTTCGGCCAGGCGCCGTTCGACGTGCAGTTCAACCCCGCAGTGGACGCGATCCTGGGGGTGATGGCGGTAGGCGGTCTGCTCGCTGCGGTGGGCGGTGGCATCTATATCCTGGTGACGGTCTGGTCGGTCTTCTTCGGCGAGCGGCTCGACCTGGCGCCCGGACAGGCATTCACCGGTCACGGCCTGCCGGCCGGACTGCTCAATCCCCCCCCGGCGCCGCCGGCGGAGGAGCCCGCCCATCTGCCCCACGCCGGGTTCGGCGGCCGGACCCCTGGCACGATGGTCCTCGTAATGGTGTTCCTGCTGGCGTTCGTGGTGTACTACTTTGTGAACTGGAAGCTGCTGAGTTTCGTGTGGAAGGTCGGCTGAGGCGATAGTACCGAGTGCCGAGTACCGAGTACAGTCTCGGCACTCGGCACCCGGTACGCGGCACCTCCAATGATCCCCAGATCATCGCGCTTCCCCCTCCTCGCCCTCGCCGCCGTCCTCCTCGTTTCGGCCGCCTGGTGGGCGCTGGCACTGTGGCCGATCCCAGCGTCCGCCCCCGGCTGGCTGGAGCGTACCCGGGAGATCTGCTTCGGCCGTTCAGCCACCGGCCTCCCAACCCCGGCGGGCTGGCTGGCCCTCATCCTGGAGCCGGTCGGGCTGATCGTGGCGCTGGCCGTCGTCTGGGGCGCTGAGTTGCGCGCCGGATTGGCCGGTCTCTCGAGCCGGCGCGTGGGTCAGGCGCTGCTTGGCACGGCGGGGTTCCTGCTGGTAGGCGGCCTCACCTCGGCAGCGGGGCGGATCCGTTCGGCCTTGATGCCGGACTCTGCGACCACCCCGGTGGCGTCGCGGGCCCTGCGCCTGTCGGACCGGGCGCCGCCGCTCGCGCTCATCGACCAGCGGGGGGAGCCGTTCACCCTCGCTCGCCTGGGGGGGCGCCGCGCCCTGGTGACCTTCGCCTATGGGCACTGTGAGACGGTTTGCCCAACCCTCCTCGCGGAGCTCCGTCGCGCCCGAGGCAGCTCCACGGTGCCCGTGCTGGTCGTCGTGACGCTGGATCCCTGGCGCGACACCCCGGCTCGGTTGTCGGCAATCGCGGCGGCGTGGGGGCTGGCGAACGGCGATTACCTCCTCGGAGGGGGGGTGTCCGAGGTGGAGGCGGTGCTGGCCGAGTGGGATGTGTCCTGGGAGCGGGACAGCCGCAGCGGCGAGATCGTTCACACGGTGCCGGTGTTCGTACTGACGGGCGATGGCCTGCGGGCCTGGCAGGTGGGCGGGGGCCAGGCCGGGCTGGCGGTGAGGTTGGGGCGGGAGGGCGGATAAGGCGGATAGGGCGGGTAAGGCGGATAGGGCGGATAAGGCGGATAGGGCGGATAAGGCGGATAAGGCGGATAAGGCGGATGCTCAGCCTCATCCGCCTCATCCGCCTTATCCGCTCAAACGCTTACCTCATTCAGCTTACTTCTTCGTCAGTGCCGCCCCCATCTTGCCGGACAGCATGCCGAAGATCGCGCCAACTACCATCGACGCGCCGACGGCGATAAGGGCATTGGCCGGAGTCGCGGAGAGCAGCGCCTCCTTGGTCAGGCTGCCTTTCCCGAGGAGGAAGCCGAACACCGAGGCATAGCCATAGACGCTCGCCGGGATGGTCGAGAGCGCCGCGACGTGTGCGGCGAGGCACATCACCAGCACGGTGGCCCCGACGATCAGGGCGATCGTGACATTCGTTGCCGGGATAGAGACGATCAAGACCGCCGCCACCCAGGCGCAAAAGGCGCCGAAGATGTTGCAGGTAATCGTCTTCTTCAGGGCATCGGTATTCCCGCCAGTGGCGAAATAGCAGGCCCAGGCGATGAATGCGGCCCAGATCAGGTAGCTGGGCATGAACTGCAGGAAGACGAAAGTGGCGACCGCTCCGAGGATTCCGATACTCAACGACAGCGCGACGAGTTGCGACATAGTCCTGCCCTCCCGGTGGGTGGATCGGTGAAGGAACAGAGCTTCTGCGTGCTGCATGAAAGCGCGGCACGAACCGCCTGATGCCTGATGCGGGTGCACGGCGCTCGGCCATCTACCTTGGCGAAGCGTGCAGGGAACTGCGTGAGGTGGGGACTGAAATACGGCCCGGGCCGGGTGTTGTCAAGCACCCGGCCCGGGGGACTCACATGTTCTCGACGACGGCCTTTCCGAACTCCGAGCACTTGAGCAGCGTGGCGCCGGTCATCTGCCGCTCGAAATCGTAGGTTACCCGCTTCTGCATGATGGTCTTCTCGAGGCCGCGGATGATGCAGTCCGCTGCCTCGCCCCAGCCGAGATAGCGGAACATCATCTCCCCGGAGAGGATTACCGAGCCGGGGTTCACCTTGTCCTGATTGGCGTACTTCGGGGCGGTGCCGTGGGTCGCTTCGAAGATCGCGTGCCCGGTGAGGTAATTGATATTGGCCCCGGGAGCGATGCCAATCCCCCCGACCTGCGCCGCCAGCGCGTCCGAGATGTAGTCCCCGTTGAGGTTCATCGTGGCGATGACATCGTACTCCGCCGGCCGCGTGAGGATCTGCTGCAGCATCGCGTCGGCGATCACGTCCTTGATCACCACCCCGCCGGGCAGCCGGCACCACGGGCCGCCGTCGATCTCCACGCCGCCGTATTCCTGCTGCGCCAGCTCGTAGCCCCAGTCGCGGAACGCCCCCTCGGTGAACTTCATGATGTTGCCCTTGTGTACCAGGGTGACGCTCTTCTTGCCCTGCTTCACGGCATAGTCGATCGCCGAACGGATCAGCCGCTTGCTGCCCTCCTCGGAGATGGGCTTGATACCGATGCCGCTGGTGGCCGGGAAGCGGATCGTGCTCGCCCCCATCTGCTCGATCAGGAACTTCACGACCTTCTGGGCCTGCTCGGTCTTGGCCTTGTACTCGATCCCGGCGTAGATGTCCTCGGTGTTCTCGCGGAAGATGATCATGTCTACTAGTTCGGGCTGCTTCACCGGACTGGGCACGCCGGTGAACCAGCGAACCGGCCGCACGCAGGCGTAGAGATCCAGCTTCTGGCGGAGCGCCACGTTCAGCGAGCGGAATCCCCCGCCCACCGGGGTGGTCAGCGGACCCTTGATGGCAACGAGGTGATAATTGATGGCGCGGAGAGTGTCGTCCGGCAGCCAGCTGTCCAGCTTGTCGCGGGCCTTCTCGCCGGCGAAGACCTCAAACCAGGTCACCGTGCGCTTGCCCCCATAGGCCTTCTTCACCGCGCCGTCGAACACCACCTGAGAGCCGCGCCAGATGTCCGGCCCGGTGCCGTCTCCCTCGATGAACGGGATGATGGGATGATCCGGTACCTGCAGCTTCCCGCCGGCCATCGTGATGGTGTCCCCGGAAGTGGGGGCGGACAGGCTGTCGTACTTGGGAGGCGTGGGCATGTCGGTCTGCTGGCTGTATGTTTTGAGACGACTCCTCATCCCGAGGAGCGAAGCGACAAGGGATCTACCGACCCGGCCCCGAGGTTGGCGACGTAGGTCCCTCGCTGCGCTCGGGACGAGCATCGGGCCCAAAGAATCTAACATGTCCCCATCCCCCATCCCCGACCCAATCGCTCCCCTTCGCGACTCCGGCTCGCGCCAGCCCCGAGCGCTGGACGCCGCCCGCGGCATCCTGGCCGTCTTCGACTCCCATCAGGCCCAGTTCCGGCTGGTGACGCGGCGGGCGGAGGCGCGTTTCCTCGGCCGGGACTGGCGGGGCGGGCAGCAGGACGCTGCCGAGCGGCTCACGCTGTACCGCCAGTTCGTCAGCTGGTGCGTCCAGGACCTCCGCCGCTCCCTGGGGGATGCGACCGGGAACATCCCCCTTTGGGTAGCCCTCCGACAGGCCTTCGCCCGGGAGGCGGCCAACCGGCTCGACGCCGAACTGGCCTGCACCTTTTTCAACTCCGTGGTGCGGCAGGTGCTCAAGGCGGTCGGGCCGGAGGCCGGAGTCTACTTCGACGATCGTGATTTCCAGAACCTCCCGCCCCTCTCCGCGGCCCAGCTGCTCCGCCGCTACCCGGGGAGCCGGAGTCTGGAGGCGATTCTGCGGGACCTGCTCGGCGATCTCCCCTTTGGTGATGCCTACCGGGCGCGGGAGCAGGACGCGCTGCTCCTCGCGCGACGTCTGGCGGAGGAACTCGCCCGCGGGCCCCGAGGGGCCGCCCTCCACGCCATCGAGGTGGTGCCCACGCCCTTCTACCGCAACAAGGGCGCGTACCTGGTCGGACGGCTGGTCACCGCGGCGGGCACCATGCCGCTGGTCCTTCCGATCGTGCACGACGAAGGCGGCATCCGCATCGATGCCCTCCTGACGACATCCGACGATGTCAGCGTTGTCTTCTCCTTTACCCGTTCCTATTTCCACGTCGAGCTGGAGTGCCCCCGGGCGATGGTGGAGTTCCTCCGCTCGCTGATGCCCCGCAAGCCCGTCGACGAGGTCTACACCTCGCTGGGCTACCACAAGCACGGCAAGACCGAACTGGTCCTGGCGCTGCTCCGGCACATGAATGCCCACGATGCCCGGTTCGAAGTCGCCGAGGGGGATAAGGGGCTGGTGATGGCGGTGTTCGCCCTGCCGTCGCTCAATGTGGTCTTCAAGATCATCAAGGACCGCTTCGGGCCTCCCAAGCAGACCACGCGGGAGCAAGTGAAGGAGAAGTACCACCTGGTCTTCGTCCGCGACCGGGTGGGACGCCTGGCCGATGCCCAGGAGTTCGAGGCACTGGCCTTCGAGCGGGATCGGTTCGCTCCGGAACTGCTCGCCGAACTGCTCACCGACTGCGGTGGCAGCGTGCAGGTGGAAGGCGACCAGGTGGTCATCCGCCACCTCTACACCGAGCGCCAGGTGACCCCGCTCAACCTGTACCTCCGCCAGGTGGACGAGGCGCACGCCATCGACGCAGTGCTGGACTACGGCCAGGCGATCAAGGATCTCGCCGCCGCGAACATCTTTACCGGCGACATGCTGCTCAAGAACTTCGGCGTCACCCGTCATGGCCGGGTGATCTTCTATGACTACGACGAACTCTGTCTCTTGACCGAGTGTAATTTCCGGGAGATTCCCGTCGCCCGGCACGACGATGACGAGTATAGCGCCGAGCCGTGGTTCTCCGTCGGTGAGCACGACATCTTCCCGGAGGAATTCCGGGCCTTCCTGACTCTCCCCGGCCGCCCCGGCCAGGCGTTCCAGGCGGCCCACGGCGACCTGCTCACCGTCGAGTACTGGCGCCGGATGCAGGCCCTGGCAGAACAGGGGGAAGTAGTGGACATCTTCCCTTATAAGCCGTCGCGCAGGTTGAGGTAGCTGATGGCTATCAGCTATCAGCTATCGGCTATCGGCGCGGGCCAATGTGAAAGAGAAGCGGTCGAGTGCGCTAACCGGTGATAGCTGACAGCCGATAGCTGATAGCTGATAGCCGATAGCCGATAGCCGATAGCCACTAGCTTTCTCCCCCCATGACCATCCTCTCCCTCTCCGGCGTGACCATTCAGTACGGCGCCGAGGCGCTACTCAGCGATGTCACGTTCGCCGTGGGCCGCGGGGAGCGCTGGGGGATCGTCGGGCGTAATGGCGGCGGGAAGACGTCGCTCTTCCGGATCATCACCGGGGATCTGGCTCCGGAACGGGGATCGGTGAGCCGGACCCCGGGCCTCCGGGTGGCGCTCCTCGACCAGCATCGCGGCTTCGACGGGGCCACCACCGTCTGGGAGGCGGCGTGCACCGCCTTCCGGCCGCTCCTCGCGCTGGAACGGTCGCTCGAGGACCAGGGCCACGGCCTCGGCGCGGCAGGCGACGGCGCCACTCCGGAGATGCTGGCCCGCTATGACCGGGACCTGGAGCGCTTCGGTCGCGAGGGCGGCTACGAGGTCCAGGCCCGAGTCTCGGCCGTGCTGCACGGCTTGGGCTTCGACCCCGAGCTGGCCCATCACCAGCCGCTCGACAATCTGAGTGGCGGCGAGCGGGGCCGACTCGGTCTCGCCAGCCAGCTGGTCGCGCCGGCGGACGTGCTGCTCCTCGACGAGCCCACCAACCACCTCGATCTCGAGACCACCGCCTGGCTCACCGACCACCTCAAGGGTCTCGACACCGCGGCCCTGATCATCAGCCACGACCGGGCCTTCCTGGATGCCGTGGCGGAGCACATCCTCCATCTGGAGGCCGGGACGACCATGGCCTACGATGGCGGCTACTCGGCCTTCGTGACGCAGCGGGCCGAGCGCCGGCTCTCCCAGCAGCGTGCCTATGGCAAGCAGGCGAAGGTCATCGCGGCGGAGGAGGATTTCATCCGACGCAACATCGCCGGGCAGAAGACCAGCCAGGCCAAGGGCCGTCGGCGCCGGCTGATGCGCCTGCCCCGGCTGTCGCCGCCTCCGGGAGCGGAGGGCGCGATGGCGGTGCGGTTCCGCGCCTCCGGCCGGGGCGGTGACCAGATCCTTGTCGCGGAGAAGCTCACTGTCGCGGTCGGCGGCCGGGTGCTGCTGGATGGCTTCTCCGGCACCGCCCGCCGCGGCGACGTGCTGGGGCTGGTCGGGCCCAATGGGGCCGGCAAGAGCACGCTGCTCGCGACCATGCTGGGTGAGCGGGAGCCGCAGGGCGGAAGCATCCGGCTGGGCGACTCCACGGCGGTCGCCTCCTACCGTCAGGACCTGGCGCAGGTCCCCCGGGACCAGACCCTCTTCGACATCATCCACGATCTCCGCCCGGCGTGGACCCGCGGTCAGGTCATGGACCATCTGGGCCGATTCGACTTCCCCGGGGACGAGACCCTGCGCCGGGCCGGTTCCCTCAGCGGCGGGGAGCTGGCGCGTGTCGCGCTCGCGATGATGACGCTTGCCACGGCCAACGTCCTGGTCTTCGATGAGCCAACCAACCATCTCGACGTGGAATCCATCGAGGCGCTCGAGGATGCCATCGAGGAGTACGAGGGGACCGTGATCCTGGTGAGTCACGACCGGGCCCTGCTTCGGGGGCTCTGCACCCGGGTATGGAACCTGGAGCACGGTCGGATCAGTGACTACGAGGGAACCTTCGAAGAGTGGGAGGCGGCGCGAGAGGAACGACGGCATCGCGCGGAGGTGGCCGCCCGGCAGGTGGAGGCGGAGCGCCGGGCCCGTGCGAAGAAGGAAGCCCGCCGTCCCGACAGCGGCCGCCGCGCGGAGCAGTCCCAGACCCGGACCGCCCGGCGCTCGCTGGAGCAGGCCGAGGCCCGGGTCCACGCGCTGGAGTCGCGGGAAGCCGAATTGAACCGGCTGCTCGCGGACACAACACTCTATGAGGCGTCGGACGGCGCCGCGCGTGCCACGGGGCTGGGCGACGAGCTGGAACGGATCCGCGCCGAGTTCGGCGTCGCCTTTGCCGCCTGGGAGCAGGCTGCCGAGGAGATGGAACGGCTCGGCGGGTAATGGAGCGGGGCTGGTACCTTTCCCCTTTCCCCTTTCCCCTGCTCCTACCTCAGCATCTCCCTCAGATACAGCACCGCCAACGCCAGGTAGGCCAGGAAGCTGAGCCCCAACAACACGGCCCCGCCCGGGGCCGGTCTGGCCCAGCCTGGCAGGTCGCGTGGCAGGCGCCGGTAGTTGAGGAAATAGAGCGCCGCCGGGAAGATCACCGTGCCGACGAAGCCGATCACCGCCGACAGCAGGATGAGCGGCCCGGGGGCTTCCAGCAGCATCGTGGTGCAGGTCGCCACGCTCAGCACGGCCACGAAGATCCAGTACCAGCGCGTGAGGCTGTGGCGCCTCGCCGCGGGGAAGAGGGTGGTCACGATGTCTGCCTGCATCCGGCTCACCCCATCCACCGTGGCGAGCCAGGTGTCGGTGAGGAAGGCTG
>Ga0315273_10011616_pt1 | contig 11270 bp, 9 predicted proteins | sample YL17G02_0_MG_FD_205753 | JGI IMG/M metagenome (GOLD analysis project Ga0315273, IMG submission 205753) | Sediment microbial communities from Yellowstone Lake, YNP, Wyoming, USA - YL17G02_0 | ecosystem: Environmental > Aquatic > Freshwater > Lake > Sediment | place: USA: Wyoming | collected...
CGGTTCATCCGCGCCTCGGTGCCGAGGCCGAGGAGGTCCTGGGCCGGGATGATCACGAGCTCGTTCTCGACGGCGAGCACGTTCTGCAGCAGCGCCCGGTGCTCGCCTTCCCTCGACACCGCTCCAAGGGCGAGCTGCGGCTGGTTGTCTCTGCCCCAGCGCTGCCACCAACCGGCAAGCGTGTCCGAGTCGTGGGTGGAGGTGTAGAGCACCGAGTCGGTTCGCCAGTCGATGTCCGAGACCCGGGCGACGACGTTCATGCCCGGCAGCCCGACCGCCTCGCGCAGCTCCACCACGTCAGGCGTGATGTGACCGAGATCCTCGACGATCAACGGAAGGCCGCCGAGCCGCGTGCGGGCAGCGTCGAAGAAGGCGATACCGGGCCCCTTTCCCCAGAAGCCCTGCGACGGGTCCTCCTCGTCGAGCGGCAGCTCCCAGAACTTCACGAGCCCCCGGAAGTGATCGATCCGCAGCAGGTCGAATAGCTCGAGCTCCCGCTCGAGCCGCGCCAGCCACCACGCGAAGCCCTCGGCTGCGTGCGCGGGCCAGTCGAACACCGGCATCCCCCAGCGCTGGCCCTCCGGATGATTCAGTGACGGTGCCGCTCCCGCGACCACCGAGTGGTCGAACAGCGTGGGGTGTGTCAGTGCGTCGCACGAATCACCCGCCACGTAGAGCGGGATGTCGCCGATCAGGCGGATTCCGCGCTCGTTCGCATAGCGTTTGAGGGCGAGCCACTCGCGCTGGAAGCGGGTCTGGGACCGCCGCTCGGGCTCGCCGGCAAAGCGCACCCATTCCTCGAGCCAGATGCCCTCCGGTGCGCCCTCGTCACCTTCGCCGCCGTCGTAGTGGCGCGTGCCGGGTGCTGCGAGCAGCCCCTCGTGGCCTGCGAACGCCGAGCGCGACGCGTAGGGAGAGCCGTGGTCGTCCGGAGGATGCAGCGGCAGCAGTTGCCACCACGACTGGCCGGCCTCGACGAGCCAGTCGACGAAGCGGTAGGCATCCTCGTCGAGCCTGCCGGAGGGGAGCGAGGTGACGTGCAGGAGCACGCCGCTCGAGCGCACGGGGGACGACACGTAACCTCTAGCGCCCGAGTGCCCCGGCGATCGCAGCGACGTGCGCGGGCGTCGAGCCGCAGCACCCGCCGACGATCCGTACACCCTGCTCGACGTAGTGCGCTACGTGCTCGGCGAGCATCTCCGGGCCGGCCTCGTAGACGACCTCTGCTCCGACGACCTTGGGCACACCCGCGTTCGGCTTCACCCACACCGGAGTGTCACCCGCGGCGGCGAGGATCTCGGTCACGACGACGTCTGCGTCCGCCAGGGAGCGGCCGCAGTTCGTGCCGACGGCGGCGATGCCGAGCGGAATCACGGCTGCAACCGCGTCGGTGGGGCTCAGCCCCATCATCGTCCGTGTGCCCATGTCGAACGAGAACGAGACGACGAGCGGAAGGTCGGTCACGGCCTGGATGCCCTCGACCGCCCACACGGCCTCCTCGACGGCGAAGATCGTCTCGAGCACGAGCAGGTCGACGCCGCCGTCTGCGAGCGCCCGAGCCTGTTCGCCGTACGCCGCGGCGGCGTCCTCGCGGTTCAGCAGGCCGTACGGCTCGATCAGCTGCCCGGTCGGCCCGAGCGACCCCGCCACGAGGCAGTCGGGGCCGGCGCCCTCGCGGGCGAGCTCGGTGGCGCGGAGGTTGACCTCGCGGGCTCTCCCGAGCAGCGGCCCCTCGGTGAGTCGCAACGGTGTCGCCCCGAACGTGCAGGTGAGGACGATGTCGGCCCCGGCGGTCACGAAGGCGCGATGCAGCTCGACCACGCGCTCGGGAGCCTGAAACAGCCACTCCTCGGGTGCGAGGCCGGGTTCCATGCCCATCGTCTGGTAGTTCGTGCCGGTCGCTCCGTCGGCGATCAGGACGCCCCGTTCGGCCAGCCGGTCTGTGAAGGTTGTTCTCGCGGTGGTGCTCACCCTGTCCTCCTCGCTCGACATCACCCCGGCTGTGGCACCTTGCTGCGATGCAGGTTGCCGAGGCTTCGCTGGGCCGGGGCCCTCAGCCTCTCTCGATGCGGAGCGGTGGCGGCACCGCGTCCGATCGCCCACCTTACCGACGGCGGACGACGGCAGAACCGGCGATGTCTCAGGCCGCGTAGATGCAGATGAGCTGCGTGGGGCCGCTCTCGGACGGCCGGATGTCCGCGACCGTCCACATCTCGCCCTCCGCCTCGATCACGGACTCGGCGGCAATGTCGGGTATGAGGCGCAGGGTGACGCGCTTGGGGCTCCCGGCGAGCAGGACGACATCGTAGAGGACGCGGTCGTCGACTACGTGGTCGACGACCGCAATGCGGCTACCCAGTCTCACGGTACTCCGCTCCCGTTCCCGGGCCGGCGTCGCCGGCGGTGGCCTCACGTCGCCTGAGCGGTCCCGTCCAGTGGACGCGCTGCAGCCGGTGGATCTCGACCACGATGCCGTCATCGATCTCGAACAGGCGCAGGCGGCGGAACCCGACCTTGGCAAGGACGCGCGAAGAGGCGAGATTCTCGACGCGGCAGCGCCCGATCAACTCCTCGAGCCCGCAGCGGTCGAAGGCCTCGTCGCGGACGGCGAACGCCGCCTCGGTCGCGATGCCCTCGCCCCAACGCGCCGGCTCGACGAAGTAGCCGATCTCCACGTCGTCGTCGCGCGAGCCCTTCCGCGGGCCGACGAGGGAGAGCTCGACGAAGCCGAGCCAGCGGCACGTGGCCGCCTCGATGATGGCCCGCTTGCCGAAGCCGTGGGTGTCCCACTCGATCAGGGAATGCTCATGCTGCTCGAGCGCGCGGTCGTGGTGGAGCGGCTTGGGGCGGATGTAGCGGATCACGGCGGGATCGCGCATGAACTCCGCGAAGCGTTCGAAGTGCGAGTCGTCCCACGGCTCGAGGCGCAGCCGGGCCGTTTCGATCGTCGCGCGTAGGTCGAGATCCGTCTTGCGAGCGGCCATTGTGGGTGCATCGGCGTTTCGTGCGTCCGGCTTTACAGCGAACGTGGCCCGCCGGCTACTGCGTTGCGGCGTGCGCTGACAGTGCCTCGATCGGCACCGCCTCGAGGGCGCGTTCGTGCGTCGCGCCGAGCACCACGGGGGCCACGATCCCGGCCCTGTAGGCGTCGAGCCAGCGCGAGGCACACACGCACCAGCGGTCGCCGGGCTGCAGGCCCGGGAACCCCCAGTCCGGCCTCGGCGTCGAGAGATCGTTGCCCGCCTGGGCGCTGAAGGTGAGGAACTCCTCCGTCATCACCGCGCACACCGTGTGGCTGCCGAGATCCTCGGGCCCCGTCGAGCAACAGCCGTCGCGGAAGAACCCGGTCACCGGGTCGGCCGAGCACGGCAGGAGCTCTCCGCCGACGACGTTCCGATCGGGATCGCGATTCATGCCCCTCACTCTGCCGACCGGGCGACTGCTCTGCGACGGGCAACCGACAGGCCACCAGATCAAGCCTCGAGAGGCTTGATGCGAATTGGAAGCACGTCTGGATGCGGCCCTGCACGCTGCGGATCGCGTCCGCCGAGGACGACCCCAAGGCAACCGGCCTTACCGTCGCCCTCGTCGAACACGCTCCTTGGTGCAGTACCGCCCCAACCGCACTGCCAATCCGCATCAAGCCTCTAAGGTTGGAGCCGTGCACGCAGACGATGTCGAGATCCGGGTGCTCGGCTGCCTGATCGAGAAGCAGCGGACGACCCCGGACACCTACCCCCTGACGCTCAACTCGCTGCGTCTCGCCTGCAACCAGGCGACGAACCGCGAGCCCGTCGTCGACTACGACGAGGAGACGATCCGCGAAGCACTCCAGCGGCTGTGGCGCAAGGAGTGGGCGCGACTCGCGTCGGGCCAGGGCAGCCGCTCCGTCAAGTACCGGCAGCTCGTGCAGGAGACGCTCGGGCTCCCGGACGACGAGATCTCGGTCCTCTGCGTCCTCATGCTCCGGGGCCCACAGACGCCCGGCGAGCTGAAGCAGCGCACCGACCGGTTGCATCCGTTTGCGACCCTGGCAGAGGTGGAGGAGACACTCGAGCGGCTGATCGAGCGCGATCTCGCGGTGCGTCTCGACCGGCGGCCCGGCCAGAAGGAGGAGCGCTATGCGCAGCTGCTGGGCGGCGAATTCGACGAGTCTTCTTGGAGCGAAGCGCCGCGGCCTGTGCCCGCCCGCGATCCGCTCGAGGAACGCGTCGCCGCGCTCGAGGCCGAGGTGGCAGCGCTCCGCGCCGTGCTCACCGACCTCGGCGCGTAGAGGCTTGATGCGGATGAGAAGCACGTCTGGATGCGGCCCTGCACGCTGCGGATCGTGTCCGCCGAGGACGACCCCAAGGCAACCAGCCTTACCGCCATCCTCGTCGAACACGCTCCTTGGTGCAGAACCGCCCCGAACGCACTCCTAATACGCATCAAGCCTCTGCTCGGTCGTCCGGGGCGATGCGACCCGGCTCGGGCCGCATCCCCCTGCGACGGTCTACGCCGGTGGTTCGGCTGCGCGGAGGAAGACGATGCGCAGCGCGCGCGCCGATCCCGACGGGCAGCGGATCAGCACGACATGGACGAGATCCCCGGCCCTCAGGGCCGAGAGCGACACGTTTTGGTCGTTCTTGCGTACGACCGTGTCACCGTTGACCGCGACCGCCCATTCCTTCGTGCCCTCGGCCGAGCTCGTCCGGACCATGATCGAGGACGACGACACCGAGGTGAGCACGGTGTTCATCTCGCCCTGGCCGCAGACCTCGAGCTTCGGCTCGGGCGTGGGCTCCGGCTTGGGCTCGGGCTTGGGCTCGGGCTTGGGCTCGGGCTTCGGCTCCGTGGAGGGCGGCGGGCTCTGCGTGTCTCCCGTCCCACCTCCGCCCTCGCGCACGAGGACGATCACCTTCGCCGTGAGCACGCGCCGCTCCTCGCTCCGGCAGGAGCGAACGAGGAAGCGGGCACGCTTGCCCGCTGCCAGCTCCGACCGGTCGATGACCGCGTCGCCCTGCTTCACGACCGTCTCGTCCGTGAGTCGAACGACGAGGAGCCTGCCGCTCTCCGGACGAGCCGTGAGCCCGTCGGTGCCGACGCGCACGATCTTCGCGGCGAACGCCGTTCCGGCACAGACAACCGCCGGCTTCGCCTTCGGCGGATCGCCCATCGTGCCGCCGCCGTCGGCGAGGCCGGCCGGCACGGCCACCGCGAGCACCATGACCGCCGCCCCGCACACACCTGCAATTCGCTTCATTGCCGCATGACCTCCTGGTGGATGCCCTTCCCGCGGTCTGATCGACACCTTCGCCCGGCCGGTTCATCCCTCGATGGGTGCTCCCGGGCAGACCTCTGCCCGGAAGGCGTTCCGACGCCGGTGCTCGCAGTCGTGCAGAATCGGGGCCATGGTGTCCCTGTGAGCTTCGACTACGACCTCCTCGTGATCGGGTCCGGCCCGGCCGGGCAGAAGGCTGCGGTCCAGGGCGCGAAGCTCGGGAAGCGCGTCGGGATGATCGAGCGCCGCCACATGGTCGGCGGTGTGTGTGTCAACACGGGCACGATCCCGTCCAAGACGCTGCGCGAGGCGGTCATCTACCTGACGGGACTGAACCAGCGTGAGATGTACGGCGCGAGCTACCGGGTCAAGGCCGACATCACGATGGCGGATCTCGGCGAGCGCACGAAGCGGGTGATCGCGCGCGAGGTCGACGTGATCCGCGACCAGCTGCAGAGAAACCACGTGTCGCTCGTCTCCGGGTCGGCGCGGTTCGTCGATACGCACACGCTGAGCGTTGCGCTCGACGGCGGCGCCGAGGAGAAGCTCACCGCGGAGAACATCGTGATCGCCGTCGGGACACGCCCGACACGGCCCGAGCAGGTCGAGTTCGACGAGCTCACCGTGATCGACTCCGACGGCCTGCTCGGCCTACGCGAGATTCCTGCCTCGATCGTCGTCGTCGGGGCCGGCGTGGTGGGAATCGAGTACGCCTCCATGCTCGCGCCGCTCGGCACGAAGGTCACCGTCGTCGAGCGGCGCCCGACGATGCTCGAGTTCTGCGACACCGAGATCGTGGAGGGGCTCCGGCACCACCTGCGCGACCAGGGGCTCGTGTTCCGCTTCGGCGAGGTCGTCACGGCCGTCGAGCGCCACGACGGGGGCACCGTCACGACCCTCGAGAGCGGCAAGCGCATTGCCGCGGACGCCGTCTTCTATTCGGCGGGCCGCCAGGGGGCGACCAACGACCTCGGCCTCGACCAGGCCGGGCTCGACGCGGACGATCGCGGCCGGATCGCCGTCGACGGCAACTTCCGCACCTCCGTGCCCCACATCTTCGCCGTCGGCGACGTCGTCGGCTTCCCCTCGCTCGCTGCCACGTCGATGGAGCAGGGCCGGCTCGCGGCCCGCCACGCCTTCGGCGAGGAGGCGAAGATCATGTCCGAGCTGCTGCCGTTCGGGATCTACACGATCCCGGAGATCAGCTTCGTCGGCAAGACGGAGGAGGAGCTGACCGAGGCGGGCATCCCGTACGAGATCGGCATCTCGCGCTACCGGGAGCTCGCGCGCGGCCAGATCCTGGGCGACTCGCACGGTCTCCTGAAGCTCCTCGTCTCGGCGGCCGACCGGCGCCTCGTCGGCGTGCACGCCCTCGGCGCCGGCGCGACCGAGGTGATCCACATCGGTCAGACGGTGATGGCGTTCGGGGGGACGATCGACTACCTCGTCGAGGCCGTCTTCAACTACCCGACGCTCGCCGAGGGCTACAAGGTCGCAGCCCTCGACGCAGCCAACAAGATCGCCGCACTCGCCCGCATCGGCGGCTGAGCCGCCCGGAGGCACAGCGGCCGCCCCGGGTAGTGACAACAAGTGACAGCTAGAAGCGTCGTCACACCGCGGCAGTAAAGTGGCTCTCCCGATGTCCGCGCCGTTCGTCCACCTCCACGTCCACTCCGAGTTCTCGATCCTCGACGGGGCGTGCAGGATCCCGGCGCTCGTCGACAAGGCGGCCCGGCTCGAGATGCCGGCCGTCTCGCTCACCGACCACGGTTCGCTCGCAGGCGCGATCGACCTCTACAAGGCGGCGCGTGGTCAGGGCGTGAAGCCGATCATCGGCTGCGAGGTCTACGTCTCGGACGACCGGCACAGGCAGACGAAGGGCACCGCACATCTGACGCTGCTCGCCGAGACGACCGCCGGCTACGCGAACCTGATCAAGCTCTGCTCGCTCGGCTACCTCGAGGGCTACTACTACCGCCCCCGGGTCGACTGGGAGTTGCTCTCGCAGCATGCGCCGGGCCTGATCGCGCTCTCCGGCTGCCTGTCGGGCCGTGTCTCGAAGGCGATCTCCGAGGCCCGGATGGGCGACGCCGAGATGGAGCTCGAGCGGCTGGAGCAGATCTTCGGCCGCGACAACACGTACGTCGAGCTCCAGAACGGGCACCTCGACATCCAGCAGCCGGTGTTCCAGGCGCTCCCCGGGCTCGCCGCGAAGCGCGGCCTGCCGCTCGTCGCGACGGGCGACGTGCACTACCTCGACCCGACCGACGCCTATCCGCACGAGGCGCTCCTCTGCATCCAGTCGGGCGACTCGCTGAAGAACCCGAACCACTGGAAGTTCGGAACGAACGAGTTCTACTTCAAGACACCCGAGGAGATGGCGCTCGACTTCCCGGGGCACGAGGATGCGATGCGCCGTACGCTCGAGATCGCCGACCGCTGCAACGTCGAGATCGAGCTCGACCGGATCCTGCTCCCGAAGTTCCCGACGCCGGGCGGCCGCGACTCGTTCGACTACCTCGTCGAGCTGTGCGAAGCAGGGCTCGCGAAGCGCTACGACAAGGTGACGCCCGAGCTGATCGAGCGCCTCCAGTTCGAGCTCAAGACCGTGCGCGAGATGGGCTTCGCCGACTACTTCCTGATCGTCGCCGACTTCATCGCGTTCGCCAAGCGCGACGGCGTCTCGGTCGGCCCGGGCCGCGGTAGCGCCGCCGGCTCGCTCGCCGCCTTCTGCCTCGGGATCACCGACGTCGACCCGATCCGCTACGGCTTGCTGTTCGAGAGGTTCCTCAACCCGGCCCGCAAGGACATGCCCGACATGGACATCGACTTCGCCGTCGAGGGCCGGGAGCGCGTGATCAACTACGTCGCCGAGAAGTACGGGCGCGATCGCGTGGCGCAGATCATCACCTTCTCGACGATGGCTGCGCGCGCCGCGGTACGCGACGCCGGCCGCGTGCTCGAGATCCCCTATGGCACCGTCGACCGGATCGCGAAGATGATCCCCGAGGGTCCCGGCCAGACGCTCGAGGAGGCGTTGAAGCCCGGGGGAGAGCTCGCGAACGCGGTCAAGGACGATCCGGTCGCGAAGGAGATCGTCGATCTTGCCCGACCACTCGAGGGCCTGACCCGGGCCGACTCGATCCATGCCGCAGCCGTCGTGATCGGCGCGCAGCCGCTGATCGAGGTGGTTCCCCTGCAGCAGAAGGGCGCCGACCAGGAGATCGTGACGCAGGTCTCGATGAAGAACGTCGAGGCGCTCGGATTGCTGAAGATGGACTTCCTCGGCCTGCGCAACCTCGACGTGATCGACAAGGCCGTCGACCTGATCGGCGGGGGCCTCGACATCGGCACGATCCCGCTCGACGACCGCAAGGTCTACGAGATGCTGTCGCGCGCCGACTCGGCGGGCGTGTTCCAGTTCGAATCGTCGGGGATGAAGGATGCCCTACGACAGGTGAAGCCGACCGAGTTCGAGGACCTGATCGCCCTCGTCGCTCTCTACCGGCCCGGCCCGATGCAGTACATCCCGAGCTACGCGGCGCGCAAGAACGGCCGCGAGGCGGTCACCTACATCGACGAGCGGTTGAAGGCGATCACGAGCGACTCTCAGGGGATTTGTATTTTCCAAGAGCAATTCATGCAGATCGCGAAGCAGATGGCCGGCTTCACGCCGGCCGAAGCGGAGACGCTGCGCCGCGCGATCGGCAAGAAGATCCACGAGCTGATGGCCTCGCTGAAGGGGAAGTTCCTCGACGGCTGCGCGGCGAACAACGTCACGCCGTCGGTCGCGAATCAGCTCTGGAAGGACATGGAGTCCTCACAGGACTATTCGTTCAACAAGGCCCATTCGGTGTGCTACGCGCTGATCGCCTACCGCACGGCGTGGCTGAAGGCGAACCATCCGTGCGAGTACATGGCCGCGCTGATCTCGTCCGTGATGAACACCAAGGACCGGGTGCCGATCTACGTGAACGCGTGCGACGAGATGGGCATCGACGTGCTGCCGCCCGACGTGAACGAGTCGGCCACCGACTTCGCCGTCGTCGAGGGAAAGATCCGCTTCGGACTCAACGCGGTCAAGAACGTGGGCGACAACGCAGCGCGCGCGATCATCGCGGCGCGGAAGGAGGGTGGGCCGTTCGAGGCGATCTGGGACTTCACCGAGCGCGTCGACCCGCAGGTCGTGAACAAGCGCGCGCTCGAGTCGCTCGTCAAGTGCGGTGCGCTCGACTCCACCGGAGCATCCCGGATGGGGATGCTCGGCGTCCTCGAGCAGGCACTCGCGTATGGGCAGAAGCTCGCCGCCGATCGGCTCGCCGGCCAGGGGTCGATCTTCGACCTCGGCTTCGGCGGCGCCGAGCCCGAAGCGGAGGTGGCGCGCAAGCACCATCCGCCGATCGCGGCGAGCGAGTTCGAGAAGTCGGAGCTGCTGCGGCTCGAGAAGGAGACGCTCGGCCTCTACGTCTCGGAGCACCCGCTCAGCGCGGTGCGCGACCAGCTGCGCCGCAAGACCGACGCGACGCTCGGCGAGCTCGAGCGCCGGCGCGACGGCGAGGTCGTCACGGTGGGCGGGATCGTGTCGGCGGTCAAGCACCTGACGACGAAGAAGGGCGACGCGATGGTGTTCCTCCAGCTCGAGGATCCAACCGGGTCGGCCGAGGTCGTCGTCTTCTCGGCCACCTACACGACCGTGCGGGAGCTGTGCGTGGCCGACCGGATCCTCGTCGTGAAAGGGCGCGTCGATCACAAGCAGCAGGGCGAGACGAAGCTCATCGCGCTCGAGCTGACCCCGTTCGAAGCGGTGCCCGAGCGGCGCGACGTGCGCTTCAGGCTCGACGCCCGCCAGGCGGCCGCCGGCGTGATCGCGGAGCTGGCGCGCCTCGTCAAGGAGTACCCGGGCGACTCACCCGTGTACGTCGCGCTCGAGACGTCGATGGGTGCCCGCACCCTCGCCCTCGGCCCCGGCTATCGCGTGCAGCCGGATTCGGACTTCATCGCCGAGGCGAAGGCGCTGCTCGGAGAGGCCTCGGTCGTATAGCTCGGAGGGACACCGTCCCCAGTGTTTCGGGCGTATCGACGCTGGCGCATTCAGGTGACGTCTCGCGGGAAACACAGTGCTGAGAGCCAGGGGCTGTACTTCGACGGCGCTACGTGCGAGGCTCGCGCTCGGCAGATGGCTTTCCGCGACCGAGTGCGCCGAACGCAGTTGAAGGAGGGCGTCGATGAGTGATGTGGTGGATGTCCTGACCGCATTCGGGGGCCTTGCGCTGATCCTCGGAGTCGCGGTCGGCTTGCTTCAGCTCCGAGGCCTCGGTCGCCAGCGTCAGGAGGAGCTGGTCATTCGGCTCTATGCCCCGTTTCTCGATCCGGCCTTCGCAGCCGGGTATACGCACATCCTGTCGTTCGACTTCACGAGCTACAAGGATTTCGAAAATCGATCGTCTCCCGATGATCTGGCGGCGATCTACCAGGTCAACCAGCTCTTCGCGATGATGGGACTCCTCCACAGACGCGGACTGACGAGCCTCGACCTGCTCGACGACCTCCTCGGAGACAACGTGCTCTTGTACTGGAACAAGGTGGCGCCGCTTGCCTGGGGCATGCGTGCAAGGTTCGACGCGCCCGACCTCTTCCAGAACGTGGAGCACCTCGCCCGGGCGCTCGACGAGAGGATGACGATGCTGGGTGAGCCGCATCCGGTGTTAATCCAGCCATAGGGCGCTGGCCCTTCAACTCGCGCCGCTCAGGGGACATTCCCGAACTGGCGCAGGGCGAGGTCTTCTGGCCTGACGAGCAGCCCGTCGATCGGGGATGGTCATCCCGTTGGCAAAGGTGAATGCCGGCGTGCTTCGACGCAGGATGGATCGGTCGCGTTCGCGTAGACTCGCGCAACCGACTCAGAGAGGAGCACCATGGATCACGAAGAGACGCTGCGGCGCTGCTACGAGTTGCTCAACGCCGGTGATGTCGACGGGTTTGGGGACCTGTTGTCAGATGATTTCGTCGA
>Ga0315273_10011618_pt1 | contig 11270 bp, 10 predicted proteins | sample YL17G02_0_MG_FD_205753 | JGI IMG/M metagenome (GOLD analysis project Ga0315273, IMG submission 205753) | Sediment microbial communities from Yellowstone Lake, YNP, Wyoming, USA - YL17G02_0 | ecosystem: Environmental > Aquatic > Freshwater > Lake > Sediment | place: USA: Wyoming | collected...
ACCGACATTTACGCACGATAAATTGGAAAAAACGCCATCTGAGTGTTTATTTGAGAGTTTCCTATGGAAAGAAGAAAGATGTTTGGGGAAAAATGGTTACATTTTATAACGATGGAGATTATGAAACAGAGCAAGAATTACTTCAAGCATTTAGAGTATTCATTGAAAAAGACACAGCTAGTACTGATAGTGTTCCTGCAAAGAACCAATTATCGGAGTAGCTTGTGGTTTGAGAGTGGAGGTTAGAAATAGCCTCCATAGATAAAACCATAATTTACTAACTCACCTTACGCAGATTGAAGCTAGCACGTCACATCATCCTGAAGCTAAACTGCGTAATATGAGTTACTAATGTACCTTCAGGGAAAAATTTAACCGATTCCCTTCTTCAAAAATCTGGTAATCAAAACGATTATCACTTTCCAAATGGAGGTTCTCAATGGTTTCTTTAACTAATTTTATTATGTCTTTCGTATCGATATTTTTCCTTACCATCGGATGTCGCATCGCAGCCCGTTCCAACGTTTTGTCTGCCAAGTGCATATAGGTTGAATATGTTGTCTGAATATCCTTGTGTCCAACGAGAGTTGCTACTTCTGTTATCGGAACACATGCTTCTAACATGTGAGTAATATAGCTATGACGAAAATTGTGAGGGAATGTCCGTTTTGTTACTCCTGCCTCTTTTGCTCTTTGTTTCAAGTCGTGACTATAATCTGTCACTTGTACTTGTTTATCTGAACAATTCCTAAATACACGGTCATCTGGTTGTCTATTCTCTATAAGCGTCTTAATGTTACTTTTCAATGGTTCGGTAAAATATGCGGTTCGATTTTCATTCGTCTTTGTATTCACAAATATCGCTCTCCCTGCACTTATATCCACATGCTTCACTGTCAATTCAGCTGCTTCCGAATATCGGCATCCGGTATACGCAAGAAACATTGTCATTGTCTGGTATCGAAAATTCAAGAAATCACAATCTTTCCCATGAAATTTTCCATACGTTAATGTGGTATTGAGTATTTTTTCTATTTCTTCATGGGTAAAAATAATTATGTCAGGCTGTGTTTTCTTGAATGACTTGAACCCATCAAAAAAACCATATGGTAATCCCCTGTCTTTACAATACGAAACAAGATGACGAAGCATAAAGCGGTATGTGTTAAGAGAATTATTTTTCAATCCTTTCTCTTTTAGATAAACGAAGAATTTTTCAACACAATCTTTGGTTAATTCACTATCGGTTTCTTTCAACCATTGGTTAAACAGACCGATACGACTCATGCAATGACGCACAGAGCCACCATCAAGTCCTTCCTTAATCGTTATGAAGCTATGAAAATCCTTTTCATCAATCTGCATACTCCCCTGTTGGGAGTAGCTTGTAGTTAAGAATGAAGTCCTGCAAAGAACTTAATCAGTATACCACATTTAGCCTCAAAAATCAATGGTTCTGCAGCACTTTTTCAAGCTACTCCTATTGCGAAGACTTCAAAATGCAGACTCCTGTGGTACTATGGAGAGATTGGAGCGTCCTGACTTAATTCTTCTGCCTTAGGAATGCGGGGATGTCGAATTCGTCCTCCTCCGGCGGGGGAGTGTCATCAACAGGGGATAAGATCTGATTCCCCTGCCCGACATTCGGAAGAATCGTATCTTCCCGCCGCGGATTTATAAACGGCTGGGCAAAGGTCTGCCGTTGGTAGGAAGGCTGGCGGTTGGACAATTCCTGCAGTTTCCGTTTTGTTTCGTCAAAGCCTGTGGCTATGACCGTGATTTTTATCTGGTCCACCAGCGTTTCGTCAATCGTTGCGCCGAAAATAATGTTGGCATCCGGATCGACAGCTGAAGCAATCAGTTTGGCAGCTTCATCCACTTCTGACATGGTCAAATCCGAACCGCCTATGATGTTGAACAGGACTCCTTTTGCTCCTTCAACTGAAAGTTCCAAAAGTGGGGAGGACATCGCAGTACGGGCTGCAGTTGAAGCCCTATTCTCTCCAACTCCGGTTCCGATGCCCATGAGCGCTGATCCGGCATCTGTCATGATGGATCTCACATCAGCAAAGTCAACGTTGATCAACCCCGGCATAGTGATGAGATCTGATATCCCCTGCACTCCTTGTGTGAGGACCGAATCAGCAACCCTAAACGCTTCCAAAAGCGTCATTTTCCGGTCAATCACCTCCAAAAGCCGCTGATTGGGAATGACAATGAGCGTATCAACTTTGTCTTTGAGGTCCATGACGCCTTCCTCGGCAGTCACCATGCGCCTCGTCCCTTCAAACCGGAATGGTTTAGTAACCACCGCCACCGTAAGAGCGCCGACTTCCCGGGCAATTTCAGCAATGACCGGTGTTGCACCCGTTCCCGTGCCGCCGCCTTCTCCGCTGGTCAAAAACACCATGTCGCTGTCCCTGAGGTAATCTTTGATTTTTTCGCGCGACTCCTCAGCTGCTTGTTTGCCGATATCGGCATTACCGCCGGCGCCAAGTCCTTTGGTCAACATTTCGCCGATTTGTACCTTTGTCTGGCTGGGATTGGCAAGGAGCGCCTGTGCATCGGTATTGACTGCCAAAAAATCCACACCGATGATATGATTACCCGTTATCATGGAGGCAATCGCGTTACATCCTCCGCCGCCGATTCCCACGACTTTTATTCTGGCAAACCTCGCGCTGTCCGGTTTTATGAGCATACGGTCTCCTTCTTTTTGGGGCAGAATCTTAAAAAGGAATATCTGTTGTTATGGTAAAAACGATTTTACGAGATCAATTATCTTACCTGCAATGCCTTTGAGCTGTATTCTATCACTAAATGTTCCGAATCCTCCAAACAGAGGTCCTTCTTCCTTATCGGATTTTATGCCGTACAGAAGGACTCCGACACTTGCAGCATACGAGGGCGTCATAATTTCGTCAATAAGTCCTGTGATGTTGTGGGGCACTCCGATATGGACCGGCATAGCCAGGTTTCTCCGGGCCGATTCTACAGCCCCGGCAGTGAGCGCTCCTCCGCCGGTCAACACGATCCCTGAAGGGGTCATGCCTCCGAATCCGCTTTTTTTAATTTCAAGCCCCACCATGCTGAATATTTCATTGAGTCGCGGCTTCATGATCCCCTCGACCAATGTTTTTCTGGATACGGACCGGAGCTCCTCCAAAAGGTGAAGACCGGATAAATCGATTTCATCTTTCGCATCGGTTTTTGCTTTTGATTTTTCCTCCGCCGTCTTGTCCTCTGAAGCTTTAGCAAAGGAGGAAGTTTTCGTATAGAGGGACGTTTCTATAAAAGAAGGTTCTTCCGGTAGTGTTGCGGTTTTCGGAACCTGTCCTAGTGCTAATTTTATTTTCTCAGCGCTCTCAAGTGAAATCCTCAGTCCTGCTGCTATGTCTTTGGTAATATTGATGGCTCCAATGGGAATAACGGATGAATAGGATAATGCTCCGTCTACATAGATGGCAATATCAGTCGTCCCGCCTCCGACATCGACAAGGACAACACCCAGTTCTTTTTCCGTATCCGAAAGCGTTGCGTATGCTGAAGCCAACCCGCTGAATACCAACCCTCCGACTTCAACGCCTAACTCTCCGATACATTTGAGAAGATTTCGTATCGCGATTGATCCGCCGGTAATCATGTGGGTCTCGACTTCAAGCCTCACCCCTGTCATATTGACAGGATCCACGATTCCTTCCTGTCCGTCGACGATGTATCCTCTGGGGACGACGTGGAGAATTTCCCGTGAGGAGGGAAGGGAAATTGCTTTGGCTGCGTCAATCACCCGTTTGACGTCGTTTGCCGTTATTTCCCGGTCCGGCTCTGCAACAGCAACGACTCCATGACTGTTCATGGATGCGATATGACTTCCGCCGACTGTGAGAAACGTTTTCCCCACAGACGTACCCGCCATCCGCTCCGCTGCCTCCAGCGAATCTGATATTGCGGATGTTGCCTCCTCGATATTGACGATTTGGCCTTTCCGGATGCCACGGCTTACGGTTGACGCAACACCGATGATGCGCAGCTCTCCGTCTTCCTCAAGGCTTGCCACAAGCGTTGTGATTTTTGAAGTCCCGATGTCAATTCCTGATAGGATGCGGTCGCGTGCCATAGAACGTATTACCACTGTATGACCGGTTTGGTAAACCTGACGTCAATAATTTTGGGCATGGTTCCCTTTATTCTAACTCCCGTCATAATCGTTTGTAAAGTGGCCATCAGCGTTTCAATGTTCGCCTCTTGAGTAAATAATATTTCTGTTTGCCCGCTTACTGCCCGAAACGACAGGCCGTCTTCATTTGTTTCGATCACGGAAACAGGAGCAAACGGGCTGATTTTTTTCAAAAACAAAAGTGCCGTCCGGATCTTTTGATCTTCCAGCGTTGTCCCCACGCGGACTGACACTACTTCTATATGAAGTTCCGGTACAGCCAACTCATTTGCGCCAATCCCGATGACCGTCCCGTTCTCATCAATGGCGTATGATGCTTTTTGAGTTACGAGTAAAGCAAAAGGTTGGCGGAGAATCGGCTCAATCGTGATTGTATGAGGAAATTTTTTCCTGATCACGACATCCTTTAAAATTGGGTACGTTCGTAAAAGTTCCTGCCTGATTTTTTCTGACGGAAAAAAAATAATATTTCCGGTGATCAGGTGGTCATTGATCTCTGCTTTCATCCCCTCCCCTAAAAACTCTATGCGTTTCACTTCAAATCCGTACATGATTGTATACAAAATCACAGCGGTTAGTATCAATATGATGATGGCTGCAACGAAAAAGCGGGTTATCCGGTAGTTCGGCCATTTAATGCTTGGCATAAAAAGGAAGGCAGGTTTCAATCTCTTTTACCACGTTGACAGCTCCTTTGTTCGGAACAATAGTGGGCAATTGAGAAATTTTTTCTACTTGTTGTAACAACTCTGTCATTGCTTTTTTGAAAGCATCAATGGTGAGCGTGTCTTGTTGTATGACTATGGCACTGCCGGATGAAGCCAACCAGTGAGCGTTCTTTGTTTGTTCATCTCCTCCGGCCCACGGAAGGGGTATAAAAATAGCCCGTTTATTCAATGCCGAAACTTCGAAAACCGTGTTTGCACCGGATCTGCCGACAACAACTGCCGCATGATGGTAAATCCACGCAACGTCACGCGTTTGAAAAAACGGTGCGATGATGTAGCGACTCTTTCCAACCCCGAGCTCTTTTTGAATCTTTTTGGCTTTTTCAAAAGACGCGTCACCGGTTTGATGAATGACGATCATGTCTTTGACGAGTGTTGGGATGATCGTAAAAAGTTTTTCGTTCAAGGACTGCGCTCCTGTTGATCCGCCGGTCATGTAGACTATCGGAATGTTTTCTTCTGGAGCTGGAAACGAGGGATGAAGGCTGGGTTTCAATATCTCCGATCGTATGGGAAGCCCGGTCACGACTGCCTTTTTGGGGGGAACAAAGGAAAGCGTTTCAGGAAACGTCACACAGATTTTTTTGGCAAAAGCTCCAATAATCGCATTTGCCAATCCGGGTTTATGCGTCTGTTCATGAGTAAGAAGGGGTATGCCCAAGCAATATGCCGCCAGAGCTATGGGAAGGGCGATGTATCCGCCAAAGGAAACAACGAGCTCTGGATTGTATTTTTTGAGAATTAGAAAAGATTGCAGTATCCCGATCGGAAACTTCAACAATGAGGGAATCGTATAAAGAGAAAAACTTCGCTGCCAACGGCCTGTCGTGAGATTGATAAACAAAATATCCATTGTTGATATGAGCTGATACTCTCCTGATTGCGCGCGGGATCCTTCCAGGGCGTATTTCCTTCCCACCCAAATAACCTTCCATGAAGGATGTGTTTTTCTCAACTCTTCTACAACGGCTATAGCCGGTGTCGCGTGTCCGCCGGTTATAAGAATGGTCGTGTCTTTCATATCAGTGTTTACTCACATTTATAAGAATCCCAAGACCAGCCAGCATGACTACCAAATTTGATCCTCCGTAGGATATTAAAGGCAATGGAATACCGGTCAGAGGAATGAGAGCGGATATGGCTGCGATATTGATCATCGATTGCAGGCCTATCCACGATGAAATTCCAAGGGCTAACAGCCTCCCGAATCCTTCTTTTGTCCGCATCGCTATCATATACCCCCGGTATACAATGATGAGATATAAAAATGAAATAGCCGATGCTCCGACAAAACCGGTCTCCTCACCTATGATAGCAAATATTGAATCCGTATTGGCTTCAGGCAAATACTCATACTTTTGCCGGGATTTCCCAATGCCGACGCCGAAAATCCCGCCGGACCCCAACGCCAGGGTTGCCTGGCGGATTTGATAGGAGGATCCCAGCGGGTCCTTTTCCGGATTGATAAATGAGGTAAGGCGGGCAAACCGGTACGGCGAGGCGATTGCCAAAAGAAGAACGCCTGCAATGAGAATCGGGACAAGAAATAAAAAATGTAAAAGTCTTGCTCCGGAAAAAAAATAGAGAAGGATGGCAATCGCAAGAACGATGAATGCCGTCCCCAAATCCGGCTCAAGAAGGATGAGTCCCACTACCATACCCAAAAGCAAAAGAAACGGGACTAAGCGTTTCCTTTCTTTACTGGAAAACCATGCGGAGAGATAAATAATAAGTGCCAGTTTCGCAAACTCCGCAGGCTGAAGGATCGTAAAACCTAAATGAATCCAGCGCCTGGCGCCAAGCGCTTTGACGCCAATCCCTGGGATGAATACTGCCAGCAAAAGTCCGATCGTCGCCATGAGTATCGGTACTGCAGCCCTGTACCAGCTTTTATACGATATGAAGGAAAAAACGCCAAAAACGACCCATCCCAACACTAGCCACTTGATCTGTTCCTTGGCAAAGTAGAACCGGTCGGAAAAATCCCGCATGGCAATGACCACTGAGGAGTCATACACAAAGAGGATGCCGATGAGGGTCAAAATGACTATGAGTGCGATCAATACCCGGTCTTTTCCGCTTTGGATATGCGTACGTTCCAAAATCCTGATAGGTTTTTTAGGAAATTTAAAGAAGGGAAACTTCATACGAAAATTGTTTTCCTCTCTCTTTGTAATTTTTAAACAAATCAAACGATGCGCATGCCGGAGATAAAAGCACAACATCGCCGGGACGACCTTGTTTTTGAGCTTCTTGTACCATGTCGTGCATGGTCGTAAGTCCGGTTACCATTTCTTTTTGAAATCTTCCTTCCTGTAGCGCTTTTTTGATGCGCTCTGTCATTTGTCCAACGACAATAACTTTTTTCACTGAACTTTTGGCAATTGTTTTTCCCATCTGGGTAAAATCCGAGCCTTTTTCAGAGCCTCCGAGGATAAGTATGATGGGATTATCAAACGACTCCAATGCGGCAATCGTTGTTTCGGGAGTTGTAGAAAATGAATCATTGATATAGGTAACTTTGTTTTTCTCCCCTACTTTTTCCAACCGGAGTGGTAAACCGGGAAACGTATGGCTGACACTGCGAATAATCTCAACCGGAATGCCGACAATATGCGCGCAAAGCGCGGCTGCTGCAACATTTTCTAAATTGTGTGCTCCGAGCAGTTTCAATTCGGATAGTTTCCCTACCGGGTGTCGGTTGTTTCCGATTTTTAGAAAAACTTCATTATTTTTGATATATGCATCCAGATCTGTATTTTTTCCATAAAAATGCGAAGTTGCCGGTGTTACCGTTGAAAAAGAAAAAGATGTCGGATCATCGGCGTTGAAAATCGCACTATCCGCTGGCTTCTGGTGGGATACGATCTGTTTTTTTGCCTCTACATACGCTTCTCTTGATACATGGTAATTGGTAGCCAAAGGGTCATAATTAGCCAGATGATCCTGAGTAATTTTCAAAACGACTGCGATATGGGGGCTTTGTGTCAGGTCTTCCAGTTGAAATGACGAAAGTTCAAGAACTACCCACTGGTCATCCTCTATCCTGTCAACTATTGACAAGATCGGTTTTCCTACATTTCCGCCTACATATACGGTTTTACCGGTAGCTTTTAGCATTTCATAGATGAGAGTAGCGGTGGTACCCTTTCCTTTTGTTCCGGTGACACCGATAATCGGAGCCTTACAAAATTCAAAAAATAGTTTCGTGACGCTGGTTATTTCCTTTCCATTTTTTTTCGCTTCCACAAGCTCGGGTGTCGTGAGAATCATTCCCGGTGTCCGGACAATGATATCTGCATCAGGTAAAGACGAGAGATATGCTGCTCCCAAAGAGAATTGTACCGGTAATGTTTGGAGGTCCGGATATTCCAAAAAGAGTGTTTCTTTGTTTCGACGATCAGCGCAAATGATGTCACATCCATAAGAAAGGAAAAATTTGACTGCATCCTGTCCTTCTATAGACAATCCGACGATTGCGACCCGTTTGTTTTTCACTCTATCCATGAGTACTATTGTACGGAATTTGCGCCTGTTCAACAACAATGGGGCTTTCCAATAGTTGTGAGGCCACCTTTTGAACGTTTATCGGATTACCGGTTGTGAAAAAATGATACGCGGCAGATGTCTCTGGTGAAAACATTCCTTCATGTTGGAGAATATGTTTAACCTGCCGGGCAACCGCGTGACCGGAATCCAAAACCATGACGCGTTTCCCGACTATGTTTTGTATAAGGACTCGGAGAAACGGAAAGTGCGTGCACCCAAGGGCTAAAACGTCAATATGTTTGGCACAAACCGGCCGCAAAACGTTTTCTAAGATCAATTGCACTTCCGGCGAATCCTTTTTTCCCTCCTCAATTAACCGAATAAGTTCCGTGTTCCCGAGAGAATATACACGACAATGGGGCGCAAATGTTGAAATTAAGTGTTTCTGGTATTGGCTTTTAGCCGTATAAACAGTGGACAGTACCGCAAATTTCCCTGTTTTTGTTTTTTCCGCGGCCGTTTTGACCACGGGAACAACTCCAACGATGGGTATATCCGGAAATTGTTTTCGAAAATAGTCAATGCCGGATACGGTTGCGGCATTGCAGGCAATGACAATGACTTTTACGTTTTTCGAAATGAGAAACCCCAGAGATGATAGTACTCTTTCTCTGATAAATTCCTTTGTTTTTTCGCCGTACGGCGCATGAGCGTGGTCTCCGATGTAGATCGTCGATTCATGAGGAAGAAGTGTGATAATCGATTTCCAAATCGTCAGTCCTCCGGAACCGGAATCAAAAATGCCTATAGGTCGGTTATCCATACATGGTATACGAGTCAGGGGGTCTTGGTTAGAAATGCAAGCCACAATCCGAACAAAGACAGTACGATTGTGATAATCCAGAACCGCATGACAATTTTCGATTCCGGCCAGCCGACGTACTGAAGGAAAAGATGAAATGGTGCAGCCGGCATAAGTTTCCTTCCGAATATCTTTTTGGAAAAAAGCTGGACCAGGGATGAGGTTACTTCGACGACGTACACAAATCCGATGATAAAAAGAGCAGGCGCTTTGCCTAAAATGAGAGCAACCACCGCAAGTGTTGCCCCGAAGGATAAGGCTCCCGTGTCTCCCAAAAATATGCGTGCCGGATAGACATTGTAGTAGAGAAATGCAAGCAAACTCCCCAGCCAAATAGCGATAAACATGGACAAGGGGGTATCCAGAATAGACGCGGACACGATCCAAAAAGCGCCAAGTGCAATCATGAGGACTCCTGAGGCCAATCCGTCCAATCCGTCCGTGATGTTAAACGCGTTTGCGAAACTAATGATAATAAAACTGGAAAAAGGAATAAACCACCATCCTATGTAAAATGTTCCCAATATCGGTATATAAAAAATGTCTATTTTTAACTGCCAATAAAGAAGAAAACTGATGATGAGAGCAAGAACGATCTCAAGAAGCAATTTGTAACGGAGCCTCAAACCGAATACTCCTTTTTGCATGGCAAATGTTTTTTTCGTATCGTCAAGAAATCCCAAAAATCCAAATGACAAAAACGTAAACAGAAGGATGAGGACTTCCATACCCATTGGATAGACAGCGGTGATCGGAACCCAAAAATAGTTCATGAGAATAAGACACATGGGAAAAAGTAATGTCGTGATGGCGATGATGAGAATTCCTCCTCCCACAGGTGTTCCTGCCTTCCCCTGGTGGAACCGGTCAAAAATAGGCGTCCGTTTGTTAAACGCATCCCGGGTTACTTGCCGAAGTCGCCGGAGTTTTAGTTTGTACAATATCCGGATAAACGGAATGTAAAGAATGCTTGAGAGAAGCCATGAAAATAGTAAAGCGCCTAAAAGGATAGCCATATGATTAGTACGGACCCGTGAGATTCAAAAGATGCGGAACAAAAATAAAAACCGCAACACCAACGGCACCAATCGCGCTTGTCAGCATCATGCCGGCAGAGACGTCTTTTGCGATTTTTGCATTTTCATGGTGCTCCGACGTAATAAGATCCGTCATAGCCTCAATGGCGGTATTGATCATCTCACAGGTAAGTCCCAGGATGATCGTGAAGATGATGATCGTCATTTCTATGTACGTAATTTTGAGGATTGTCCCCAAAACAAGAGCAAACAGCGAAAGCCCGAGATGGACCCGAAAGTTCGGTTGCGTCCTGACAGCCCAAAAAATGCCTGCAAATGCATTTTTAAACGAAATCGTGTGCCGTCGTATAGCTTCCCGCATAAGGTTCTACTAGATAGTATACGAAGAATGGAAAAATATTACAAATCCCTCTTTTGTGCTATACTAATTCTTGCAGTGAAAGAGATACTCACAGTTTCGGAAACTGCCCGGTTTCTTCAAAAACATCCCGATACGATAAGGCGGTGGATAGAAAGAAAGATACTACCGGCCCGCAAAATCGCAGCAGGAGGCAAGGGTGTGTTCGTCCTTCTCAAACATGATGTATTGGAGTTTGCAGTATCAACAGTCCTCAAGCACAAACCCCGAAAAGAAAAAGAAGTGAAGCACTTTCCATCCGGACAAAGAAAACTGCTGTAACTATCATTTTATCCGCTCATGCGGTCTTTCCCCCTCGTGATACAATACTGATAATGAAAGATTGCGTACTCTACTCCAAACTTTCAGATAGTCAAGTTCAGTGCTCCGCATGCAGCCACCGATGCAAAATAAAGGATGGTAATACCGGAATTTGCGGTGTCCGCAAAAATTACCACGGGATCCTTAAACTTTTAGTTTGGAACAAACCAACAGGAGTAGCGGTAGATCCAATTGAGAAAAAACCGCTGTTCCATTTCCTCCCCGGGACTTCTATTTTTTCTCTCGGCACATTCGGATG
>Ga0315273_10011620_pt1 | contig 11268 bp, 11 predicted proteins | sample YL17G02_0_MG_FD_205753 | JGI IMG/M metagenome (GOLD analysis project Ga0315273, IMG submission 205753) | Sediment microbial communities from Yellowstone Lake, YNP, Wyoming, USA - YL17G02_0 | ecosystem: Environmental > Aquatic > Freshwater > Lake > Sediment | place: USA: Wyoming | collected...
ACTTCATTGAATCGTGCACCTGGAATACATTAAATATATAGCATCTTATAGCCAAAATACAACAAAACCGACTGGCATCCCGCGTCAAGTTGTATCGTGGTCGCCGCATAAGAAAGCCAATAAAGCATTATTGCCCTGTACGGCATGCGTCTGTATTGTTGCATAATCATATATGATTTAAGGCTGGCTAAAGCCATTAAAAAAGATATACCTAAAATTCCAAATATATACCTGGTTATAAATTTAATTGCCGATCCAACACAGACAGACCCCAAAATCAATTCAAAGGGAAAAGCGCATGATCCCCTAAAATCAACTTGATAAAAACTCGATTATTTTAACTTGAAATTTGATTTTAGTTCAATTATACTATACTCATGAGTATAGGTAAAAGAAACATAACTACAAAAAGGATAGAAATGTTATATAAAGCTGGTTTAACTATATTTCATGCCAGTGATGCCGCTAATTTATGGCAGTTAACAGATCCCCATTTACTTCATATTACGCTTGAGCGTTTTAAAAAATATGAATTGATTTACCGCATATACAGGGGATTATATTCGCTTGATGATCCTGAAAAACTTGACCCGATTTTGCTTGGCTATAAGGCGATTCATGATTACTGTTATTTAAGCACCGAAAGTGTTCTTTTCAAAAACGGCTATATCTCAAGGAAAATTGACCCTGTAACTTTTATTTCGTCAAAATCCAAAAAATTTCGTATCAGGGAAAATCTATATTACAGCAGGCAGATGGATGATAAATTTTTATTTAATACAGCCGGAATTGAAATGATAAACGGAGTGCCTACAGCATCCGCCGAAAGGGCTGCTACAGATATTCTTTATTATAATCCTTTATTCCATTTTGACAGGGAGCCGGACTGGAAAATCGTGCAAAAACTGCAAGAGGAAATCGGCTATCCTCTAACAAAAAATCGTTACAAATAATTTTATGATTATTCCAAATCCTAAAGACAGCGTTCATAAAGCGTGGCTGCTGCGAATTCTTCGTGAAATTGCAGATGACAGCGGACTCAGCGCTTTATTGCGGTTTAAAGGCGGAACTTATGCTTCAATAATCGGCCTGATTGAGCGATTTTCGGTTGATCTGCATTTTGATTTGATTGATCCCGGGAAAGTTGGTTTTGTACGAACACTCCTTGAAAAAATCTTTAAAAAATTGGGTCTTGAAATCGATCAACAAAGCAAAAACGCGCCGCAATACTTTGTAAAATACAAAAATACACCGGGGGAAAGAAATACAATAAGAGTTGATATTACTTTTCCCGCACCGAAAAATAATGAATACGAAGCAATTCATCTTCCGGATATTGACCGCATTCTTTACTGCGAAACTCCTGAAACAATGTTTGCCAATAAAATGGTGGCGCTCATAGAAAGATATGAAAAACACGGTTCGATTGCAGGAAGGGATATTTTCGACATACATACATTTTTTATAAAAGGGATGCGGTATAGAAGCGAGATAATAGAGGAAAGAACCGGGCTGGGAATTAAGGAATTTTTTAAAAAACTAATTGCGTTTATTGAGAAAAAAATAACCCAGAAAATTATTGATGAGGAGCTGAACAATCTTATGCCATACGAAAATTTTAAAAAAACTAGAAAAATCCTCAAACAAGAAGTGCTCATGTTTTTAAAAGATGAAGAAGCTCGATTAAATAAACCTTAAAGGTTCTCAAGGTAGGTTCTTGCTTCTTCGAGCTGGGTGTCTATTTCTTTGGCTGTATCTTCCTCTTTTTGCTCAATTATTCTGTCTGGAGTTATACCGACTTCATCTATATCGCGGCCGGACGGGGTATGCCATTTTGCTATTGTTAGGCGCAGACTTGAGCCGTCGCGAAGGAATTCCACTTCCTGAACGCTTCCCTTGCCATATGTCTGTTCACCCATAATAAGGCCTCTTTTTGCGTCCTGGATTGCTCCGGCTACGATTTCGGAAGCTGAAGCTGAGCCGTCGTTAACAAGTATTACAAGCGGAATTTTTGGTATGCGCGCGTTGCCGGATGTTGAAAAAACCTCATTATCCTCCTTGTTTCGTGATTTTAATTCTACGGCCGGTTTTTCACCTTCAATAAATTCTGAAACTATATCAACTGCTATATCAAGATATCCGCCGCCGTTAAATCTTAAATCAACAATTACTCCTTTTGGGGTGCTTAAAAGCAGGTCATTTACGGCTTTTTCGAATTCTTCAGCCGTGTCGTCGCTGAACTGATTTATGCTTATATATTCAATATTTCCTTCCAAACGTTCAAATGTGACACTCTCAACATTTATATCGTCGCGCGTTATTGTTACGTAAAACGGTTTATCAACGTCTTTTCGGATTATTGTAAGAATTACCCTGGTTCCCTTTTCGCCGCGTATGTTCATAATGGCATCAAACAGAGTCATTTCGGCTGTGGCATTGCCGTCTATTTCAAAAACAATATCGCCTGGCTGCAGGCCTTCTTTTTCAGCCGGTGAATCTTTTAAAGGAGATAATACAATAAGCAGGCCGTCTTCGACTGTGAGTTCCGCGCCTATGCCCTGAAGCTGGCTGTTAAGGCTTTCCTCAAATTCCTTTGTTTCAACAGGTGTCATAAAAACCGTATACGGGTCGTTGAGAGACGCGACCAATCCTTTAATTGAGCCATAAATAAAACTCTGGCTATCCAGAACCTGCGTGCCGTCAACGTATCTTGAATCGATCTCTTTCCAGACATCCCAGAATAGCGAAAGATCAACGTCAGTGGGATTATCAATATTCTGCTGATTATTAGTGCTGTTACTGTGGCTTAAATAGATATCGGGATTCGAAAGAAAGTAATATTCAGCGCCTTTCCAGCCTGCAAGAAAAAATAAAACGAGCGCGAGTGTTGTTAAAAGTATATTTCTTTTTGCGTACATAAACGATTGTTATTCTACTATTTCTATTATTTGTTCAATTTTTTCGGTCTTTTTGGTTGCGTCGTCTGTTTCAATATAAACGGCGTTAAAGGTAACCGGACCGTCAGCCACTTCGTATTTAAACGGCATCTGTGTGAGAAAACCCCGTATAATAGGTTCTTTTACAACTCCGATAACTGAATCTTTTACGCCAACCATTCCGACATCGCTTATATATGCCGTGCCTTTCTCGAAAATTTGAGCGTCGGCTGTTGGAACATGAGTATGGGTACCCAAAACCGCTGAAACTCTACCGTCGGCGTAATTCGCGAGTGCGATTTTTTCGGAGGTTGCTTCGCCGTGAATATCAACAAATATTGCACTTAAAGGGGTTGTTTTATGCTCATTTAAAATCTGATCAAGTATTCTAAAAGGGCAGTCGTAATTATGCCGCATAAAAACCCGCCCCATCAAATTTATTATTAAAACCGACTGCATCATCGCGGTTTCAATAACCTGAAAGCCACGCCCGGGGTTTCCCGGCGGAAAGTTTGCGGGACGAATTACTGGAAATTTTTTATCTTCAAGTTTCGGCAGAATTGCAGCCTGTGCAAAGATATGATTTCCTGATGTGAAAAAATTAACTCCTCCTTTAGTGAGCTCTTTTATTGATTCTTCTGTGATTCCGCGGCCGTGGGAAACATTTTCAGCATTCGCGAGAATGAGGTCAGGCGAGTATTTTTGCTTTAGTTTAGGCAAAATTTTAACTGTTGCCTGTCTTCCGGGTCTTCCGACTATATCTCCGATAAAAAGTGTTCTCATTTGTGTAAAATAAAGGCTTTTCAGGATGCGCGAATTACCTTATCATATTTTAAGATTTTTTTAAAATTTTTTTAGAAGTTTATGCTAATTTATAGGCGTCCTTAATTTTTAACGACCTTTGAAATGAAAACATTTTTTACAATTTTTTACATTTTGGGAAGTTTGTTTACAGGAATTCATAGTAATTCCGACCTGTGCGCTTTAAACATCGCCGAACTTTCGTTCTTTCAGCCTCAAGGATTTGAGATCACAAATACCTGGGGTGAAAACGGAGTTCTTTCGATGTACGAAAAGTCGTCAGGGAATGGTATAGACATACTTATAGACACAAAAAGTGTTGGAATGCGCGGGTTTGACGAAAAAATAATGTCCATAAGAAACGAATGGTCAAACAGTATTTTGGGTGAGGAAAAACTGGAAGGTAGTGGACATGTTTTTAGAATAAATACCGCGATAGACGGCAGTAGGGGCGGTGTAAAAATCCAGCCTATAGACACAATAATTCTTACGCGAAAAGACGGTTTTATTGTTGAAGCTTATCTTATGAAAACTGGTGTATTTTCAACGCATAGTGCGTTCGAAAATAGCGCGTTTGAAATCTTGCGCTCAATTGAGCAAGGAGGATCGGATGAAACACGCGCGGCAAAGTGTGCTCTTTGGATTCTTTACGGTTCTGGCAGTCGCTACTAGCTTTGGAAAGGAGGCAAAGGCGGCGCCGCTTGTGTACCTGCCCTTCGCGTACGGCGACGCATGGTACTGCACGCAGGGGCAGGGAGGAGCTTTTTCGCACACCGGAAATCAGTACTACGGCTTCGACTTCAACAAAAACTCCAACGTCAACAATGCGAACAACCCCGCGTACGGCAAGAACCTGTACTCTCCGGTGAACGGGGAGATCGTGGAAATCCGCGACGGAGTTACGGACTTTCAGAACAACGCGGGATCCAACGCAGCCAACAACTTCGGTTGGGGGAACACGATTGTCATCGAAGATGAGGAGGGCTTGTACTACGTGCGCCTTGCGCACATGAAGTTCGGGTCAACGGACCATCTGGGCATCGGGGACTGGATTGAGGTAGGAGACTATCTCGGAAAAGTGGGGCAGACCGGATATTCAACCAGCCCGCATCTGCACATGCAGGTGATGCTTTCTTCGATGGGGATTTCAAAGCCTTTCATGTTTGTGGAGGGCAATGTGCAGGGTGGTGACTGGGTGACTTCGTCACTCTGGATGCAGGCTTCGGTTATCGACAACAACGGGGGTTTAAACCTGAGCAACGATTTCACAATGACTATGCCGTGTTCGAGCGGATTCTGGAGCAGTGTTGCGCCGTCGAGTGACAAGTACGCTGGCTATAGCTACAGCCAGCACAAAAGCTCGGGGGCGGCAGACACCGCTTATTACGAGTGGGACTTCAAGGTGGGCACTTCGGGTTTCTACTGGATCTTCGCGACTTTTCCGGGTGCTATCGGCAACGAGACATCGGCCGAGTACTGGTTTGGCACGAACTACAACCCAAACACCAAGGTGCAGACTCTCGACCAGTCGAGCGGCACGGCTTTTACGCGCTACATCACCAGCCGCTGGCTGAACGCGGGCACTGTCTATACCATCAGAGTTAAGGGCAAAACACTGAACAAGTACCTGATCGCTGATGCGATCATCCTCAGAAGGACGTAACTTCTGGCGGATAATTTAAGGGGACTGTTTTAATATTGCGCGATCTATTTTTATAGGTCGCGCTTTTTTTTATGCCTCTATCTTAATCAAAGGCGCTATAGAAAGCGCTAAACGCTTTATCCCAACGTTCGGATTTTTAAACGCCACAGTGGCAACATCTCCCTGAACACTTACAACAACACCCTCGCCGAACGTTGTATGCATAACTTTGTCGCCGTCCTTAACTTTTGCGTGAGGCAAAATTTCTTCAACGGGGATTGGTTTATTGCCAATAGTTCCGAGTGACACATGCGCCCTTCCGCCTGCGGAACCTGCGTGTCCAGCGCGCATGCTTTCAGGCAGCTCAACAAGTTGAGGCGGTATATCCGCGATAAATTGTGAAGGCGCGTTGCTTTGATATTCTCCGTAAAGCATTCTTTCACGCGTATATAAAAGGTATAAATTATTTTTTGCGCGGGTAATTGCTACATACATTAACCTTCTTTCCTCCTCCATCTGGTCGGGCTCCAGCATACTTCTTGAGTGCGGAAAAATTCCTTCTTCAAGCCCTGCAATAAACACGGTCTCGAACTCCAAACCTTTTGCTGAATGCACAGTCATTAAAATAACAGCGTTATCTTTTTCATCAAGAGTATCAACATCCGCAATCAAAGAAATTTCTTCGAGAAAAATCGATAAGGATAATTTTGATTCGAGCCCATCGTACTTCGAAGCAACTGAAATCAACTCGGAAATATTTTCGTACCTTGCGTCTCCCTCGGACGTACCATCATCCAAAAACTCTTTATAACCGGCAACTTTCATAACGTGTTTTATGACTCCTGAAGCCGTAAATTCGCTGTTGGCTTTCTGCAGTTTAATAATTATCTCAGCAAAATCTTTTAAATGTTTTGCCTGGCCTTCGTTTAATTCGTCAATATTTTCAGCTCGCTGCATGGCTTCAAACATACTTATATTATGACGGGATGCAAATGCCTCAAGTGCCTCAATAGTTTTTGTTCCGATTTTTCTCGGAGGAGTATTTATCACTCTTAGCATGCTTACAATATCGTTCGGATTCTGAACCACACGCAGATAAGAGACCATATCTTTTACTTCCTTTCGTTCATAAAACCTGATTCCTCCTACTATTTTATATGGTATGCCGTAGCGCAAAAACACCTCTTCAAGCGCGCGGGACTGGGCATTAGTTCTGTATAAAACAACAAAATTATTATACACGGGAGATTCTTCATCGCGTGTATGCGCGCGAATTTTTTCCGCTATATATTCACCTTCATGTCTTTCATTCAAAGCTCTAAAAAGTTGCAATTTCTCTCCGCCTTTTTTTTCAGTCCATAATTTTTTTTCAACGCGTTTTTTATTTTTTACAATTATTTCATGCGCCGCATCAAGTATGGTCTGGGTTGATCTGTAGTTCTGCTCCATCTTAACGATTTTGGCTTCAGGGTAATCTTTTTCGAACTCCAAAATATTTCGGATGTCAGCGCCTCTCCATGAATAAATGCTCTGATCGGAATCACCAATCACACAGATATTTCTGTATTTTTCGGCAAGCATTTTCACAAGAACATACTGTACGTGGTTTGTGTCCTGATACTCGTCAATATTTATAAATTTAAATCTCTCCTGGTAGTAATCGAGAGTCTCCGGGTAAGTTTGAAAAAGTTCAACAGTCTTCATTAAGAGATCATCAAAATCAAGAGCATTAGCCTTTTTTAAGGCTTCCTGATAAGGCTTATAAACTTCAGCCACTCTTTCGGTAAAATAATTCGACGTCATGCTTCTGTATTTTTCATAATCAATAAGTTCATTTTTTGCCATTGAAATATGCGCAAGAAGAGCCTTTGGATTAATCTGTTTATCATCAATCCTCTGCTCCTCCATAATTCTCTTCATTAAAATCTGCTGATCAGCCGCGTCATAAATGGTAAAAGAATTCTCGTAATCCAGAAGATGAATATTTTTCCTGAGAATTCTTACGCATGTGGAATGGAAAGTCCCGACAGTCGGCTCGCCATGAATTTCGGCTTTAGCAAGCAGTTTTGTTATGCGAACCTTCATTTCGTTTGCCGCCTTGTTTGTAAAAGTTACAGCAAGAATATTCGCGGGATTTACGTCGTGCTCGCTTACAAGATGCGCGATTCTGTGGGTTAAAGCCTTTGTTTTTCCTGATCCCGCGCCCGCAATAATAATAAGCGGACCTGTAAAATGCGTAACCGCTTCGCGCTGTTTATCGTTGAGATTTTTCAGAATTTCATTGGTATTGTTAGGCATAGGATTTTTATAATTCGGATTTTGATTATACTAAAAAAGACCTGATAGGGAAAGTTAATATATATCGAAAAAACAATTGATCTTTTTTGTTTTTCGTCAAAAATTCCCATGGGAATTTTTTACAGAAATATCAATTGTCGTATAATTTTTACATTATAAAAAACACGTGGAAGCGGGGCTCAGGCATGCACCCAAACCGGAGTACCCACTTCTGTCCAGTCGTATGCGAATTCCGCATCAGCAGGTAGAAGCCTGATACAACCGTGACTCCTTGGAGTTCCTATGTGGTTTAAAGCTTCCCTCCAGTAATATCCGTTGTCGTATCTTATTGAAGGCAAAGCGTGAATTCCGAATCCTCCTTTTCTAAAATTCAGCCATTTTGGCATTATATAATGAGGCCATCCGCCGCTTACTCTTACTTCCTGTTTGTAATAAATTTCTGTGTGTCCGTATGGTGTCGGAGTGCTCCATTTGCCTGTACTAACAGGAAAAGCTTTTATTACAATTTCTCCCACTTTTAAATATAATTTTTGGTCTGATACATCAACCTCAATTGATTTCTGACCGTTCAAGTCGTCATTTGTAACAAATTTTGATGTTGTTACATACTGAAGTCTATCTCTGTTTTCAGCCATAAACGTACCTACATCAAAATTCACAACAAATGGCTTTAAAAGCCACTGTTTTCCATCTATTACTACATCAAAAAATTCCCTGTATATTCCCGTCTGGTTTAGTGCTTTTACCCAGAACGTGAACGAACCCTTCTCACCCGGATCAAGTCTTGCCTGATCCAGCTTTATTCTGTTTTTGCTTATCCATCCTGATTCATCATTAAAAAGAACTGGATATAAAGGATTTTCATGATCGTTTGGTTTGGCTGTTGCCAGTCTTGTTACGTCTCTTAAGTTGCAGCCTGCTTCATCAGAAAACATCGGGATTGTTCCTGTATTTTTTATATAGAAAGTAACCTCGTAAAACTCACCCGGATTAAAGGTTAGATTTTTTTTACTGCCCAGATATTCAAAGTCGTATTTCAATTCAACATTTGCGGGATATTCGTAACTACAGATATCCGGATCAGTTGAATCAAAAGCAAATGCTATTTGCTGCGGAATAAAAAATGATGTAATTAGCAGAGAAAATATTATTTTCTTCATAATGAGGTAGTAATGTTTGACAGGCTATTGATATATTTTATCATTTATTCTGGAGTTTTTCCAGCTCTTTTTGAAAAGATTCGGTATCTTTGAACTGGCGGTATACAGATGCAAATCTAATATATGCGACTTCATCGAGATTTTTTAACTCCTCCATAATATTTTCTCCGATTGTTTCACTTGGTATTTCTCTGCCAAAATTTCGCCATTTATCTTCAAGTTTGTTTAAAATTGCATCAACCTGCGCCTGAGTAACCGGACGTTTTTCACACGCTCTCCATATGCCGCGCTCGACTTTTTCTCTTGAATAAGGCTCGCGCGCTTCATCTTTTTTTACCACAATAAGATTTTTGAATTCCACTTTTTCGAAAGTGGTAAATCTGTACCTGCATGCCTCACACTCACGTCTGCGGCGTATTGCTATTCCTTCGTTTGTTTCTCTTGAATCAAGAACATGAGTATTTCTGTTTTTGCATTTAGGACAATTCATAATAAATATTTGTTATGCGGCTTTAAGTTCCTCCCACTTTTGTTTTGCGTATCTGTCGGTCATTCCGGCGATGTAATCTTTAACTATGTCTTCTTTATCTTCGTTGTTTGCAGCTGCGTTAATAATTTCATTCTGATATTCCTGAGGCATTAAAGTCGGATCATCATAGTACGCATCAAAAAGATCGCTTATTACTTTTTTACCGTGTTTGAGCTCTTTTTGAACAACCAAGGTTGAATAGAATTTATCCCATAAAAAATCCTTCATCGCTTTTAAATCCGCCACAGTTTCTTGTTTAAACTGAACAAGCGAACCTTTATGTTTTCGAACATCCTCAACAGATTTAATGTTATTTTTCTTAAAAGCTTCCTCACTCGCAGTCTTCATATCATTTATCAAATATCCTATTAACGCGCTTACACATCTTTTTATATGGATTTTAACATCATCAATTCCATCATAAGTTTGTTTTACTTTCGCCTCAGCATGAAGCCATAATTTTTGTTTTCTAAGATCTTCGATTTTTATTAAACCGGCATTGTAGCCGTCATAAATATCATGCGCTGTGTATGCAATTTCATCTGCTAAATTTACCACCCCTGCTTCAAGATGCGGCACATGTTCAAACTCGATATCGCGGTTATCCCATGAGGTTTTATGCTTCATCATGCCCTCACGCGTTTCATGGGTAAGATTTAATCCGTTAAAACCTGGATATGCTTTTTCGAGTTTTTCGACAACTCTTAAACTCTGTTCATTGTGTTCAAAATGCTTTTTAAATTTTTTCATTTTTTCGTTAAGCTCGCCCTCACCGATATGCCCGAAAGGAGTATGCCCAAGGTCATGGGCAAGCCCTATTGCCTCTGCAAGATCAGCATTTAAATTAAGTACATTTGCCGCGCTTCTTGAAATACTTGCAACATCCAAAGAATGAGTAAGCCTTTTTCTAAAACAATCTCCTTTATCAGCAATAAATACCTGTGCTTTTCCTTCCAGACGTCTGAATGCATCGGAAAACTCAATTCTGTTTTTATCACGAGCAAAACACAACCGGTTGTCCTCTTTTTCGGGTTCTTTATACTCCCTTCCCTTAGATTTAGAGGATTTCATGGCATATGGAGCAAGCGACTTTTCAAATTCATCTACCATATATAGTATTATTTGTGGGTGCAATATAGCATAAATGTTTTTTGGTGTACAATATGATCATGGAAGAAAAGTTATCTATATATATAAGGAGGTTTTTAGAGCACAGCGAGGTCGGAAAGAACCAGTCGCAGAAAACGATTGAAAATTACCAGCACTATTTAGGCAGGTTTTTAAATTGGTATGGGGATAAAAATCCCGGTTCAATTTCGCTTCCTGATATTCATAATTACAGGTTGTTTTTAAACAGATACAAAGATACCCGCGGGCGAACGCTGGGCATAAAAACGCAGAACTATCACATAATAGCGCTGCGCGCGTTTTTAAAATATTTAATAAAAAATGATATACAAACTTTACCTCCGGAAAAAATAGATTTGCAAAAAATACCCCAGAGGACTGTGGAGTATTTAACTCGTGAAGAGCTTGAAAGATTATTTGCAGCGGTTGGAACAGGTAAAATTCAGGATTTAAGAGATCGAGCGATTTTAGAAACTTTATATTCTACAGGGCTTCGTGTGAGCGAACTTGCGGGGTTAAACAGGGCACAGGTTGATTTAAAAAGGCGGGAATTTATGGTACGGGGAAAAGGCAAAAAACCACGTATAGTGTTTTTATCCGAAAGGGCCGTGAAATTTATTGAAGAATATTTAAATGCAAGGCAGGATAATTTTGAACCGCTGTTTATGAATCATGGAAGGACGCGGGGCGGGGCGGTGGGTGCGGACAGTGCGGCGAAAAATAGAGTTGGAGGGGCACCCAGCGGAGCCATACGAGAAAAATCATTATATACGA
>Ga0315273_10011622_pt1 | contig 11265 bp, 9 predicted proteins | sample YL17G02_0_MG_FD_205753 | JGI IMG/M metagenome (GOLD analysis project Ga0315273, IMG submission 205753) | Sediment microbial communities from Yellowstone Lake, YNP, Wyoming, USA - YL17G02_0 | ecosystem: Environmental > Aquatic > Freshwater > Lake > Sediment | place: USA: Wyoming | collected...
GGGTATGTGGGGGTCTTCCCCCATTTTTTTGGGGCCCCCTTTGATTTGGCCCCCTTACAACTAAATTTCTCTCCGCACCCCACTTTCCCGTACCGTCGCACGAGTCCTGCCTCGACGAGCTTGCGCAGATGCGAAGTCGGCGTCTCGCCGGGCGGCACGATCTCCTCCGGATATTCGTAGCGGAGTTCGTCGAGAGAAAACGTGCAGCGCTCCGCGATGGCGACCGTTTCGGTCAGCAATTCCGGCGGATAAATCGTGGCGAGCCGTGCCCGCGAACGCAGATACCGCTCGCCGTTGGGGTAGAGCGCGTAGCCGCAGCCGGCGAGCGGTATCCGCAGGCGGATTGCCGTCAGCGTGTCCTGCAGCGCGCGGCGGGAACGAGCGTGCATGTGGACGTCGCCGGCGGCAGCCGGCGGCAATCCGCTCGCCTGCGACAACGCGGCGAGTTGCGCGAGCCGCGTGCGGTCACCGGCGTGAACGGTGAGTTCCACCGTGATCCATGCGCGGCCCGGAAAGGCGGTCGCGACCCAGCACGCTGTGGCAAACACCGGGGAGGACGTAGCCCGGGTCGAGCGCCGGCAGAATCCGGGGCCGCGGTTGCATGAAGCGGTGGCATCGGACGTTGGCCCCGCTTCGGGCGATGGCGGATTCGCCGGCGGCACCCACAGCGCGAGCAGGCCGTCGGCGAACGCAACAACATCGTCGCGGGAGAGCGCGTACGTGCCTTTCTTTGCCTGCCGTCGTCCCCGCGTGATCAGTTGCGACAGGTTCCCGTAACTCGCACGGTCCGTCGCAAGCAGCACCAGCTTCACGCCGTCGGCCAGCGTGAACTCGCTGCCGATGATGAGTTTCAGCCCGCAGGCCTTCGCGGCCAGATGGGCGCGCACGACGCCGGAGAGCGAGCACTCGTCGGTAATGGCGATGGCGGCGTAGCCGAGCGCATGCGCCCGCTCGATCAGTTCCTCCGGATGCGATGCCCCGCGCAGGAAGGAAAAGTTCGACAGGCAGTGCAGTTCGGCATAGGCGGGGAGCATGGGGAGCGGTGCTTGCTGGTCCGGCAGCAGATACCGTACAAATATACGGTATTCCGAAAGGCAGGGGAAGCGGTGGCGGGTGCACCGGCCACGACCCGCGGGCCGCAGCTTCCCGAAGGCCGGTAAGATGCCAGTTTTGCCCGCCCCCTCCCTTCGCCCGCGCCCTCCCGCAAGAACAGACCCCATGCCCGCCATCGCCTTCGACCGCTTCCACCGGTACGCCGATCTCACCGCGATCCTCGAGGGCCTGGTGGCCGACTTTCCCGGCCTCGTCTCGATCGAGTCCATCGGCAAGAGTTTCGAAGGCCGCGACCTCTGGGTGCTGACAGTCACCAACACGGCGACCGGCCCGGCCGCCGAGAAACCGGCGTTCTGGGTCGACGGCAACATCCACGCGACCGAAGTCGCCGCCTCCGCCGCGAATCTGTATTTCCTGCACACGTTGCTCACCGGGTACGGCAACGATGCCGACATCACCCGCGCGCTCGACACGCGTGCGTTCTACGTCTGCCCGCGGATCAACCCGGACGGTGCGGAATGGGCGCTGGCCGACAAGCCGAAGTGGATTCGTTCCAGTACCCGTCCGTACCCGTACGACGAAGAGGAAATCGAGGGCCTGACGGTCGAGGATATCGATGGCGACGGCCGCATACTGCAGATGCGGATCGCCGATGCGAATGGCCTGTGGAAGGACCATCCGCAGCAACCGGGACTGATGATCCGGCGCGATCCGATCGAGAGTGGCGGTACGTATTTCCGGGTGCTGCCCGAAGGCACCGTCGAAGGCTGGGACGGGTACACGCTGCGGCTCAAGAAGCCGAAGCAGGGCCTCGACCTCAACCGCAATTTTCCGGCCAGCTGGCGGCAGGAATACGAGCAGCTCGGGGCCGGGCCGTTCCCGGTCTCGGAACCGGAAGTGCGCGCGATCGTCGCGTTCGTCACGAGCCACACCAACATCACCGGCGGCACCACCTTCCACACCTGGAGCGGTGTGCTGCTGCGTCCGTTCGAGCACCAGCCCGACGACGAGATGCACGCCGAGGACCTGTGGTTCTACAAGCGGACGGGCGAGAAGGGGCAGGAGCTGACCGGCTATCCGGCAATCTCGGTCTACCACGAGTTCCGCTACCATCCCAAGTCGGTGATCGCCGGCACCTTCGACTGGCTCTACGAACATCTCGGCATGTACACCTGGGTGGTCGAGATCTGGAGCCCGATGCGCGAAGCCGGAATCGAAAAATACCTGTACATCGACTGGTTCCGCGACCATCCGCCCGAGGACGACCTGAAGCTCTACGCGTGGAGCCGTGACCAGCTCGGCGGCTTCGCGCATGTCGATTGGAAACCGTTCGACCATCCGCAACTGGGCAAGGTCGAGATCGGCGGCTGGAACCGCTTCCACGCGTTCTCCAACCCGCCGCCGGCGTTTCTGGAGCGCGAGTTGCAGCGCTTCCCGAAATGGTTGCTGTGGCAGGCGCTGACGTCACCGAAGATGGAACTGGTCGCGGCGGAGGCCGATGCCCTCGCCGACCACACCTGGCGCGTGCGGCTGGTGGTCCAGAATACGGGCTGGCTGCCGAGTTACGTCTCGAAGCGTGCGCTGGAGCGCAAGATCGTGCGCGGCGTCGTCGCCGAAATCGCGCTGCCTGCCGGCGCCGAACTGCTGCATGGCAAGCGGCGCGAAGAACTGGGCCAACTCGAAGGCAAGGCGTACAAGCACACCGGTGTTTCGTTCTGGCCCGATCACAACGCGACCGACGACCGGCTGAAGGTCGAATGGGTCGTCCGCGGGAAGGTCGGCGATCGGATCGATCTCGTCGCGCGGCACGAGCGGGCGGGCACCGTCCGCGCGCGGGTCACGCTCGCGTAGGTGCCCATAGGCCGCCGTGCGATGGCCGCCGCCGTTTCGCCATGCCGTTGACCGGAGCGCGCGCGATTTGAGCAAGACCGGCCTCGCCGCGATCCCGCGCGGCATCTGGGCGCTCGGGTTCGTGAGCCTGTGCATGGACCTCTCGTCGGAGCTGATCCACGCGCTCCTGCCTCTGTACATGGCCGTGGGACTGGGCGCGAGCACGCTTACCATCGGGCTCGTCGAGGGTATCGCCGAAGCGACGGCGTTGATCGTCAAGGTGTTCTCGGGCGTCCTCTCGGATCTTTTCCGGCGGAGGAAGCCGCTGGTCGTGCTGGGGTACGGGCTCGCGGCACTGACCAAGGTGATATTCCCGCTGGCGCCGACGCTGGGCTGGATCGTCACCGCGCGCTTTGCTGATCGCGTCGGCAAGGGCATCCGCGGCGCACCGCGCGACGCGCTGATTGCCGACCTCGCGCCGCCGGCGGTGCGCGGCGCGAGCTTCGGCCTGCGGCAGGCGCTCGACACCGTGGGCGGGGTTGGCGGGCCGCTGCTTGCGATCGGCGCGATGGCGTACTTCGCGAGTGACTTTCAGGCGGCATTCTGGGTTGCCGTGGTGCCGGCGTTCGTGGCGGTGCTCCTGCTCATCTTCGGTGTCGAAGAGCCGGCGGGTGCGGCGCGGACGGCGAGTAACGCAAAGCAACCGCTGCAATGGTCCGCTGCGAAACGCCTCGGCCGCGACTATGCGATCGTCGTCGGCATTGCGGCGGTGCTGACGCTCGCCCGCTTCAGCGAGGCCTTCCTGGTGCTCCGTGCGCAGAACGTGGGCCTCCCGATCGCCGCCGCACCGTCGGTGATGGTGATCATGTCGATTGTCTACGCGGCGACGTCGTATCCGGCGGGCGCGGCCGCCGATCGCGGGCACGGGCCGCGGTTGCTCTCCGCGGGTCTCGTTGCCCTGGTCGCGGCCGATCTCGTTCTTGCCAACGCGCGCGGCGGAGCAGCGGTATTTCTCGGCGCTGCGCTGTGGGGCCTGCACATGGGTCTGACCCAGGGATTGCTGGCCGCGCTCGTTGCCGCCTCGGCGCCGAGCGATCTGCGCGGCACCGCGTTCGGTGTGTTCAACCTGGTCTGCGGCGTCGCCTTGCTGATCGCCAGCGCGCTGGCGGGCTGGTTGTGGGACGCATTCGGGCCATCGGTCACGTTTTATGCGGGCGCTGGACTCACGCTGCTGGCATGGGGCGCATTGAACCGGTACGGCAGGAGCGCAGCCAGGCTCGGCGGGAGCTGAGTGGAGTATCGTTCTGCATGAGGGTCGCCGCGCCCGGTGCCATCCGGGCGGCGCTTGGCCCCGGCCAGGTTCGGATGTAGCGTAAGGAAAACGGCCGTGACCCGACCAACAGACATTGCCTGTGCAGCGTCCCGTCATGCCGCCATCTGCCACCGATCCTCCGATCCCCGACGGACCTCTCCATTACCGCCACACGCTTCCGGTGCGCCTCATGCACTGGCTCAACGTCGCGGCGCTGACCATCCTCCTGATGAGCGGACTGCAGATCTTCAATGCGCACCCGGCGCTGTACTGGGGCAAATCGTCGTACACGGGCAAGCCGCCGATTCTCGAGATGCGGGCGATGCAGAAGGGAAACGGCGAATTGACCGGCGTCACCCGCGTGTTCGGCCGCGAGTTCGACACGACCGGTGTCTTTGGGGCGTCGAAGGCCGGCAACGGGCAGTTCTCCGCGCGCGGATTTCCGTGGTGGATGACGATCCCCGACAACCGCTGGCTGTCGATGGCGCGGGCCTGGCACTTCTTCTTTGCCTGGGTGTTCGTCATCAACGGCATCGCCTACCTCGTCTATTCGATCGGCAGCAGGCATCTCTCCCGTGACCTTGCCCCGACGCGGCACGACTGGCGCTCCATCGGCCAGTCGATCAAGGATCATCTGCGGTTTCGTCACCCGGCGGGCGAGGCGTCGAAGCGTTACAACGTCCTGCAGAAGCTCGCCTACCTTGTCGTCATCTTCGGGCTGCTGCCGCTCGTGATCCTCATGGGGCTTGCGATGTCGCCATGGATGAACTCGGTGTGGCCGGGATGGATCGACTTCTTCGGCGGCCGCCAATCGGCGCGGACGATCCATTTCATCGCCGCGTGGCTGTTGGTGGGATTTGTCCTCGTCCACGTGTTCGAGGTCATCATTACCGGATTTTGGAATAACCTGCGCTCGATGCTTACCGGGCGCTATCGGGTGACCGCGGAGACAGGCCATGAATAGGAACGCCAATGCGCACCGTCGGCGCTTTCTCGCGCGGGCGCTGGGCGCGGCCGGCGCGCTGCTGCTGGCCGGCTGCAACAAGCTGTCGCAGACCGAGTGGTTTCCCAGGGTTCTGGGTGCGGGCGAGAAAGCCAGCGCGGCGGCAGCGCACCTCGTCACCTCGCGCAAGTCGATGGCGCAGGAATTCGCGGATGCGGACCGCTCGCCGCAGTTTCGCAGCAACGGCACGTCCAACCCGAACAATCCGGCGTATCAGACGCTGGCGGCGAAGGGCTTTGCCGAGTATCGGCTCGAGGTCGGCGGCCTCGTCGCGAGGCCCGCAACTTTCTCGCTCGCCGAAGTGCGCGCGCTGCCGGATCGAACCCAGATCACCCGCCACGATTGCGTCGAAGGCTGGAGTGCGATCGCCAAATGGAAAGGCGCAAGACTCGGTGCGCTGCTCGACGCCGTGCACCCGAAACCGGAAGCGCGCTACGCGGTCTTCTACTGCGCCGATCCGATGGAAGCCGACGGCACCGACCTCTATTACGAAAGCATCGACATGGAAGATGCGTACCATCCGCAGACCATCCTCGCCTACGAGATGAACGACGCGGTGCTGCCCGTCGCCAACGGGGCCCCGATTCGATTGCGCGTTGAACGCCAGCTCGGGTACAAGCACGCGAAGTACGTGATGCGGATCGAATTGGTCGACAGCTTCGACAGGATCGCGGGCGGCAACGGCGGTTACTGGGAGGACAACGGTTACCAGTGGTTCGCGGGGATTTGAGTTGTCCGCCGGGGTGCGGCGGTGAACGCGATTCGGCGCGGCGTTGCGAATACCGACAGGTTTGCCGCTGCTAGGCAAACAACCCGTGCAGGAACCACTCGCCGTCAGCGCCGTAACGGCTGTCGCGATAGATCCACACCGTTTCGCCGCGCGGGTTTTCGGCGACGAAATAGTCGCGCCGGACGTCGGCGCCGTCCCACCAGCCGGATTCGATTCGCTCCGGACCGTCCTTCAGCACCCACGGTTGCGCTTCGATCAGATGCCCGAGCGGCTCCGGCTCTGCGAGCAGCCATAGGGGCCGCGGCGGAAAAGCGGGGTCAGACACGACTTTTCCCGCTTGCCTCATTGCTTTGGCGAGGCCCGAGGAAAAGTCGTGTCTGACCCCGCTTTTCCACGCGCGTTCGGGACGATGCTCGGCGTGCAGCATCACCCGCGTCACCGCATCTTCGCCGAGCCGTGCGCGCAGCCGGTCGAGCAGCGGCACGGTAGCGGAGGCCTCGTCCCCGGGCAGGAGCCCGAGATTGCGGCTGGCGAGCGGCGCGGTCTCCTCGCTCGCGAGCGCAATCGCGATCACCGGCGCCGGCAACGCGACGCGCGCGAGCCGCTCGCGCAACACCGCGATGAGATGCGCGGGCTCGCGCGCCGGCGCGGCCAGCGCGAAACGCACCTGGGTCTCCGGTGTTCCGGCGCGGAGCGCGACATGCCGTTCGTGCGCGAGCGCGAGTGACATCGTGACGATGCCAAGCCCGCGTCCACGCAGCCAGCCGGCAAGTTCGTGGACGAGCCGGTTCACCGCGAACGCGAGCGCTTCGACGTCTTCCACCGCGGCCGGCAGTTCGAGCCTGCCTTCGTAGCGCGGCGGCGGCACGAACGGTGGCCGCGGATCGGCGAGGCGTCCCTCCGCGCGGTCGAGCGTTGCGACGAAGTCCGCGCCGACGCGGCGCGCGAGCGCGTCGCGCGGCAGCGCACGCGCCGCGCCGAACGTCGTGATGCCGGCGGCGGCGAGCGTGGCCAGCGCATCGGCATCGAGATCGAGATGCGCGAGGCCCAGCGGGGCGAGCGCGTCGGCGAAGATGGGGTCAGACACGACTTTTTTCGAAAATGGGGTCAGACACGACTTTTCTCGCCACTCCCGCTGCTTCTGCGTGGGTCGAGGAAAAGTCGTGTCTGACCCCATTTTCGACCTGACCCCATCTTCGCCGGCACGCGCGAACAGGAGCGCCGCTGTCGGCGTCGGCGCGAAGGCCTGCCGCGCGGCAAAGCCCAGGTCATGCGCGCCACGCGCGAAATGCGCCGCCAGTCGCGACAGGCCGCCGAAAAGACGCAAGCTGCCGCCGATCTCGGCCAGCACCGCGTTTGGCGGCGCGAGGCTCACGGTCGGCGTGAATTGGGTCGCCCAGGTGGCGACGGCGGCGAGCGCAGCGGCTTCCGCGTTCGGGTCGCGATCGCGCAGCCCGAGATCGGGGGCCAGTACCAGCGCTGCCGAGACGAGTTGCGCCGGTCGAATTCCCGCGTCGCATGCCGCGGTGTTCGCGACGATGATGCGCGGGTAATGCCCGCCGGTCGCGACAGCGAACGGCCGCGTGGCGTCAGCCGGCGCCTGCGCACGGGCGAAGACGTCGAGCGGGAGCGACGGCAGGAGCAGGCAGGCCCAGAGCATTGCAGTCGTAGCCCGGGTTGAACGAACGTGAAACCCGGGCGGTTCCTCCGATGAGGCGTTGCGCCGGGTTTCGCTCGCGCTCAACCCGGGCTACGAAGCTCACGTCATGGCCTCGCCGACGCGGGCGATGTCCAAATCCGCTTTTCGGAAAGTCCCAACTCATCGAGTTCCGCCGCTCGCAGATGCGCTTCGTTGGCGCAGAAGAACTCGTCGAGTTGCGGCGGCTTGATCGGTGTGCCGGCGAGCATCGCGTGGACTTGCCCGCGATGATGTATCTGGTGCTGGAACAGGTGTGCGAGGAGTCGCGTGGCGGTCTCGGTTTCGATGCCGGCGCGGCGCACCACCGGGATCGGCAGCGCGAGCCGCTCGTCGGTGAGCCGGGTGCAAACGTCGGTCAGGCGGAGGTCGGCCTCGTGCTGCGCCGCCGCGAGCGCCACGCACGCCGCGAATGGCTCCGCCGGGTCGAAAAACCCCTGTGCATCGGTGTTGGGCGTGTCGCGGCGAAAGGCGCGCTCCAGCGCATCGATGTAATACCAGTCGACGGTGAGGTTGTGGTTGAGCGTCGCTTTGATCGAAGGAAAGAAGCTCGTTCGCGGCGCGATGAAATCGGCTTGCGACAGCCGCGCGCAAGCTTTGAGCAGGCGATGGTTCGCCCATGCATTATTGCAGGCCATCGTGAAGAAATGATGGCCGAGAGGGGAGAGGGTCATGACGATTGGCTCCGGGTTTTCAATGGGCTGGCGAGGCGGGGTGCGGTGGGGATGCGCGTTCCGCGACAGCGCGCCCGGCGCTCGTCCGCCGGTCGGGCAACGCCGCGGGCGGTGGATCGACATCGATCAGCACCGGCTTTGCAACCGCGTCGCCACGGCGCTTCAACACGCGCACCGAGAGCTTCCCATCCTGTGGCGCCAAGGCGAGCCGCAGTGGTGCAGCAGCGGCCACCGCATGCTGGCCGGGGCGTCGCCACAGCACACCCCAGGTGCGGCCTTCGCGCGCCGCGACCGCGAGCCGGCGCAGCACGCGGTCGTCCCGGGGATCGAGCCACGCGAACGCGGCGCCGCATTCGGGCGCACGCAGTGCCTGCTCGTAGGCCCACAATTGGTCGGTGGTGTTGCCGCAGCGGACGATCGCGAGCCGCGCCAGGTCGAGTCCCGCAGCGGCCAGCGCCGGCGCGTACGGCACGTGCGGCGGCATGATCCAGACGGCGTCGCGGCCTTGGGCCTGCAACCGCGCGAGCGCGGGTAGCGTGAGGCGGAGTTCGCCGATGCCTTCGCGCACGAGCACGATCTCGGTCAGCGCGCCTTCCGGCCAGCCGTGGCCGGGCAGCACTGCATCCAGCTCGGGATAGCCGCTCGACACCGTGGCGGGCTCGGGCGCGCAGTCGCCGCCGCGCCAGATCGCGGGGTTCGACAGCACGGTGGCGAGAGCAGGGTTCATCCTCCCATCGCCTTCGCTGCGCACTTTTCGAGTTCAGCCGGCGGGACGTCTTCGATGTGGGTGGCCAGGGACCAGTGGTAGCCGTCGGGAACGGGTTTCACGGCCATGAGCTGTCTCCTTGAACGATTGCGACGGGTGGAAAAGTGGGGTCATGGAAAAGTGGGGTCAAAAGTGGGGTCAGACTCGACTTTCATCCGAGTACGCGCTCCGCTGCTACCCGTTCACGAAAGTCGAGTCTGACCCCACTTTTCAAGGCGAGTCTGACCCCACTTTTCCCACTTTTCATGACTCTACTTTTTGGCGGATCACGCCGACGCCGACGCCTTCGATTGTCAGCGCATCGCGCTTGCCTTCGACCACGATCGGCGCGAAGTCCGGATTCTCGGCGACGAGCAGCACCCGCCCGTTGTCACGTTGCAAGCGCTTGACAGTGACATAGTCACCCAGCCGCGCGACGACGATCTGGCCCGAGCGCGCATCGGCGGTCTTGTGCACGGCGAGGAGATCGCCGTCGAGGATGCCGGCGTTCTTCATGCTGAGGCCGCGCACCCGCAGCAGGTAATCGGCGCGCGGCGTGAACAGCGCGGGATCGAGCCGGATGTGCGCCTCGATGTGTTCGGCGGCGAGCATCGGGCTGCCGGCGGCGACACGGCCGACCAGCGGCAGGCCGGTGCCCGGCAACTCCGGCATGTCGGTGAGGCGCATGCCGCGCGATGCGCCGGGCGTGAGTTCGAGCGCGCCTTTTTTGGCGAGCGCGCGCAGGTGGTCTTCGGCCGAACTCGCGGTACGAAAGCCAAGCCCTGCGGCGATCTCGGCGCGCGTCGGGGGCATCCCCGTTGTTTCGAGATGCGCGCGGATCCAGTCGAGGATCTGCTGTTGGCGGGCAGTGAGCGGTAGCGGCATGACGACGGCGGGCTGAAAAAACCGTATAAATAAACGGTAGTTTGATTATAGACGGTAATCGGCGGGCGTCAACTTCTGGTTGCACGACCGGGCCGGTCCGGCTGTCATGGCCTCCCGCCCGATCGGTGCCCTGATCCTGCCACGAATCAGCCGCCGAACCAGGCCTGGACACGCGGCTGGGTCATGACCTCCGGATTCACCAGATGCCGGGGCTTTCGCCGCCGTGCGACATCGACGATGCTGCCAAGCCCGCTTTCGGCGATGGCGGCGAAGCATTCGTCCGTCCAGCACAGCGCATGCGGCGTGACAGGCCGAGCGGCGCATCAGCGCCAGCGCGGGTCAGGCGATCCGTGACCAGGAGCTTCTGGGCGAGGGCGAGCACGAAAGTGAGCGCGACGGTAGCCACCGGCCGGCGCACGGCGTCTGGCGTGTTCGTCACCAGTACGCCATGTGCCGTCATCGCCGGCACGTCAAACGTGTCGAAGCCGACGCCATGCCGCGCGATCAGCCGGACGCGCAGATCGGGGGCGCTGACGACGGAGGCGGTGCGGCGATTCTGCGCGCGTTGCCCGGGCACGACCCGGCATTGACCGGTATCAACCTGCGACGATCTCCGGCTGCTACGATGATCGCCCGAACTTCGCTGGATGGAGCAGCGATCGCAATGGCGGCGGCAACGATGCAGGCGATGGTGTGCGACGGACCGGGGCGCCCGCTTGCGTTGCGAACGCTGCCGCGCCCGGAGCCGGGTCCGGGGCAGGTGCTGATTGCGGTCCGCGCATGCGGCGTGTGCCGCACCGACCTGCATCTTGTCGATGGCGATCTGCCCGACCCCAAGGTGCCCGTGATTCCGGGCCACGAAATCGTGGGCACCGTTGTCGCACTTGGCGCGGGTGTCACGACGCCCTCGCCTGGAACCCGCGTGGGCGTGCCGTGGCTTGGCTACACCTGCGGCCACTGCGAGTATTGCCGCAGCGGCCGCGAAAACCTCTGCGCCGACGCCCGGTACACCGGCTATCAGCTGGATGGCGGCTATGCGGAGTTCGTGGTGGCCGAGGCGAACTACGTGTTTCCGCTGCCGGAAAGTTACGACGATCTGCATGCGGCGCCTCTGTTGTGCGCCGGGCTCATCGGCTACCGCGCCTATGTGCTTGCCGGGGACGCGCCCACGCTCGGCCTGTATGGCTTCGGCGCGGCGGCGCACCTGATCGCGCAAGTCGCGCTGGCGCAGGGCCGGCGGGTGTTCGCTTTCACCCGACCCGGCGATCACGACGCAGCGCAGTTCGCGCGCGCGCTGGGCGTCCATTGGGCCGGCGGCAGTGACGAGAACGCGCCGG
>Ga0315273_10011623_pt1 | contig 11264 bp, 7 predicted proteins | sample YL17G02_0_MG_FD_205753 | JGI IMG/M metagenome (GOLD analysis project Ga0315273, IMG submission 205753) | Sediment microbial communities from Yellowstone Lake, YNP, Wyoming, USA - YL17G02_0 | ecosystem: Environmental > Aquatic > Freshwater > Lake > Sediment | place: USA: Wyoming | collected...
TCAGCACTGGGTGAGAATCGTTCGGTGTCCACGCCGTTGGGAATCACGGCTATCCGGGAAACCGGAACCTTCAGCATCTTGCTCATCACCTCCGCGGCGGCCTGGCTCACCGTGAGCAGGCGCGTGGTGGCGCGGGCGAGCACGGGCATGGCAAGCCGCCGCGGCAGGGGAATGTCGCCCAGCGGCAAGGTCAGGCCATGAAAGCTGAAGACCAGCGCCGGCCGGGGGAGGACTAACAACCGTGCCAGGGCAACATCCGGCCAGGCCGCCCAGTTCCAGGCGTTTATCACCGTGGGGCGGAACTCGGCGATGACCTTCCTCAACCGCAGGAAGAGCCCCACTTCGCCCGGCGTGGAATGCATCCTGTAGATCCTCACGGAAGCGTCGGTGAGGCCCGGGACGGTCTCGTCGCCCATCAAGCAAACCACGGAGTTCATCATACCCCTGGCGGCCAAGCCGACGACGATGCGCGCCAGGGCCAACTCCATCCCGCCCGTGCCCAGCCTGGATATCACATGCAGTACTCGAGGGGGAGTCCTGCCTCCGCCGGCCCGGGCGCCGCCGGGCGGTGATGCGGTTTGCCCAGGGGCGTTTGTGGTGGGAGGTGTTTGGGGCATTCTATCCATAGTGGCCTCATCTTCGTTCGGCAGTCCCGCCGCTGGTAGTGTTTCCCCTGGGCCTGCCCCTCGCGGGCGGTGCGACTACTGCCGTGGGGGGCCGCGCAGCGCGAGCTTCCTCCTGAATGTTAGCCGATGCCCGGGACAGACACAACGGCATCACGATGAACCACCACAGCCCTTCGGCATATAGCCTGCTACCCGTAAGGCAGGAGCCGAGGAACACCGTCAGGCCGACGATGAATGCGTAACTGACAAGGTGAAGCCCCCCGGCCGAGGAGGCCAGGCTGGATTCGGGCGGCGAGCGAGTCGCGGCCAGAGACTTAAAGGCGCTCAGGAGAATAAGCATGAACAGGGCTATGCCCGGTACCCCGAGTTCGCCCCAGCACAGAACGTAGGCGTTGTGGGCATCCCGCTTGGGGTGCTCGCTTGTGTAGTCTCCGATCCGCGCCTGGAAATTGCCCGGCCCAACGCCTTCGGGGTGGTGAGCTAACATGCTCAGCGAAGCAACCCAGATATCGATCCGGCTCTGGGCGGAAAAGTCTCGCTCCCCTTCGGCGGCGGTAACGGTTTCCGCACGCTCCCAGAAGCCGGGGTCGGTCAGCGCGAAGGCCCCAACCGCGACGATCACCAGGCCGGCAATGATCGCCCTTCGCCCGCGCTTCGGGGCGGCGAGAACGGCGGCGACCGCCCCTATCGCCAGGCCGACGAGCGCGCCGCGGCTCCGCGTCAGGATGATGGCGTTGACCGAGAGCACACCGGCGACCGTGCAGACAAACTTGCCCACCCAGCGGCTTCTCAGGAACTGGATCCCGATGATCGCCAGGCACGCTCCGAGATGAGCGCCCAGGCCATTGGCCTCCCGGAAATCAGGTCCACCGATGTTGTCCAGGCGGCCGTCGCCGGTGAACATCCAAGAGGGCGCGGTGTTCGCCTGGTATGCCACGAAGAGCACCCCGGCCACGAAAGTCCAGAGGACCCAGTTCACCGAGCGCAGATCGGTTACGACGTGGGTCAGGATCATGGCGAACAGCACGATCTTCGTGAGCTTCAAGGCTGGGACGTCCTGGCCGACGAAAAGCGAGGCCTGCACGGGATGGAGGAAGGTGAGAATCCACGCCCACCCCAGCAGAAGGAGTATCAGCACCTCATGCCGCGAGAATAGGGCCGGGCCATAGCGAAGCTTGCTGCGGGCCAGAACGGTCCCCAGTGCCGTTGTGACGCCAAGGGCCAGCGAGAAACGAACGCCGAACTGCCCGAGGGACTCGCCCCACCACTGGGTCGTGGGCGAAACGTGGTAGTCCAGAATGTAGGCGACGACGCCGACCAGCGGGACGAAAACGGCCCCGCCGCAAGCGGCCACGAAGGCAACCAGGAGTAGAACTGTCTTTAGAGCCATTCGGAACCAACCTGCAACTTATCGCTCATATCGCCCCTACCAGTAGTTTGGCCAACGGGACGAGTATGTGAAGTCTGAACGGCCAAAGTACTGCCGCCCTCACAAAACAGTTCCGAGCATCCTTTCTCTGTCTCTTCATTAGATACCCCTTACCCAGTCTTTCGTACAGTCTCGCCTGTGCATGGCGCCACAGTAGCTTTCCATCCCAGTAGCACGCATACATACCCTTGTTCTTGGCTAATACCACCTTTTCGCCCTCGAACATCCTCTGCGGATTGCCGCCTAGGCTTCCGCTCCGTACCAACAACGTCACCAGCGGTTCACGCACGGCCGTGAACGTTGTGTACTGACTAAGCCTCATCCAGAGGTCCCAGTCCTCTGCCACAACAAGCGTGTTGTCAAACCCCCCCACCTTCTCCAGAAGTTCCCGGCGCACGACAACGGTGCTAGCGCTCCCGGTAATATAGTTGCTCAGCAACAATTTTCTGCACAGGGCGCGGTGATTCCGGAACACACGAGCGGGGCACGGCTCCGCCCGGTGGTCGCCGGCACGTTGCACCCTCCTCATGCCTGTGTAAATCAGCCCGGCTCCCGTTGCCGTCGCCAGTGTCGCCTGCTTCTCGATCTTGTCTTCATCCCACCAGTCGTCGCTATCCAGAAAGGCAACCCATGTGGACATGGCATGCGCAATGCCCGTGTTCCTGGCTTGGGCAAGGCCCCGACAAACATCGTGGCGGACCACGTGGACACCGCCGTACTTGCCTGCAACCTGCGATGTCCCGTCGGTGGATCCATCATCCACCACGATGATCTGCGTTGCGGGCACCGATTGTGCCAGCACACTCTCGATGGCCCGCCCAAGGCCGGCTTCTTCATTGTGTGCTGGAATCACGACACTGTAATCAAACACATTTATTCTCCCGGTATGTCCTTAGCATCTGGCGCAGGATCCTCTTGATCGCACAAAGGACTCGGGCACTTTCGTTGTGTATCGGAATGGGAACCGAATATCTGGCATCGAAAGAGACATCCGGTGCCGGGATGGGGGCGGTAGACGGGATAACATGGTCAATCGTGACAGCAGGCTGTGCAAACCATACGCTGTACTTCTGGAACGCGGCCGATCGCAAGCTTCGTAAGTGTGGGAGACGGAATGTAGTCGTGCGATACCCGAGCCTGCGCCGTATAACGGAGGCGACCCGACGCAAGCTTTCGAATCTTCGTCGCATGTCATGACCTCCCAGCCCCGCTCTTGAGGCGGGTCTGCCAAAGCAAGAGCGGGCTTAACCATCTCTTGAAGGTGCTCTTCTCGTACTCTGTCAGGCAGCCGAGCACGAGTACAAGGACCGATACGGCAGCCGAGAAGGCTGGCAACGCAACCATGAAGAGGATTTCAGAACGCAGCGGTATCAGCCGCAATGGGATCAGCAGGAGAGAAACGCCCAAGGAGATTGCGCTGAGCCGAAGCATGAACCGCCACGGAAAGCATGCAAGAATGTTTACGTTTACCCGACGCCACGTCACCCAACCGCAATAGCCCGCCTCAACCACGACCGACCCAACGGTTCCGATGGCAGCGCCGAGTATTCCGAATAGGTGGATCGCGAGCAGACCGAGAGCTAAGTTTGATGCCAGGGATAGTGATGCCGCCCAGAACAGCGGGCGAGTGATCCCGGCGGCGGAAAGCATCAGGGACCACAGGACGCAGCGAAGTGGCAGCACGAGGAGGTAAATCCGGAATACCCCGGCACTCTCGGCATACTTCCGGCCGTACAACGTCACCGTGAACTCTACCGCAAAGATCATCAGGAATATGAAGGTAGGGATGGCCACCATGGCCTGCTTTCGGATCGACTCAGCCCAGAGTTCGGCGGCCTTGTGGGGATTGCCCTCGGCCAGGTGGCGGGACATCTCGGGGAAGATGATGCTCGAGATCGAGCCGGCCACCAGGAATAGGACCGGCACTTCCCGGGCGCCCACCAGGTAAATGGCGACCATCGAGGGGACGAAGAAGGCAGAGGCGATTACCTTGTCGAGTTCGCGGCTAAGGACTCCTGTTGCGGCGGCTAGGGCGATGGGGATCGTGTAGGTGAACTGGGAGCGCAGCATGGAGCGGTCCCAGTGCATGGGGGTGTCGCGGTAGAAGCGGGCGGCGTAGGCGGTACTGAAGAGCATCAGCGCGGCGTGGTAGATCAGCAGACCGGCCAGCAGGACGCCCAGCGAGGCGCCGGTGAACAGGCAGGTGGCGATGATTGCGCTGTGGGCCAGCTTTCCGATGCCGGACACGCAGGCCCCGGTCACGTTGCGATTGGCGCAGATTGTGAACTGGCCGAAGAAGTAGGTCGGGAAGACCAACACCGGGAACAGGCAGAACAGCCGCAATAGGTCGGGCAGGGCGGGGTTCTGGAACCGCTGGCCCAAGGGCTCGGCTACGAGGAAGATGACGGCTGCCGCGAGCAGCCCGGCCAGCAGGCCGATGGCGATGCTCTGGGCCAGCAGGCCCTTCTGGCGCGCGCGATCCAGGCGTGGGAAGAAGTAGCCGATGCCGCCGCCCATGGTGCCGAACAGGGGCATCAGAAGGGTGGTGACCAGGAACACCTGTCCGAAGGTGGCCATCCCGCTGGCGGTCAGCCACCGGGCCAGGAGGATTCCATCCAGAATCTGAAGGCCCTGGACGACGAACCGGCTGGAGAACTGGATCGCCACTTTGTCGGACAGGCTAGCCATTGTCCCTCGCGTCCGTTCCATCGGGGAGCCTTTGGATCCCGTCGGTGGGCCGTGCCGAAGCTTCGCTTCTGAGATCGCCGGCGAAGACGATGCTCCATGCAAGCCACCTGGCCGGCGGGCAGATCGCGAAGAGAACCCGGTCCATTCCGCAGCCGATGCGGAAGGCCATGCGGCCGACGGTCGGCAACCGAAGGTAGAACCAGGGCAGCGAGCCAAGGGCGAGCAGGAAACAGTGACGGGTGCGGAACGACAGGCAGCGGGCACGGATGTGCTCGATGTCCCGGCGCACGAGCGGATGCTCCGTAGGCACCCTCGCGGCGGGGGTAAGCCTGCGGAACAGGTTGATGACGGGGTTGACGCCCAATGGCTCGGAGAAGACGAACGTAGCGCCCGGGGCGCAGACCCGGATCATCTCCTCTGTGAACCGCGGGATGTCCAGGTGATGCATGATGGCCCGGCCAATGACAACGTTGAAGAAGCCCGTATCGAAGGGCATGTTCTCCGCGTCGCCTACAGCGGGGTGGATTCTCTCCCGTAGCTGGCCATAAGGGTGGGTCATCAGCTTCCGGATGGACTCGGGGGAGATGTCCAAGCACCAGACGTCGGCGCCCCTGGCGGCCAGGTCTTTCACGATGTGGCTCGACGTTCCGCATCCCACAAGGAGTACCCTTCGTTGGCGGAGGTTGGGAAGCTCGGGGAGCATGCGGTGCCAGAGGTGCTCGGTCGCTACCCAGTAGAAACTATGGTAGCGGGCGCGAAACCCAGCGGCTCCGGGCCCCCCGTTCTTCCCGGCGACCATTTTGTCCCAGAAGGCGGCTTCCTGGGCGTTCCTGCCCTCCGGATCGAGGGTACCCTTCATGGTGGATTCCCTGCCACATGACTCTAACTCGGGTTGTGTTTCGCCGTCTCGTTGCCCATGAGAGTCGTATAGTTCCACGAGTTGCTCGGCGGCTTGACCGCGGGAAAACAGGGCGCGAAGGTTTGCCGCGGCCAAGCTCATTCGGGTGTAGGCTTCGGGTATCGCTATCTGCCTCAAGCCCGCGAGCAGGGCGGCAGGCTGCGTGGTGTCCACCAGAACGCCGCAGTCGTGCTGGCGGACAATGTCGCCCAACTCTCCATAGTCGCCGCTCAGGATCGGCTTGCCGGCGGCGATGGCCTCGAATAACTTGTTGGGGGCACCCCATCGCGCATTCGGGTTGGTTTCGTCGTAACCGCAGTACACGACGTCGCACGCGGCAGTGATCCGCGGCACGTCGCGCGGCGGCACGCGGCCAAGGTAGCGGATGTTGTCGTGCCGGCCGGCGTACTGGCGGACGAGGTCGGCCTGCGGGCCATCGCCGCCGATCACGCACATGAACCGGCTGTCGCCGCCGACGGCCTGCAGCAGCGGTTCGATGCGACGTTCCCGGCCGAGGTTTGCGATGTAGCAAACGGCGAGCTTGCCGTTGTGGATGCCCAGTTCCGCCCGGGTCCGGGCAATCTCCTCGGGCGGGAACTCGAAGTCCGCGGGGTCTTTCCAATTGCCCACCACGACCACCCGCCGGGCGCCGAGTGAACGGTAGAACTCGGCCAGCAACTCACCAACCGTAATCAGCGTATCGCACCGAGGCGCCAGGCGGCGTTCGACCCGGCGGAGGCAGTTCACCGCGAAGGTCGGCAGGTGGCCTACCATCATGTCCGGGAAGTTATCGTGGGCGTCGAAGACCAGCTTGGCGCCCAGCCGCCGGGAGGCCCACCGCCCAAGTGGAAGGGTGTCGAGGTCGTGGCAGTGGATCACTTGCGGGTTGATCTGCCGCACGACCGGCCAGGCTCGCAGCCAGAAGCCGGCCAGGAAGAACGGCTGGGTGAGGCCCCTGCCGTGGGTGGACCGCAGTTTCAATTGGACGATCCGGAACCCGTTGCGGTCCAGGACGTGGTCGGCATCGGCGGTGCGGTCCCAGCCGATAACGGTGACGGCATAGCCGGCCTGGGCGAGGGCTTCGGCCTCGAAGAGGACGCGGGGGTCGTCCACGACATCATTGGTGACCAGCATGCACACGCGCGCTTTGCCGGCGCCTGGAGCGTCTTGGGTGATCGGCAGATCGACGTGGATTCGGAATCCGCGGAAGGCCCAGAAAAACAGGGTGCCCGCGGCCACGCCGGCGACGTTGGCCAGGGCATCGGAGGGCGAGCAGGTCCTTCCCGGGATGAACCATTGGCCGGCTTCGAGCAGGGCGCCCAATCCGCAGCAGGCCACGAAGATGAGCACGACCCCGGCCACGGAGAGCCGGTGGGATGCTCGTGCCATGCCCAGCGCCAGAAGGGCCAGGATGGCATAGGCCAGTACGTGGCCGATGTCCTGCATGGTGGGGGTAATGCTGGAATCCCACTTCAGGGGGGCAGCGTCGCCGCCCGGCAGGAGGCTCACGGCCGCCAGCAGAATCGCGTAGGCCAGCAGGCAGCCCGACCAGAACCTGGCAGACCGGCGGCGGCTCATGGTGTACCTCGTGCGCAGGTCGGTTCGGCCAGCACACCGCGTGAAGGCTCATTGGCGCCCGCCTTGGGCCGGTCGGACGCTCCTATTCGCCGGCAGAGATCTATCAGTTCCTGGCCCCGCTGAAGCCAGGAGCATCTGGCTTCGATCTGCCGGCGGGCCTGTTGGCCTAGGTCGGCGTGGGCGGGGGCATGGTTCAGCAGCTCGGTCAGCAGCTCCAGCCACTGTGCCGGCGGGTCGGCCTGGAGGGCGTGGGTGCCGACGGCGATGTCCATGCCCTCCAATGCCTGCGGGCTGGCTACGACGGGGCGGCCCATGGCCATGGCTTCGAGGATCTTGTTCTGGATTCCACGGGCGATCCGCAGCGGAACCACGACTACCGACGCCGCGGCCAGGTAGGGTCGCACGTCGGGCACGGTCCCCGTGACCACGATCCCCGGCTGCGCCGCCAGGGCCTTTACCGCCGGGGCCGGGTCGCGCCCGACGACCGTGAACGTCAGATCGTGTACCTGGCGTTTCAGTTCCGGCCAGACTTCCCTGGCGAACCGGCAGACTCCCTCGACGTTCGGCCGGTAATCCATGCTTCCGGTGAAGACCAGGTTTGGCGGAGCGTCGGCTGGGCGCGGGCTCGGCTGGAAGTAATCGATATCCACGCCGTTGCCGATGGCATGCACCTTGGGGCTGGCAATGCCAAGTGCGGCGACCTCGGCCTGGCTGACGAGGATGACGGCGTCGAAATGCTCGACCGCCCGTCGTTCCAGCGCCCGCACGCCGTGTGCCTCGCGCCGATACAGCCAGGACTTGGGCCAGGCGGCGGCCTGGGTATATGCCTGCCACTTGGCGCTGTCGACATCCACAAGGTCCATGATCCTGGCCCTTGCCGGGGCCGTCTGGGCCAGCGGAAGGATGCCCGATGAGTACCCGTAAACCAGGTCAAACGGTTCGGCCTTGGCCTCGGCCGCGATCAGCCGATGAAGCCGCGTGCTGTGGAAGTACCCTTCCGTAACGGATCCACCGGCCAACAGCCGCAGTCCGCCGCGAATCACCCCATTCAACCCGCCGGCGGGGGCGATCAGGGTTTTCTCGCAAAACGGCCGAAGGCCCTGAAGCTTATCCTCATCCTCAGGCTCGTGGGCCAACGTGGCCAGCGTGATGCGGAAATGCTCGCTCAGGGCCTTGATCTGATGGAACGCCCGCACCCGCTCGCCTTTGTCGGGCGGGTATGGAACCCGATGCGCTATGTATAGCAATCGTCCCATGTTACGCGAAAACAACGCCGGCTACAGCTACTTCTTCCCCACTAGGCGGAATGGGGTTTGAACCACATGACCTTCCGGGTGTATTTTCCGGATGCTCTACCAACTGAGCTACCCGCCTGAGTTACACTGGCGAAGCGCAATTATAACCGATTCCGGGAAATCTGAGAAGGTGTTTTATTCTCAATGTATTCTCAAACTTCTCAACCTTCCCGGGTTTCCTTATCGGCATTTGGGGAGGATGGACTTGGGGCAAAACACACTTGCCGTGCGTGATGATGAATTGGCCCCGCAAAGGATTAGAGCGGGGCCGGCGGCAAGACGAAGTACCGCACCAGCCACGGATAGGCAAGCGACCCCGCCACTCCGCCCGCGACGGCAAAGGCGGCCGTTGTGGCATCCGCGATGTGGCCGGGGATAAACATCCGCCCGGCCTCCAGCATCACGGAGAACACGCAGGTCGCCGCCAGGCTGCACCACAAGGCGAAACGGGCGAAACGCCGGCAATCGCCCCAGACGCCGCGGAGTAACAGGCCCAGGGCGGCCATTGAGGCGAAGGCGGCCAGCAGTTGTGTGCCGGCTTGGAACTCGCTGTTGTAGTACTGGTAATAGAAAGGCACCCTCATGCTTTCCCATGCGTTCAGGAGAAGGCCGCCGCGGGGCCTGGAGAAACTGAGCGATCCCCACTTCAGCCAAGCCATTGCCGCAATCAGTCCGGCGGCGCAGAGCCCCATCAGGACGCGGACTGTCCGGCGGATCGCGGCCACGTGCGCGACCGGCCGATCCGCGACCGGTCCCATCCAGTGCGTCAGCCAAGCCCCAATCGCCCCCCCAGCCGCCCAGAGGGCCACATCCGTCATGCTGCTGGTGCGGGTGTAGATGAACAGACGAACCGCCTGGAGGACCGCGGAGGCCAGCAGGCCGACGACCATGCCCGCCGCCGCCCGCCTGGAACCAGGCCGGACCAGCAGACCCACGAGGAATCCCAATGGCACGGCCGCAACCAGCTTGGCGACCATCATCATCCACCCCTGCCGGGCCAAGTCGGCCAGGGGAACCAGTGTCAGCCCATCTCGTGAGATCTTGGCCGACAGTTCCTCCCGACTGATGACGAAGTCCATCGGCAGGACCTGGTAGAGGCACGCCATGGCGGCATAGGCCGCGAGAATACGCACGGCCGTACGGCGTGGGTCGCGGTCGGTCCATAGGCCACGCCCCCAGCGGGCCAGGCGCGGTCCCAAGGCCAGCCAGCATCCCACTCCGATCACGGACCCGGCGCACTCCGCCAGGACGTCGTTCCACGACACGGTTCGCGGCGCGAAGAACACCTGGACAAACTCGATGAGCAGGGCCATCACCCCCGTCGCAACGATGACAACCACCCCGGCTGCACCCGCGCCGGGGCGGGTCCCCTGGCCCGTCGCCGCCCCCATTGCCAGGAACGTCAGCGGCACAAACAGCAGCAGGTTTGCCACCAGATCCGCGCGGTTCTCCACCCCAAGCGAGTAGTACGGCGTGTGCAGGAAGCTCTCCACGGCCAGCGGGAACGGCAGGGACCGGACCTCCAGAGGAACCAGACTCCCGTAGACCGCCAGGCAGGCATAGAGGGCCGTCAGGATGGCGAACACCCGCCCGGACCGGGAGACCATCCTGGCGGGGGCCTCCGCCGGCCAGGGCGACAGCCGCAGCGCGGCCGCCGCACCCAGCGAAAGGCCCAACACCACGGACGACTGAGCAAGGAGCCACGAGACTAGACTAGATGCAGGCCCGCCGGCGGAGTTCTCCGGCCTTAAGGCCAGATTCGCCAGGATGCAACCGGGCAGGGCCAGCAGGGCCACACCTGCCGCCGACCACAGCACGCGCCAGGCCGTTGGCGCGGCCAGAACCTGGGCCAGCGCACAGGCCATGAAAGACGCCATCACCAACAACACCGCGGCAGGGATGTCCCCCGCGACTGGGTCCTGGCGGAACGCAACGGACGCATCCGCCAGACCCGGCAGATCCATCGCCAGCGCCCTTGCCATCAGGAACCAGGGCGCCGCCAACAGCAGCATCAGGCCCGCGCAATACAGAGATCGTGGCCAGCGGATGCGCCCCGCGGCCAGCGCCGCGCCAGCCCCCGCCACCAGGAGCAGGAACACTGCGCAGTGCAGCGGCAGTTCGGCGAGGAAGGCCGGTTGTTCCGCGAGGATCCTCGACGCCTCGTCGCTCGCGGTCCCCAGCGCCTGCCCGGCCAGCCGGCTCAGGAGCAAACTCACTGCCCCGCCGGCAGCCGCCCAGACAGGAAGCCCCATCGCAAGCGGGGGCCTGCGCAGCATACAGGCCGCCACCCACGCGGGCGCCAACCCGGACCAGCCCACCAGGACCAGAAGCCACAGCAAGGCAAGGAAACCCGGACGGGGCCCGAGAAGGCCGGCCAGCCAGGCGGGAGGTTCCCACGCCGCGAGGATAGCACCAAGAACCACCGCCACGCAGGCCGCACCGGCCAGGAAGACCGCCGCGATGGCCAGTACTGCCGGAAACCCCCTCCCAGAGGAGCCATTGGGCGCGTCCGCGAAGTCATCTTCCGTGTGAACCATCGACGCCAATATAGCTCAGGCCGCGCATACCCGGCAAGAGCCTGGGCGCCATGCTACAGGGGGAAGGCTTCAGGCTCAAGGCTTCAGGCTACAGGAGAAGAAACAGGGGTGTGCCCAAAGTTTATGGCAGTGGAGTTTCTGAGCCCGAGAGGGCGACTGCGATCAGCCACGGGCCGGGGGAAGGGGACTGGCTCCGAAGCGGCATGCTTTTCG
>Ga0315273_10011624_pt1 | contig 11264 bp, 12 predicted proteins | sample YL17G02_0_MG_FD_205753 | JGI IMG/M metagenome (GOLD analysis project Ga0315273, IMG submission 205753) | Sediment microbial communities from Yellowstone Lake, YNP, Wyoming, USA - YL17G02_0 | ecosystem: Environmental > Aquatic > Freshwater > Lake > Sediment | place: USA: Wyoming | collected...
AGACCATCGGCGGTGCGTCGGTGATCCGCTCGTCGGAAGAGAACCGGAACGTCATCTCGATGTTCCTCGACGAGTCTGCGCCGCAACCGCCCCGGCCGGACACGGGCACGTTCGGCCCGGGCTGCGTCGTAGGCAACCGGCTGCTCGGATCGCGGTAGTATTCGGCGGTGCTGCGAGGAGCTCGCAGGTGGCCGAGCTGGATCGTCGGGATTGCGGTCGTTGCGGTCGTCGCCGGAGCGAGCGCGGGCGGATCCGCCGCGTTCCCGCAGAAGCAGCCGCTGACGGCGGCTGAGCGGAACGCCATGCGCGTCGTGACCGTGCAGGCGGTCGGGACCGACACGCTAGGCACGACGGTCAAGGTGACCTTCGCCGGCAACATCGCCGATCTCCTCGGGCACGGTGGTCTGCAGCAGGCGGTGATCGCAGTCGTGTTGCGCTCGAATCCCGCCTCCGGCCTGATCGCCGGGGTTGCAACTCGCGGAGCGGGCAGAGTCGGTGAGACGGTCGTGCGCAACGTTCCGCCCGGCGCAGGCGTCGTACGGAAGGGGCGGACGCTCCTGTTCTTCCTCCCCCTGACCTCGGTCTCGACCATCGACACGGCACAGGTGAAGGTGTTCGCGCGTCAGCCGGGCGCACGGTCGAGTCGATCGCTCGCGACTGGACTCGAGTCCGCCGAGTGGTGGGAGAAGATCGACAAGGAGATCGCCGATCGGGAAGCGACGGCGGACTTCATCGATGCAAGCGCGAAGGAAGTCACCTGCGACAACGTTCGGCAATGGCTTTCGGACGTGCGGCGGGCGATCTCGGATTCCCTCATCTTGGGAAAGACGCTCACCGCCCTCGGGCAGGACATCGACAAGGCGATAGCAAAGGTCGAGAGCAAGCTCAACGACAAGGTCGTGAAATTCGCTGCGTGGGACACCGTGATCAACCCGTTCAATGCCGGCTACACGCTCGTCACCGGGAAGTCCCTCACCGAGAGGTGGAACTCGTGGAAGGACATGCTCAGGAGCCTGAAGCTCGACCGCGCGTTCGTCGACGCGCTTCAGAAGAAGAACGCCGCGCTCGTCGCCCGGCTGGAGGCACTCATCCCGAAGCTCCAGGCGCTGCTCGAGGCGGTGTGCAACCCGCCGGCTCCCATCTTCCACATTGACGCCGATTTCGATCCGGAAGAACGATCGACTACGTACACGGCTAGAGGACCGGGCGGAGTGCTCGGAACGGGTTACGAGTTCGTCTGGACGCTCACGCCTCCGCTCAACGACCCGGGCTGCAACAACAAGGGCGGCCTCACGTCGACGAGGAACTACTTCGACTGGTACCACGGCGACGACGTGTGCAACCACGCGGTCGAGGTGCCGGGTCTGGGGCATGCGGGGGTCGTCCGCCTCGTCCTCGAGAACGAATACTGGACCTGCCGGGCGGCGATCAGCGGCACGCTCACGGCCAACGGGGACGACGCCGTGTGCGAGCGCCGATAGGCGGCTAGGCCGACTCGGCCTTCTTGACGTCCGTCTTCTCGGCCTTCGCCGTGCTTTCTGCCGGCTTGGCCGTCTCGCCCTCTCGCGACTCCTGCTTGCGCTTCCCCTTGCCATAGTCGGTCGAGTAGAAACCCTTGCCCTTGAAGAAGATCGGCACCGGGTGGAGCACCTTCTCGAGCGGGCTCGCCCCGCACACCTCGCACACGGTGGGCGGGGCGTCGTCCATGCGCTGAAGCAGGTCGAAGAGGTGCCCCTTCGGGCAACGGTATTCGTAGATGGGCATTGCCGAGCAAGGCTACCAGCGGCCTCTGCCGTTACCACGCCGACGGTAGGGTGCCGCTGTGACCCAGGCAGTCGCAGACGAGACTGCGGCACGCCTGACCGGCGGCGCGCTCGCCGAGCGTGCGTTTGCGCTCGGTGTCGCAGTGTGCACGGCTGCTGTTGCGGCGTTTCTCGCGTTCCGCCTCACGGCCTGGCCACCGCACGAGGATGAGACGCTCGCGCTCTTCGTCGGACGCAAGTCTCTCGACGGCGTGCTGAGCACGGTGCTCAATCAGCGCGGTGGTGCGCCTCTCCACTTTGTCTTTGCCTGGGCGGTCGCCCACACGGGCGGCGGCCTCACCGCGCTCCGCGCCGTCTCGGCGATCTTCGCCGTGGCAAGCGTGCCGCTCATTGCCATTCTCTCGGCACGACTCGCGGGCCGGGGCGCCGCCCTCGTCGCCACCGTGCTCGCGTCGGCGAGCTGGATGCTCCTGTTCCACGGCGTCTACGGGCGCATGTACAGCCTGTTCCTCGTTACGAGCCTCCTCTCGTTTCTCGCCCTGATGCGAGCGACGGAGAGCGGCGGCCGTGGCCGCTGGGCGCTGTGGATCGCCGCGACGCTGCTCTGCATCGCCGCCCACCCGTACGGCGCACTCGTGCTGGCGTCCCAAGGCGTGTACGTCGCCGTGGCTCGGCTGCGGCTCCGGGAGGCGGCCGCCTCATTCGGCCTCGTGCTCCTGCTCGGGATCCCGTTCTGGCGAACGGATCTCGTCCTCGCCGGACGCTTCGAGGTCGGCGTGGGAGGCGGCGGAGAAAAGCTGGGAACGCCGCTTGATGTGCTCCGCTATCTCGAGACGACGATCGGAGACTTCACGGCGGGGTACGCCGTGGTCGTCGCGGTCGTGCTCGCCCTTGGCGCAGTTGGCACCGTTCGTCTCGTGCGGACGCGGCCGCAGAGAGCGCTGCTCGTCGGAGCGGTCGTCCTCACCCCCACAGCCCTGCTGATGCTGGCCCGCTTCGGCCAGGCGGCTGCACCCGAATCCCGGCATCTCATCTTCGTCATGCCCTTCTGCTTCGCGGTCATCGGCCTGGGCGTCGTGCGCGCCACTCGGATGCTCGGACGGGCCGGGATTCCCCTCGCCGTGCTCGCCGTCGGCGCCCTGGTCGTCCTTGAGGTGTCCTGGGGTGCGAAGCTCACGCCCGAGCTCTACCGGAGCGAGCCGGAAGCACGCGTGGCCGCGCGCGCCGCCGCGTCCGAGTGGCTCGCGTCGACGTCACGTCCCGACGACGTGCTCTTCGGGTACGACCCGCTCTTCCTTCAGGCCTGGCGGCGAGGCGGCGACCTGTCCGGCTCCGTCGTGCCGAGAGCGGACTCCCGACTCGCGTTGCGGACACTTCAAGCGGCTCACAAGCCGCTTGGGCGAGGCGTGTGGGTCTTCGACGCGAGCGACACCGGAAACGCCGCGCGGCGGCTTCACGTGCCGGCGCGGTCTCCGCGGCCCCGAGACGCCTTCGAAGCGCGTGCCTTCGGACCGTTCCTCGTCATTCGCACGGTCGGCCGCACGGGCGACGTGCGCTCCTATCTCAGGCTTGCGCGGCGGGCACAGCTCACCGGCAAGTCGCTGCTCGTCTCCGACGCGGACACGAACCTCCTCACGGTGCTGGAGGCCGGCGGCAGGTTGGCGGCCTACGAACGGACGCGAGGCGACGGCGACGGCGACGGCGACGCGGATTCGACCGCCTCGCGATAGCAAGGCGCCTGCTCGAAGGCCGCAAGACCGGCGCTCGTCGCCCGGACGGGCACACGCCGACGACGAACTGCTGCGAACGCAGCGACTGCGCCGAGCGCTCCGCCGATCAGCATGTCCCGCAGGCGGGCGCGCCGCGCGTCGTCGTCCATGCGACGATTGTACGGATGCTCGTCTGCACCATCGGTGATCTCCTGCTCGATGTCATCGTGCGCCTCGAGCGGCCCTTCGTGCCCGGAGACGACACGACCGCCACCACGCACGCCGGCGCCGGCGGTCAGGCCGCCAACGTTGCTGCCTGGGCCGTCGAGCTCGGTGCGAGTGCCCGCTTAATCTCCAAGCGCGGCGACGACGGCGCCTCGCGACTCGCCGCCTCGGAGCTCACATCGCAAGGCGTCGAGCTCGTCGGGCCGGTCGAGCACGGGCGCGGAGGCGTGGTCGTCTCGGTGGTCGGCATCGACGAGGAACGATCGATGCTCACCGACCGCGGCCCTGCTCCGGCGTTGCGAGCCGAGGAGATCGACGTCGGGTGGCTGCGTGGATGCGACGTTCTCCACCTCTCTGGGTACGCGCTGCTCGATGGCCAGATCGCGGAGGCGGGCGCCAAGGCGGCGGGAGCTGCCCGGGCGCAAGGAGCCCGGATCAGCGTCGACCTCGCTTCGGCCCAAGGCATCCGGAACTTCGGTGCCGAGCGGTTCGTCGCGCGGCTCGGGCACCTCCATCCAGACATCGTCTTTGCGAGCGAGCGCGAGCTCGACGTGCTCGGCAGCGAACCGGACGCGGCCGTGCTCGTCGTCAAGCACGGCCCGGACGGCGTAACCGTCACCGTTGACGGAACCCGCGAAGAGCACGCTGCCCGACCCGCGGAGGTGGTCGACCCGACCGGCGCAGGTGACGCCCTGGCGGCGGGCTTCCTCATCGGCGGGATCGAGTTGGGGCTCGAAGCGGCGTCGCGCTGCGTGTCGGCGCCTGGAGCGATGCCGTGAAGCCGCACGTCATCCTCTCGAGCGAGGTCGAGACAGCGCTCGCCGCCGGGCAGCCCGTCGTGGCGCTCGAGACGACCATCGTTGCCCACGGCTTCCCCGCGGGCGAGGGGCTCGCCGTTGGACAGGAGTGTGAACAGCGTGTCCGAGACGGAGGCGCCGTCCCAGCCACGGTCGCCGTGCTCGACGGTGCCGTTCGCGTCGGCCTCGAGGCAGAGGAGCTGGAGCGGGTCGCGGCCGCCGGTGCCGCAGCGCGCAAGGTGAGCCCCCGCGACCTCGCCGCCTGCATCGTGGAGGGCGCGATCGGCGCGACAACCGTCGGCGGCACTCTTGCGGCCTGCCGGCTGACCGGCATTCACGTCATGGCCACCGGGGGCATCGGCGGCGTCCACCGCGGCTACGCCTCCAGGCCCGACGTCTCGGCGGACCTCGCCGAGCTCGCCCGTACCCGCGCGGTCGTCGTCTGCTCCGGCGTGAAGTCGCTCCTGGACGTCACGGCCACGCTCGAGCTGCTGGAGACGCTCGGGATCCCAGTCATTGGCTTCGGAACTGACACGTTGCCACTGTTCTACGCGGCCAAAGGCGGTCGGCCCGTGCCCGCACGGGCCGACTCTGCCGAGCAGGCGGCACGGATCGCGGCTGCACACTGGGCCTTGGAGCGAGACGGCGGGCTCGTGCTCGCGCGGCCGCCCCAACCCGCGGTGGACGTCGCGTCCCTGATCGACGAGGCGCTTCGAGAAGCGGAGGTCCAAGGCGTGACCGGGCCGGCGGTCACGCCATTCGTTCTTGCCTTGCTGCACGAGCAGAGCGGCGGGAAGACGCTCGAAGTCAACCGCCGGTTGGCCGTCGACAACGCGTCGCTCGCGGCCGAGGTGGCAGCGGCCTATTCGGCGCTGTGAGCGACGATCCCGTCTACGAGAGCGACCCGCTCGCTGCGCCGGACGACGAGTTCGAGCCGGGAGAGCCCGCGCACCTCGTCCCCGGCAACCGGGGACGCATGCTCGATCCGCGGCGCACGCCGATCGTCGTCACGCGACTGCTCCCAGACGTCGCGATGTTCGAGCTCGAGGTCGCCGCCTTCGAGGACGCGGGCGCCCGCTGGGAGATCGAAGTCGAGCGCGTGGGCAACTTCCAGTTCGAGCCGGGCCAGGCGCGAGCAGATGCCGCCGTTGTCTCGACGCTCGACGAGGCAGCCCGCCGTTTCGACCGGCACACGCACATCTCGTGCCGGGAGGAGGATCGGGCAACGACACTCGCGCGCATCGACGCGGAGCGCCGGCGGGCGCGTACGTTCCTTCCGGGCGGCCGTGACCCGTTCGACGCGCTGGAGGCGTACATGGCCGAGCTCGGGCTCGCGGCAATGGAGGAAGCGTTCGCGGAGCGCTCCGTCTCCAACGCCGCCTCGGGTGAACTCGTCAAGGGGCACGCGATCGTGCTTGCTCAGCTCGGTCTCTGCCCGTACGACGGAAAGATCCAACGTGACCCGGACCTCTTTGCCGGCGACAGGTCGGAGGAACGGCGCTCCCAGCACATCGTGGCCCGCCTGGCGTTCGTCCGCGAGCTGTTCGCGCTGGAAGGCGTGGAGCACGTGACGCTCTACCGCGGCCTCGCCACCGACGCCCCGTTGCAACTACCCCGGCTCCGGTCGTTCGTCTCCGCGACATTCGATCGCCACGTCGCGGAGGCGCACTTCGCGGGCGGCGCGACGACGGTCGCCGCCGCGCTCTACCGGCAGTCGGTGCCCGTAGACCGCCTCTTCATGACCTATCGCGAGACGCGGGCCATGAACCAGCAGTTCCGGGAGTCCGAGGCCGTGTTGATCGGCGATCCGAACAGCCCGCTCTTCTAGTCCGCAATGCTCTCGAGCATGGAGTCGATCCCGATCAGCTCGTAGCTCTCGAGCTTGGCGCTGCCCCGCGCAGCCAACCGCACCGATACCCTGGCCACGGTGGCGGCGTCGGGCGCCTCGACGATGTTGACGAAGTCGAACGGGCCGAGGCAGGCCCACTGGTGAAGCACCTTCGCGCCGAGCTCTTCCACATCCCTGTTGACCTCCTTCAGGCGCTCGGGGTTCGCATTCAGCGTCTGGACGCCCTTCGACGTCAGTCGCGACAGCATGAGGAACGTCGGCATTACGCCTCCTTGGTCAGCGGGATGCCGACTTTACTGCCGCCCGAGCCTTCTGGTCGTGGTAGAGCAGCGCCGACCCGAGGAAGAGCACAGGGGAGATGACGAGAAACGCCAGGAATGCGACGATCGCCGCCGCCTGCCCACTACCCGCACGCACAGTCAAGAACATCGCTGTCGAGGTGAGCAAGGCGACGAGGACGAGCGTCGCCAACCCTCCGAGGACATGGACGTAGTCGGCGCGGGCCAGCGTGATACCTCGACTCAGAGAGGCGCGGAACCCACACCCCTCGACGAGAGCAGCCGGCACCGCGAGACCGACAAACGCGAACCAGGCGACAGCCGGAAGCACGAAGAAGATCTCGAGAAACCACGTGGGTACGAAAATCAGCATGGCAAGGGCGAGAGCGGTCAGGACAGTGCGTACCTCAGCTGTCACGTCGAACGCGATGAGGATCGCGCCGATGTAACAGATGGCGGCAATTAGCGAGCCAGCCGTGAGCGCAAAGACAAACCGGACTACCGAGCCATCCAGCTTCAGCAAGGAGATCATGATCGTTGCTGGCCCCAAGCCGAGGGCGAGCGACCGCCAGAAGTGCGCCCCGTACAGGCGGAGCGTGTCGGCGACGAGCTGGCCGATCGTCCGCTCTGCGGGAGGAGTCACCGGCACGTCGACCTTGCTGGACATGCGGCGAACGCTACCCACCGGTAGAGTGGCGCGCCGTGGGACGCGGATCGAGAGGGAGCGTGCGCTGGAAGGCGGACCGCCAGCGCAAGAAGAAGGCGCGGGTCGTCAAGAAGGCTGCCCCCACCGGCGTGAAGCGCAAGTCCTCCCGCTAACTCAGACCCGCTCGGTGACGCCGATGGGCCCGTCGTAGTCGGCGAGCAGGTCGAGGAACGGCACAGCGTCGAATGCTTCAGGTCCGAGCACGCCGGTTCCCTTCCACGCACCGGTTGCGACCAGCTCGAGTGCGATCACCGGATTGAGCGCCGTCTGCCAGACGACGGCTTGCGAGCCGTACTCGCGCATCGTGTGCTCGTTGTCGGCCACGTGGTAGAGGTAGGTGGCCCGCGGCTGGCCGTCCTTACCCTTGCCGGTGACGTACGTCCCGGCGCACGTCTTGCCGGTCATGCGCTCCCCGAGCGTTGCCGGATCCGGAAGGCACGCCGCAACGACGTCACGCGGTGCAACCTCGACGCCACGCACGGACACCGGCTCCTTCGAGTCGAGCCCGAGCTTGTGCAAGGTGCGGAGCACGTCGATGAACTCCTCGCCGAGCCCGTACTTGAACGTCACGCGCTCGCACTCGACCCAGCGTGGGATGAGCAGCACCTCCTCGTGCTCGACGTTCACGCACTCCACCGGGCCGATTCCCTCTGGGAAGTCGAACGTCTCGGGCTCGGAGAAGGGCTCCGTCGTGTACCAGCCGCGTTCGCGCTCCCAGATCACGGGTGGGTTGAGGCACTCCTCGATCGTCGTCCAGATCGAGAAGGACGGCGCGAAGTCGTAGCCCTCGACGACGATGTTCGCCCCGTCACGAACACCGACCTCGCCGATCTCGGAGAAGAGGTGGTCGGCGGCGTACCGGGCGAGGACGTCCGAAAGCCCCGGCTCGACACCGACGCCGACGAGCGCCAGCAGCCCGGCGTCGTGCCAGCGCTCCTCCGCTGCGAACTGCGCGTCTCCGAGCTTCACGCCCGGCTCTTCGTACGGCCGATCGGCATGCGGCTCGGAGAGCGTCATCGCCATGTCGAGGTAGGTGCAGCGCGCCTCGAGCGCCGCCGCGAAGATCGGCGGGTTGAAGCGCGGCTCGACGGCGTTCAAGATCGCGTCCGCCTGCAACCCACGTGCGAGGGCAACGATCGCCGCCGAGTCGGACGCATCAATTGCGGCCGAGCCGAAGCGGTCCGGCTCGCCGAGCTTCGCCGCAACGGCATCCGCGCGCGCCTTGTCGTAATCGGCGAACACCATGTGATCGAAGAACGAGCGCCGCTGCGCGATCGGCCCGACGGCCGACCCCACTCCGCCCGCGCCGACGACGAGAATCCTCACGCAGCCGAACCGTACTGCTCTGCCCAGCGACGACCGAACGCGATGCGCTCCGGCACGGTCGGATGCGAGAACAGCGTGTAGTACAGCGCTCGCGGGGGGTCGAGGTCTGCGAGATTGGCGGTGCCGAGGTTACGGAACGTGCTCTCGAACGCGGCGGCGTCGCCCGTCAACTCCAGCGAGAAGCGATCGGCGTATCGCTCCCAGCGGCGCGAGATGGCCGTTAGCAGCGGCAGGGCAACCAGCTCGAGCGCGGCCCCGATGAGCAGCACGCCGGGGATGTCGCCCGGCTCGGGGTTTCCGATCACCGCCCAGACGGCCAGCACGGCTATCGCCATACCGGCAACGGCGAGCAGCGTGCCGATCGCGATATGCCCGCCTTTGCGGTGACCGAGCTCGTGCGCGACGACGACCTTAGTCTCGGCGGGAGACGACTCGTCGAGCAAGGTGTCGAAGAGAACGACCCGCCGAGTGCGACCGAAGCCAGACACGTACGCGTTGACCTTCGTCGTTTGGCGGCTGGCGTCGGAGACGAGCACGTCGCGCACGGGAACGCCGGCCCGATCGGCCAGCGCGCGCAGCTCGCCGGCGAGCGCCTCGTCCTCGAGCTTGTCGAAGCGGTTGAAGAGCGGCTCGATCACGAGCGGCGCGAGGAAGGAGATCAGCACGACGACGACCGCCCCTCCCGCCATCGCCGCAAGCGGCCACCACGTGGGGAAGATCCGCGCCAGGCCGACCAACCCGAGCATGAGCGGCATGGTCAGCACGAGCGCGACCGCCAGCGCCTTCGCTCGGTCGCCCAGCCAGCCGGCGGCCATCTGGGTCGAGAAGCCCCATTGCCGCTCGCGAACGTACCCGGCCCAATACGCGACTGGCAGCCGCGCGGCCCACGGGCAGACGATCGCCAGCGCCGCCAGCACGATCGCCGCAGCCCACCAGGACCACCCGTCGAGCTCGGGCCCCGCGAAGGCGAGGATCGCGAGCACGCCGAGCCCGATCGCTGTGTTGAGGACGAACGCGGCGTAGCCCGGCCGGTGGTAGCGCTTCGCCTTCGCGACCTGCTCGCGCCCGAAGAGCTCCTCGCCGAGGCTCGTCACGCCGTCGCCACGGCCTATCGCCGCCTTCTCGGCAGCCGCAGCTCGACCTGGGCGTCCGAGTAGAGGACGACGTCCCGGCGGTATTGGCGATGGACGTTCTGGACGGCCTCACCCATCTCGCGCTCGAGCCGATCGAGGCGCGAGCGGAGCCTGCCGAGCTCGTCCTCGAGTGCGAGCACACGCTGCACGCCTGCGAGATTCAGCCCGAGCTCGGTGGTGAGGCGCTGGATCGTCTGGAGCCGCTCGAGATCGCTGTCCGAATACAGCCGTGTACCTCCGGGCGTGCGTCCAGGGCGCACGAGGCCCTTGGCCTCGTAGATCCTCAGCGTCTGCGGGTGCATGCCGACGAGGCTGGCGGCGACGGAGATCATGTAGCAAGGTCGCCCGTCTGTCATAGGAATGCCTCGTCTCTCGGGTTCTCGCGTGAGACCTTCTGCAGGCTCTCGATCGCCTCATGCTCTGCCTTTGTGAGCTTCGACGGCACGGTCATGCGCACGCGCGCGATCAGGTCCCCGCTCCCGCTCCCCTTCAGCTTCGGCGCGCCGTGCCCTTTGACGCGAAGCAGGCGACCATCCTGCGTTCCCGCTGGCACCTTCAGCGACACGCGGCCGCCGGGTGTCGGCACCTCGACGGTGGCGCCGAGCGCCGCCTCCGGATACGTGACCGGTACCTCGATCTCCAGATCGGATTCACCGCGGCGGCGGAAGAGCCTCGAGGGTGCGACTCGCGTGACGACGAAGAGGTCACCGGCGGGGGCACCGCCATAGCCTGCCTCGCCCTTGCCTCGCAGGCGAATGCGCGTTCCGTCCTTCACGCCGGGAGGAATCTGCACTTTGAAGCGGCGCGTCCGGCGCTCTCTCCCGGTGCCACGGCAGCGCTTGCACGGATCCTCGATCACGGTCCCGTTGCCGCGGCAACGTGCGCAGGGCTGCGATAGGGCGAAGAGGCCCTGGGCCTCGGCGACGACACCTCTTCCCCCACATTGCGGGCACATCACCGGCCCCGTCCCGGTTCGCGCCCCTGAGCCCTTGCACTCGGAGCACGAGGACTCGAGGCTGACCGGGATCGTCGTCTCCACGCCGCGAAGCGCGTCCTCGAAGGACAGGCTCACGGGCACCTCAACATCGGCACCCTTCCGGCCACGCTGCCCGCGTGACGGGGCGCCGCGCCCGAACAGGCCCCCGAGCAGGTCCCCGAGATCGCCGAAGTCGCCGAAGTCAAAGGTGAACGACCCGCCCGGGCCGAACTGCGGCCGTCCGCCCGGCGACCCCCACGAGTCGTACTGCTGCCGCTTTTCCGAGTCGGAGAGGACGTCGTACGCGGCCTGTACCTCCTTGAACTGCTCCTCGGCCTCCTTGTCTTCGGGATTCTTGTCCGGGTGGTACTTCCGCGCGAGCTTTCGGTAGGCCTTCTTGATCTCGTCCGGAGGCGCGTCCTTTTCGACGCCGAGAACCTCGTAGAGGCTCCTAGTCGTTCGCGTCGCCACCCGCGCTCACCACCACGCGCGCGGGCCGTAG
>Ga0315273_10011625_pt1 | contig 11263 bp, 16 predicted proteins | sample YL17G02_0_MG_FD_205753 | JGI IMG/M metagenome (GOLD analysis project Ga0315273, IMG submission 205753) | Sediment microbial communities from Yellowstone Lake, YNP, Wyoming, USA - YL17G02_0 | ecosystem: Environmental > Aquatic > Freshwater > Lake > Sediment | place: USA: Wyoming | collected...
TTTCATGGGGACCGTGGCTGTGTATCGGGCGGGCGGGGTTACACGGGGTCCGAGGCTGTGTAACGGTCGGCAGGCGTTACACGGGGTCCGAGGCTGTGTAACGGTCGGCAGCCAGCTTCAGCTCTCGGTCTCGGGCCGAGATCAGCGAGGCGAGCGCACCGATGAGGTGATGATCGCCATCCTGGAGGATCATGGGGTCGTGGGGCGATCGGTCTTCATGGGGTCTCCTATTTCTTCGAGGCTCGCTCCTACATGTTCCAGCAGCCGTGATCGTCCTTGGCAGCGGCGACGAGGGCCTTCAGGTCGACCTTGCCGGAGTTCAGCTCGATCTCGATGGACTCGATCGTGGTGTCCTTGCGGAACGTGTGATGGATCTTCTTCTCGACGGCGACGTACTGGGAGAGCAGCGGACGGTTGTGCGAGCCAGCGATGAGGAGGGCGTTCTTCGGGGCGAAGATGCAGAACACGCAGGACAGGCGGCCCATGCCCAGGTCGTAGGCGCGGTGGTGTTCGACACCCGTCGCCTTGATGCGAGCCCACACCTGCTCGGTGGTCCACTCGTGGATCGGGAGGTACTCGTCGACGTGGCGGCGGCCGTTGGAGGCTTTCTCGTCGAAGCGGAAGGCCACCTTCTTGGCGCGTGCGGGGCTTTCTTCGGCGCGGAGGCCCATGCAGTTCAAGATGCGGATCTGAGCGTCCTTGCCGTGGACGGCCCGGAACTCGTCTGCCAGCCTGGTCATCAGCGGGCGTACCTGGCCGCGCTTGTGGTCGCTCGTGCAGTAGCGGGCCGTCGAGGAGGGCCACATCCCACGGCCTTCGATCTGGGTCAGGAGGTCGCCCTGGGGACGCGACACAACCTCGAAGCGCAGCCCGTAGTGCTTCACCTGGCGCTCGGCCAGGTCGCGGGTGCCCGCCCACTCGACGCGACCGAGGTCGCAGTGGACTGCGACCAGCTTCGTTCTGGGGATCCCCAGCTCGTCAGCCTGGTGGACCAGTTCGTCCAGCATCGCCTGGCTGTCCTTGCCCGCGCTCGTGTTGATCAGGATCACGTCGTAGCTGCGGAGGTCGGGGGTCTTGTTCGTCGTCATCTCTTTTTCTCCTGTGTTTGGCACAGGACAAAATTACCTCTTTTCGCCTTGTTTTGCAAGCCCCAAAAGCACTTTTTCGCAGGAGGCCCTTTTTCTTCAAGGATTTTAGGTACTTAGGACGGTCAAGAAGGCTCGTTTTTCGAGGGATCTCGGGGTGTTTCGGGGTGTCCAGGGGCCAGCGTCCAGGTCACCGGCAGGACTGACACGGTTTCCGGGGGACAGTCCACCTCCGAGCAGCAGGCCGTCTTCGCCGCGCGGTAACGTTCCTGTCGGGAGCAACACTTGAGACCACATGCGTTCCGATCATGGTACGATGCCACCCGATGTACTGGACCAACATCTTGCGTGCTCCTCTCGGGACTCACATCCACTTCGCCCAGGATGGTCAGATCGACGGGAGCCATTTCGGGGCATCCACGGAGCCAGGGATCTGTCTGTCCGTGGAGATCACGGACGATCCGAGCAACCATGATGGCGAGTGGCCCGTCCGGGTGTTCGACAGCATCAGGCATTGCCATCGTCCCATGTGCGAGCATGCCGAGCGTCTGGAGGACGATCAGGTCGAGCTGCTGGTCATGCCCATCGGAGCGCATGTTCATCTCGGTCCAGGCATCGTAGAGGTGCGGTCGGGAGGAAGCAAGGTATCGCACCCTGAAGGGGTGTGCGCGCGATCCATCGTGCAGAACATGAACGAGGGACGGAAGCAGGAGCGTGCGTTCCGTCCTCTCGTCGACTGCCCTGTTCTTCCAGATTGACCATCTCGTCAGGTGCGGGCGGAGCGGCGCTTCTTCACTTTCATGTTCACCCACACCATCTCGCGCTTCGCCCTGGTGATCGCCACGTAGGCGATGTTGTTCTCCTCGGTCACCTCGTCGGTCCAGGTCGTGCGAGCGAAGGTCTCGCGGATCAAGAAGGTCTTGTTCCACTCTAAACCCTTCGCCTTGTGGACGCTGCTGAGAACGATGGCAGCGTTCTTTTCGGGATCGGAGGTCTGACCGAAGAGGACGTTCAGCCGGGACATGATCTCGTCCACCGAGGAGGACTCCTCGGCGAGAGCTGAGAGCGTGTCGGCCTGGTCGTGGATGGCGGTGAGAAGCTCCTCGCCGTTCTTCTTCGCGGCGGCGACGTTGGTCTTGCGCTCGCGCCACGTCTCGATCTTGGCTGCGAAGTCCGACACCGAGGCAGCCTTGAGCTTGGAGGCGATCGTGCTGAGCGACGAGCCGATGTCCCGACCTTCGATGTACGCTCTGATGCCGCGCTTGATGAAGGACAGGCAGATCTTCATCAGCGGGGCGTTGCTGCGAGAGAGGATGGCGTCGCCTGGTTTCGCGGTGTCCGGCGTCTCGGCCTCGGTGATGATGCCCTCGGGTGCCTCGGGGGCTGCCTGGTAGTCAGGGACGAGCTTGCGGGCCAGTTCGACGATCGCTTTGGGGCAGCGGTAGGTGATCGTCAGCGGAAAGGTCGCAGCGCCCAGCTCGGCCGAGAGGCGGGACATGCCGTTCGTGTCGGCTCCCCGGAAGCCGTAGATGGTCTGCCTGGGATCGCCGATGAGGATGATCCGGCCGGTCTTCGCGCACGAACCCTGCGCGAGCAGGAGTTGCGTGGCGTTCATGTCCTGGGCCTCATCGACGGCGACGAGGTCGAACATCGGTCGGACCCAGCCCATCACGACGGGCAGCCAGAGCTGATCGACGAAGGAGATGCGACCCTGAGGCTCGGGCTTCTTCGAGATTTCCATCACGGCTAGCGCGACCTTGCAGCACAGCTCGGTGGTCCAGCCCTCTTCGGCGTATCCGTTCTCGGGAGTGAAGTCCTTCGTCTCGGCGATCTCCAGGAGGTCGTCGAGGGAGGCGAAGGGACGCGTGTTCTTCGCGAAGGCGACGAGTGGCTTGATGGCCGCGAGGGGGGTGGACTCGAACTGCGAGAAGCGAGGATCGTCGCGGACGACCTTGAAGATCCTGTCGCCCTCGACGCTGTCGTCGGTGCGAGTGCCGCGCCAGTTCTGCATGACGAAGCGGTAGCCCAGGCTGTTCAGTGTCATCGCCTGCGTCTTGTGGTCGCCCTTCGCCTGGAGCTTGGCGCTCGCTTCGAGCTGGTTCTTCTTGTTGAACGCCACGACGACCTTGCGGTCCTCGGGAGCGAGGGCGATGGCCTCGATGATCGTCGTGGTCTTGCCGGTGCCCGCGCGAGCGATGACGGCGAAGTGGGATCTGCCGGTCTGAAACGCCTTGAAGATGGCCTTCTGCTGCTTGGACCACTTCGTCTTGCCGGTCTTCTTGCTGGTCTTGTTGGTCGTCATGTCGATCTCCCGGGAAGCCAGAGGGGCGCTCATTCTCTCGTCTCCGATCAGGTGTCGAGTTCGCCGTCGCCCCCCGTCAGTTCGACGGAGGATGCGTTGATGAAGAGGTCGTGCAGCGAGCGAGCATCGTCGGCATGATCCTTGAGAGCCTGACGGGGGAGCTGGAAGCGATCGTTCGAGGGATGGGACAGGACGATGAGATCCTCGCTATACTTCATGGAGGCGATCTTCAGGTGGTGTGCGATGTTCGCGATCTGGACCTTCGTGAGCTTCATTTTTTCTCCTGTGTGTGGCACAGGACAAAATTACACCTTGACACCTTGTCTTGCAAGAAGAAAAAAGTACTTTTTGCAGGAGTGCAAAAAAAACCCAAGGTTTTCGAGCGTTTGGAGCCCGAAAGGAGCAGGAGTCCGAACGTCACCAGCGCAGCAGACGGCAGGGAGTGGTCCGGCCGCTGGTCCGTACAGGAGGCACCTGTCGCATGGATCGCAGGAAAGCCAAAACCTCGGATCCGTTCGCCGTTCTGGCCGATGTCAGCACTCTCAGAGCCCGACGGAGGAGGGTGGAACGGAATCTCGTCGGCTCTCCCCTGTGCTCGGGAGGTTTTCCCTTCTCGTAGCGCACGTCGAGGGTCATCTTTTCCTTCGGATGGTGGACGACGATGTTCCACCCGTTCGCGCGAGGGATCGTTAGAACGTGGAAGTCGTTGTCCAGGAGGTACTCTTCACCGAGAGCGTTGACCTTCCGGGTGCAGAGGAAGCTCACTGCCTTCTTGACGGTCAAGGTCCACTCCGCCCCCTTGTGTCCGATGCAGTGCGGGCAGGTGCTCAGCCAGGAGGCGATGCAAGCGATCTTCTTCGGGTCGCAGACGATCCCCTTCCATCTGTCACCGTCCGCGAGGCACAGGATCTCCACACCGCTGTACGGCTCCGTGAAGATCTGCGGGTCCATTTCTTCACCCTCGTCCGCTCACTCGATCTCTTCCATCGAGAGGATCCAGATCACGGCAGCTTCGGGGTTCACCTCCAAGGTCGCTGCAAACAGCTTGGCCTGTTCGGGAGAGAGGTGTCCGAGGATCGTAGCGTAGTCCGCATAGCTCTCACCGAAGTGGCGCTCGAAAGCCTCCTCGCTGGTGGCCCAGGTCTCTTCGGCCCCGGGCGTGCCAGCGAAGAGATTGAGCGTTCGCTTCAGTATCTTAAACGCTCCGAGCAGATCCATTCGCTGCTGGGGTTACGGGGTCGGAACGGGAGCGGAGCGGGCGGCGAGGGCCGAGGCGACCTCCGGGGGCAGGGCACCTCCGGGCGGCAGGACGACCTGTGCCACTCCGGGAGGGGCAGGAGGAAGATCCGGCCTGCCGGTCATGGTGGCGAGATCCACGGCCGAGCCGGGTGGCAGGGTGACGGCCGGGCCAGCGCCGCTCGCGGGGATCACGCGAGTTCCCTGCGGAGTGATCATGACGGTGGCCACGCCGCTGGGAGCGATGTCCTGCACGCCGGGGATCGAGGGAGCAGCGTTCATGCTCGCCGGAGTGGGCTGGGTGACGAGGGGCGGGGGACCGGGCAGCATCCCGGCGTACATCACCGGCACATGGGCCGCTCCTGCCGGGATGGGGGCCTGCTGAGCCTGGGCCGGGGCGGCCGGGACGGCGGACACCGAAGGCATCTTGGCGTAGGCGTCGAGGATCGCGTCGTGGAGGAGGTACGAGACGATGTTGAACAACCTCTGCGTGGCGGCTTGGAGCGTGAACGTCGTGCTCGCGTTCTGGATGTCGTACTGGAGGCTCAGCATCTCGTCTTGCGCGATCTTGACCAGTTCAGGTAGGTACTTGCTCATTTCAGATTCTCCTTCAGGTGGTGGGTTTCGGTTCGGATGGTTTGAGCCGATCCTTGAAGCGATCAGCGAATCTCTTGGCCTGTAGCTCGAAGTCACGGAGCTTTTCGTCGGGGGAGAGCGAGTCCGGATCCGATGCTAGTCGATCGCCGAGCTTCTCGAACATCTTCAGGGGTTTTGGACCCCCGTCGGCCACGGCCGATAGCTTCCCCTGTTCGACTGATGGATCGGAGGGCAGCGCATTGCTCTTGAACTCGGACGAGACCTTTCGCTCTCCGGTGAACAGCGCCTTCTCCTTCTCGTACTCGCCCAGGATCTCAGCAGTTGTCGCGAGTTGTCCGGGAGAGAACTTGTCTCGAAACCACGCTTGTTGTTCGGGGGTCAAGCTCTCCAGCAGCGAGGCTATGAGCATGAACTGACGGTTGGGTTCTGGCACGAGCTGGCGTCCTGCGATCCTGTTCACGATGATCGGGATCACCGTCTTCAAGTGCTCGAACGCTCCTTCTTGCAGCGCCAGGCTCATCTCGGCCTTCTTCTCCGAGATCCGACGCTCGTGAGCTTCGTTCATGGTGTCCTGCACGAGGATCATCAGATCCGTCTGCTGTCCCGAGAACTTCTCGTTCATCTCGGCCAGGCGAGCATTCTCTCTCTGCATGGTCTGGTAGATGTAGCTCTGGCTCACCGTCGCGGTCTTCTGGATTGCCTCGACGTGTCTCATTAGCTGGCTGACGAGTCCCTTCTCCGTAGGGGGTTCCGAGGGACTCACGTCTCTTTCGATCTCAAGATCGTCGTCGGCCGCCACTCGAATGAACTTGCGTGGTACATACGCTGGATCGTCGGGGTAGTAGGCATAGAGGGCGTACTGCTGCACACCATGGAGATCGTTTGCGTCGCGTTGAGCGGCATCGACGATCTTGTTCGTCAGCATGTCGATCTCACCGGCCAGCCCCTCGTCGGCTGGGACCGAGATCGCGCACACGTCCCCCTGGGGCTTGCGGTCCACGGACAGGTGACGGAGCACCAGCTTGCGGCACAGTCCCCGGTGTTTCTCTTTCAGGACGACGTGCTGGTAGATCCAGTCCTTGATCTGTATCTCGATCGTCCCTTTGGCGTCGGCGTGCATCGCGGTAGAAGGATATTCCGGTAGGGGGCTTGCTGTCAAGAAGGTATTTTGACTTCTCGTGCCTGCTCTCGGTTTTGTTCGTCGGAGAGGTGCTTCCGGGCCAGCACGAGTTTGTCCTCATGGAAGATTCGCCCCAGAGTGAGGAGTAGATCGAGCAGGCTTCGAGGAGTGAGACGGGTTGCTTCCACAATGGCCTCGTCGAACCGAGCGTCCGGCGTTCCGAGAAGCGCCGAGAGGGATTTTGACGGCTGTCGCCACAGACCGCGTGGACGGAAGAACTCGATGGAGGTGTCCACGGCTATGTTGTAGTTCTCGAACGACCACCACTGGCGGTGATAACGCACCGTCGGTAGTTCGATCAGTCTGTCTAGTTTGGCGGGCAGCTCGGATGGCGTGACGGGGATCCCATTTCGTTTCGGTGAATGAGCGTGCTGTAAGCGATAACTCCCTCCCAGTCCGTACTCGCGCACCCTCGCGCCTCCCTTGAAGTAGATGGTCGTGTTCGTTCCGTCTCGAAAGCGTTTTTCGTCGACAAGACTTCGGCTCAGTAGAGGGATCGAAGAGGGAGGTAAGAGGTATTTCATCGGGGGATGAGCACTGATCGTCTTGCGAACGGAGGAGGATGTGCCGGGCACAGGGAGCACTGAGGTTCGTCCTCTTGGAGGAACCATTTTTTCACCTCGTCGTCGCTTGCGTCTGGCGACAGAGGTTTGTAGTCCAGTCCGAGGGTCCACTCCGATGATAGCTTCGGGAACTTTGCCTTCTGCATGGGCAGGTAAGCGAGGATGGGGCATTTCCAGAGGAGGCCATCGCGGAGCTGCGGGCACTTCCAGGAGGTGCAATTCTGCCAGCTCGTCCTCGGATCTTCGTCATGGAAGGGCAACATCGACTCCCCGAAGCCGAAGTATCGTCTCGTCCAGCTAGGGCTAGAGCGATCGACTTTGATTCTTGTTCTCTTCTTCGTCCACTCGCGGATCAGCTCTTTCACGGGAGCGAATCGTGCGTTGTAGTCGTCGTCGTCTCCGTGTTTCGAGATCTTGATCTCGGAGTTGGTTCTGACGATCGCATCGGGCAGATTGGGATGGCGGTGTAAGAAGAAACCGTTGGTCGTGATCTTGAGAGGCGACCAGGGGAAGTGCTTGCGGGCCAGCAGCACGATCTTGGTCAGGTCCGGATTGAGAGCTGGTTCTCCTCCGAGAAGCACCACCAAGGAGGGTTGCAGCCGATGGCTCCACAAACTCATCTGCCGATCAGCTTCCTCTGGTGACAAGAGTCCTGAATGGCCGTGGTTGGAGTAGTGGGTGCAGCTCTCGCAGTGTAGGTTGCACCCGTCGGCGACGTGGATCTCAATCCGTCGTTTGACGACGATCAATTTCGATACCTTTCTTCAGGCACTTGGGGCAGATGCAGATGAAGACTGTCGAGGCGTCTACCTCTATGATTGGTCCTCTGAACCATCCGTCCGCAGGTACCAGTTTACCGTCTTCATCTTGGAAGAGATCGGTCAAGGAGTCACAGTCGAAGCTCTGGCAGTCAGCGCACTCGCAAGGATTGGTGATGGTTTTTGTCATGGCCATGATCTCTCGGGGACGGCGGGACAGAGGCCGCAGATCTTCTCGACTTTGCGATCCACGAACTCTCTCACTTCTTCGTCGGAAGCAGAAGGCAGGAGAGGAGAGTAGTCGAGCAGGGGTTGCCACGCCGGGGACAACGAGGGAAACTTGCGCTTGACGAGAGGGAGATAGGCCGCGTGTGGGCATTTCCAGAGCTTGCCGTCGTGGAGCTGGAAGCACCATTTCGAGGAGCAGCTTTGCCAGCTCTTCTCCGGATCTCCGTCGTCGTAGGGCTCGATGTGCTCTCCCTGACCATGATAGCGCAAGGTCCAGTGGTACGTGCCGAGCGTGATCTGAATCCCCTGGTTTCGCCATTGCAGCAGCAGTAGTAAGATGGGGCGGAAGTCAACGTCGCTGTATCGGCTCACGTAGATCGACGTGTTCGTCTTCTTCAGCATCTCGGGCAGCCCGTCGATCTTGTGGAGCAGCAGTCCGTTGGTGGACAGTTGGACACGGGGGAAGTGCTTCGCTGCCACGTCGATGATCTTGAGCAGATCTTGATTGATGGTCGGCTCGCCTCCGTAGAGGACGAAGGTGTCGACCTCCAGGCGCGGGCTCCATAGACCCATTTCTCTGTCGGCTTGTTCCACCGTTAGCATTCCTGAAAGCCCGAAATTGGAGAAGTGGGTGCAGTTGGAACAGCTACGGTTGCAGCCGTAGGCGATCGAGATTCCGAGTTTGTGGACCTTCGTCTTCACGGGGCTCCGATCAAGCTCATGGCATCGAATTCCTCTCCCGCGAACTCGTCCGAGGTTCGGCCTTTCAGGTGAGCGTGGTTGCAGGCTGAGTTGAGCCCTTCGGTGTGTTGGGCCAAGATGGGATAGTGGGCACCGTATTTCTGTTCGGTCAAGACGTGAGCGAACATCATGTCGCAGGCGTGGCGAAACGGCCAGTGCGCGATCTCGTAGGATCCCAGCAAGGCGTCGATGGTCCGTCGTGGCATGGTGATCGCCTGAGAACGGGCGAAGCGGGCGATCGTACCTAGTTTGAGGCAAGGCCACGTTCCTGGCTCGTCTTCATCTGAGGTCCACGAGGTGAACCAGCTCACCAAGGTCAGATCGTCTTCGATCTTGACCCTCGCGATGTAGTCCAAGGCGTTCTTGGCGAACGAGATGTCATCCTGGAGGTAGGTGAGGAGTTTCAGATCGGGAGACGTGCGCAGTGCCAGTCGAAGCAGTCGCAGGAAGGGCCGCGCCGAGCCGGAGGCAGGTGGATCACTGGCATCCACCATCCAGTCCGGAGGCATGGACGGAGAGTAACCGTCGGCCACGACGATCTTGGGTCCGAGCCAGCGAGCGAGTCCCGCATGGTCGAGCGAGGTCAATGTCGCAGGCAGACTGTTGTGCTGCGGGCGGTGACAGGTCTGGAGGGACAGCACATGATCGCGAGAGGGTTCGGTGTAGGACACGGATCTCTGCTCGTCGAACAGCTTCGACGATCTAGCTCGCGCGCTCAGGATGGTCTTGGAGGAGGAGTAGTTCGTGATGGAGAACGGGACGGGCCGGAGAAACGAGGAGAAGCGGTCCAACGGTTGCGATCCGCAGTTCCATCCAGCTTTGCGGGCGGCCAGGCTCAGTATGTTTCCGCTACCCGATCCTCTGGGTTCAGCCGAACATTCTGTCCAGATCTTGCTCAGCATGTCCCAGGCATCGAGGAAGATCTCCTCTCGCCCCTCGTCCCTGGTCACCGCGTACAGCCAGTCTTCCACGTACTCGCACTCGTCCAATTCCACTCCTATTCGCTGGGCCATAGAACTCAGGAGAGGCAGACGGTAGCTGGTGCCATGAGCACGGTTGTGGTTCGTCAGGTTCATGCCTTTAAGGCCACAGAATCCGGGATCCCAGGCTAGAGGCAGATCGAACGGTGTTACCGCGCTCAGGTTGGCGTCGACCAAGATGACGGTGTCGAAATTTTCGAGTCCGTACCGAATCACGAGTCGCTTGTCATGGTAGCTGAATGGACCATGGACAACGAATTCCCACACGATCACACCGTCTAAATCGTCGAAGTCCGACGGCTCGTCGGTGACGATCAGGAGGGGAGGCCGAGGGCTCACTCTTTTCAGACTATGCGCCAGTTGCCTGGCGTGCTGGCGATAGGCCGGGAGCAAGGCCAAGGTGCCGAAGCAGATGTTGCTCATGGACGTATAGGTTGTCCTCGTCGACGGGTGGGTTCTTCGGACGACGACTGGTGCCGCAGCACCAGATCTTCTGGCTTCTCGTGCGGGGGAACAGATCGCACGATCGGAGGGATCGTGCTACCGGATGCCGGTCAGCTTGCCGAGCTGCGCTCCGACGCGCTTGTAGGCGCGCTTGATCGTCTCGTAGTCCTTCCGGACTGCGGAGATCTGCGACGGAGTCCCGCGACGGGTCTTCTTCGTGACCTTCCTCGACTTCTTTGCCTTCCTCGACTTCTTCGTCTTGCGTGCCATGTGATGTCTCCTTCGTTGGGTGTCCTCATGAGGACGGTGAGGGAAGTAGTCTATCGGATGTTGACGTTCTTGGGAAGCCCTCCTGGTCGGGTGGTGTCCGCATGCACGTTCACGGCCGGAGAGGTGCAGATCGCCACCTTCGGTGCCTCGTGGCGGGCATGGTTGACCGAACCGGCGAACACCTCTGCGGCCAGTCCCTTTCCGGTGGTGACGGACTCGTCGGCCGATCTCCGGTCGAGGCGCTGTCCTCCTTCGCCCGAGAGCTGCATGACCGGCACGGAAGCGGCGGTTTGCGTGACTGTCCCCTGAACCGTGTTGCCCGCCACGAACTGCGCCTCCCCGTTCGAGTTGTTCACGGAGGACGAGGAGGAGGTCGAAGATCTCGTCTGGTCGATCGTCGGAGCCACGTACTGTTGATCGGCCGGGTTCACGCAGCCAGGGTTTGTGGACGTGGCGATGGCAGGCCCATCCCTGGGAGCAGGTGGAGCGGGAGGGGAGCCGAAGGGAGCGAGCGGGGGAAGGTGGGGTGGGTTCATGTGATGGATCTCCTGGTCAGAAGGGTAAGGCTTCGTCGGTGGTTTCGAGTTTGACGGGGGCAATGATCTCGACATCAGAGGAGATCGTTTCCCAGTCCAGCAGTGTGAGCTTGCGAACAGGAGCGTGCTTTCCTGCTTCGCGGAGGTGCTTGACCAGCTTATCGAATCCCTCGGCGGACAAGAAGTCGTCGATGGTCTTGTTTCGATGGTGTGACTCGCACAGTCCGAGTTGCGTGAAGCGCAGTTTGGTGGTTGAGCCGGTGCGACTCGCACGGAGGTTCAAGACAGGACGAAAGATCCCTTTTTCCGAGCAACCCTCTTGCGAGCACTTCATGGGATCTGC
>Ga0315273_10011626_pt1 | contig 11263 bp, 9 predicted proteins | sample YL17G02_0_MG_FD_205753 | JGI IMG/M metagenome (GOLD analysis project Ga0315273, IMG submission 205753) | Sediment microbial communities from Yellowstone Lake, YNP, Wyoming, USA - YL17G02_0 | ecosystem: Environmental > Aquatic > Freshwater > Lake > Sediment | place: USA: Wyoming | collected...
GCCTCGGGCGCACCGGCCCGAGGCACCACTCTGCGAACCGATGAAGTTGGCAGTGGCTAGAACGCGCTGAACAACTCCACGAAGAACGCGTTGTTGGGGATCTGGCTCACTCCCGCCGGCGGGTGCTCGCGGTTGCGCTCGTATTCGATCTGGAGCCATTTCGGGAGGCCGCCGAGCTTCTTGGAGGGGAGCGGGTAGACGTAGGAGACGGCGAGTTGATCGGTGTCCCAGGTGATCGGGTCGAGCGTCTCGGGGACGTCTATCTTGAGCTTGCCGTAGCGCACGAAGAGGCCCTTGCAGGCCGGGCTGATCTCTCGCCAGATGCCCGTGCACTTCGCGTTCGGCTCGACGCCGAGCAGGATCTCCCAGCCGCTGCTGCGGATGCCGCCGGTATCGCCGGCATAGTACTGGAGGGTGCTGGAGTAGGGCATGCTCGAGTAGCTGGCGTCCACGCCGTAGCGGCGCATGGTCTCGTTGCTGCCGTTGTAGGTGGAGAACTTCTTCGCCAGGAAGGCGCGGTCGGTCGAGTCAATGGCGCTGGCCTTGGCGGAGACCCCGGCGTTGAGAGCGGCGGCCAACTGACGGCCGTAGCGCGCGCTCAGCCCCAAGGTGCCGGAGCGATTCGGGGGCGCGTCCCGGTCCGAGAGATGCGCCACCGTGGTTCGGGTGAGCGACCCGCGGTCGAGCTGCATGTCGGCGGTCATGCCGATGTAGCGCGCGCCGGGGCGCTGGCCGTTGAGGATGCCAAAGGCCAGGCTGTCCTTCCCGCGGGTCTGCATGTACTGGATCCCCAGCACGCGGTCCTGGGTGAACTCCTCCTCCAGAGGCCCGTAGTTGGAGGTCTTGCGGTTGCCGTAGCTGGGCACAATGCCGAAGGAGACACTCCGACCCTTGCCGATGCGGAACTTGGCGCCGGGCCCGGCGGGAACGTCGAGGTACATGCTCTCGAGGTACAGGAACGCAGGGTCAGTGGTGGGTAGCCAGGGGTGGATGTAGATCTCCCCATAGGCTTGCTTCCCGTTGTTCAGGCGGGCCAGGCCGCTCATCGAGATGCGTTCCCAGCGCAGCCGGCTGTCATCCTCCTCATTGCTGATGACACCGGAGCTGTCCCTCGTGTCGTTCACGGTGGCACCAGAGTAGAAGCGGGTGAGCATCCAGCCGTGCACCTCGACCGCCGGCGGTCCGGGCGGCGCATCTGCTGCCATGAGCACAGAAGGCAGCAGGCACAGCACTAAGGCGCAGATCAACCAGTAAGCTTTCATCGTTTCCGTCCCTCGCCTCCGTCTGTAGATTGGGCGGCCCCAGAGGGGCGCGCCGAGTCCGGTGGCTGCACCCGCAACCCCGGAACTGCTGTATCTCCAAGCCCGCTACTGCTGGGCCGGATGGCCATCGTTGCTCTTCCGCCTGTCGAGGATCCGGCGGGGCCGCCGGCGGTCGAGCGTCCTCGCCTCGACGAGCTTCACCTCGGCCGCGAGCCCGAGCGTCTTCTCCAGCTTCTCGCGCAGTTGGTTCTGGGTCTTGAGGAGGTGCCGCATGTCCCCGGTCAGGAGGCCGCTCGACACCTCGACCTGCACTTCCACGCGGTCAACCGCGCCGGCACTGTCCACGAGTACCTGGTAGTGCGGCCCCAGGCCCTCGATGCCGCTGAGCACGGCCTCGATCTGGGCCGGCGATATCTTCACGCCACCCACGATCACCATATCGTCGGTCCGGCCTGACACTCTCGCCATGCGAGCGAGAGTGCGGCCGCAGGCGCAGGGCTCGGGGTTCAGCGAGGTCAGGTCCCGAGTGCGGTAGCGAAGCACCGGGAGCGCTTCCTTGGTGAGGGTGGTTATGACCAGCTCACCGGTCTGCCCGGGGGCCAGTACCTCGCCGGACTCGGGGTCCACGACCTCGCACAGGAAGTGGTCCTCATTGATGTGGAGGCCGTCTTTGTGCTCCTCGCACTCCCCGGAGACGCCGGGGCCCATGATCTCGGAGATGCGGTAGTTGTCGGTGGCCGAGATGCCGAGCTGGGCCTCGATTCGCGCGCGGGTGGCCTGGGACCAGGGCTCTCCGCCGAGCATCCCCCAGCGGAGGTGGAGGCTGGTGCGGGGCACGCCCTTCTCGGCGAGCGCCTCGGCGATCTGGAGCGCGTAGGAGGGCGTGCCGACGAGCGCAGTGGTGCGGAAGTCCTGCATAATGCTGACCTGCTGCTCGACCGCGCCGGCAGTCACCGGGATGACGGATGCGCCGATCTCTTCGGCGCCCTGATGGAGGCCGAAGGCGTCGGTCAGCAACCCATAGGTGAAGGAGATCTGGATGACGTCGTCCTTGGTCAACCCGCCCGCGGAGAGCACGCGGGCGGCCAGCTCGCGCCAGTGCTGGAGGTCGTTCCTGGTGTACCCGGCGACGGTGGGGGTGGTGGCCGTGCCCCAGGGCGCGTGGATGCGGACCACCTCGCGCAGCGGGACCGCGAACATGTCGTAGGGGTAGCCGCTGCGCAGATCGTCTTTGGTGGTAAAGGGAAGCTGCCGCAGGTCGTCGAGCGACCGGATCTGCTCGGGCATGAGGCCCAATGCCTCGAAGCGGCGCCGGTAGAACGGCACGCCCTCCCATGCCCGATTCGCGGTCACTTGCAGCCGCTCGAGCTGAAGCTGCTCGAGGTCCACCCGCGGCATGGTTTCAATGCGCGGGTTCCAGATCGGCATCGCAGCCCTCCTCCACTTGTCGCTGACCTCGCCCGAGCCGGGAGCGGCCCGCCTCCTTCACTCCTCCCAGACCTGCTGGTAGCCGCGGCCCAGGTACGCCCGCTGCACTTCCTTCTGGCTCAGGAGCTCCTGCGCGAGGCCCTCCATCACCACTCGCCCGGTCTCCAGCACGTAGGCCCGGTCCGCGATCTGGAGCGCGGCTCGCGCGTTCTGCTCCACCAGGAGCACGGTGAGCCCGCGCTGGCGGAACACGGGGATGGCGTTGAAGATCACCCGCGACGGGCGCGGCGCGAGGCCGAGAGATGGCTCGTCCAGGAGCAGGAATCGGGGTTCGGCCATCAGCGCGCGCCCGATGGCGAGCATTTGCTGCTCGCCGCCCGAGAGGGTCGCTGCGGGCTGCTGCGCCCGCTCGCGGAGGACCGGGAACAGGTCGTGCACGCGCTCCAGATTCTCCTTTAGCCGGGCTCGCTTGTCACGCCAGCCCAGGGGATAGGCGCCGAGCAATAGGTTGTCTTTTACTGTGAGGGGCCCAAACACCTGCCGGCCCTCCGGAACCTGGCTGATGCCGGCCCGGACGATCGCTTCCGGCGACCAGCCGCCGACCGGCCGCCCCCGAAAGGTGATCGTGCCCCGCCGGGGCGCGAGCAGCCCCGAGATGGTCTTCAGCGTGGTCGTCTTGCCGGCGCCATTGGCGCCGATGAGAGCGACGATTTCGCCCTCATTCACGTGCAGAGAAATGCCCTTGAGTGCCTGCACGCTGCCGTAGTAGGTGACAACGCTGGTGAGGACTAGCACGTTAGCGATCTTCTCGCACTGGGATATCGGCCTCCAGGGCAGGCCGCGCCGCGCTATGGCGACGGCGGTCAGGAGCGAGCTCCTGACGAACGGGTGACCGGAGCGGGTTCGGGAGCGCGGTGGCGAGACGGCACGTGGCTATCGAAAGATCATGTGGGGGCATTGGCTAGTGCTCCTCGCCCAGGTAGGCGGCGATGACCTGGGGGTCGCGCTGCACGTCTCGCGGGGCGCCCTCGGCGATCTTGGCGCCCTGGTCGAGCACGAGGACTTCGTCGGAGATCCGCATCACCAGGTCCATGTCGTGGTCCACCAGCAGGACAGTGACCCCGAGGTCGCGGATTCGCTTGACCAGCTCGCCCAGCCGCGCGGTCTCGGCGGTGGAAAGGCCTGCGGCCGGCTCGTCAAGCAGGAGGAGCTTGGGCTGGGCGGCGAGGGCGCGCGCCACCTCGAGCAGGCGCTGCTGCCCGAAGGCGAGCGACCGCGCCTCCTGCTCGGGCGCGACATCGCCCAGTCCCACCAGGCTCAGGCACTCCAGCGCCTCCTCGGCCATGCGCGCCTCCTCCCGCCGCATGTGCGGCAGCCGGAGGGAGGCGCTCATGAGGCCGGCGCGGGCGCGGACGTGCGCGCCCACCATCACGTTCTCGAGCACGGTCATGTTGCTGAAGAGCTCGACGTTCTGGAACGTCCTGGCGACGCCCAGCTCGGCGATGCGATGGGACGGCAGCCCGCCGGCGCGCCGGCCGTTGACGATGATGTCCCCGCCGTCGAGGCTGTGGATGGCGGTGATGAGGTTGAACACGGTGGTCTTGCCCGCGCCGTTCGGCCCGATGAGGGCCTTGATCTGGCCGGCATCCACGCGGAAGCTCAACCCGTCAACCGCGACGAGCCCGCCGAACCGCTTGGTTGCTGACTCTAGCTCGAGCACAGGTCAGTCCCCGATCTCATGATCTTGGCACATGGAAGTAACGCCTATAGGGGCTTCCGTGCGCTGGCGGAAGCGCCCTGAGGGGTTTCGCCGTTACTTCCTTCGGCGAAACCCATTCGTCACGATGCTTCCGATTCCGGTCGCCGCCGGCTGCGGAGTCGCGAGAGTGCGTTCGCGGCGCCGCGCCAGAGACCATCGGGCAGGAGGACCATCACCGCCATGAGCACCAGCCCGAAGATGACCGGGCTCAGCTCCTGGCGCGAGCGCAGGTATTCGCCCAGGAGCGTCACCGATCCGGCGCCGAAGATGGCGCCCCAGATGCTGGCCATGCCCCCGATGACGACCATCACCACAAGTTGTATGGAGTAGCCGAACCCGAAGCTGTCGGGGTTCACGTAGCCGGCGTGATGGGCGTAGAGACCGCCGGCGAGGCCGGCGAAGGCGGCCGAGATGACGAAGACCTGGAGTTTGTAGCGCGAGATGTCCACGCCGGAGGTGCCCGCGGCCGGCTCGCTGGTGTGGACGGCGCGCATCGCTCGCCCGACGCGGGAGTTAATGATGTTGGAGGCCATCACCAGGACGAGCAGCACTGAGACCGCGACGAGGTAGTACATGCGCGTCTCGGTGTCGAGGCTGACGCCGGCGATGGAGAGGGGCCTGAAGCCGCTGATGCCCGTGGTCCCGGTGGTCAGTCCTTCCCACTGCACCATGACGATGTGCACGATCATGCCGAAGCCGAGGGTGCCCATGGCGAGGTAGTGGCCGCGCAACCGGAGCAGGGGAACGCCGACCACTGCGGCGATGGCCGCGCTCAGCAGCACGCCCGCGAGTATGGCAAGCCAGGGGGATATGTGCCCGCCCAGCTTGGTCCCGAGGATAGCGGCGGCATAGGCGCCGACGCCAACGAAGGCCGCCTGACCCAGCGATACCTGGCCGGCGTATCCCATCAGGAGGTTGAGGCCGAGCACGATGATCGCGTTGATGCCGATGGCGACCGCCAGATGCACGGCGTAGTCGTCGGACAGGCCAAGGGGGAGCAGCCCCGCGATGAGGGCGGCCACCAGGAACCACGCGGGCCGGGTGCGGGGGAGGGCTCGCGTCGGGCTGAGCCGCGCCTCCGGTGTGTCGCGCGGTTCGGTCACGCTGTCACCCTACGGCCGAGGAGGCCGCTGGGCTTGGCGAGGAGGACGAGCAGCATGACGGCGAAGGCGATGGCGTCTTTGTAGCCCGACCATCCCGAGGGGCTCAGGCCGGCGCCGAGCGATTCGAGCGTGCCGAGCAGGAGGCCGCCGAGCACGGCGCCGAACGGGTTCCCTATCCCGCCCAGGATGGCCGCGGCGAAGCCCTTGAGGCCAAGCATGATGCCCATGTTGTACTGCCCCATGGCGAGCGGGGCCACGATGGCTCCCGCGAGGCTCCCGAGCAGACCGCTGAGCGCGAAGGACAGCCTCACCATCCGCTCCGCGGGTATGCCGACCAGGCGCGCGGCATCGCGGTTCACGGCGCAGGCTCGCATCGCCTTGCCCACCTGGGTCCTCTCGCCGAGGAGGCGAAGGGTGACCATGGTGACGACCACAATGCCGATGACCCAGAGGTGCTGGGGCAGGACGGTGGCGCCCGCGATGCCGACGGAGATGGGCGTCTCGCCCGAGAAGGAACGCATGGGGAGGGCATCGGGCCCCCACAGCCACATGGCGGCGCCGCGGAGGAGGATGGAGGCGCCGATGGTGATGACGATGAGGGTGATGACGGAGGCGCCGCGCGCCGGCCTGATGGCGCCCCACTCCAGGGCGGCAGCGATGAGGGTGACCGTTGCGACACCGACCAGGACGGCAAGGGGCATGGGGAGGCCGGCGGCGGAGCAGGAGATGGCGATGAGCGCGCCCAGCGTCACGAACTCGCCCTGGGCGAAGTTCACGATGCCGGTGGCGTTGTAGATGAGCGCGAACCCCAGGGCGATCATGCCGTAGATGCTGCCGAGGGTGAGGCCGGAGACGAGATACTGGGCGACGGCTGAGGCGGTCATGGAGTGGGTGGCTCCGGCCGGTCGGGCGCCGACAGGGGCGAGCATGACCGGCCCGGCGGGATCAGCGCGCCGGGCGGGCCATGTTCGCCCTCGATTCTGCTATTGCGGCAGCTTCCACCTGGCGTCGGCAATCTCAACCATCACGATCGCGTCTTCGGGCAGACCGCGGCGGCTGCCATTCGCACCGCAGGCTCGCCGCGCATGCCCTGCGGTGGGCCTCAACGCGCTGCCGAGGCCGCGCTACTTCGGCATCCGCCACTTGCCGTCAACCACCTGGACCATCACGAACGCGTCCTGGCTCAGGCCGTTGTGGTCCGCGGGCGAGAAGTTGAAGATGCCGGCGGTGCCAGCGAACTTCCTGGTCTTCTCGATGCTGGCGCGGATCTTCGCGCGGTCCGGCCCGGCCTCTCTCAGCGCCTTCGCGACGAGACGGACTGCGTCCCAGGCATGGCCGCCGAAGGTGTCGGCGGGCTTGCCGTAGGCGGCCTGGTAGCGGGTGGCATAGTCTTTCAGAAGCGCCCTCTGCGGGTGCTTCGCGGGGATCTGGTCCCACACCAGCAGCCGGCCTGCGGGCAGGACCACGCCGTTCGCCGCTGTCCCGGCAAGGCTCAGGAAGGTCGCATTCGCCACACCGTGGCTGCAGATCAGGGGGGTGTTCATGCCGAGCTGCTTCATGTTCTTCGCCACGATGGCGGGGCCGGGGGGCGTTCCCCAGCAGACCACGGCCTGCGCGCCGGTTGCCCGGATCTTGGTGAGCTGGGTCTCCATGGACAGGTCCTTGGGCCCGTACTCCTCTTTGGTCAGCACGGTGATGCCGGCCGCGGGGAGGAGCTTCTCGATCTCGCGAAGGCCGCCCTTGCCAAAGGCGGTGTTGTCGGACAGGGATGCAACGCGGGTGATCTTCTTGGGCTTGAGGTACTGCACGATCTTCTGCACCGCCATACGGTCGGACTGCGGCGTCTTGAAGACCCACTTCCTGGCCGGCTCGACGATCTCGATGCCCGCGGCGCAGGAGATCAGCGGCACCTGTACGTCTTCCATGTAGCTGACCAACGCGAGCGTCGTTCCGGTACGGCTGGGGCCGATGATCGCCAGGACCTCGTCCCTCCCGATCAACCGCTTCGCCGCGTTGACCGCCTCGGCGTTGTCGCCCCGATCATCCTCGATGATGATCTGGAGCGGGTGGCCATTGATGCCGCCGGCGGCGTTGATCATCTTCTCGAGCATCTGCGCGGTGTTGCGCTCGGGGATGCCGAGGGACGATGCGTCGCCGGTGATGGAGAAGATCGCGCCGATCTTGTAGGGTGTGCCGGTCGGCGGTTTCGCGGCACTGGTGTAGCCGACCGTGCTCAGCAGGACCAGCACGGCCGCCGTCGCCAACAAATGAGTCGCCCGTCTCATCATTGCTTCCGCCCTCCCATTGATAGTGTTGTTCGCGTACAAACGTCACACCGGGCGGGCCTCAGCCCGGTCCCTGCCCGGTCGCCGCGCCTCGCCGCGGGCCTGCCCTCGGCGACACGCGGTACGGCGTCAGGATATACAGCAGCGGCCGGGGCTCAGATCGTGCTGAGCTCGGCCGCGGACAGCACGTGTGCGCCCCTGGCCTGTAAGGCCGCGAGTGCCTCCGGGACGGTGTCAATGCGGATGATGACGACTGCGTTCTGGCCCCGCTGACCCACGAACGCGTAGAGGTACTCGATGTTGAGGCCGCCCCTGGTGAGCATATCCACCACCTCGGCCAGGCCCCCGGGGCGGTCCGGCATCTCGACCGCGATCACCTCGGTCTCGCTGACGGTGAAGCCGACCCTGGTGAGCGCGTCCTTCGCCGCTGTGGGCTTGTCCACGATGAGCCGGAGCACGCCGTAGTCTATGGTCTCCGCCAGGGAGAGGGCGCGGATGTTCACCCCCGCGTCCGCCAGCGTCCGGGTGACCTCCGCCAGCCGCCCGGACTTGTTCTCGAGGAACACAGAGATTTGCACCGTGGTCATTGTCCGAGATCCCTCCGATCCACCACCCGCTTCGCCTTTCCCATGCTCCGCTCGATGGTCTTGGGCTCGACCAGCTTCACCGACACGTGCAGGCCCAGCGCGTTCTCGATGCCCGCGCGGATGCGAGCGGCGACCGCCTCCAGCTTGGCGATCTCGTCAGAGAACCGCTCGGAGGAGACCTCCACCTGCACCTCCAACTCGTCCATCTGCCGGGGCTTGCGGTCGACCACGAGCAGGTAGTTGGGGGTCGTGCCCTCGATGCCGATCAGCACTTGCTCGATCTGGGATGGGAAGACGTTGACGCCGCGGATGATGAGCATGTCGTCGCTGCGGCCGGTGACTCGCTCCATCCGCCGGAGGGTGCGGCCGCAGGGGCAAGGCTCCGAGATGAGGCGGGTGAGGTCGCGAGTGCGGTAGCGCAGGAGCGGGAGCGCCTCCTTGGTGAAGGCGGTGAATACGATTTCGCCGCGCTCGCCGGGCTTCACCTGCGTGCCGGTCGCCGGGTCTATCACCTCGGGGTAGAAGTGGTCTTCGTTGAGATGGAGGCCGGTCTTCTCCAGGCACTCGAAGCCGACGCCGGGGCCGATGATCTCGGAGAGCCCGTAAATGTCGAGAGCGTGGACCTTGAGCGCGTTCTCGATCTCCGCCCGCATAGTCTGAGACCAGGGCTCGGCGCCGAAGAAGCCGACCTTCAGCGGCATCGCGTCCCAGTCCACGCCCATCTCCTTGCCTGTCTCAGCGATCACCAGGGCGTAGGATGGGGTGCAGCAGAGGACGGTGGCGCCGAAGTCCTGCATGATCTGGAGCTGCCGCTGCGTCTGGCCGCCGGAGGTGGGGATGACGGAGGCGCCGATCAGCTCGGCGCCGTAGTGCGCGCCCAGCCCACCGGTGAAGAGGCCGTAGCCGTAGCTGTTCTGGACGATGTCGCCCCGGTGAGTGCCGCCGGCCGCGAGCGTGCGGGCCATCACCTCCGCCCAGGTGGCGATGTCCTTGCGGGTGTAGCCGACAACGGTGGACTTGCCGGTGGTGCCGGATGAGACGTGGATGCGGACGACCTCGTCCATGGGCACGGCGAACATCCCGAATGGGTACGTCTCGCGCAGGTCGTCCTTGGTGGTGAATGGCAGGCGCTCGAGGTCATCCAGGCCGCGGATGTCGGCTGGCTTCACCCCTGCCGCGTCGAGCTTGGCGCGGTAGTGGGGGACTCGCTCATAGGCACGCTTGACCGCGTCCCGCAGCCGTTTGGATTGGAGCGCGCGAAGCGCGCTCGACTCCATGAACTCCATCTCGCGGTTCCAGCAAGGCCTCGTCCCAGGCACTGCATCTCTCCGTTCGCGGCGGCCTCGAAAGCCGAACCGAAGCCATGACATGGGCAGACCAGCCCCCTGCCCGGAATTGGTCTGCCCGGGACCGGGGAAGAATTCTGCGGGTGCGCAACGATACCTCTTGGGGGACGACCGAGCGTTCGCCGCAGGGAGTCAGACGGAGCCCGGAGAAGAGCGCGGGGATTTGGGCGGTTGTAGGCGAGGCCGGTTGGCCCGAGCGCGGGGGTGGACATGAGAAAGAGACGCGGGGGCGACCTCAGCAGGCGGGAGTTCCTGAGCAAGGCCGCGGGCACGGCGGCGGCGGTCGGCGCAGCCGGTGTGATCGCCGAAGCGGGAGCAGGGGTCGGGCGCCCCGGCGGCAATCCCACGTCGCTGGGACGCTCTCGAGGAAGGAGCATGGCTATGGTGCGCGTGGACGGCAATCGAGTGGAGGTCGAGACCCGCACCCTCGCGGCAAGGCTGGAGAGAGGGTGCATCGTCTCGCTGAAGAGCAGGGCGACGGGCGAGGAGTTCGTACGCCCGCTGGAGCCGGGCGCGGGGCCGGCGCTCGAACTTCTGTACCGCGGCGGCGAGAGCGTCCCGGTTGACGAGAGCAAGTTCGGCACGATCACGTGTCGATCGGTGTCGCGCGATCAGGCCGAGTTCATCTTCCACAGTTGGGATGGAGACGGCGTGATCACTGTCTCAGCAGACCCAGAGAGCGGCGATCTGCTGATCGAGCCGTCCGCGTACTCCTCGCGGCCCGGGGTGCGGGCGTGCCGCTGGAATGTGAGGGGCGTGCGCGACGGTCTGGAGCTGGTAGCCCCGCTGTTCCAGGGGGTGAAGCTCGCGCTGGACGACCCGCTGCTGCGCGGCGGCCGATGGAATTGGCCGTTTCAGTGGGAGGCCGGCCTGGCGATCCTGGCGGGGCCGAAGTCCGGCTTCTGGGTGCGCGCAGAGGACGATCGGTACCGGTACAAGGCGCTGAAGACGGGGACGGAATCGGATCCCCGGAGCATCGGGTTCGACACCGAGGCCTATGGGCCGATTGACGGCAACCTCGGCGCGGGTGGCCTATGCTGGCGGGTGAACGTGTACGAGGGAGACTGGAAGGCTCCGGCCGCGCGTTACCGCGACTGGCTGTGGCGCGCATACGACCTGGAGCGGGAAGAGGAGAAGCGCAGGGAGTGGATCCACAGGGTGGCGATGGCGATTTCGTGGTGTCCGGGCGACCCGGCAGTGCTCGACGCGCTGGCCGCGAAGGTTGACCCGAAGAAGGTGCTGATCCACTTCCCCAACTGGCGCACCGACGGGTACGACGAAAACTACCCGACCTACGTGGCGAGCGACAGTGCGAAGGAGTTCGTCGCCAAAGGCCAGGCGATGGGCTTCCACATCATGCCGCACTTCAACTCGGTGGACATGGACCCCAGTCATCCGGCCTACGCGCAGATCAGGGACTTCCAGTACCGGGACATCGAGAGCAAGAGCTTGCAGGGCTGGAGCTGGTACGAGGGGCGCGGGATCGGGGTGCC
>Ga0315273_10011627_pt1 | contig 11262 bp, 10 predicted proteins | sample YL17G02_0_MG_FD_205753 | JGI IMG/M metagenome (GOLD analysis project Ga0315273, IMG submission 205753) | Sediment microbial communities from Yellowstone Lake, YNP, Wyoming, USA - YL17G02_0 | ecosystem: Environmental > Aquatic > Freshwater > Lake > Sediment | place: USA: Wyoming | collected...
GCAGACCAGTACGCGCATCGACACCCGGACCGCATCGAGGTGATGCGCCGGACTTGGCCACGCGGCCTGGGGTGCTCGTATATCGATGGTGATGCCGTGGCGCCTGGTCTGGCGCGGACTCTAGCGGGCGGGCTCCGGAGGCTCCAGTTCGTGACCAGGCTTCACGTGGTCGTGATGGTGGAGACGTCCTCCCCCGGACTTCCACATGACACCATCGAGACGTTCACGGAACCGATCGCCAGATGCGTCGCCTCCAAGGAACACGTCGTTTTCGCCGATGGCGATGCGTAGTAAGATCCGTTTGGCATGAACATTCTCTGGGCCAGACTCGGGCCTGGCGTCGACATGGTCAATGGGCACACGATCAGCCGGTCGGGTCCGATGCCTCGCGTTAGCATCGGCCGTGTCTATCACCACACGGTCACGACGCTCTTTGATCTGAAGGGACGGGACGTCGACTGCGTCTTCAGACTGATGCGCCGTTCCACCTGTGACACGGTTCGCCTCGAGAAGACGAGCGCCGTCATCTGCCTGGAGATGATAGACAAAGACCAGGATGCCGGATTCGCCATCGTCGAAGCGCTGTGCCCGAGGCATTCATGACTACCGGCTCGCGCGGGATGACGGTCGTCGGCTGGTTCGCCGCCTCGCGGCTCGCCATCGCCGTGCTGGGGGTCATCGGTGTCGCGACGTTTGCGACGTTCGTCGATCAAGGTACGCTCGTCTTGGACAACCCGGCCGCGCTCAATCCGGTGAACGTCTGGCACAAGTGGGACTCGATCTGGTACCAACGGATTGCGGAGTACGGGTACGGGTACGAACTGGACACGCCGCAGGGCCAAGCGACCGCCGGGTTCTTCCCGCTCTACCCGCTGACGATTCGGCTCATCATGACGCTGGTGCCGGCGCTGTCGTTCTTCTGGGTAGCGACGATCTTCTCCAACCTGGTCGCGCTCGCAGCGTTGCTGCTCCTGGCGCGCAGCCTGATTCCGCGCGACGACATGGTCGGCCGTGTGATGACGATCATGATGACGTCGGCGGGGTCGTTTTACCTGTCGATTCCATACACCGAGAGCCTGTTTCTCCTGCTCGTCGTCGCCACGATTGTGGCGACACGACGTCGGCGCTACGAACTCGCCGGGCTTCTGGCTGGGCTCTCAGCCACAACGCGCGCGCATGGACTGGCGCTCGTCGCGGTTCCGGCGATCGCCTGCTGGTTGGATGCGACGCTGGCCGCCCGCGCCCGCTGGACGCGTGTGCTGATGACGCTGGCGCTCTTCGCCGTGCCAGTCGTGATCTATCTGGCCTACTTGGAGAACGTGCAGAGCTCGTGGTACGCGTTCGTGACCCGGCAGCAGCTCTGGGACAACCCTTCGCCGTACCCGTTCCAGGCGCTCATCGGGTTGATTGAGTTCCCGCGCCGAATCAGTGGCTGGGTGCATGGCGCGTTCTGGTTGCTCTACCTTGGTTTACTGGTCCGGTACTGGCGACGGCTACCGCTCGGGGAATCACTATTTTGCGCGGGCGTCTTTGTCATCTCCACCCAGCAGGAAGCGTTCCACGGCGTGTACCGCTACATGGTGCCGCTGGTGCCGCTCACGCTCGCACTCGCCGACGATCGCGCCGACGTGCGCCACGCGATCATCGCGATCAATCTGGTGTTCGGCGTCCTGATGATCCTTGCGTTCGTCACGCATAACCGGCTGACGGTGTAGCGCGGTGTCCACCGCCTCGCAGGCGGCTGAACCGCTGTCGTCGCCATGACTCTCGTCCCGTTCGCCGCGTGGGTCGCCGCGCTCCGGCACGACGTGCGTGCCCAAGGCCCAAGGAATACGAATCGAGGCCGTGCGCGGGCCGCAGCGGTGATCGGTGGGTGCTAGTACAGCGAGGCGGCGCGGCGCTTGCCGACGGTGGATCGTGAGACGGCGTATCTGTTTACCCAGTCGGTGCAGTCGGCGATCATCGACGGCGCCGTGGCGCAGCGGGCGGTCGCGACCGTGACTTGGGCTGCCGGTAACCGCACCCAGGCCAACTGGCTCACGGCCAGCGCGGACTACTGGGAGGACAATCGACGACGCACGGCATTCCTCCGCCGGGGCGAGACCGACGCGTACGGCATCTGGACGACGATGCAGGAATTGAAGGCGATGACGGGAGGCAAGGACCTCTTCGAACTGACGAAGACCCTGTCGGCGTACTGGCCCGCACTCGGCGCGCGCTAGTTTACGGACTCGTTGCCGAACACATATAATGTCCTCTTCGTGCGTCGCGATGATGACTCAAGTGTGCCCATGAGCAGGACGTCGATCTCGGTGTGCGTGTGGTTGGTGGCGTTGTGGCTGGCCATGCCCGTGCCAGTTGCCGCGTATCTGGACCCCGGAACAGGGAGCATGTTCCTGCAGGGGGCGATCGCGGTCATTGCCGCGACGCTGGCAGCAGCCGGCGTGTACTGGCGTTCCGCGAGGGACTTCATCCGCCGCATCACGGGCAAGACCTCCACGTCCGATTCCGACCGGCCGGGCAAGTCGTGACACCGATGGAATCCTCGTCGGCGGTGGACGCGGGCTCGTTCAGGGACCCGTCCGGGACCGTCCTGTTCGCTGAGGGACGCGTCTTCCGGACCGTTGAGCCGCCAGCCTGGGACCATGTCGATGCGGTGCTGGCCGCTGGCGTCCTCGACCGGCTGATCGCGGCCGGACGGGTGATCGGCACGTGGCCGATCGAGATCGGTGACGCCCCGGCTGGGCTCACCGACGGCCTGCCGACAAACCCGCGACGGCTGTTCGAGCACGAGTGGATTCCGTTCGTCTCGTACCCGTATGAGTGGCCGTTCTCGCTGCTGAAGCGCGCGGCGCTGCATCATCTCGACCTGCACCTCGATCTGCTCGAATCTGGCCTCACCCTGTCCGACGCCTCCGCCTACAACGTGCAGTTCCGGGGCACGAAGCCCGTCTTCATCGACATCCTGTCCATGCGCCGGTACCAGGAGGGCGAGTACTGGGCCGGGTACCGCCAGTTCTGCGAGCAGTTCCTCAATCCGCTGGTCCTCACGGCGATCCATGGCATCCCGCACCATGGCTGGTTCAGGGGGAACCTCGAAGGTATACCGGTCGAAGACATGGCCCGGATTCTCCCGCTGCGCGCCCGGCTTTCCATGCGCACGCAACTGCACGTCGTGCAGCACGCCAGGATGACAGCGAAAGGGCGCAAGGCCGAAAGGTCGGGGCCCGCCAATCCGCGGCGCACGCCGATGTCGAAAGCCGCCCTCGCCTGGATGATGAAAGGGCTACGAAGGTGGATCGCCGGGCTCAAGCCGCGCGGGGTGGGTCCGACGATCTGGGGAGACTACGAGCACCACTCGTCCTACGCGCCTGGAGAAGCGGAAGCCAAGCGCTCGTTCATCACGCGGTACGTGGAGCAGCGCAAACCCATCGACTTATTCGATCTGGGCTGCAACACCGGCAACTACAGCCAGATCGCCCTCACGGCTGGCGCGAAGCGCGTGATCGGGTTCGATTTCGACCAGGGGGCGCTGGAAACCGCAGTGGCCCGGGCAGACGCCCAGCGCCTCGACTTCCTGCCACTGTTCCTGGACGCGATGAACCCGAGCCCGAATCAGGGCTGGGCTCAGCGGGAGCGGCGCGGGTTCCAGGATCGCGCGAAGACGGACGGGCTCTTCGCCCTGGCGTTCCTCCACCACATCGTCATCGGCCGCAACGTGCCGTTGGCCCAGGCCGTCGAGTGGCTGGTCGCGCTTGCTCCGTCGGGTGTGGTCGAATTCGTGCCCAAGCAGGACCCGATGGTGCAGCGCATGCTGGCCCAGCGGGAAGACATTTTCCCCTGCTACCACATCGAGGCGTTTCGACACGAACTGACGCGCAGGGCGCGCGTCGTGAACGAAGAGGCCGTGTCGAGTTCCGCCCGCACGCTGTTCCAGTTCCAGCGCTAGTCCTGACGACCTCTTCGTCGTGCCCCTTAGGCCTGCTTTGTGCCGTGAAACCTGCTTTGTGCCTTCAGGCCCGCCTCAGCGAAGGATCACTTGCGTGAGGGCGACGCCCAGGCGCCGTCGGTCGTGGTCACCAGGCCGGACCGTCTCGCTCAAGAATCGAATCGTCATCCAGCGGGCGTTCGGCAGGCAGCCTCCGATTGTGAGGTCCTTGGACCACGTCCCGTCGGGCATCGTGACGGTCGCCACCTCACAATTGTCGATCAGGATCCGCAGCGGCATTCTCGCCTTGGCGGACTGGAGCACTCCGACCGACAGCATCTTGGGTCTGCGCCCCGATGTGAGGGGCACGCGGATCGAGGAGGCGCCGTTCGTCCAGCGGAACGGCTTGCCGCCCGCCTTCTCGATGTGGTGGAATCCTTCGTACTCCACGCCGAACGCCGACAGATCCTGAAACAGCAGGTCCGCGTTCGGCGGGAGCTGCCGGCGGACAATCGTCCGCACGAGGCGTTGAGGCCGTGCCGGATCGACGATGAACACTTCGAGGTCGTTCCGCCCTTCTCGCAACCGGTCGGGAGGCAGCAGGGCCCTCCAGTCGGCCTTGTCGGACCACGTGCGCGTGGTCGCGACGATGTCGCCGTTCAAAGCGACGGCCAGGTGGACTGACGAGAGATCCTGGCCGGCTGGCGCCAGGACGCGCCCCTTCACCAGAACCGGGAGCGATGATTCCCCGAGTTTCACATCGTCCAGCGCGAATATGTTGTCAATACTGAGCCGCAGCGGGCCGGATGGGTTTTCGGGTTCCAGTGATTCGACGGATCGGCCAAGCAGAGACTCGAGTCCAGGTGGACTCGGCAATGGCCATGTTCCGGTCCCGAACAGCGCGAGCTTCCGCTGCTCAGCGGCGGTGCGAAGCCGGACGATCTCTTCTGTCGTGAACTGCTTGAGCCCGACGTTCTTGTTGAAATAGATCCGCTTCTCGCTTCTGGGCGGCCCCTGCCGCAGTACGGACGTCCCATCCACCGGCCACGGCAGGTTGATCCCGAGACCGTCGGCAATGGTCGGCAGGATGTCGATGGTCTCGACGTTGCGGTCATCGACCGTGCCAGCGGGGAGTATCTGCCGGTCGGCAGACATCTTGACGATGAGCGGCACCGGGAGGATCTCGCCGCCGTTGGTCGGAGTGAAATCCCGCATCTTGTCTCCCGGCCTGAACGACAGGCCGTGATCCGCCGTGATCACGATCATCGCGCGGTCATAGAGTCCAGCCGCGCGGAGGCGAGTTTGGAGGCGGCCGATCAGCAGATCGGCGAGCCCGGCTTGGACGAGATGCCCCTGCTGGTACTGGATGACAGGCCATTCGGTGGTCGTCCACACCAGACCGGGCAGAATGCCCGGAGGCAGCGTGAAACCGGCAATGCTTTGTCCGGACGCCAGCCACCTCGGCGGATGATGCGACACCAGCGTGTGCATAAAGTAAAGCGTCGGCTGGGAGTCGCCGCTGGTGATCCCATCGACGAAGGCCATGGCCGTCGACCGATGGTCCACGTCTTCTCCCCGTTCCCACACCCATGGGAACTCGGCTTCCTTCGCGTCGAATCCGGCCCAACCCTGGGTGATGTCGGGCAGTCCCGTTCGAGCGTCCGGCGGCAGCAGGACATGTGACGCGACGATGCGCACGTCGGCGAACACCCGGGCCTGGCGTTCCCAGAAGGGGCCACGAACTCTTCCGCTCAGCGAAGCCGGACACAAGGCTGTGAGGGGCTCCATCACTTTCATGCGGTGGCTAGTGGCGAGCAGGGTGAAGAGCGTGTCCGGGTGATCGCCGGGCGTCGGGACACTCAGGCCCCTCGGAAACCTGCCTGACAGAATCGCGGGCAGGGCCCACCTCGTGTAGTCGCTTACCGTGGTCGCATTTCTGAACCAGACGCCGTCGGATGCCAGCGCCGCGATGTTCGGATACCGCTTCGCATCGAGCCCCCCGCGTTCGTCGAGGAACGTGACGAGCGGCAGTTCATCGAAAACGATAAGCACAACCGGCGCGAGTTCGCCGGCCGAGCGCGTGGTTGCCTTTACGGTACTCTCACGCATGACCCCACGGATGTCCGGGCCAGTCAGGAATGCGACAGGGACCACGAGCGCGGCAACGCTCATGAATGTCATCGCGAGTCTGAACGCACGCAGTATCAGCCATGCGGCGCATGCGAGCGCGGTGGTGGCGATGGCGATCCACGCCGCGGCCGTCCAGCTCGATGCGCCGAAGCGGTAACTGACCTGAAGGACGAACACCGCGACGAGCGCGCCAACTGCGATTCCAGTCACGGTCATCGTCGAGCGGCGCCCGATCAGCGCAGCGACACCGACGACTGCCCCTACGGCCATGGGCGGGACCAGTATCGACAACGCGACGAACGCGAACATGTCGAAGCGGTCGGCGTCGTGCGCGACGAAAAATTCGGGACCGCGGCTGAGGAGATCAAGCACGGGCTGGGCTACCGCGACGGCCCAAAGACCAGCCACAGCTGCCGTACACCCCATCCAGAGCTTCCAGCGTGAGGAGGACATGCGTCCGGAAATGTTACCTGATCGGGGACGGCGGGTCCTAACGCCGGCCTTTCGCGGAAAGGGGCCGCCGCGGTCGTGGACCCGGACGGGGCGTGCGGCAGACAATGCCGACGCCGCAGCCCGCCAGTCTGCGGGCATGCGGCGCTCACACCATGCCACCGACATCGCCACACGATTCCACCGACGACATCGCCGACGCGCTCGTAGACGCCGTCGTCGAGCCCCGCACGTACGGGATCCGACAGTGGTCGGGCTGGATTCTCGGCCCCGTCCTGCTCGACGCGAGACTCCTGCTGCAGCCCCCGCAAAGACTGAGCGTGGAGGGCTGGCGTACGGCAGGCGCGGCCGCCCCGTACTCGAACCCGATCATCTACCTCTTCCTCGGCGGGTTCATCATTGCGCTCGCGATGCAGCGGTGGAACCTCCACCGGCGCGTGGCCATCACGCTCATCTCGGCGCTGGGAACGCGTCCCACCCGGATTATCGCCGACTTCCTCCTCTCGCCGGCGCTGGTGAGCATGTGGGTGAGCAACACCGCCACCGCGCTGATGATGCTGATCATTGCGACCTCGGTGGTGCTGCTCCCGCCGGCCGGGTCGGACGCGAATCCGGGCCTGCGGGGTTCAGCACGACCCTGGTGTTGTCGGTCGCGTACGGCGCGACAACGGGAGGCATGGCGACGCTGATCGGCCAGGCCGCGGCGAACTGGCCGTCGGGATCGTCTTCCTGCTCACGGCGCTTGGCTGGGTCTTCCAGCCGATCCTGAGTCGCGTCATTCCGCTGGTGTCGGATACGACAATCGCCATCGCGGGCGCGGTCGTGCCCTTTCTCATCCCGATCGACGCGCGGCGCGGCGAGTGCGTGATGAACTGGCAATCCGTCCGCGGCTTGCTGTGTCTGGGCCGTCCGGTGCTCTGGGCATCCGGCCCCGGGCCGTCCGATAACGGGCGTCAACTCGGCCCGGCTAATGCTTCCTCATCGGTGATCACTTAACGACCTCTATCAGGACCAGCCCTGCCCGGAGGCGTTCCGTGCGACGATCACGCTCGACGTTGGGATGTCGTGCGTTCGCGAGGAGGTAGCCGAGCCCCCGTCGGAGTGCCCGCGTCAGACCGATCCCGACGAGCAGGGCCGCGACGAGGGCCTCCAGCATGCGGTGCGCGCACATCGCGACGCGCCGCGTCGCGATCGCGATCCCATGTCCGACGCGTTGCGGGGCGAGAAAGCGTTTGAGAATGGCTGCGCACAGGCTCGCCCACATGAGTCCCTCGGCCACGTGCGGGTTCGCCGTGTTGAACGTGTGCAGATTCGCGTACGATGTCCACTCCTTGAAACAGCGTTCTCTCTGCCACCGAACGCGGGAGAGCCGTGCAACCAGGTCGGCGGAGAACGGCGTACGCGGCAGATTCGTGCACAGTCGCGTCATCGTCCGGTCGCGGCCAGGGAGGACCATGACGCGAAAGCCGATGGCGGCGGGCCCCGCGCGCGAACTCGACGTCGAGGTCCAGATGGCGTCCCGGATGCTGGGCGAGCATGCGCGACAGCCGCAGCCGAGGGGGGACGACGGCGGCACGCCCCTCGACCCACGCCGCGCGCACCCATCGGCCGTAGCTGCTGGTGAGCCGCACGATGAACGAACCGCCTGCCGCCGCCACCGCTTCGAAGTACGGCACGCTGGGGTAGCCGCGGTCCGCCAGGAACGAGCACCCGGCCAGAGCCGCCGGTTCGGGCAGAAACTGCCGTCCCGCGTCACAGTCTGGAGCGATCTGGACGGTCTGCACCTCGTCTGCAAACCCACTGTCGGTGGCGTGGATTTCCACCGTGGCGGGCTTCAGCACGATGGGATTGCCCGCAGCGACCGCCGGTGCCAGCTTGTGAGCCGACAGGTTGAGCGGGAAGTTGAAGGGCGAGATGGCCGAGACCGGGCCGAGCGGGAAACGGCGCATGATGGCGAAACGCCCCTTCCCATGCGGGGCGAGATCCAGGGGAATCACCTCGCCGCCAAGCCGCCGCGCTTCCTCGCTCGCCACGTGGAAGGTCGTCGCGGCGCGATCGACCTCGGTGAGGGCGTCGCGAATGGGTTTGCCGGCTTCGCCAGCGAGCACGCGACCGAGTTCCTCCCGTCGACGCGTCAGAACGCCAGACGCCCTGGCGAGAATCGCGCCGCGCTCGTACGCCGGCAGGCCACGCATCGTCGCGGCGGCCGACACGGCGGCGGCAATCGCCGACTCAACGTCGGCGTCGCCCGCCAGCCATGTCGAGCCCACGAGGGCATCGTCCCAGGGGTTCGTGACGGGCAGCGTGTCCGCGGACCGTTTCCAGTGACCGGCGAGGTAGAAGGGGTATTCCTGGGCCATCGTGGTTGCTCCGGAACTGATTCTGGGGCGGATCCCGAGTGGGGGCGAACGCGTCTAACTTACTGTGGGATGAGATGATACACACGATCAACAGGGACAGGGAGGCGTCCTCGGACCCCAAATACCCTGCCGGCAGGCTATAATTAGATGATTGCCACCTGATGGCTTTCGGAGGAGTTTCCCGATGGTAAACGTGTCCACCACGGCCGCGACGAAGATCGCCGAGTTGCTGGCCGAAGAGCAGAAGTTGCAGAGCGGTCTCCGCGTGTTCGTGCAGGGCGGCGGCTGTTCAGGGTTCCAGTACGGCCTGATGATCGAAGATGCGCCGGGACCGGGCGATCAGTCCGTCGAGTCGAATGGCGTGAAGATCTTCATCGATCCGATCAGCGCCCGCTACCTCGACGGCGCCGAGGTCGATTTCGTCGACAGCGTGACCGGCGGCGGGTTCACGATCAAGAACCCGAACGCCAAGTCGACGTGCGGGTGCGGGTCGTCGTTCAGCGGCTAGGCAGGGGGTTCCGCCCCGATGCCCGCGGCCACCGAGCCCATCGTTCCTGACGTGTCCCGCCTGCATCCGGCAGGCGGGAAACGATCCAGCAAGCGCGAGCGCATCCTCGGGGTCTTTCTCAAGCACGAAGGCCACCTGAGCGCCGACGACCTCGTCGCGCTGATCCACCGCGAAGATTCACGGATCAGCCGGGCCACCGTCTACCGCACGCTGCAGTGGATGGTTGAGGCCGGTATCGCGCGCAAGGTGGATTTCGGGGAAGGCCGGTTCCGGTTCGAGCACTCGTACCGGCACCCGCGGCACTTCCATCTCATCTGCAAGGCCTGCAACCGCTCGTCCGAGTTCCTGAGCTCCGACATCGAAGGCCTCATCGAAGAGGTGGCGGCGGCGCGCGGTTTCGCCGCGCGTCAGCTCGTGCTGCAGATCTACGGCACCTGCGAAGCGTGCCGTGAGGGGAAGGTCCCGCAGGCCGAGCCGACCACGAGCGAGCGGGTGTTCGCGCGCGATGCGATCCGCATCGCCATCGCCACCGAGCGGAGCGGCCTCGAGTTCTATTCGCGCGCGGCCAGACTCACGAAGAATGCCCGTGGCCGACGCGTCTTCCAGAAACTGGCCGACGAGGAACGTGATCACCTCTCGACTCTCGAGGAGCGCTACCAGAGACTGCTGGAGCAGGACCCGGAGCTCGAGTCGCGTCCGACGTTCCTGTTCTTCAAAGGCGCCGCCAACGGGCTGTTCGCCGAGGCGGCTGACGAAGTGGCGCGGGGCGTCGACGACCGGCAGGCGCTGAAGATCGGGATCCGGTGCGAGCGGATGTCGCACCAGTTCTTCAAGCGCTACGGCGGGCGGTTCGAGGACTCGGAAGGCAAGCAGATCTTCCTCGAATTCGCGGATGAGGAGCGACGGCATCTCGATTTGTTGCTGCGCGAGTACATCATCCTCACGAAACGGGGAACCGGGGCGAAGGAGAGGAAGAAGACGGGAGGCGAGAGGCGGGAGGCGAGAGGAACTGCTTGAGTCCTGAAGACCTCATCCCGATCCTCGCGTTCCCAGGACATGCTTGCCCGGCGCCCGTCATCGCTCGCCTCTCGCCTCTCGCCTGTCATTATGATCGACCTCCACCTTCACACCACGGCATCCGACGGTACGGACTCGCCGGCCGACCTGGTGGCCGCGTGCCGCGCGGCCGGCCTCGCCGTCGTCGGCGTCGCTGACCACGACACCATGGCCGCCGTGCCCGAGATGGCGCAGGCGGCGCACGATGCGGGAATCAGGTTCGTGCCCGGCATCGAGATCACGGCGGCGTGGCAGGGCAGGGACATCCACCTCCTCGGATACTTCCTCGATCATCGGTCACCGGAACTTCTGGCGTTCCTGGACGCCCAGCGCGCGGACCGCATCCGCCGGGCCAGGCTCGTCGCCGAGCTCCTGGAGGCGCTTGGCGCGCACATCGACATCGAAGCGCTGATCGTCAGCTCAAGAGGCCGGCCCCTCTTGCGCCCGCACATCGCCCAGGCCCTGGTCGATGGCGGACACGTCCGCGACGACCGGGAGGCGTTCGATCGGTATCTCGGCGACGACAAGCCCGCCTTCGTGCCGCGCGCCGGCGCGACACCGGCCGGGGTGGTGCGAATCATCGCGCAGGCTGGCGGCGTGTCATCGCTTGCCCATCCCGGCGTGACGAAACAGGATGCGCTGATTCCGCATCTGGCGGCTGCCGGCCTGGACGCGCTCGAGGTGTACCACGCGGACCACACCGCCGAGGACACCGCGCGGTACGTTGCACTCGCCGAGCGGCTCGGTCTGGCGGTGACCGGCGGCTCGGATTATCACGGGGCACGGTCGCACCACGCCCACGGGTTCGGCGTGGTATCGGTGCCCGATGA
>Ga0315273_10011628_pt1 | contig 11261 bp, 10 predicted proteins | sample YL17G02_0_MG_FD_205753 | JGI IMG/M metagenome (GOLD analysis project Ga0315273, IMG submission 205753) | Sediment microbial communities from Yellowstone Lake, YNP, Wyoming, USA - YL17G02_0 | ecosystem: Environmental > Aquatic > Freshwater > Lake > Sediment | place: USA: Wyoming | collected...
CGAACGGCTAGACATGCCCGAAATATATCATCCGGTCCCGACGACGTCAACACCATAAAAGCTAGAGCTTTTATGGTGTTACCCTGAGCCTCGCTTCGCGTCCCCGCCATGAAAGGGGGGCTCCGATCTCAGGCCCCGCCTTTCATGGCGGGGTAGCGTCGGCGAACGGGTCAAGGGAAAGCCGGCCAAGGGGGTAATAGAATGAGGATTGCAGTCGCTGGGGGATATTCTTTATAATCCCGCTCATGAAGGGTATGGCCATCGTCGCGGAAGGCCTCCGCAAGACCTACGGCAATCTGGTCGCCGTGGACGGGATCAGCTTCGACGTCCGGGAGAACGAGATCTTCGGCGTCGTCGGCCCGAACGGCGCCGGGAAGACCACGACCATCGAATGCCTCGAAGGATTGAGGAGCCCCGACGAGGGCCGGCTGTCCATCCTGGGACTGGACCCACGGCGGGAGGGGCGGGAGCTCCGGGAGCGGATCGGGGTCCAGCTCCAGAGCAGCGCCCTGCCCGACGACATCAAGGTCCGCGAGGCCCTCGGACTCTTTGCCTCGTTCTACCGGAAGCCGGCCGACTGGCGTCCGCTCCTCGACGCCCTCGGCCTGGCCGACAAGCGCGACGCCCCCTTCGCCAAGCTATCCGGAGGCCAGAAACAACGGCTGTTCATCGCCCTGGCCCTGGTCAACGACCCCGAGCTCGTCTTCCTCGACGAGTTGACGACAGGCCTCGACCCCCATGCCCGGCGGGCGATGTGGGACCTCGTCCGGTCGATCCGGGACCGGGGCAAGACCGTCTTCCTCACGACCCACTACATGGAGGAAGCCGAAGCGCTCTGCGGCCGGGTCCTGGTCATCGACCGGGGCCGGATCGTGGCTCTGGACACTCCGGACGAGCTCATCCGCCGCCTGGGAGAGGGGACGCGCATCGTCTTCGCAGCTGATGAAGGGTACGACCCGACGCTGCTCGGAAAGGTCCCCGGTGTCGTCAAGATCGAACAGGACGGGGGCCGGGTCGTCGTCACAGGGACGGGCGACCGTCTCGTCGTCCTTGTCGTCAATGCCCTCGACGCGGCGGGCACGAGGTTCCGGGACCTCAGGACCGAGCGGCCCGACTTGGAGGACGTCTTCCTGGCATTGACGCAGGAAGGGAAAGGAGGCCGGGTATGAAAGGCTTCTGGAAACTGGCCGGAATGGAAGCCCTGCTTTACCTGAGGGAGCCCATAGCCTCGTTCTTCACGATGGTCTTTCCGATCCTCCTCCTCTTCCTCTTCGGGAGCATTTACGGCAACAAGCCCAACCCCTTCTATGGCGGCCGGGGAATGGTGGACGTCAGCACGCCTGCCTACATGGCCATCATCATCGGCTCGACGGCCCTGATGTCCATCCCGATCGCGATCTCCACATACCGGGAACGGGGCATCCTCCGCCGCTTCAGGGCGACTCCCCTCCGGCCCGCGGCCGTCCTCGGGGCCGAAATCTCCGTCCACCTGGTGATGACCCTGCTCGGGGCCGCCCTCCTCGTGGTCGCCGCGCGGCTCGTCTACGGGCTCCATTTCGGCGGGAACGCAGCCCTCGTCTTCCTGGCACTCGTCCTGAGCACGCTGAGCTTCTTCTCCGTCGGGTTCCTCGTCGCCAGCCTAGCCCCGAACGCGCGGGTCGCCAACCTCGTCGGGATGGTCCTCTACTTCCCGAACCTGTTCCTTTCCGGGGCGACGTTTCCCACGGAGATGTTCCCGCCGACGATCAAGGCGATCGGGAACTTCGTCCCGATGACGCACATCGTACGGCTTCTCCAGGGTCTCTGGTTCGGCGATCCCGTCGGCAGGCACCTCACCGAGATCGTCGTGCTGGGCGGATTGTTGGTCGTCGGGGCGATCATCTCCGCACTGACCTTCCGTTGGGAATGAGTCGGCGATCGCGCCTCCGCCTTCTCAGGATTCGGGGACATCCATCCATCATTCGTGGGGCGATCATATATTTCAGAACGCGCCGAGCTGGCAGTCTACGATGCGGATGCCCAGGCGGTCGGCGGCATCGCCAATGAGGATACGCGGCACGCCGTAGAGCTCGGCCAGCTCCCAGAGGCCCGAACAAGTCACCCGTCCCTCGCGCCCAGCGCGGCGCTTGACGGCGGCCTCGAGACCGTCGGGGACCGGCCCCATGCCCGCGCCGGACCTGTCCCAGCCCTTGCCCCGGCCGGGATAGCCGAACAGGCCGATCTGGCAGTGGCTTAGCTTAACCTTGAGGACGTCCGCCGCCCGCCCGACGTCGAGGGGAGGAACCGTGGCGCGGTCCGCGACGGCGAAGGCCTCGGCACACGAAAGCGTGCCGTCTAAAACCCTTCCCTTGATCTCGGCGGCAAGCCGCGCATCCGGCTTAACGCCGGGGGCGATGCGCTTATCCTTCAAGGCCATGGTCGGGCTCCTTTCCTCGGGATGGCGCGAATATAGCGCCGCAAGAGGACCCTGTCAACCCCTCGAATCCCCGGCCTGAATGCCGGGGCCGGGCTTCCCAGTCCCGGTCCGGGCAAGGCCGGGACCGGGACTTGTTCGGGGTTAACCCTGAGCCTTGCTTCGCGTCCCGCCTTTCGAGGCTGGACATAGCGTCGGCGAATGGGTCAACGCCGGCGCCTCGAGTTCAAGGCCTTCCGGTAATCGTCCGGACGGTCGACGTCCATGAGAACGGCCGGCGTCCGGACCGAGACCTCAAGGACGTCGGCCGGGTGGTCGCGCAAGAGCTGTCTCAGCCCGATCGAAGGGTCCAGGGCCGTTACCTCTTCCCGGTACCGCGTATCAATAAGGATAGGATGGCCGCGCCGGCCGCGATAAACGGGCAGGACGATGCCTTTCCCGGTCCTTTCATGGGCGGCTATGAGCCGGTCGATGACCGACGCCGGGGGAGACGGATGGTCGCCGAGAACGACGAGGAACGCCTGCGCGGCGGCAGGGACTTCATGCAGCCCCCAGAGGACCGAGGAGAGCATCCCGGCTCCAAAATCTTTGTTGAAGACGGTGCGGAACGCGAGTTTCGAGATGACGGGCTCGATCGCCTCCCGATGGGCGCCCAGGACGACGATGACATCGTCGATCCGTGACCTCCGGACCCCGGCGAGGACCGTCTCGATGAGCGTCTTCCGGCCGAACGGAAGCAGCATTTTGGGGCGGCCCATCCTCTCGGACTTTCCGGCGGCAAGGACGATGGCCGTTATCATGCCTGTCAGCCGCCCTTTTCCATGTTCTCCCGGCGCGTCAGGACGAGTTCGGCGGCGATGCTGACGGCGATCTCGGATACAGTCTTTGAGCGAATGGGAAGGCCCACGGGCGCGTGGACGCGGTCGAATTCAGCTTCCTCCGCCCAGCGCCGCCGAATGAACTCCTCCCGCTGGAGGGCGATCTTGCTCCGGCTCCCGATCATACCGATATAGCCCGCCCCCGAATGGAGGCACGCCCTCAAGGCTTCGGTATCATGCCGGTGGCCCCGCGTGACGATGACGATATAGGTGTCACGCGATATGGACATATTCCGGAGTGCCGTGCCGATGTCGCTGCAGACGATCGTATCGGCGTCCGGGAGGTTCGCCCTGTTCGCGAACGCGCGCCGGTCGTCGATGACCGCAACCTCGAATTCGAGGAAGTTGCCGAGCCGGGCGACCGCCCGGCCGACGTGGCCCGCCCCGGCGACGACCAGCCGACTGGGCGGGAAGACCGGTTCAATGAACAGGAGCTCTTCCGTCGGGGCGTCCGGACGATCCGCGGCCCGGACCTCTGCCAGCCGAGGCGTCCCATCGGCGAATGCCGCGACGAGCTCCCTGTCGAGGGAGGACCGAGACGAGGCCACGATCCAATCCCTTTTGACGAAGGTCCGCCCGCCCGGAGCCGTCAGGATCATTGTCGCCAGCACGCCCCGCCGGCCATTGGCGAGCGAACGGGCGAGGGCGGCGAAAACGCTCCTGTGCCTTTCGGGGCGGGGGTCGACAAGGACCTTGACCTCTCCTCCGCAAACCTCTTCGTCCTCCTCAAGGTCCATGCCCCCAAGAGTGCGATCGAAGACGAGCGCGTCGCCGGTCCTGAGGGCCCGGAACGCGGCCTTCCCCGCGGCGGCCTCGAGCGCCCCGCCGCCGACCGTGCCGTCGATGAGCCTCCGCGCGGAAAAGAGCGCGGCGGCCCCGGCCTTCTGCGGCACGGAGCCCTTCGTTTCCAGGATCGCCGCCAGCGCGATCCGTTCCCCTCGCTCCAGCCTGTCGAAAAGTCGAACGTGAAAGTTCTTCATGCCCTCGTTCTCCCCGGGTTCCGTCCCTATTGTTAGCATATCGGGAACATGATGAGAAGCGTCCCGGCGGCGGTTTTGACATCCCCCGGGTAACGTGCTAATTTTCCTAAGGCAAGGGAAGGCCGAAATGAAGCGAACGATCCGTTTAACGCTCAACGGCAAGCCCGCGATCGTGTCGGTGGACGGGGAGCGCCGGCTCCTCTGGGTCCTGAGGACCGAGCTCGGGCTCACCGGAACGAAATACGGCTGCGGCGAGGGCTATTGCGGCGCCTGCACCGTCCTCGTCGGTGACGAACCCGTCCGGTCCTGCCAGGTCCCGATCAAGGAGGTTGAGGGAAAGCGGGTCACGACGATCGAGGGGCTGGCCCTGCAGGGAAAGCTCAATCCCTTGCAGGAAGCCTTCGCCAAGCACGACGCCCTCCAATGCGGCTATTGCACGCCGGGGATGCTCGTCACCGCCCACGCGCTTCTCCTGAAGAACCCGAAGCCCTCGGAGGGCGAGATCCTGAACGCGCTCGAGGGGAATCTCTGCCGTTGCGGCGCTCATCGGCGCATTGTCATGGCGGTCGCGGACGCGGCCGCCGCCCCGAAAGGAGCCGGCCATGCGCAAGGATGAGCTCGACGAATACTCCCGCCCGGGAGGGCTGGCCCGCCGGGACTTCCTGAAGATCGCCGGCGGAGGAGTGGTCGTCGCGGTCTCGCTCGGGGACCCCTCGGGCCTCCAGCAGGAGGCGAGGCGGAGGGGCCCGGGCTACCCGGAGGACTTCAACGCCTATCTCCGGATCGGGGAGGACGGCCGCGTGACCGGCTACACAGGAAAGATCGAGATGGGCCAGGGAGCGATCACGTCCCTGCCACAGATGATCGCCGACGAGCTGGACGTCCCGATCGATTCCGTGAAAATGGTCATGGGGGACACGGACCTCTGCCCGTGGGACATGGGGACGTTCGGCTCGCAGACCACGCGGTACTTCGGGCCGGCCCTGAGGGCGGCCGCGGCGGAAGCCCGGGGCGTCCTGTTGGAGCTCGCCTCCGAGAAGCTGAAGATCCCGAAGGAGCGGCTTGCGGTCCGCGACGGGATCGTTCACGACGCGGCCCGCCCGTCCGTTAAGGTCTCTTACGCGGAACTCGCCTCGGGGAAGCGCATCGAACGGCATATCACGCCCAAGCCGTCGCCCAAGCCGGTCGGAGAGTGGAAGGTCATGGGGAAGCCGTTCCTCCACAGGGACGCTCGCGACAAAGTCACCGGGGAGGCCCTGTTCGCAGGGGATATCCGGCTGCCGGGCATGCTTTACGCGAAGGTCCTCAGGCCGCCGGCCCACGGGGCGAAACTGAAGGCCCTGGATCCGACCGCGGCCGAAAAGGTCGAGGGGGTCAAGGTCATCAGGGACGGCGATCTCGTCGCCGCCCTCCATGAGCTCCCGGACGCGGCGGAAGCGGCCCTGGACCTGGTCAAAGCGGAGTACGACAGGCCCGAGGCGAAGCTCGACAGCGAGAACATCTTCGACCATCTGCGTGCCGTCGCGCCGGAAGGCGACGTCGTAGCGCATGGAGGCGACCTCGGCGCGGGCAAGGCCCTGGCGGCTTCCGTGTTCGACGAGACCTATCTCAATGGCTACGTGGCCCATGCTCCGGCCGAACCGCACACGGCCCTGGCGAACGTCCAAGGGGAACGGGCCACGGTTTGGGCTTCGACCCAGGCGCCGTTCCGGCTCAAGGACGAGGTCGCCCAGGCGCTCGGCGTCCCGCCCGCGAACGTCCGGGTCATCACGCCGTTCGTCGGAGGAGGATTCGGCGGAAAGACCCGGAACATCCAAGCCGTCCAGGCCGTCCGGCTGTCGAAGCTCGCCGGAAAGCCCGTCCAGGTCGCCTGGAGCCGGGCCGACGAATTCTTCAACGATTCATTTCGCCCGGCGGCCTTGGTACGCATCCAGTCGGGGACCGACGCGGTTGGGCGGATCGTTTTCTGGGACTACGAGGTCCTCTTCGCCGGGGAGCGGAGCGCGGCCCAGTTCTACGACATCCCCCATCACCGGACTGTCTCGCGTGGGGAATGGGGAGGCGGGTCGAGCGCGCACCCGTTCGCGGTCGGAGCCTGGCGGGCACCGGGCTCCAACACAAACGTCTTCGGCCGCGAGTGCCAGATCGACGTCATGGCCGCGAAATCGGAGGCGGACCCGCTCGAGTTCCGGCTGAAGAACTTGGCCGACGAGCGGATGAAGCGGGTCCTCGGCGCGGCCGCCGACAAATTCGACTGGAAGCCGGCGCCCGTCCCGAGCGGTCGCGGCGTCGCCATCGTCTGCTCGGATTACCTGGGGACCTACGTCGCCACCGCCGCCGAAGTCGCCGTCGACGCGGAGACAGGGCGTATCAAGGTCAAGAGGGTCGTCTGCGCCCAAGACATGGGCCAGTGCGTCAACCCCGAAGGGGCGCGTATCCAGATCGAGGGTTGTATCACCATGGGCCTTGGCTATGCGCTGACCGAGGAGGTCCGTTTCAAGGGCGGCGAGGTCCGCGACTTGAATTTCGACACTTACGAGATCCCGCGTTTCTCGTGGCTCCCGGAGATCGAGACCGTCATCGTTGAGAACGATGCCCTCCCGGCCTCGGGCGGCGGGGAGCCCGCCATCATCAACATGGGCGCCGTCCTGGCCAACGCGGTGTTCGACGCGACGGGGGCCCGGCTCTTCCGGCTTCCGATGACGCCGGCAAGGGTGAAGGCGGCGCTCGCAGGAGCGGCTGTGAAATGAAGGGAAAGGAATCGAGCATGCACGAAGGAACGATCGCGAAGAGAATGGGAACGGTCATCGCCCTGGGGGCGGTCTGGGGCCTCGCCGAGTGCGCTCTGGGGGCGGGACTGCAAGCGTGCGCGAAGTCGATCTCCGGGTCCTTGATGACCGGAGTGGCGCTGTTCTTTATCGCCGCAGCTTGGGCTGCTTCGAAGAAAGTCCGTCATGTGGCTCTCCTGGTCGGGATCGCCGTCCTGTTCAAGATGTTCGACGCCCTCCTCCTCGGACTTCCCCTCCGATCCGGGGCGATCGCGAACCCGGCGTTCGCGTTCGTCCTGGAAGGGGCGGGTTTTCTCATCGCGGCGGCCCTCCTCGGACGGTCTCGGGGCGAACGGACATCCGGGCGGGTCCTGATGGGCGGCGCGGGGGCCTTCCTCGCTGTCTCGGCCTTTCCCCTCGTCGGCGTCGTCACCGGGAACGCAGCCTGCCTGGCCGCGGGGACCTCCATCCCCCTCGTCTGGTATTATGGCCCGATCGCGATCACGCTGTCGCTTCTTACGGTGCCGCTCGGCATGAGGTTCGGAGAGAGGTCGAGGATCTTCGAGTCCCGGGTCCTGGCCCCGTCGCTCGCCCTGGCCCTGAGCCTCGCCCTCATGGTCATTTTCCGAAGGATCTGACGGCCGGTTAGAGCGGGGTAAAGGCCTTGACGATATTCGCGAGGGTGGACGCATTCTATGAAAGGCGGCGGACGGCCGTCATTCTCGGGGGCATCGGGGCCTTCTATCTCATCGTCAACCTAGTCTGGCTCGCCCGGGACACACTCCCTCCGGCCTGGGACCAAGCCGCCCACGCCGACCATTGCCTGTCCTACCTCCGGCTCTTCAGCGCGCCGGCGTCCCTGTCGCTGACCAAGCTTCTGCCGGTCTCGTCCTATTACCCGCCGTTCTTCTACCTTGTCACGGTCCCGGCGAGCGCCCTGTTCGGATTCTCCTACGACGTCCTCGCCGCGACGCACATCGTTTTCCTCCTCGTCCTGGCCTTCGCCGTCCTCAAGATCGGGGAACGCCTCTTCGGCTTTTGCGCGGGCGCGGGCGCCGCGGTCCTCGTCGCGCTGTACCCGGCCGTTTACGGGCTGTCGCGGGAGGTCCTTCTGGATTTCCCGGTATTGGCCATGGTGGCTCTGTCCCAATATGTCATCCTTGCCGGCAAGGCCGGCACCAGCCTCAAAAGAGGCGCTCTCTTGGGCCTCGTCCTTGGGCTCTCGGTCATGACCAAATGGACCGCCGTCGCGTTCCTGCCCGGAACGTTCCTCGTGGTCTTTGGGGAAGAGTTCGCAAAAGGAAACAGGACTTCCCGAAGGAAGCTTTTGGCCTCCCTGGCGATCGCCCTATGCGTCTTCCTGGCCGTTGTCCTACCGTGGCTCCTGGCGAATCGCCCGGGGTTCATCAAGACCGCCTCCGCGGCCCTCTACGAAGACTCCCTCATTCAGGGTGATCCGACCGAAGTCGCGGCCTCGGTCGCCTATTACGGAAGAGCGCTCTGGAAAGCGTTGGTCTCGCCTATCATCGCGACCTTCACGCTCCTCGGGGTGGCGGCGTTCGGCTTCGGCGTCCGGAAGGGAAAAGCTGCGGCCTTCCTCGCCGCATGGGCCCTGCCGGCCTTTCTCGTCTTCCTTCTGGTCCCGAACAAGGACGGGAGGAACATTGTCCCCCTCCTCCCGGCCCTGGCCCTCTTCGCCGCGTCGGGGCTCGATACCCTGAGGCCGATGCTCCTGAAGCGGGCCGCCTGGGGCCTCATCGTCCTCGCCGGGACCGTTCAGTTCTTCGCTTTCTCGTTCGGAAGCCCGCCCGGCCTGAAGAACGGCTATGCCCGTCCGCCCCGGAATGAGGATTGGAAGGCCGGGGAGATCCTGAGGTTCCTGGCAGACCGCCGGCCGGGCCGTCCGCTTCGCGTCGCGTTCCTTCCAGACCTCCCCTATTTCAATTTCAGCACCTTCAGGTTCACCGCCCATCTCGCGAACCTGCCCTTCGTCGTTGACCCCGTCGGGACGGGCCCCGGGACGTTCGAAGCGCTGGGCGGGTACGACGCCCTGATAACGAAGTCCGGGCCCCTCGCCGTGAGGTTCACCCTGAAGGAGCGGGCGGCCTTCCGGGAACGATTCAACGCTTCCCTGAAGAGACGGGCACGGACGGGGCTCCCGTTCCGTCCCTGGAAAACGTTCCGCCTGCCGGACGGGTCGAAAGCCCGCCTTTTTGCTAGAATAAGCGGGAAATGAGGACGCCTTGCGCCACATGATCGACCTCCTCGCAGGGAATCCTCTCCTCCTGCTCTTCACCGTGATCGGCATCGGCTACCTTGCCGGGAGCGTCAAGATCGCGGGTTTCAAGCTCGGTGTCGTAGCCGTGCTCTTCGTCGGCATCGCCGTCGGCGCCCTCGACCCGCGCCTCGCCCTTCCCGAGCATATCTCTATCCTCGGCCTCGTGCTGTTCGTCTACGCCGTCGGCCTCCAATCCGGGCCCGGCTTTTTCGCGTCCTTCAACAAGCGCGGCCTTCGGATCAACCTGGCGGCCATGACGATCCTCGTCGCCGGAGGCGGGCTGACGGCGCTCCTTGCCCGGCTCTTCGGATTCTCCGCGGCCACGGCCGCCGGCCTGTTCTGTGGGGCCTTCACGAACACGCCGGCGCTGGCGGCGACGGTCGAGACCATCAAAGAGCTTTCGGCGAACCTCCCGGCCGCCGCCCAAGCCGCCAATGCCTCGTCGCCCGTTGTAGCCTACAGCCTGGCTTATCCCTTCGGCGTCCTGGGCGTCATCCTCTGGTTCTTCCTGTTCTCGAAGATCTTCAAGGCCGACCGCCGGCAGGAACCGCCCGAGAACGGCGAGGAGAAGGGGGCCGGCGTCCTTTTCAGCCGCACCTACCAGGTCACCAACCCGGCCGTCGTCGGAAAGACCCTCGGCGAGGCCCTGGCCCTGGTCTCCCGGCGGACCTTTTCTGTAAGCCGCATCATGAAGGTGGAAAGAGTGGACGTCGTCCGGCCGGACGCCGTTCTCGGGCTCGGCGACCTCGTCGTCGCCGTCGGCACGTCCGCCGCCCTCAATCAGGCGCTCGTCCTGTTCGGAGAGGTCTCCCCCAGGAACCTGGCGGAAGAGATCGGCGCCATCACCTCCCGGCGCCTGTTCGTTTCGAGCCGGGAAGCCGTGGGGAAGACGATCCGGGAGCTCCGCCTCGAGGAGCGGTTCAGCGCCACCATCACCCGGCTCCGCCGCGGAGACGTCGAGTTCGTCCCCACGCCGGGCATGGTCCTCGAGCTCGGCGACCGCATCCGGGTCGTGGCCTTCCGGGAACGGTTGGGCGAGGTCACCGGCTTCTTCGGGGATTCTCTGCAGTCCATCGCCGAGACCGATTTCCTGTCTCTGTCGCTCGGCATCGTGCTCGGCGTCTTCGTGGGGCTCATTCCCATCCCCCTGCCTGGCGGACTGAAGTTCAAGCTCGGCTTCGCGGGCGGGCCCCTCATCGTGGCCCTCGTCCTCGGCCGGCTCCAGCGAACGGGGCCCGTCCGGTGGGTCGTCCCGACGAGTGCCAACCTCGTCCTCCGGCAGACCGGGCTCGTCTTCTTCCTGGCGGGGATCGGCAGCCGGGCCGGTTACAGCTTCATCACAACCTTCCGGGGCGGAGGTCTGGAGATCCTCGCCGCCGGGGCCATCGTTACGTCCGCGGCGACGGCCGCCGCGCTTTTCCTGGCCGTCAAGCACTTCAGGCTCCCGATGCCCGCAGCGATGGGCATGATATCCGGGCTCCAGACCCAGCCGGCCTGCCTGGCTTACGCCAACCAACAGTCCTACGGCGACCAGCCTAATATCTGGTACGCGACGGTCTACCCCGCCGCCATGGTCATGAAGATCCTCCTCGGCCAGATCATCTTCTCCGTCCTATTCCAAGGTTGAGGCCCTGCAACGCCCCCCGGACAATTTCTTCCCGGCCCGGAAGTTTTGACAAGAAACGGCGTCTCAAATAATATGGATAGTTATATCCGGATAGAAACGAGCCTCTAACTAAGATGAGCAAAGAACGCCTTTCGCGCATGCGCCTCCGTCCGGCCGCGGCCGTCGTCGGCGCCCTCCTGTCCCTGGCCCCCTCGATCGCCCGCGCCGAAGACGCCGGCCTGACCCTCGAAACAGCCGTCCGGCTGGCCCTGACCCGGAACGAACGGGCGCTCGCCGCCGACGCCCAGATCAAGGCTGCCGAGGCCCGCGTCACACGG
>Ga0315273_10011630_pt1 | contig 11260 bp, 5 predicted proteins | sample YL17G02_0_MG_FD_205753 | JGI IMG/M metagenome (GOLD analysis project Ga0315273, IMG submission 205753) | Sediment microbial communities from Yellowstone Lake, YNP, Wyoming, USA - YL17G02_0 | ecosystem: Environmental > Aquatic > Freshwater > Lake > Sediment | place: USA: Wyoming | collected...
CTGCGGTCCCTGAGCCGAGCGCGGTTCCTCCACTCCCTCCAGGCCCTCCTACCAGCCCTCACCGATCGGGACATCGCGCCGGGAGGCAGCGGGGTTCGAGCCCAGGCCGTCGATCGAGCCGGGCGCCTCGTGGATGATTTCGCGCTGGAGCGGCGATCCGGGCAGATCCACGTCCTGAACGCCCCATCCCCGGCGGCGACCGCCTCGTTGGCAATTGCCAAGGAAATCGCAACTCAATTGCTCGGAACCACATCGTAGGGCCCGTCAAGCCGATTGAGCAGCCCGAGAATCGGGTCAGGAGCGCGGTTGGAGGATGAGTCTGCCTACCTCCGCCTGTTGCATGCACACAACACCTACTTCGATCAGCCCCAATCGCGGTGCTGAACGGAGCCCACCGATCACCGGTCGGCTGTCAAACGTCTCGAAAGGGGGGCCTCGCGCATGAACTCCGTGTTCTTCGACGCACCACACATCGATGAGGAGCGCCGCGAGGCACTATAGGCCGGTCAGCTCTACGCGTATTCGCCGGTCCGAGCGCCAAGGCGGTTTTGGAATTTGCGCGCACCCTGGTGGTCGAGGCCTTCGGCGATCTGGACCCCCGCACGGCCCAGTATCACATGTCGGTGGAGCGGTATGCGGCGCTGCTGGCGGCGTTGAAGCCGAAGTTCATCCATCATCCGCAGTCCAAGGAACTGCCTCGAGCGATGCTGACCGAGATGGGCTGCGATCCGGACAAGACCCCTTTCGACGCGCCGCGGATGCGCACCCCGACCAGCGACGGCTACCTCACCACGGGGATCGCCTACGCCTTCCACCCGCACCGGGATACCTGGTATTCGGCGCCGATGTCGCAGATCAACTGGTGCTGCCGATCTACGACATCGAGCCCGATTACGGGATGGCCTCCCACCCGGCCTAGCGGAACCGCCCCATCAAGAACGGGTCGCGGGACTACAACTACCACGAGTGGAACGCGACCAGCCGGAAGATGGCCGCACAGCAGATCGGGGTGGATACCCGCAAACAGCTGAAGCCGGAGGAGCCGATTGAGTTGGATCCGCAGATCCGGCTGGTCACCCGGCCGGGGGGCGTGATCCTCTTCTCCCCGGCCCAGCTGCCGAACACGACGGGCAAGACCAGGTTCAGCATCGACTTCCGTACCGTGCACCTGGACGACGTGGCCGAGCGGGTCGGCGCGCCGAACCTCGATTCCGAATGCACCGGCACCGGCATAAACGACTACCTGCGGGTCCGCGACCTGGCTCATGTGCCCGCGGAGTTGCAGGCGCTGTACGAGGACGGGACGCCGCTGGTCTGCAGCGCGGCGGGGGCTCGCAAGGCGGGCTGAGCCGGCCGGTCGCCTCCCCCGCGGTACTACCGCTCGCCACCCGCCGACCCCACTGCGGGCGGTTCGTTTTCCCCGAAAGCGTAAGGTGACGCGGCCGGGCCGGGAGTAGCGGTTCGGCCTGCTGCCCGAGGCTGGCGCGGCGGCGGGCGCCGGCCGCCATGGGGACACGCCAAAGCGCCGCAGCGATCGAGTCGCTGCAACGCTTCGGATTCTCGCGTCGAGCATGGCGGGGGCAGTGCCCCGCTAGCCCGGTAGTACGCCGCGGTCCCGGCGGCGCACCGGCCAAGAGGCCGGGACGCCGTCGGGGAACCATCCTATTGCACGTTTCGCAACGCGATGTGACTGGGCGTGCCTCCCACGGTGATGTTCGAGCCCGACAAGGTGTTCGTAGCCGTCGCGATCCGGGACACTGTGCCGGCTCCGGAGGCCGGGCATCCCGCAAGACGCACGGCAGGGGTCCAGTCGCATCCGGAATTCGCCACATACACCAGATCTCCCGCCGCCGTGATCGCCAGACCCCTTGGATTGCTGCCCACCGTGACCGTTGCCGTCACCGTGTTGCTGGCCGTCGAGATCACTGAGACGGTATTGCCGCCCGAGTTGGCCACGTACACGAATGATCCGTTCGGGGTGACTTTCACTCCCCACGGCCTCGTGCCGACCGCGATGTTGGCGACTCTCGTCAGGGTACCCGTGTTGACTACGGACACCGTGTTCGAATCCATGTTCGCGACGTAGATGAACTGCCCGTTCGGCGTGATATCGATCCCGTACGGGGTGTTCCCGACCATGACGGAGTCGGTGAAGTCGCCGAGGCTCCGGCTGTAGCGCCGGATCTGTCCGTTCGTCGCCGTCCGGCCCGAATCGGTGACCCAGGCATCGGTCGCGGTCGCCACCACATAGCGCGGCGCCTTGGCGATGACTCGGGTCACGCTCGCCCCATCGCTCACATTGCGAACCTCGAGCGACGGGTCCAGCGCGCCACGGACGATGAAGGCGAACTGGCCGCTCGGCTCGATCGAGATGCCGCGCGGGTTGCTGGACCCGATAAAGGAGGAGACGGCATTCGTACCGAGCGTCACGAACTGGAAATTGCTTCCGTTGTTGTTCAGCACGATGGACTTCGAGCCATCGGGGGTGACCGCGAGATCCAGCGGCCCGTTGCCGAGCGTCAGGGTGGCCTGCACCGTCGTGCCGTTCAGGACCGACACGGTCCCGTCGGTGTTATTGCTGACCAGAGCCACCTGGCCCACCATGACGGCCGCGGTGCCCGACTTGGTGCCTATGGTCGCCGTGATGGTCGCAGTGCCCTGCGTCGCGCCCGCAGTCACGAGACCGGTGGCGCTCACCGTCGCGATGCTCCCGCTGGAGGTGGCCCACGTGGCGGCAGGTTGGCCGGCCACCGTGTTGCCGACCGAGTCCTGGGCCACGGCCGTCAACTGCTTCGTGAGACCCGCGGTGAGCAACATCGACGAGGCGGGGGTCACCCCCACCTTGAAGACCCGCTGCGACACGAGCACCGAGGCAGTACCCGACTTGGTGCCGGCGGTGGCCGTGATCGTCACGGGGCCGCCGCTCGTCACCGCCGTCACCAGGCCGGTGGCGCTGACCGTGGCAATCGCGTTGTTGGACGACGTCCAGGTGAAGGTCTGGCCGGGGACCGGGTTGCTGAGCGAGTCCACCGCCGCGGCGGTGAGCTGCTTCGTCTCCCCGAGGGAGAACAGGGTATCGGGCGTCGGCGTCACGGTCACCGCGGCCGCGACCTGCGCCACGGTCACCGTCGCGGTCCCCGAGACGGCACCGACTGCCGCGGTGATCGTCACCGGCCCGCCGCTGGCGACGGCGGTCACGAGTCCGGTGGCACTGACTGTCGCCACGGCCGCGTTGGACGTGGTCCAGGTCACGGTCTGACCGGTCACCGGGTTGTTGTTCGCGTCCTTGAGCGCCGCAGTCAGCTGCCGCGTCCGCGTCAGGGTGGCGATGGTGATGGGCGTCGGGGTCACCGTGATGGAGGAGACCGCCTGTGCGACCAGCACCGAGGCCGTGCCGGACTTCCCGCCGGTCGACGCGGTGATCGTCACCGGGCCACCGTTCGCAACGGCCGTGACGAGGCCGCTCGTCGCGTTGACCGTGGCAACCGCGGTGTTCGAGGACAACCAGGCGATGGTCTGCCCGGTGATCGCGTTCCCGAGCGAGTCTTTCGGGGTCGCCGTCAGCTGCTTGGTGCCGCCAAGGGCGAAGATCGTATCCGGCGTCGGCGTGACCGTCACAGTGAATACCGTCTGCGTCACCGTCACGGCCGCCGTGCCGGACTTCCCGCCGGTCGACGCGGTAATCGTCACCGGTCCACCCTTGGTGATGGCGGTGACCAGGCCCGTCGCGCTCACCGTCGCCACCGCGGTATTCGAGGAGGTCCAGGTGAAGGTCTGACCGGACATGACGGTCCCGTTGGCGTCCTTGGCCGCCGCGGTGAGCTGCGCCGTCGCGCCGAGGGCCGTGATGGTCACCGGCGTCGGGGTGACTTCGACCGTATTCACGGCCTGGGCGACCGTCACGGCGGCCGTGCCGGACTTGCCAGCGGTGCTGGCCGTGATTGTCACCGGCCCGCCGTTGGCCACCGCCGTGACCAAGCCGGTCGTGCTGACCGTGGCCACCGCGTCATCCGAGGAGGCCCAGGTGATGGCCTGGCCGCCCACAGAGTTCCCGTTGGCATCCTTGGGCGTCGCGGTCAGCTGGACCGTGCCACCGATCGAGACGAGCGTCGTGGTGCCGGGGGCGACCGTCAGCGACGTCACCACCTGACTGATCGCCACGGAGGCCGTGCCGGACTTGCCGCCGGCCGAAGCCGTGAGGGTCACAGTGCCGTTGGCCACCGCGGTCACGAGACCGGTGTTGCTCACCGTCGCGATCGCGTTGTCCGAGGACGACCAGGTCACCGTCTGACCCACCACCGCATTGCCGTTCGCATCCTGCAGCGTCGCGCTCAGGGCCACGGTCTGGCCCAGCGAGACGAGGTTGGACGTACCCGGCGTCACCGAGACCGTCGCGATCGCCTGAGCCACCGTAACGGTCGCCGTGCCCGACTTGCCACCGGCCGTAGCCGTGATCGTCACCGGGCCGCCGTTGGCCAGCGCGGTCACCAGACCGGTGGCGCTCACCGAGGCGGTGCCGGCGCCGCCCGACGACCAGGCCACCGTCAGACCGTTGATGGCGATGCCATTGGCGTCGAGCGGCGCGGCCGCGAGCTGCACCGTCTGCCCGAACGAGACCAGAGTCGAGCTGCCCGGCGTCACCGACACCGAGTTGACCGCCTGGGCCACCGTGACCGTCGCTGTCGCCGACTTGCCACCGGTGGACGCCGTGATCGTTACCGGTCCGCCATTGGCCAGCGCCGTCACCAGCCCGGTCAGGCCTACGGTCGCAATGGTGTTGTCCGAGGAAGCCCAGGTCACCGCCTGCCCAAGGACCGCATTGCCGTTGGCGTCCTTGGGCGTCGCGGTGAGCTGCACCGTGGCGCCGATGGAGGCCAGGGTAGTGCTGGGCGGGGTCAGGGTGATCGACGCGACGGCCTGCGCCACCGAGATGGAGGCCGTGCCGGACTTGCCGCCCGTGCTCGCGGTCATAGTCACCGGACCGCCATTGGCCACTGCGGTCACCAGACCGGTGCCGCTGACGGAAGCCGTGGCGGCGTCCGACGAGGTCCAGGTGATCGTCTGGCCCGTGATCGGATGGCCGTTCGCATCCGCCGGCGTCGCCGTCAGCTGGACGGTCTGGCCGAACGAGACCAGCGTCGTCGTGCCCGGGGCCACCGCGACCGAGGCGACCGCCTGCTGGACCGTAATGCTCGCCGTCCCGGACTTGCTGCCCACCGTCGCCGTGATCGTGACGGGGCCGCCGTTGGCGACCGCCGTGACCAGGCCCGTGGCACTCACCGTGGCCACGGCGGTGTTGGACGAGGTCCAGTTCACCGCAACGCCGTTGATCGTGGCGCCATTGCCGTCCGTCGCCGTGGCGCCGAGCTGCAGGGTCTCGCCGACGGAGACCAGCGTCCCCGTGCCCGGCGCGACCGCCACATTGGCCACCGCCTGGTTTACAGTGATCGATGCCGTCCCCGACTTGCCGCCCGCGGCGGCGGTGATGGTCACCGGCCCGCCGGTCGCCATCGCGGTCACTAGGCCCGTCGGGCCGACCAGCGCGATCGTCGCGTTCGAGGAAGTCCAGGTGACCGACACGGCCACCGCATTGCCGTTCGCGTCCTTCGGCGTCGCGGTCAGCTGGACCGTCGAGCCGAGGGAGGTCAGCGTGGACGCGCCGGGGGTCACTTCAACCGACTGGACCGCCTGCGCCACCGACATCGTCGCCGTGCCGGACTTGCTGGCGGTCGACGCGGTAATCGTGACCGGGCCACCGTTGGCGACCGCGGTCACCAGACCACTCGCGCTGACCGTGGCCACCGAGGCATTCGAGGAACTCCAGGTGATCGTCTGCCCGGCGACCGGATGCCCGTTCGCGTCCGCGGGCGTCGCAGTCAACTGCAGCGTTTCCCCGAACGACACTAGCGTACCGGTACCGGGAGTGACGCCCACCGAGGCCACGACCTGCGCCACCGTCACGGAGGCGGTCCCGGACTTGGGGCCGGCGCTCGCGGTAACGGTCACGGGCCCGCCGTTGGCCACCGCAGTGACCAGACCGGTCGAGCTGACCGTGGCCACGGCCGGATTCGAGGAACTCCAGGTCAGGGTGACGCCGTTCACGGTGAGCCCGTTCGCATCCAGGGCGGTCCCGGTGAGCTGCAGGGTCTGGCCGATGGAGGCCAGGTTCCCGCTGCCAGGAGCGACCTGCACCGTCTCGACGGCCTGGGTCACCGTCACCGAGGCCGTGCCCGTCTTGCCAGCGATCGTCGCGGTGATGGTCACCGGGCCACCGGTAGCCATCGAGGTCACGAGGCCGGTCGGACCGACCAGCGCGACGCCAGTATTGGAAGAGGTCCAGGTCGTCGTCTGACCAGGCATCACGTTGCCATTGGCATCCTTGGCGGTGGCCGTCATCTGCACGGTCTCCCCCAGGGCGAACAGCGTTGACGTCCCGGGCGCCACGGTCACCGAAGCCACGACCTGCGCGACGGTGATCGCCGAGGTCGCAGTGAAGGTCCCCACCGTCGCCGTGACCGTCGACGACCCGTTGGCCACGGCGGTCACCACACCGGCCGGGCTGACGCTGGCGACCCCGTTATTGGACGACGACCACGTCGCCGTCAGACCCGGGATCGGGTGGGACTTGGCATCGAGCCCGGCCGCGGTGAGCTGGGTGGTCTCACCCAGGGAGACCAGCGTACGGGTCGCGGGTGTGACGGAGAGCGAGGTCATCACCTGGTTCACCGCCACGGTCGCGGTCGCCGTAACCCCCTCCGCCGCGGCCGTGATCGTGGCATTGCCGTTCGACACGGCGGTCACGAGGCCGGCCGAGCTGACAGTGGCCACCGCGGGGTTCGAGGATGTCCACGTCACTGTCACGTCCGTGATCGGGATCGGCTTGCCATCGGTATCGGTGACCTTGACCGTCAGCTGCACCGTCTGGCCGATCGAAGCGAGCGGCGCCGAGCCGGGTTCGACCGCAACGGCGCCCACCACGGGGGGCGTCAGGGAGTCGGAACCGCCTCCGCAGGCCTCGATCCACAGACCGGCGATCAGCAGCGAAGAGACGACAAGGAGACGCGAAATCACCGACTGACGCACGAAGCCGACGGAGTTCATGGAGCCCTCTGGGGCGGATTCCGGGTGACTGGATAAACAGCCTGCGGCAGCCAGAGGTGTTCTCCGCCCCTTCCCTGACGGATCCCCAACGGCCACCAAGTTCTCGCATCCGGCAGTGGCAAGAACTGCCCCGTATCGCGATCAGCCAGTGGGACAACGAGCCTCGGACTTCAGTGTATCTTCTTACATCAGAATGACTTGAGGCACAGGCCAGGCGGCCATTCCTGACCCGGGGTCGTTGCAACGAAGCCGCGCGGTTGGCGCGTCGGTGCTACAATCGATGTGAGACTGCTGCACCCGTGCAGCGGCGAGGGCGGTTGGGCGGTTGGGCAGTTGGAGGGCAAGCCGGCGTGCGTGTTGGAGGCCCGCGACTCGGCGAACCTCACCTCCTTCCTTACTACGCCCGGCCAAGTGGCACGAGTCTCGCTCGTCCCACGAGCTGAATCGAACGAGTTTGGAATTCCTGGGCCGGCACCACCACGCGGCCCCGGCACACATTGCCCGCAAGCGCGAATGCGCCGCTGATACGTGCACTGCGGTTCCATGGAGAAATACCCTGATGACAACGGCCAACGCGCCTACAGGCCTCGCTGTCGCACGCCAGGCGCTCCCTTCGCCCGGGACACCGTCGGGTAGGGGCGTGGACACGCTCCCGGCACCCTACTTCGCGACGCCTTTCTCCGGTTCGCTTGGAAGCCGACGCATCCTGCTTCTCAGTTATCATTTTGTGCCGAGCTCAGCAGCGGGGACCCTCCGCTGGCAGAAGTTCGCCACCCTCTTTGCTGAGCAGGGTTGGGGGCTGGACGTGATTGCCCTGGATCCATCGCAGCTCAAGGGCGCGGAGCCGGAGCGATTCGAGGAGCTGCCGGAGGGGCTCCGCGCGTATGGCGTCCGTGAAGAGAAGATTCTCATCGAGCGCCTGATCGACGGGGGCTGGAAGGCGCTGAAGCGCCTGCCGCCTCGGCGACCCCAGGCCGCTCCCCCCACCGCTCCCGTGGGCGCGCTCGCGGTTCCCGCGGTCGCCGCCACGCTGACCCGGGAAGAGCTGTCCTGGAACCTCTTTCACCGGACGGGCTGGCGACGGGCCTACTACGCGTGGGTACGTTTCGCCCACGATCGAGCCTGGGCGCGGCGGATGGCCGATCTAGGCTCCCGGCTGGTCCAGCCAGGAGTGCATCAGTTCGTGATCAGCTGCGGCCCGCCACAACTCGTCCATGAAGCGGGCCGGGCGGTGTCGGAGACGACCGGACTGCCGCTCATCGTCGACATGCGCGACCCTTGGACCCTGCAGCGTCGTCTTCAGGAATACCTCGCGAGCCCCATGTACTTTGCGCTCGCCAAGAGAGCGGAACAGCGGATCGTCGACCGCGCGTCGCTGGTGGTGATGAACACACCTCCGGCGGCGGATGGGATGGCCGAGGCCTATCCGGGGAAACGGGTGCTCTCGATCCTGAACGGGTACGATGAGGAGCCCCTGCCCCCGATTCCTGCGCGCACCCGCTTCGTGATTGCTTTCGCCGGATCGATCTATCTGGATCGGGACCCTCGGCTGGTCTTCCGGGCCGCCGCGCGGGTCGTCCGAGAACTTGGGCTCACGGCGGCGCAGTTCGGTTTCGAGTTCATCGGGAGCGCTGGTGGTTATGGCGGGAAGTCGTTGGAGCAGATCGCGACGGACGAGGGCATTGAGGGATTCGTGCGCACCGGCCGATCGCGGCCCCGGGCGGAGGCCATGGCCTTCATGGCACAGGCGAGCATGCTGCTGAGCCTGCCGCAGGACAGCACCCTGGCGATCCCCTCCAAGATCTATGAGTACATGCGGTTCCCCGCATGGATGCTGGCGCTGACGGAAAGCGGCAGCGCGACCGACCGCGTCCTGGCAGGCACCGGGGTAGATGTGGTGCGGCCGGACGATGTCGACGGCATGGCCGCAGTCCTCCGGCGGCGTTACCAGGCGTTCATCGCCGGAGAGCGCCCATCTCCGATCGCCCGGGATCCGCGGCTGAGCCGGCGACATCAGGCCGAACTGCTGCTCGAGGCGCTCGCCGGCATCCCGGCGGAGCACGGGCCCGCGTGACCGCTGGCCGACGCGGCAGAGGTGGGCGGTGACCGGGCCGGGGCGCATCAGACGCGTCATGATGCGGCTGCTGACCAGCGATGGGGTGACGGCGTTGACATCGCGACGACGCGGAGTCGCCTCGATCTTCATGCTCCACCGCTTCGGCCGGGACATGAATGGCCACGACCCCGTCAGCGTCAGGAACTTCCTTGCCTGGCTGCGCCGGCATCACTTCGAGCTGCTCGATCTGGAGGAGCTGTTCCGCCGGCTGGCCGGGGAGGGAGCGCCGCTACGACGGGCCGTCGCGCTGACCATCGATGACGGCTACTGGTGCCAGGCGGAGGTGGCCGCGCCAATCTTCGCGGAGTCCGGCGTGCCGGTCACTACATTCCTGACGACCGGATTCCTGGATGGCACGCTCTGGCTCTGGTGGGACCAGATCGAGTACGTCCTCGAGCACACCCGCCGGGAACGCGTCAGCCTTCCGGCAGGGGAACAACGGCTGGATCTGGACCTCCGCGGTCCGGATCGGCGGGAAGCCGCGACTAGGCTCATGACCGGCTATTGCAAGGCCCTCTCCGAGGCGGAGCGGCTGGCCGCCATTTGGGAGCTTGCCGAACAGGCCCGGGTCCCTCTCCCCTCGTCACCCCCTGCGGCCTATCGACCCATGACCTGGCACCAGGCGCGGCGCTGCGAAGCGGCGGGGATGCGCTTTGGACCACACACGGTGACCCACCCTATCTTGGCCCGTACCGACGACGCCCAGGCGCAACGGGAGATCCGGCTCTCCTGGGAGCGCCTCCGCCAGGAAGTCTCCCGACCGGTACCGGTGTTCTGCTACCCGAACGGCCGCGCTGAAGATTTCGGCCCGCGGGAAATCGCGATCCTCCGGCGTCTCGGCTTGCTCGGCGCCGTGACGGCGGAGCCGGGGTACGCCACGACCCTGGGCTTCGCCGAGGAGAACGGGGCGTTTCGCGTGCCCCGGTTCAGCTACTCCGAGGAGCACGATGAGAACATCCGATACGCCAGCCATCTGGAACTGCTGTGGCAGCAGGTGCGCCCCCGGGGCCGCTGAGTGACCATCCGCGTCGCGGTGCGCTCGGTGAAGCAGTCGGTCGAGCACCTCCTTGCTCTGGCCGGCCCGGCGGCATTGGCCCGGCGACTGGCAGCTTCATCGACCCTGATTCTCGCTTACCACAACATCGTTCCAGATGGCCAGCAGGGCGGGGCGGACCGATCGCTGCACCTCCCCCAGCGGCAGTTCGCGGCTCAACTGGAGGCGCTCGCGCGCACCCATGAGGTCGTGCCGTTGACCGATGTGCTCGACGATGTCCATCGACGCTCCCGCCTCCCGCGTGCGGCGATCACGTTCGACGATGGTTCGCTGGGGGCCCTGACGGTCGGAGTGGCGGAACTGCACCGCGTCGGTTTCCCGGCGACGTTCTTCGTGACCCCGGGCCGGCTGGGGCGGCATGCGTTCTGGTGGGACCGGCTGGGCGCTCCGAGCGAAGGCGAGGTACCGGCCGACATCCGGCGCCATGCCCTCACGGCGCTTCGGGGGGAGGATGAAGCCATTTGCGCGTGGGCCGGTGACCGCGCGGTGGCATCGGGCGCCGTACCGGAATGCGCCAGGACCGCGACCGAGACCGAGCTCGCACAGGCGCTGACGGTGCCGGGGATCAGCGTGGCCGCGCATAGCTGGTCGCATCCCAACCTGGCCGCGCTCGGCACGACGGAGCTTGGGGCCGAACTCGAACGACCGCTGGAGTGGCTCCGAAGCCGCTGGCCCGCCGCCCTCCCCGTCGTCTCGTACCCGTATGGTCTTACCTCGCCCGCCGTCTGCGACGCGGCGCACCGCGCCGGCTACCGAGCCGCCTTTCTGATCTCCGGGAGCTGGCTGTCGCCACGGTGGAGGCAAGCTCCCTTCGAGCTGCCACGCTTGAACGTGCCCGCCGGCGTCTCGCCGGAGGGGTTCATCCTGCGCACCTCCGGACTGCTGCGGTGAGCCCTGCTTCCGTAGACATCACAGGGCCGCTGTTCCGCTGGCGGCCTGTCTTCTCCCGGGGGATGTTTCGGTCTTGAGGCGGCTCCGGGTCAACGCGC
>Ga0315273_10011631_pt1 | contig 11260 bp, 6 predicted proteins | sample YL17G02_0_MG_FD_205753 | JGI IMG/M metagenome (GOLD analysis project Ga0315273, IMG submission 205753) | Sediment microbial communities from Yellowstone Lake, YNP, Wyoming, USA - YL17G02_0 | ecosystem: Environmental > Aquatic > Freshwater > Lake > Sediment | place: USA: Wyoming | collected...
CCCAGATATTATATGCCGCGGTTATTACAAGTGATGGAACAGGCCGGAAGAAATATCCCCAGGCATCCTTATCTATCCACCACATCGATTGGAATACCTTTACATATTTATAATCCACGGCCCAGAAACCTATAAGCGGATTCACCGGTGTTTTTTCTTCCAGGAATGTAACAAAAAGAAAATCATCATAAGTGAAATGGTTATGAACGAAAGGGGAATAAAGGGCAGTTCCTATAACCAGAAATGCCAATAAAATGTAAAGCTTGTTTTGTTTACTGTCTAATAACTTTTTAAATACGTTACTCATATTATTATTCTGCAATAAATATATATAAAATTATTCTTAAAAATTTAATAACCATTATCCATATACAGGTATATCGGGTTATCAGCAACATCAACTACCTTAACAATTTTAAAGGTTTCAGTATTGATTATTGCAATTGTAGCCTGTCCCTGGTTGGCAACATATGCAAATTTATTACCGGTGCTGAATACAACATAAACAGGCATTTTGTGACCATAAATGGTAGCTTCAACAGAATCTGCTGCCGTATTAATTACAGTAACAGTATTTTCGGTAACGTTTGATACAAAAACATATTTGCCGTCAGATGTTGATGCAATAGCTCTTGGGCCTTTAATATTTTTTATTTTCTTTACTATCGAATCGGTTTTAAGATCTATTTTTGCAACTTCGTTTGAATCATAATTTGCCAGATAAGCAAATTCATTATTATTAGTGAAAGCCATTGACATAGGCCTGCCGCCTGTTACTACTGTTTTTTTAATCTCAAACGTTGCGGGGTCAATTATTTTATAATAAGGAGTAAATATTTGCGGCTGATAAATTTTATTATCTATTAAATACAGAGGTCCGGTACATTCATTTAACTTGTTAACTATCCGGTTGTTTTCGGTGTTAAGTATCATTGACCCGTCATTTGATTCATGGGAAATAAGTACAAATTTACCATTTTGAACTACAAGCATTTCAACAGGATGAGAGCCTGCAATTACAGTTTCAATTGTTTTATTTGTTTTTGTATCGAATATAGTAACATCATTTGAATTCCAGCTTGTTATGTAGCCCGTTTTTCTGTCAGGCGAAAAACAAATTCCTGTTGAGCCGTTTCCGCACGGAATTTTACCGATCAGCTCATTTGTTTTTGTATCTAACACGGACACAAAATTATGTGTTATGTGACAAATATAAAGCAAACCCTGTTCTGAAATCCGGTCATAATTTTCAGGTAAGTTATAAGGTTTTTCATTTTGACAAGCGACAAGGAAATTGATCGTAAATAATGCAATAAAAGTTATAAATAATTTTGTTTTCATAATTTCTCCAGTTATATAAAAGAAAAATATTATTTTATTAAAATCATTTTTTAGTTTCTATAAAACCCTGTCCTGAGCGAAGCGAAGGATCTCCTGCGAAGAGCCTGTAAAAATACAAACCGCTTGAATAATTACTACCGTTCCACTCAACTTCATAAATTCCCGGCTGTAAATGTTCATTTACTAGTGTAGCTGCAATATTGCCAAGGATATCAAATACTTTGATTGTGACAAAATCAGCCCTGGGCAAAGCAAACTTTATTTTTGTTGAAGGATTGAAAGGGTTTGGATAGTTTTGATAAAGCATAAATATTTCAGGAACCTCACTGCTAATTGGCTGCAAACCCGAAATTCCGCCATTTGTTGTTTTAAGTATAAGTCCGTTACCTCCGCATATGTAACCTGTTAATGCATTAAGCATATGCACCCCTGTAAGCGATATTGTTGTGCCGCTTGCTTGCGCCTCCCAGTTCGCACCGCTATTGGCAGAGCGCATAATCACACCTGAATTACCGGCAGCAAATCCTGCCTGGTTATCACCAAAATAAACGCATGTAATATTATGTCCGGCTGCCGGGCCGATGTTTCCAACCGTTTCCCAGTTGTTACCAGCGTTTGTTGAACGGTATATTCTGCCCCAGTTCTGTCCGAATATATTATTAGAACCTGTCGCGAATATTGTATTTTCATCTTTGCAGTAAACTGATGAAAGTGAGTATGTAATATTTAACCCGCTGTTGTTTTGAGTCATCACTGTTGACCAGCTGTTCCCGCCATCGGTTGATTTATTTATTACAGCGCCGGGCATATCGGTTGCGCAAACCATCAGCAGTGATGCATTAAAATAATGTAAGCCTGAAACGGCATGGGACGTCGGAGTGTACCTGGGATTCCAGCTTGTGCCGCCATCAGTTGTATAACACATCAGGCTGCCTCCTCCTCCCGTTATTCCTGTTAAGGTATTAATGAATGATATACTTCGGACATTAATTCCGCATGATGTCACGCTAAACCAACTTAAACCGGAGCTCGTACTTTTAATTATAAATCCGGTATATCCGGATGCATACCCTATTGATGCTGATGGAAAACATAAACTGAAAATATTCTGTGTGGCAGGGGAGGAAATGATTGTCCAGTTAACACCTGCGTTGGTTGTTCTTATCAAAACACCGCCATAACCGGCAGCTATACCTGTATTATTATCTATAAAGCAGATATCCTGCAGGTCTGCAGTTGTATTTGTTACAAGTGGAACCCATTGTGAAAATGAGCTGATGGTGAAGATGAAAGCAATTGAGCAGATACTTAGTGCTTTCATTGGAAAATTATTTAAATTAAAGAACTACCTGTTTAATTCATAAGAAAATTAAAAATATCATTTTTTTTCTATTTTATAAGTACCATTTTCTTGGTCTCTGAATAACCTGTGCTGAGCGAAGCCGACCCGCGGTTCTTCGAACCGGTTGGTTCGTAGAAAGCATCTGTTCGCATATTAATAAAATAAACTCCGCTTGTATAATTACTTCCGTCCCACTCAACCTCATATGTTCCGGGCTGTAATTGCTCATTAATAAGTACTGCAATTTCCCTGCCCATAATATCAAAAATTTTCAATACAATATTGTCATTCCCGCGAAAGCGGGAAACTGAGGCAACATCAAATTTGATCTTTGTAGCCGGATTAAACGGATTCGGATAGTTTTGATGTAATGAAAATTCCCCAGGTATTTCGGAGCCTATCCTGTTTATTCCCCCAAAATAGTCATGGAAAGTAATTCCTCCATTATCTCTTATAGCCCAAAAAGGACCATATACCAAACTACCAGAAACATGCCTGTAATTTCCAGTGGGGGCTGTGTAATCGATAGTGAAATTACCTCCATTACTATTATAGTAAATTTTATTATCAGAGCGTACGTAATAAGTATGATCACCAAAATAAGAATGACCTGTAATTCCCCCGAAATTTCCGGTTCCAGGGGCTGACTTAGGAGACCAATTTAATCCACCATTTGAAGTGAATAACATTGTAGCACCTCCCAAGTATCCATCAAGACTCATCTGTTTAAAATATAAAGCAAAGGAATTAATTTCGGGAAATGTGGGCTGTATAACCCAGTTACTGCCTCTATTGCTTGAATAATATAATCCCGTATTGTTTGTGCCTATCCAAATTTTATCACCGTAGTAACAAAACATAGCATTGTTCCATCCAGTCTCGTTTCCTGCCTGGGGCAGGTATAAACCGGTTGAGTCCCAATTAGCTCCAAGGTTTGTTGATTTCCATAATGACCATCTACCACCGACAGGATTACCTTCCATAAAGAAATGATTATTTGATATTAGACCAATTGCATTTATAAAACCACCAGCTTGAAAAAATACTTGTACCCAGTTACTGCCTCCGTTTGTAGTCCTGTATACATATGTATTAGAAGAAATATTACCAGTGGTTAAAGCAGTATTAGCATCAAATCCAATAATATTAGTTAATGATACTGTTGCCGGGATACCATTACCGCTTACGTTTAACCAATTCACTCCACGATTTGTAGTCCTCAACACTGTTCCGCTGTAACCGCAAATCCATGCATTTATATCATAGATACCCAAGCAAGAAACAGATGTGAGCTGAACAGTAACACCCGATGATTGTTCAATCCATCCACCTTGCGGATATAAATTTGTGATTAAAATAATTACAAGAAGGATAGTAGTTGTTTTCATTTTATTTCACCTTTATTTGGATAATCATTTTATTAACATTTATCCTACGAAGCTTTAGCGTAGTAGGATCATTTTTTTTGTTTCAATATAATCACCTGCAATCATTCTGTAAACATACACCCCGCTCGCAAAATTCCTTCCGTCAAATTCAACTTCATAAGTTCTGGGCTGTAATTGCTCATTAACAAGAGTTGTAACCTCACGGCCGAGGATATCATAAATTGCCAGATTTGTAAAACTGTTAACTGCTATTTGATAACTGATAACTGTTTTCGGATTAAACGGGTTTGGATAATTTTGTCCGAGAGAAAATCTAATTGGAATTTCAGAGGATATATTTTTTATACCTATTTGTGATATATCTCTCATCCAAACAGAATAATCACGTGTCCCCGCAAAAATATAATTATTAGTTATTAAAAGTGAATAGACTGAAGCAGCAGCGTTGAATCCCTGATTAAATTTGTCCCACGTTACTCCATTGTTTGACGTAACATAAACCCCGGAATCTTTTGTTCCGGCTAATAAATTATTCCCGCATACCAATAGAGACCAAACCGAGCGGTTATTTAAAGCAGTCTGGTTCCAGCTAACTCCATTATTTATTGATATATAAACACCATGGCTGTCTGTCCCCGCAAATAAATTATTACTGCCGGCTGCAATAGAATAAACAGATCTGTTATCCAAAGCAGTTTGATTCCAGCTTGCGCCATTATTTGTAGACTGATAAATACCGTGAATGCTTGTCCCTGCAAAAATATTATTCCCGTTCATAGCAATAGAATAAACAATTCTATTATTCAAATCAGTTTGGTTCCAGCTTAAACCATTATCTGTTGAGAGGTAAACACCATACTCTGTTCCGGCAAAAAGAGTATTACCGTATAGAGAAAGGGTAAAAACACTTCGGTCATTTAATGCAGTTTGATTCCAGCTTGCACCGTTATTTGTTGAGAGATAAACGCCATGACTGCCTGTTCCGGCAAATATATTATTCCCGGTTACTGCAAATGTATAAAACTTTTGATTATTTAAAGTAGTTTGATTCCAGTTATTACCATTATTTGTTGACATGTAAATACCATATCCATCAGTCCCCGCAAACATATTATTGCCGCTTAAAACAAGCGACAAAACAGTACGGTTATTTAAACCGGTTTGATTCCAGCCTGCACCATTATTTGTTGACCGGTAAAAGCCATTCCATGCTGTCCCGGCAAAAACATTATTGCCGTTTGCCAATAGAGATAATACATTTTGTTCATTCATAGCAGTTTGATTCCATCCTGCGCCGTTATTTGATGAGATATAAATGCCGTAACCAATTGTACCCGCATAAATATTATTACTATTTATGGCAATTGACCAAACAGTACGGTTATTTAAAGAGGTTTGGTTCCAGTTAAAACCATTATTTGATGAGAGATATACGCCATTATTTGTCCCGGCAAAAATATTATTTCCGCTGATGCCAAATGACCAGACGTATTGATTGTTCAAATCAGTCTGGTCCCAGCTTAATCCGTTATTTGTTGATAAAGAAACACCATAAAATGTTCCTGCATAAACATTATTACCGCTTACTGCAAGAGACCAAACGGAACGGTAATTCAATTCAGTCAGATACCAGCTTACTCCATTATTTGTTGAAATATAGAGGCCAAAATATTCTGTTCCTGCCAGAATATTATTACCGCTTACTGCCAGAGAAAGGATAATCCGGTCATTTAATCCGGTTAATTCCCAGCTTACACCATTATTAGTTGATAGATAAACGCCGGAATCACTTATTCCTGCGAATATATTATTACCATTTATTGCAAGAGAGAAAATAGTCTGATCATTCAACGCAGTTTGATTCCAGCTTAAACCATTATTTGTGGAGAGGAAAACACCATTATATGATCCGGCAAATAAATTATTGCCGCTGGATGCAAGAGAATAAACTGACCCTCCGAAAATACCGTTTGATTGCTGCCACTGGGCATTAACAAATAATAATGAGCAATGAGTAATTAGCAATATGAATGCTAATTTTTTCATTTTACAAGTACCATTTTCTTAGTTTCAGTAAAACCATGTCCTGAGCGAAGCGAAGGATCTCCTGCGAAGAGCCTGTAAAAATACATACCGCTTGAGTAATTACTTCCATCCCATTCCGTTTCAAATGTTCCGGGCTGTAGCTGTTCATTTACAAGGGTTGTAACTTCATTGCCAAGGATATCGTAAATTACTACTTGTACTGAACGGTCACGACCGTTTCCTGCCGAAGGAATTGAAAACTTAATTTTTGTCGTCGGATTGAAGGGGTTAGGAAAGTTTTGGGATAATGAAAATGATTCAGGTATTTCTGCAGAAATTTGATGGATTCCAATACCGCCGCCATTTGTTGTATGAAGAATTCTTGCTTGTATGAATAGATCACCTCCGGTAATGTACCAATTATTTAAGTCAAGCATTTTGTGTCCAATAAATATAGATTCAGAATTATCCAATTGATAATTAACCCATGAGTTTCCATAATTTGTCGTTTTTACCAAAAATGGTTTTAATGTGTAATTTGTATCATAATTTACCTTTTCTCCAAAAGCTATGCCGGTACCTGCTGCCGGATAAAATTCTATTCCTTCAAAAAATGATGAATCCGCCTGATATGTAAGTTTTACCCAGCTTTGACCTGCGTTTGTTGTTTTGAATATAACAGCCGGAGGAACATTAAGACTGTTTGCAACACCGCAGGCGAAACCTGTTTGGCTATTAGGGAAACTAAGATCGGTAAAATTATTAACAGAATAGAATAACTGTTTTGTCCAGTTAGTGCCCGCATTGGTTGTTTTTAAAATTAATCCCTGTATCGTATTTACAGGGTCATTTATATAATCATAACCAACACAAAACCCTGTATTATTATCAACAAAATAAATATTCCTGATATTAACAGTATCAGAAATTGAATAAGATAAGTTCCAGCTGGATCCGCCATTTGTGGTTTTATAAATACCCTGGGCAAATGTTGTGTTTTGGAATCTTTCGGCTGATACAAATCCGGTTGTTTCGTTAATAAAATACATTCCAATAAGATATGAAAGTGAAGGGGGAAAAGATCCATACGGAAACCAGGTGTGCCCGCTGTTTGTGGTCTTTAAAAAATATGCTCCGGTTCCTATTAATGAATCACCAATGCCCGTTGTGTTTACAATAATTGGTTTACCTTTTGAATATTGAAAACCATTAGAAATTTTTACAGGTGATTTCATTCTGAAATTATTATATGCTCCGGCTGAATAACCTATTGAAGCATTAATCATTTGAACAGTTACAAGTGCTCTTGTCGAGTCAGGTATAGCAGCATAGATCCAATTATTGCCTCCGTTGTTTGTATATATAGCTCTGCCGGTAGGATCCTCGTGCATTATCCATCCGGTAGATACACCTGAATTACTGTTTGTAAAATCAATAGATAAAAGTATGCCAATATCACTCGGGACCTGCTGGTATACCCATTGTCCATTAACAATTAGTAATGAACAATGAATAATTAATAATATTAAAATTATTTTTTTCATTTCATTAATATCATTTTCTTTGTATCAGAATAATTACCCGCAATCAATTTATAATAATATATACCGCTTGAATAATTACTACCCTCAAATTCAACCTCATAAGTCCCGGGTTTTAATTGTTCGTTTACCAGTGTTGCAATTTCACGGCCGAGGATATCGTAAACAACAAGTAACACACCCCGTCTGGCGCTTTCAGCGCCATCCACCTCTCTCAAGAGGGGAATACTGAACTTAATATTTGTTTTTGGATTAAACGGATTGGGATAATTTTGATAAAGCAAAAATGATTTTGGTATTTCGGTATTTCCCGTTATTCCAATGAATATGGGGCGTAACTTTACATTTAAAACAGTGGCAGAATCGTTTTTTGCATAAACGCCGTTTATTGTTTTACTATAATATCCGGGGCATGAAAATGTTAAGTTATACGTTCCCTGGATTATCATCCTGTAATATTTTCCAAATGCAGAATCAGAATATACTTCCGAGCTATCAGCATCAAAACCTGCAATCGATACTTTTGCCTTAACAGGAAGATTTGTAATTGAATCAGTAACCGTGCCGTTAATGCCGTATAAAACCTGCTCCATGTAATTTAAGAGCGACCTGTAATTATATTCCCAATGAGCCGGAAGCTGGGCAGGGGGAAGAAGTTTTGTATTCGAAATTTCTATTGTTTGCTCTCTGCCATGCTTGTAATATGTCTGCCAGTCCTGCCTTGAGCCGTGAACATAATACCATGCATAGCCGTTGGTAATTCCGTTGTTAAGGTAAGTCATGTAACCCGGAACTGCATGAGCATGAACAGTATCGGCATATTTTCTGCAAACCCTTACCCACCATGCATCATCGGTGCATAGCCTTGCCCAGCTATCCCAGGGATAGTTGCAAACTTCAACACCGCCGTGAAAATTTGCCGAAAACCTGAAGTAATTTGAATTTGCCAGGTTCATAAATATAATTATTTCCGGCTGGAGATTTGGAGTGCCGTAGTAATCTACTCCGGGGTAATTGCGGTTAAGATCAATGTTGTTTGCATTGCCGCGCCTTGCGCCGTTAACCGTGTTATTGCCGCCCCAATATGTTCCGTCGGGGTTGCCAAGCGGATTTATCCAAATCTCAATATTATTAACCATGTTTGTAACTTTTGGGTCAGTGTTATAATTTGTCAGCAGGTAATTTATCAGCCTCAGCATCAGGACATATCCCGTTGTTTCATCACCATGCATAGAGGATGTGTACATAAATTTCGGTTCGGCTTCGGGAGTGTTAACATTATCCGAAACCACAGCAAAAATTATCTGCCTTCCCTGGACTGTTGTTCCGGCATTAACTATCCTGCAAAGATTCGGATAGTTTGCTGCAAACTGAGTCATCATTGCAACATATCCTTCGTAAGTAGGGTAAACATCCCATTCCATAATTTCATCAGGATCGCTTTTCATTTTCGGGTCGAAATTAATATCACCCGGATGCTGCAATACCCAGTATGGAATATTCAAGTTCAAGAAATTTTCAAATTCCTGTTTATTGGCATAAGCATAAACTTCGCTGCCTGTTACGTTATCGATAGAAATTAATGAGGAAATTGAATTGACCCTAGCCTTATCGAACATTTCGAATTTAAAATATACCTCGCCCTTTGTTTTCAGGTAATGCCCGGCAAGAAATTTGTTGCAGAAATTATCCTGTGAAAATATACCGGAACAAAATAAAAAAGTTATAAGAAATAAACCTGTAATAAAATTTTTCATAGTCATTTTTAAGCAATAATTTATTTGAAGCACATAGTCCTCCAACTTCAAAAATACTACTCGCTTAGTGCAAAATCCTATGATATAGATCATATAATTGTATGATTTAAAATATTAATCAACTATTAAAAATCATTGTTTTTTATAGTGTTTGTATAGAATTAAATAAATGTTATCATTATTTTAACACCTAATGATTGGCTTGGTAAAAAACGAGGATACTTAACCGATTTGATTATCCAAAGATGGGTGCAATTGACGGGAATTAAAATTGACCTGAGAAATGGAACATGGTTTGCAGGTTAATTAGAAAATCTTTTTTTTAAAAGTAATTTACATTAATATTAAAGAATAACCTGAGTGATATATAAGGGACTTCGTTTGAAATTTAAAAATAATTTGAGTTCTAAAACTCAGCGCTGACGCCTATTGAGGGCAGAATTCCAAAATTTTCGTTTGTAATTATTTCCTGTTTGTACGGATCCCAGCGGTATTCGTAAACATTTTTTTTGTTGTAAATATTCTGTATATCAACATAAGTTGTCAATGCCCATTTATGGAATATCCATTTCTTTTCCGCTCTCACATCAAGCCTGTGGTAAACAGGATATACTGCAGTATTGTATAGTGAATAATCAATCGTGCCGTCCTCAGGATTTATCGGAGTATACGGCCTGCCGCCTGCCAGTCGGAACTTTGCGCTGAATTCCCAATCAGCGCCTATCCTGTATCCTGCATTCATGTTAAATACATACCTGTTATCCCAGTCAGAGCGGCGTTCAACTCCGTCATAAGCTTTATATTTAGCATCGGTAAGCGAAAGACTCATCTGCCCATACAGGCTTTTTGTAAGTGATTTCTGTATTAAAATTTCCACGCCTCTTGAATAACCTGTACCCTGGCTTACAAGCTCTTCCAGCCCGAAAGAATTTTGCGATTCAAAGCCGCTGTTATTGGCAAATATCATGTACGGCCTCTGAATGCTTACAGGGTAATACTTATAATCTTTGTAATAAACTTCAAAGGTCATCCGGGTGCTTTCATCAAACAGGTATTCTATTCCCGAAATGTAATGTATAGCCTGAATATCCTCCAGCTTTTTATTGCCCTCAGCGCCGTATAGCCAGATATATGAGGGCGATTGCAGGAATACTCCCCATGCAGCATTAATGCTTAGCTTTGGTGTTATTGTAACTGCGGCGCTTACACGCGGTGAAAAATAATTTTTCTTTTCAATAAGAGCAAAGTAATCATACCTTCCTCCTGCGGTTATTTTAACCCTGTTTAAAATATTCTGAGTAAGCTCTGCATATACAAATGCCTTATATGTCCTTGTGTCTTCGAGTATAACAACCGGCGGAAGCACAATCCTGTTTCCCGTAACAGGGTCAATTGTATACAATGTATCTGCTTTTTTATCTATATCGTAATCAAGCTTTACGGTTTTACCTGCAATGCCTAATGAAAAATAAGTGCTTGAGCCAAACTCCCTGAAGTACTCGGTTTTTAACAGCACTTCGCCTTCCTTAGAGCTGTTGCGGAATATTTCGTTAAAGCTGGTATCGCGCTGCGAATAAAAATAATTTGTGTAATTTCTTGAAAGCGAAAACACTGCATATGAATTGCCTGAAGTAATTGTTTTCCAGCCAAGCCCCGCTGAGTAGCTGTTCTGGTTATTGGTAAGTATCCGCGCATTATCCTGCCTGTTTTCTTCCGTTTCATTGTTGAAGCGCACTTTATCCAGTGCGCCATAAGTGTTCAGCGAAAAGAAATTATTTTTATTTATCATCACATCGCCTTTAAGCTGGAAATCAGTATACTCCGGTACAAAGCCAAAACCCGCAGCGTTGAAAATAATATCAAGGT
>Ga0315273_10011632_pt1 | contig 11259 bp, 10 predicted proteins | sample YL17G02_0_MG_FD_205753 | JGI IMG/M metagenome (GOLD analysis project Ga0315273, IMG submission 205753) | Sediment microbial communities from Yellowstone Lake, YNP, Wyoming, USA - YL17G02_0 | ecosystem: Environmental > Aquatic > Freshwater > Lake > Sediment | place: USA: Wyoming | collected...
CAGACCCGGGCGCGGTGACGGCCGGCCTCGCCGCGATCATCCACGACGGCAAGAGCGTCGACGAGGCGCTCGAGATCGCCGGAGAACTGGTCACGGCGTGATTCGGACCGATCGGCGCCCGGTTCCCTCGAGTCGGGCGCCCGTCGGTGGAGGCGCAAGCATGGTCGCTCAGGCACAACCCACCACGGATTCGCGCTGGGTGTGGATCAGCGAGCAGGTGTACCCGCTCCTGATCGACGGCGCCCTCGTCGGCGCAACGGGGGAATCCGCGTTCCCGGCGGTCTCGCCGCGTGACAACCGTGCAGTCGCGCGCATCGCCCAGGCCTCGGCGGCGGACGTGGCATTGGCGGTTGCCGCTGCCCGACGTGCGATCGACGACGGGCCGTGGGGGCGCACCACGGCGAAGGATCGCGGCGTCCACCTGCTCCGGATCGCAGACCTCATCGAGCAGCACGCCGACGAGCTCGCGTTCCTCGAGAGCGTGGACGCCGGGAAGCCGATCTCCTCGGTCCACTACAGCGACATCACGATCAGCCTCGATTCGCTCCGGTTCTTCGCCGGTCGCGCGCGGATGACCCGCGGTGTCGCGGCGGAGATGGCGGACGCCTCCGTCATCCATCACGAGTTCATCGAGCCCCTGGGCGTCGTGGCCGAGATCCTGCCGTGGAACGGCCCGCTCTGGACGGGCGTCCAGCGGCTGGCGGCGATCCTCGCGGCCGGCAACACGGCCATCGTGAAGCCCGCCCAGATGGCGTCGCTGACGTTCATGCGCCTCGCGCAGCTCCTGCTCGAGGCGGACCTGCCGCCGGGCGTCGTCAATGTCGTCGCGGGCTCCGGGTCAGTTGTCGGCGAGGCGCTGGTGCGCGATCCGGGCGTGGACATGATCTCGCTGACGGGCGGCATCGAGACGGGATCGCAGATCCTCGCCGCGGCCGCGCCGACCGTGAAGCGCGTCTCCCTGGAGCTTGGCGGCAAGAACCCGAACCTCGTGTTCGCGGACGCGAACCTTGACCAGGCCGTCTTCTGGAGCGCCCTCGGGGCGTTCGGCAACACCGGGCAGATCTGCGTGTGCGGCTCGCGCATCCTCGTCCAGCGCGCCGTCTACGAGGAGTTCGCCGAGCGCCTCACGGCGGCGGCATCGGCGATGGTCGTGGGCGACCCGCTTGATCCGGCCACGCAGCTGGGACCGGTCATCGCCGCGAGCCACGCGGCGAAGGTCTGGGAGTACGTCGACATCGCGCGCCACGAGGGCCGCCTCACGACGGGTGGGGAGCGCTATACGGACCCGTTCCGCGCGGCAGGGGCGTTCATTCCGCCGACCGTCGTCGTGGACGTGACTCCGACCTGTCGCGTGGCGACGGAGGAGATCTTCGGGCCGGTCGTGACCCTGCTGCCGTTCGACACGCTGGACGAAGCCCTCTCGATCGCGAACGACACCACCAACTACGGCCTGTCGGCCGGCCTCTTCACGTCGTCGGTGGACACGGCCTGGGCCGTTGCGCGCCGCCTCAAGGCTGGCCAGGTGTACGTGAACCAGTGGTTCTCACCGGGGGTCCTCGAGGCGCCCGGGCACGGCTACCGGCGTTCCGGGTACGGCGGCGTGGGGATCGAGAAGTACACGCAGCGGAAGGAAGTGTTCTTCCGCGTCTCCGAACCGTCGATCTGAGCGCGGACTCTACGCGCCGGCGCAGCGCTCGAATATCATTCGGCGCGCTGCGCTGCTCTCCGTGACGCGACGCGGCGGAGGAGGACGCGTGCCGTGACGAAGATCGAGATCTTCGTATCTGACCTCGAGCGCAGTCGTGCGTTCTACGAATCGCTGGGCTTTGCCGTGGTCCGCCAGTGGGAGGACTGGGTGATGCTCGCGCTCGGCGACAACGTCCTGGACCTCCAGGGAGATGCGCACGTGGTGAAGGGTCCCCACTACTTCACGCCCGAGATCGACCGGTTCCCGCGCGGAACCGGCGTGGAGATCTCGATCGAGGTGGAGGACGTGGACGCCCTGTACGAGCGTGCGCGTTCGCTGGGAATGGACATCGTGAAGGGGGTCCAGGACCGGCCCTGGAAGGCGCGCGACTTCCGGATCGCGGACCCCGACGGCTACTTCATCCGGATCACCACGCCATTGCATCGGGAGCGCGTGGTCGCCGCGGCGCCCGGAACCGGCACCGCGGGGCACTGACGCCATCGCGGGTCCTACCGCGTCGGGCTCGTGCTCTCCATGTCGCGCTCGGGCTCAGCCACAGGTGCCCCATCCGGCGCGACGCCCGGCGTCGCCGCCCTGGCCGCCTCGGCCGCGCGTCGCCGCGAACGGTTCATCTGCGCGACAATGATCCCGGCGACGACGAACAGGACGCCCAGCACCATCGGCAGCGTACCCGTCTCGTGGAAGAACAGGACGGACGCGAGGAAGCTGAACACGATCTGCGATGAGCTCACCGTGTTCGTCGTGGCGACGTCGGTGTACTTCATCGCCTGGGTGAGTCCGATGAGTGCCAGCGCGTTCGCGACGCCGGCCAGCAGGACGGCAGCCAGCGTCGCGGTGTCCAGTGAGCCGAACGCGACGGCGGGATCCCAGCCGGCGCGCCACATCACGGCGATGAACAGCGAGCCGAAGCCGCCGAGGGAGGTGCCCGCAAGCGTGACGAACAGGATGGGCCGTGTCCGCTGCACGAGCCGCGTCATCACGTTGGAGATGGCGTAGCAGGAGCCGGCAAGCGCGGCCAGGATCAGCCCCACGTACCAGAGGCTCGAGGGTGTCCCGAGCTGCGCGATCGCCACGAACGCCAGGCCGATGCCGATGATCGCCGCGCCGGCCAGCTGCTCGCGGCGAGGCCGCTCGTGGAGGACGAGAACGGCCAGCGCGATCCCGGCGAACACGGACCCTGCCTGGACGGCGTTGACGGTGATGCCGAGGCCGCCGTTCGCCAGCGCACCGAAGAAGAACACGTTGCCGATGAAGAAGCTCATGAAGCCGCCGGCGAGCAGCGCGGCGATGAAGCGCCAGCCAAGGAACGCCGGCGACCGCGGCGCGAACTCGCGGCGTCCGGTGGCGATGACGACGCCCCAGGCGAGCAGCGCGACCGGCAGCTGCCGCAGCATGGAGCCGAGGAAGGGGTCGATGTGGGGCGCGGCAGCACGCAGGGTCACATTGACCAGCGTGTAGCAGATCGCCGCGACGATCGCCCACCGTTCACCGAGACCGATGCGGATCCTCATGACCTGGTCGCACCCCGAAGGAGGATGGTCGCGCCACAGTCAACGGCCCGGGCGCGAGGCCCGGGCCGTTGAGCAGACCGTGATCGTCCCGTCTACTGGGCAGGCGGTGGCTGGCACGGGCCGTAGGGCGTGAGGATCGAAGATCCGCAGGCGCCCGTGACGTACTGGGGCGCGGGCCCGTTGAACGGGATCGCGGCGACGAGCGAGACGAGCAGGTAGACGATCAGGAGGGCGATCGGGCTGACGCGGCGCTTCAGCAGCCACCAGGTCAGGAGGACGAGGCCCAGGCCGAGCAGCCCGGGGTAGATCTTGTCGAGGATGTCCGTCTGGACGTTGAGGTGCGTGCTGCCGATGATGATCGGGTAGGCCCAGAACACGCCGACGAACTGCGCCGCGAGCGCGCCGAGGACCATGTTCCCGAGGACGCCGGCACCGGTGATGATCCGGTCGAGCGCGCCCGACCGGAGGACGTCGGTGACGAAGTTCCGGCCGCGGTAGTAGCCCTGGGTGTATGCGAAGTACGAGATTCCGATCGAGATGACCGAGATCATGAGCATGAAGACGATCGCGCCCATCGGGTTGCCCGTGACGCCGGAGATGTCCGGGGACTGGCCCGCGGTCACCGTGCCGATGCCGGCGAGGCTGATGCCGATTGCAAGGGTGATCGGCAGGATCGTGCCCTGGTCGATCGTGTCGCCGATCCCGGCGAGCGGCCCCATGAGGCCGGTCTTGACGGAGTTGATCGCATCGTCGTCGATGTGCGTTGCTCCGTTCGCACGCTGCTCCTCCATGGCGATGACCGAGCCATGGATGACGCCGCCCCAGTTCGGCTCCGTGTTGAAGAAGACAAGGTGGCGCTCAAGGGCGGCCTTGATCTCCTCGGGCGTGTGGTAGAGGCGCCGGATGATGGGCGTCATGGCGTGGACGAAGCCGGTCGCCTGAAGCCGCTCGTAGTTGTAGTTGGAGTGGGAGAACGCCTGCCAGAGGACCCACGACCAGATGAGGTCGCGGCGCGTGATCTTGCCCCCGCTGGCGGGGGTCTGCGTTGCAGCAGTCATCGGTCACGCTCCCTCGGGCTTTGCGACGGCGGCCGTCGCGGCCGTTGCCGAGGCAACTCCGCCGGTGGGCCGGTTGCCGACGAAGTAGACGTGCAGGTAGGCGAGCACGAGACCGAGGACCGCGATGATGACCATCGAGATCGAGCCCTTGCCCGCGTAGAACAGGGTGTACCCGAGGAAGAAGTACGGGATCACGGCGCCGCGGAAGATGAACCGCATGTTCATCGCGATGCCGATGGCCGGGAGGATGGCACCGGAGATCGCCATGGCGTTGAGGACCCAGATCGGCAGCGCGTTGATGATGTCCACGACGAACTGGGTGCCGAGGTATGCCGCCAGGGTCACCGGCAGCCAGGTGATCAGCGCGAGGTAGATCTGCGGGTAGAGCCAGTTCGCTCTGCCCACCTCCGCGATCCTGGCCTCCGCCGCGCGGCGGTCCGCGTAGTGGAGGAAGACGACGTCACCGGTCATCCGGAAGTTCCAGATGACCGTGCCGAGCAGCCCGATCGGGACGGCCAGCGCGAGTGCCTGCGCGTAGCTGAGGCCGCCCGCAAGGGCAAGTGTCGTCCCCACCCAGCCGGCGAGGGCCGGGTCGCCCGGGATCGATCCGCCGGCCGAGATGAACCCGAGATAGGCGAGGTTGATCGCCGCGCCGATCAGCGTCCCCTGCGCGGGGTCGCCGAGGATCAGCCCGACGAAGAAGCCCGCCGCCAGGGGCCGGTAGATCGTGAAGAACCCGAGGCCGAACAGCCAGGGGCCCTGCGACAGGTAGTACCCGAATCCGATGAGGATCGCCTGGAGGACACTGACCGTGATCTTCTCTGGGGCGTCGGCAGCGAGGACACTGACCGGAACGAAGGCGAAGAGCCCTCCCACGATCAGCGACGCCCCGACGACGCGGGTGATTCGCCTTCGCATGCTCCTTACACCTCTAGTGTGGCGGTGGCGCCGTCTCAGGCGCCCTTGTCGACCGAGCTGAAGGGCACAGGCCGGTCATCGGCGACGATTCGCAGCTCGACGCGTGTCCCCATCGCTTCGAGATCACGCATCGCCTGCCGCTCCTCGTCGTTCGCGGAGATGTTCTTGTACAGCGATCGGCGCCCGACGCCGTGGCCCATGCCACCGACGTTCAGGACGTCGAACGGAACTCCAGCCTTCCGGAGCTGGAGCGCCGTCACGGGTGATTTCATGAGGACGAACGCTCGCTCGCTCGTGGCGGCGACCGCTGACGCGCGCTGGATACCCTCGTCCGTCGTGAGAACCTCGACGGGCACACCCTGCGGCGCGGCAAGGACCATCAGATCCTTCAGGAACGCATCCTGGGCGGTCTTGTCGTCGACGATGAGGATCCGGTCCGCACCGACCGACCGGAGCCATACCGCAACGACCTGACCGTGGATCAGACGATCGTCGATCCGCACGAGCTTCAATCCCATCGTTCCCTCCCTGCTACGGCTTGCCGTCCGCGGAGTGGCATCAACGGGACCGGATCGCACCCTCCCATGCGAACCGGGTTCCGGGCCGCTCAGGAACTGTCGCGAACGAGGCGTCTTGTCGAATCCACGATACTGTCCCGCCCGGTGGATACCAAGAGGGCAATCGCGTCCTCATCGATCGATTCGAGGCTCGTGGCGGCCTCGATGACGATGCCCAGGTTCACTCCGGCGACGATGGCGACATCGCTCCGGCCGCGCGCCACGAGACACGCCACGTTGTGGGGCGTGCCGCCCTGGAGATCCGTGAGAAGGAGTGTCGGCGCGCCCGGGCCGCCCATTGCGTCGCGCATGCGATCGGCGAAGCTCTCCGGGCTGTCGTCCGGCTGGAGGCCCAGCGCGACCACGTCCTCCTGGGGGCCGCAGATCATCTCCGCGCTCCCGAGCATGGCCGCGGCAAGCGAGCCGTGAGCGGCGATCACGATCCGGAACGGGCGCACGAGCACACTCCCGGTGCTGCACCATCAGGGGCGACGCGGTCGCTTCCCGACGGTCGATTCCCACTGCTGATGCGTGCAAACCTTTGCGGACGAGATTTGCAGGATGCGTACTCGCGTGTATACTCCGGGCCGGTTCGGGTGTCAAGAACAGGGTTCCGGGCAGGCGAATCCGCGGCCCTGGACGGACCCCGGGCGATACGGTTGGGGTCCCGGCGTGCGCGGTCCGGAAGATCACCTGAGGTCGGACGATGGGACGGCGATCGGGTCTCGCGGAAGGCACCGCGGGCGCGACGGGCGACATCGAGATGATGCGCCTGATCGCGGACCTCTACTACGTTCGCGATCGCACCCAGCCGGAGATCGCGGAACTGACGGGCTTCTCCGTGTCGAAGGTGTCCCGCCTCCTCGCGCAGGCGCGTGAGCGCGGGATCGTCCGCATCACGGTGGAACCCGGGCCGTCGGAGTTCACGCCGATCGCCCAGGAGCTCGCGGGGTTCCTCGGCGTTCACGTCCAGCTCACGCCGGGCCGGGCCACGGAACCCACGATCGCGGCGCGCCTCTGCGGGATTGCCGCCGCGCCCTATATCGCGTCCCTGCTGCCGGCCTCGGGCGTGGTCGGGATCGCCGGCGGCTATACGTTCGCCGCTCTGGTCCAGGCGCTTCCGCCCATGCACCGCCCGGCGCTGACCCTCCTGCCGCTGATCGGCGGGTGGGACGTGCGCAACCCCCATCTTGATACGAACGAGCTGACGCGGCGCATGGCGGAGCGACTGGGCGCCACCACGCTGCTGCTCCACGCGCCGGGGCTCCTCGACTCCGAGGCGACGAAGGACGCTCTGCTCGCCGACAGCGGCGTGACCTCCACCACGGACTACTGGCAGCGCCTGGACATGGCGATCCTGGGCGTCAGCGGCGGCCCCGCCGCCCGGCCCGGGTACGGCACCGTGATGGACCGCATGGACCAGGCCGGCCGCGAACGGCTGTCGCGGAAGGGCGTCGTCGGGGACGTCGCGGGCTACCTCGTCCGGGCGGACGGGACGCTCGTCGAGGACGAATGGACACGACGCTCCATCGCGATCCCGCTCGCCCTGATCCGGCGCACGCCGCTCGTCGTCGCCATCGCCGCGGGCTCCAACAAGGTGGAGGGCATCATCGGCTGTGCACGGAGCGGCCTGCTCCACCAGCTGGTGACGGACGTGCCCACGGCGGAGGCTGCCCTGCGCCTCCTTCGAGCCCGTGGCGCCGGCGGATCCCGGCGGCGGGTCAGCCGGCTCGCGGTCCCGGCGTAGCAACGGACGGGCGCCAGTCCACGAGGTCGTTCGCGAGCGCACGGACCTCCTCGGCGTCCCGCGCCTGGAGTGCCCGCGCCGCGAGGCGCTGCAGCTGCACGTAGGTCACGCCGGCGAGGTGGAACCGAAGCGCATCCAGGGACCCGGCATCCGCGGACAGCTCGTCCACGCCCAGCCCCACCAGCACCAGCGCGCCCGCCGGATCACCCGCCAGCTCGCCGCAGACGGCGACCGGCTTCCCGGCTGCGCCGGCGGCGCCCGTCACCATCCGGATCGCTCGGACCACGGCCGGGTGGAGCGCGTCCTGGAGGCCGGTCAGCTCCGGGTTGGTGCGGTCCGCGGCGAGGAGATATTGCGTCAGGTCGTTGGTGCCGATGCTGAAGAAGTCGACACGCGGCGCCAGCTCGCGCGTGAGGATGGCTGCCGATGGCACCTCCACCATGATCCCGGTCACGATGTGCGGCGTGGCCGGCGTGCCATCCGCGGCCAGGCTGGCCTGGGCGTCACGGATCATCTCGTTGAGAAGGTCCACGTCCGCCAGCGTGGCGATCATGGGCGCCATGACATGCGGCTCCACGTGGGCCAGCGCCGCCGCGCGCGAGACGGCACGGATCTGGGTGAGGAGCAGCGAGCGGTCACGGTACGCCAGCCGGATGGCGCGCACGCCGAGGAACGGGTTCTCCTCGTGCGGCAGATGCAGGTACGGAATGCCCTTGTCGCCCCCGATGTCGGCAAGGCGCACGACGACGGGCCGGTCCGGCCCGAAGGCCTCGAACACTTCCCGGTAGGCTGCGACCTGCTCGTCCTCGGTGGGGGGCGACTGGCGCCCCATGAACAGGAACTCGGTCCGGAAGAGGCCGACCCCTTCGGCCCGGGCTTCCAGGGCCCGGGGCACGTCCGCGGGCTTGCCGATGTTGGCGACAAGCCTGACGCGATGGCCGTCCTTCGTGGCGGCCGGCCGGTCGCGGAACCCGCGGGCGATCTCGGCCGCGAGGATCGCCGCGGCGTGCCGTTCGCCCATGCCCGCCAGCTCATCGGCCGTGGGACGCGTAAAGACGAGTCCGGCCGCACCGTCCACTGCCATCTCGAGGGGCGGCGCATCGCCCGGCGCGGTCGTGTCCGCGGCCGCCAGGGCCTGGTCCACCGCCGCGAGCAACCCGGCGAGCCCCACCACGCAGGGAATGCCGAGGCCGCGGGCGAGGATCGCGGCGTGGGCCGTCTTCGAGCCCGCCTCGAGTGCGATGCCGAGGAGGAGGCCCGGCGGGATCTCCGCGGCCGTGGAGGGCGGAAGGTCGTCGGCGACCACGATGGAGGGCTCCGCGGGGAGATCCAGGTCCTCGCCGGTGATGATCCGCCGCAGACGCGAACCGACGTCGCGGACGTCCGCCGCGCGCGCCGCGAGCACTTCGTCGCCGAGTGACGCGAGCATGGCCGCCGCGGCCTCCGTGGCGGCGTCGAGGGCCGCCAGCGGATCCTCGCCCGCGTCGAGCCGGCGCCGCCACCCGTCGGTCAGCATCGGATCCGTGGCCATCATCGCCTGGGCGTCGAAGATCCCCGCTTCCTCCGCCCGTCCCGACTCGCGCAGTTGCGCGCCGATCTCCTCGAGCTGGGCGGCCGCGACGGCCGCGATCGCGTCGGGGTCAACAATCCCGATGGCCACCGATGTGGCCTGCGGACCGCGTTGCACGTGCCGCCACATCGGCCCGACCGCGAACCCAGGGGCGGCCCCGACCCCCGTGAGCCTCATGGTGTCTCCCTCCGGCGGCGGCGCGGTGGATGGACGCACGCAGGTGATTCTCTCACCGGGAATCGAAACGGCGCCCGCGTTGCCGCGGGCGCCGTTTCGAGGCCGTACCGGAGTGGTGCGGTCTACGAGCTCAGGTACTTGATGATGACTTCCTGGGTGCCCTTGACCGCCGCATCCTGCGCCGCCTTCGCGTCGTAGGTGCCGTCGATCATCTTCGCGATCACTTCGTTGAAGACCGGGAAGGTGTCGTAGGGCAGCGAATACCCTTCGGTGATGCCCTTGTACTGGAGCTGGTACGCCGCCTGGAGCGGCTGCGCCTTCTGGACGTCCGGGTTGTTCGCGACGGACGTGCGTGCGGTCGCATAGAGCACAAGGGCGCCCGTGCTGTCCTTGACCGTTGTCGCTGCCGCGAGGCCGATCTCCTCGCTGAAGTTCCGCCTGGACCAGCTCCAGCATGCATCGACGTTCTTCGAGAACCTGCTGACGCCGAGGCCGTCGGGGCCGCCAGTGGAGCCCGTGGAGCCGGGCGTGACGCCGGGGTGCTGGCGCACGCCGGCCACGGCCGCCGTGGCCGCAGGCAGGGCCGGGCTCTCGCTGTTCATGATCGTCGCGACGTTGCCGTCGCCGAAGATCTTGAACGCGTCGTGCTCGTTGGTGATGTTCATGTACTTGGGATCCCAGAACCCCGACTTGAAGCCCTCCTCGATGACCTGGAAGGTCAAGAGGCCTTCCGGCCCGTCGAACATGACCTGCGTCCGGTCAGGGCTGAACATCGGGTGTCCGGTGGAGTTGTAGATCTTGGTGAAGTACAGCTGGGCGAAGAGGTTCGCCTGCGTGGCCAGCCATGGCTGCACGCACGGGATGATGCCCGCGGCCTTGAACTTCGGGACGAGCGCGTAGAGGGCGGGGTAGTTGTCCGGCGGATTCTCGCCGTCCTCGCCGATCTTCGTGAAGAGGGCCTTGTTCCAGTTCCACACCGACGGGCTGTCATACAGGGGCAGCGCGCGGAGGACGCCGTCACCGCTTGTCAGGGCCGCGAGCGAGCTGGGGAAGAAGTCGTCAAGCGAGCCCCATGTCTCCGCAACGACCGGGAGCAGGAGGCGCTCCCCGAACCGCGGGATGTAGCCATAGGAGGCCGTGGTGTACATCATGTCCCAAGAGGAGTCCTGGGTCGCGATGACGCCGGCCTGCTTGATCTGCTTCTCGGCGAAGGTCACGTTGTTCGAGACGGTGTCGCCGCCGGTCTCCGTCTTCCACTTGGCGGTACCCGCATCCAGCCACGGGATCATGTAGCCGCCCGTGAAGTTCTGAAGCGTGGTGCCGGCCCAGCTCTCCGGCGCTGCCGTGGGGGCTGCCGTCGGCGCTGCCGTGGGGGCTGCCGTGGGAGCCGCGGTCGGTGCGGCCGTGGGAGCCGCGGTCGGCGCGGCCGTCGGAGCCGCGGTCGGTGCGGCCGTGGGAGCCGCGGTGGGGGCGGCCGTGGCGGCTGCCGTCGGCGCTGCCGTGGGGGCCTTCGACGCGGTGCTGGCACCGCAGGCCGCGAGGAACGCCGCGCCGCCCGCGAGCAGGCCTCCGCGCAGCACCGTGCGCCGCGAGAGCGGCCGCTGGGTCAGTGACAGGCCGTCACCGGCCTCAGATGAACGATCCACGTGCGGCATTCCTCTCCTCTACCCAAACTGCGCGTCGAACGACGCGCAGGCGACCTCCCCCAAATTCGGTCACGCGCAGTGTGCCACGCGAATGCAAGAGGCAACAGGCCCGTTCTGCGTAGGCCGGGTTACGCGCGCTGCGCTGCCTGGACGGCCTCTGCCATCGCTCGGAGCTCCGCCATCTTGCTGCGCAGCGGATCCCCGTCCAGCGCTTCGGCCACCTCCTGGAGGGGCCCCATCATGGCGATGTTGACCGCCTCGCCCAGCCGCTGGCACTTCCGGTGGGCGAAGTGCCGGCCGATCGCGAAGAGCCCGCCGTTGGGGGCGCAGCCAACCCGCGCCGAGTCGCGTCCCCCGCGTGCGGCCC
>Ga0315273_10011633_pt1 | contig 11258 bp, 9 predicted proteins | sample YL17G02_0_MG_FD_205753 | JGI IMG/M metagenome (GOLD analysis project Ga0315273, IMG submission 205753) | Sediment microbial communities from Yellowstone Lake, YNP, Wyoming, USA - YL17G02_0 | ecosystem: Environmental > Aquatic > Freshwater > Lake > Sediment | place: USA: Wyoming | collected...
GCAATTCAACAGCACAGTGGACCGTTTTCTCGCGACGCCGTTCAAGAAGATCGACCTTATCCCGGAGACGATGGGATCGTTCGAGAAGATGATGGTCGGGCTAGCGCACTAATTCACGCGGGTACTGACAAGTTAACTATCCTCGCCCTGAGAAGCGGGCATGCGGCACCACGGACAACTCAAACCGGAATTGCGGTGGGCGTCGTCGTCGAGTTATGGGGCAGTACGCGCCAGAATGAGTAGCGTCGGCCCACGCCTGCGAGTTAACTTGTCAATACCCGCGCGGTGGCTGGACGAGCCGATCAAGGGTCGCGATCCGGTACTGCAGTCCGTCCTGTTGCGACTGCTCAAGGAACGAGACGCTGAGAGAGACCTGACTTTCTCGGAAAGTGTTCGCCGAGCACTACGTACGATAGTCGTCGCCGGCGCGGACTCGACTGCCCAGATGGCGCGGCTGTTCGCGCAGAACCGTCGCTCGTTGCACCGGCGATTGCAGGCCGAGGGCACGAACCTGCGTACCCTGGTGAATGAAGCCCGTTGCGAAGTGTCTCGCCGGTTACTGAAGGAATCGAACATGCCCATCGGCGAGATTGCCGCACTGCTCAAGTACTCGGACGGCACGGCATTCTCGCGGGCATTTCGGGGCTGGACAGGGGTGTCGCCACGCGAATGGCGGTCGGCGCAGAACAACCAGCGCATTGCGACACGCCGATTGCGCTGACTGGCCTGGCCGGATCCGGCCTGAGTTGGCACGGCGATCGACACGTTGTCTCAAACTGTCAGGTTTTCAGCGGCACATTGACGCCAAGTACCAAATGTGGGGATATCTGGTCACGGCTGTTCTGAGTATGCTCACGTGCGAGCCACGCGCTGCGTGTACCGCGCGTCCTGCCTGCTTGCCGCATCGTCCGCAATCAAATTCCACAAGGGTTGTTACATGAGTCAGAGAAGCCGCGCTGCAGCAAAGTTCGCCGTATGTGCCTCCACGTGCGCGATGGTTCTGGGAGGCATCGGCTCCGCGGTCGCGCAAACGAGCCTGGACCGCACGATCCTGCCGGTCCCGGAACCGGTGCGGCCGCTCTACAAAGAAGTGGACGCGCGCAACGTCAAGGCGCCGCCGCGCTTCGAGGTCAAGGCCCCGGCCGGCGCGCCCAACGTGGTGATCGTCCTGGTCGACGACATGGGGTTCGGGGTCGCCGACGCGTTCGGCGGTCCGATCGGCACGCCGACGCTGGATCAACTGGCCGCGGAAGGCCTCCGTTACAACAACTTCCATACCACGGCGCTGTGCTCGCCCACGCGGGCGGCGCTCAAGTCCGGGCGCAACCACCACACGGTGAACATGGCTTTCATCACCGAGATGGCGACGGCGCTGCCCGGCGCCACCGGCCAGATCCCCAATACGACCGCGCCTGTCGCAGAGATGTTGCGGCTCAACGGGTACAGCACGGCGGCCTTCGGCAAATGGCATGAGACCGCGGCCTGGGAAACGAGCGTCGCCGGCCCGTTCGATCGCTGGCCGACACACCAGGGCTTCGACAAGTTCTACGGCTTCATCGGCGGCGAGACCAACCAGTGGGCGCCGTACCTCTACGACGGCACCACGCAGGTCGAGTTGCCGGACGATCCGAACTACCACTTCATGACCGACATGACGGACAAGGCGGTCGCGTGGATCAAGTTCCAGAAGGCGCTGACGCCCGACAAGCCCGCGTTCGTCTACTTCGCGCCGGGTGCGACGCATGCGCCGCACCACGTGCCCAAGGAATGGATCGCCCGCTGGAAAGGCAAGTTCGACCAGGGCTGGGACAAGCTGCGCGAGGAATCGCTGGCCCGGCAGATCCAGATGGGCATCGTGCCCGCCGGCACGAAACTGGCACCCAAGCCGCCGGCCATCAAGGACTGGGACACGCTCTCGCCCGACGAGAAGCGCCTCTTTGCGCACCAGGCTGAGGTGTTCGCTGCCTACGTCGAATTCACCGACCACGAGATTGGCCGGATGCTCGCCGCATTCAACGACGTGGGGGAAGCCGACAACACGCTCGTCTTCTACATCGCCGGCGACAACGGCACGAGCGGTGAAGGCGGCCAGAACGGCATGTTCAACGAATACACCTATTTCAACGGCGTGCAGGAAACCGTACCCGACATGTTGAAGCGTGTCGACCAGTGGGGCGGGCCCGAGACGTACCCGCACATGGCCGCGGGCTGGGCCGTCGGATTCGACGCGCCGTTCGGCTGGATGAAGCAGGTGCCCTCGGACTTCGGCGGCACGCGCAACGGCCTGGTGGTGCATTGGCCGAAAGGCATCAAGGCCAAGAACGAGATCCGCGCCCAGTTCGGCCATGTGATCGACGTCGCCCCGACGATCCTTCAGGCGATCGGCCTGCCGGAACCGAAAGTGGTCGACGGCGCGACGCAGATCCCGATGGAAGGCACGAGCCTGCTGTACAGCTTCGACGATGCCAAGGCGAAGGAGCGCCACACCACGCAGTACTTCGAGATTGCCGGCAATCGCGCGATCTACCACGAAGGCTGGTTCGCGCGTGAGATCCACCGGGCCCCCTGGGAAGCGAAGCCACGCCGTCCGCTCCAGGACAACTCGGCCTGGCAGCTGTACGACGTGCGATCGGATTTCAGCCTCGCCAATGACCTCGCGGCGAAGGATCCGACGAAGCTGGCGGAGATGCAGGCGCTCTACCTGCGCGAAGCCGAGAAGTACCACGTGCTGCCGATGGACGACCGCGTGTTCGAGCGACTGGACGCCGCATTGGTCGGCCGACCCGACCTGATGGCGGGTCGCACCTCGTTGACGCTCGCCGAGGGCATGACCGGCATGATGGAGGGCGTGTTCATCAACGTGAAGAACAAGTCAGTGACCATCACCGCCGACATCGAGGTGCCTGCGGGCGGGGGCAACGGCACGCTTCTCGCGCAGGGCGGCCGCTTCGGCGGCTGGTCGCTGTACGTCAAGGACGGTGTCCCGGCCTATGGCTACAACTTCCTCGGCCTGCAGCAAAGCAGCATCGTGTCGACGAAACCGCTCGCGCCGGGCAAGGCGACGGTGAAGTTCGACTTTGCTTACGACGGCGGCGGCCCGGGCAAGGGCGGCACGGGCACGCTCTTCATCAACGGCGAGAAGGTAGGCGAGGGCCGGATCGAGCACACGCAAGCGGGCATGTTCTCGGCCGACGAGACCGCCGATGTCGGCATCGACCTCGGCACGCCGGTCGTCGAGTCGATCGGGTCCGAGGCCAAGTCCAAGTTCAACGGCCACATCCCGAAGGTGACGGTCGAGGTGCGTCCCGCGCCGGCGAAGACCGCGGCCCTGCAGCAGACGGAACGAGCCGCGACTGGGCGGCGCATGGATTAAGCGTCAGGATACTGGCGCCTGTGGGCGGCGAATTCGTAGTGTGAGGCAATCGGCGCGCGCCGTGCAGTCTTGCACGTACCGGCGGTGATGGTACGGTTCGCCCGGTGCGAGAGATCCTCATCCTTGCCATCCACCTGCGGGTCACCCTTGCGAAGTTCCTTCGCCCCGACGGCGTCCGCGCCGTCGCCTCGCCGCAAACCCGGCCCAAAGGGCCCGTGCGCGGAACTCATCGCCGCCATCATCGCGCTGAAGTATCGCAATCCGCACTTTGGCTGCGTGCGCATCGCCCAGCAGATCACTCGGGCCTTCGGGGTCGAGGTCGACAAGGACCTCGTTCGGCGCGTGCTCGGCAAACACTGCCGGCCGGGCGACTCCGGCACCCTTCACCCGCCGCATCATCGGCTTCGGCATCGAGCGTGGCTCAATCGACGGCGTGTCCGTCTGCCGAATGTTCAACCACGCCGTCACTGGCCGGGCCCTGCCGAAACATGTCAGCACCGATCACGACCCGCTGTTTCGCTTCCACCGCTGGCGCGCCAACCCGCGCGTCCGCGAGATCGAGGAGGTCAAGTCGATCCCTTACGTACCGGTGTCGCATCCGTTCGTTGAGCGTCTGATCAGCACGATCCGGCGCGAGTACCTGGACCGCGTCTTCTTCTGGAACGCGGTCGATCTGGCGAGAAAGCTGGCGGCCTTCCGGGATTACTACAACGGCCATCGCGTGCATCGCGCGCTCACGGGTCTCACGCCAGCGCAGCGCGCCGGTGCACTCCGTCCCGCTCCCGCTGCACTGCATCACTACGGTTGGCAGCGGCACTGCCGGGGCCTGTTCGAGCTCCCGATCGCTGCTTGATTACGATTTCGCCACCGACAGGAGGTTCCCGCGCTTGGCGTTCCGGCTGCGATCTTGCTATGTGTTCTGTACGTCAGTTGGTTCGCTGAGTCGCAACAGCGCCGCCGCATCAAGTAGATCGATCTGGCTGCGACCCAGGCTCACCCAGCCTTGCTGCTCGAAGCGCTTCAAGTGCCGCGAGACCACTTCACGGGCCGTGCCAAGTTCCACTGCGAGCTCTTGATGCGTGAGTGCAACGGGGTGGCTTGACTGCTGCTTCCGCAGCAGTGCCGTCGCCAACCGCCGGTCGATGGAACCGAAGGCAACGTCGGATAGGCGGCCGATGACCTCTGCGAAACGCTCGCCGATGTTCCGAAAGACAAACGTTCGAAAGTCCGGTGACTCGCCAAGGGCGCGCCTGAACTCGCCTGACTCGATGGCCAGGGCGCTGACCGAAGTCTCCGTGATTCCGTCGGCGGGATACGGCACGCCGCCGAGCAGACACGAGGTGGTCAACATGCAGGACTCGCCCGGGCGCACGTGGTACAGCACTACCTCGTGGCCGGCGTCTGTGAGCATCAGCACTCGCACGCTCCCATCAATTACCAGCAGGTACTGCTCGCACGCAGATCCCTGACGGAAAACCGTCGCACCAGGCGGCAGCGTGACCCGGCGCGCCGAGCTGATCACCTGCGCAACAACCACGTCGCCCGAGCACGCGAGTTCGGGAAACAATGTCTCCACGGCGTGTGGATCAAGATTCATTCGCCGGCCTGATGCGCGCCGTGATGCAGGTCCATGGCCGGTGCGCGAAATTTACCCTCCGCCGAACTGGCCGGGCATTCAAGACGTAGAAGCCGCAGAGACGAGCGAAGTTGTCGGCTTTCCGAAGCCGCTTTGGTCCACGGTGACTTGGTCACCGACCTTGATGCAGATTAGGGGTATACAAGTAACAGTGGCCGTCGAATCGGATTTGCGGTGACGTGCGCTGCTTTATCGGATGCCGCGGGAATGTGCGCGCATCTTTCAGGAGATACTCGTGAGTACAACATTGCATCGTCGCGATTCCATCGGTGCAGCCCTGCTCGGACTTTCGCTCATGGTGACCGCGAACACCGCCGCTTCCGCCGAGGTGAGTCAGGTGGCCCAGATGTACGCCCTCGACTTCGTCGGCACCGCGGCAACCGGATATGGTCTCAACGACGCAGGAGACGTGGTCGGCAAGGCCTATACCGATCCAGGCTGCGGCCCGTTCTGCCTGCCGCCGCAAGAAATCGTCGTGTGGCGGGGCGGAAACCGGATCGTACTGCCTCTCGTCCCCGGGTTTTCCAGCAGCTACCAGTACCCGTTCTTCATCAACAACCAAGGCCTGATCGGCGGCGAGGTGGGAATAATCGGCAGCACCACGCACGCCGCAGTCTGGACCCCGAACGGCACCGGCTACACGGCCCAGGATCTGGGCGTCCTGCCTGGGATGTCAAGTGCCGACGTCGCTGGCATCGACGACGAGGGCCGCATGGTCGGATGGACGACGCTCGGCGGCGCAATTCCGTCGGCCGCAGCGCCTTTCATGTGGTCCCAGTCGACCGGCATGACCGACCTCAAGGCCTTTGGCTATCCCAATGAGCGCCCCGCGGCGATCAGCCCCGGCGGCAAGGTCGTGACCTGGAACTTCTGGTACCAGCTGGGTAATCCGTCCAGCGCAGTCCCGCTGCCGGCTCCGCCACAAGGGTTCACCGGCGCGGGATCCAATGGCAGCGCCATCAACGACGCCGGCGACCAGGCCCATTTCCTGGTCTCCACCAGCACTCAAAACCTCGTGTACCCATTCCGGCTGTCCAGTGGCGGCACCTGGCAGATGATTTCCAACTTCGGCACCGGCCACTTGTCACGCTCTGGCATGGGCTCGATCAACAGGGCACAGGATGTCACCTTTACCGTGGGCAGTACCGGGATGGTCGCTGCGGGTCCCGCGGGCATGGGCCAGTCCCTCGCTGCAATCGTGTCGCCCGCATACGCCGGATCAACCGTGGGCGCCGGCGGACCAATGAATGCCTCAGGCCAGATACTGACCCAGGTCATGATCGGTCGCAGTCAACGGCTGATGAAGATGACGCCGGTCGCCGCGTGCGCGGCAAATTGCCTCGTGTCGAGTTCGCTGGTGATGACCGGGCAGTTCGTGCAGGACCCGAAGTCTCCGGGAAGCTGCTACCAGGGCGGGACGATGTACAACCTCAGCTCGGCGAAGGTGACGGTCACCAGCGAGACGGGAGCCGCCATTGGAAACGTGCAGGTAAGCGGTCGGTTCCTGGATGACTACTGGACCAACCACCCAGTCACTGGTACCACGAACGCTGCCGGCATCGTGAGTTGGACCTACAAGGGACCCTGCGGGGTGGGCGCGGTCGCGTTCCTTGTCGAGAACGCATCGCTCGGTACACGGAGCTTCGATCGGACCCGAGGAACCCTTGCCAGCTACGTGATCCCAGGCACCACGCCTCCGCCTAATCAGGCGCCGGTTCCCGTTCCTGTCGTGACCTGTGTAGCCGGCAGGATCTGCACTTTCGACGGCACCGGATCGTTCGACCCAGACGGGACAATCGTGGCGTACCGGTGGGCCGGATCGAACGGCTCGACCCTCTCGACTCAAGTGGTCTTTACCTGGACTTTCAAGAAAGCGGGCAAGAACGCGGCAGTTCTCTATGTGACAGACAACGGCGGCCTTACCGCGTCCAAGACAGTCGGGTTCACGGTCTTGCGCTGACCGTCGCGACAGCGCCACGCGGGGCGCGATGCCTGCAGCAGCGCGCGAGCGTCAATCGCCACCGCCTCGACCGCCGACTCCGTGATTCCGCCGGTGGGATACCGCATTGACCCGAGGGGGCAGCACGTTGTACAGGACCACGTGACCGCCAGCTTCGGTCATGAACCCGACCCGCACGGTTCCCGACATCGCCGGCGCCTGTGTGACCGTGTCACTGATGGGGGCTGAGGCCCAGCGTATAGATGATTTGTGCAGGTCCCTTCAGGCCCGCGGGAATCAGGCAGGATACTGCCCGGAGCAGTCACCATGTCGCATGCCGTCAACCACTTACGCAATGCCCTGGTTCTCGTTCTGCTCGCGTCGGCTCCGTTCCCCGCAGTGCGGGCCGCGGAGGCGAAGGCTGCCAATCTCGACGCACAGGTTCGCAGCGTTCTCCAGCAGCACGGCTTCACTGGAACCGTGGGATCCTCCATCGAGGATCGACTTGGCCGCCCGATCAACCGCGGCCTGGCGGATCTCGGACGGCTACTCTTTTTCGACACCGGAGGCGGACTGCACGACGACAATACCTGTGGCGGCTGCCACTCGCCGGCGAACGGCTTCGGGGACAGCCAGTCGATCGCCATCGGCGTCCAGAACAACAACCGGGTTGGCCCGAACCGCAGTGGCCCGCGCAACCAGCGTCGTGCGCCAACTGCGGCCAACACCGCGTTCCATCCAAAGCTCATGTGGAACGGCAGATTCTCGGCGCCGTCCGGGGACGCATTCGACAACTCGCAGGGATTTCTCTTCCCTGCGCCCGAAGGGACAACCGCTTTCCCACCCAATCACCCGAGCGTGACGCACTTGCTGATCGCACAGGCCCACATTCCGCCGACCGAACTCGTCGAAGTGGCCGGTTTCACCGGCACCGCCGGCACCATCGGTCCAGAATTCGACCAGTTCGACGACGGTCAGGGAGAAGCCGTGCCTTCGGCAGACGCGAGCGGCTTCCGCAATGAGCCGATCCGGCAGGCCGTTCTCGCACGACTGAACGGTACGCCGGCCTACCGCACACTTTTCGCGGCGAGCTTCCCCGAGGTTGCGTCCGGTGCGCCGATTGACTTCACGATGTTCGGCCGGGCAATCGCCGAGTTCGAGTTCACGCTGACGTTCGCCGATGCGCCGATCGACCGGTTTGCCCGCGGCAACGTCAAAGCCATGACTGTTCCGCAAAAGGAAGGTGCACTGGTCTTCTTCGGCCGCGGCGGCTGCTCGTCTTGTCACGCCGTTGCGGGCGCGTCCGTGGAGATGTTCAGCGACTTCGAGATGCACGTGATCGCTGTCCCGCAGATCGCTCCGGTCTTTGGCGCAGGAACGGGCAACGTGATATTCGACGGGCCGGGGCGGGACGAGGACTTCGGCCTGGAGCAGATCACAGGGAACCCAGCCGATCGATACAAATTCCGGTCCTCGCCACTGCGCAACGTCGCTCTGCAGCCGGCGTTCTTCCACAATGGGGCGTTCACGCGACTCGAAGACGCGATCCGTCATCACTTGAACGTGTACCGGTCTGCACGCGGTTACGACCCGGTGGCCGCGGGCGTCGATCCGGACCTCACCCATCGCCTGGGTCCCATCGAGCCGGTACTCGAGCGCGTCGACCCGCGCCTGGCAACTCCTACCGACTTGAGCGCGCGGGAATTCCAGGCATTGGTGGCGTTCGTGCGGGACGGGTTGCTCGATGAGCGGGCCAGGCGTCAGAACCTCTGCCGTCTTGCGCCGGCGAGTGTACCGAGTGGTTACCCGGTGATGCGCTTCGAACAGTGTCCGCCGCAAGGCCGCGGCCGCGGAGCGGCCGACCGCCGGCAAGGCCAAGGTCAGCCCGAGGAAGTAACGGAAACCGTCCCCATCACACCGGCCAAGATAATTGTCGTTTTTGGCCAAGATAGTTGACGCCGGACAGTGAAGTGCACGCCGGCGAAGACCTCCTTCGCCCTGCGCATGTCGACACCCCGCTCCATCAGCGTACGTTGCCGCTTGGCCGGGTCACACGTAATGCGCACCCCTTTAATGTAGCTACAAATAATCAGGGCGTCAAATCTAGCCGAGCGACGGACGGTTTGTCGCTGAGGTGTTACCCATGTGTCCTGGATTGATGCCCGACCTCAGGCCACCCTACAATCTCTACACCGCATCGCCGGGCATGTCCTGCCGCCCGAGAGGTCTGGTTGAATGCCGGCGGCGTTGCGGGACGCAAGCAGAACAACACGAGGTGGAACGACATGTCCGTCAGATTTGCCTTTGCTGGGCGGAGGACCTCCGCAAGCATTTTGACGCTGTGAATGGCAAAGTGTCAGGCTCATGACCGTGGGCTCGAATCAGGCGCCGGATGCGCGCGAGCGGGCGAAAGCCGCCGCCGGTGGGCCCAGCCTCAAGGAACGGGCGCGCGAAGAGCTGCGCAACTATGCGCTGGTCGCGACGTATCTCTACGTGTCGTTCGCCGCGCTGATGCTGTTCAGGAACGCCCTGCTCCAGGAGGCGGGCCTGAGCTCCCTCCCGCTCGGGTTCGCGGCGATCAAGGCGCTGATCCTCGGCAAGTTCATCCTGCTCGGTGAAGCCGCCGGTGTCGGCACGCGGATCGGCCGCGGAACGCTGCTGAAGGCGATCGCAACGAAGGCGTTGCTGTTCTTCCTGCTGCTGGTCGTACTTTCGGTGCTGGAGGAGTTGCTCGTCGGCAAGGTGCACGGTCACTCGTTCGCTCAGACCCTGGCCGAGTACGAGAGACACTCGGTGCTCGAACTGATCGCCACCGGCCTGTTGCTGCTGCTCGTGCTGCTGCCGCTGATCGCCACGCAGGAGCTCAACCGGGTGCTCGGGCCGGGCGTACTTAGACACATGCTCTTTGATTCCGGATCACCCAGGGCCGAGTAGCCGAATGTGTCCGTTTCGTCGGTCGCGACAAGGTACGGAACGTTCTGTTCGGACCGCCACTCAAGACGGTGTCGAACTTGGACGGGCCACCCGGTGCCTATCGGCCTCAGCGCGCCGCGCAACGTCGCTACAACCGGTCTATCACCGCACCGACCTTACTATCTGATTACCACACGAGAGGGATGAACATGTTGAACGGAAAGATTCTGGCGTTATTTTTGACCGCAGCCATGGCACTGCCTGTCGTCGCCATGTCGGCCGACCAGCCGATCACGAAGAGCGAAACGACCCAGGTGAAGGCCACCGTGATGGCCGTCGACCAGGCGACACGCCTCGTCACGCTCAAGGGCCCAGAGGGCAAGACATTCGAGGTCGAGGCCGGTCCTGCCGTGCAGCATCTCGACCAGGTCAAGCCCGGTGACGTGGTGGCGGTGACCTACACCGAGTCACTCGCCTTTCAGGTCGTGCCCAAGGGCGAGAAATCGCAGGGCGTGTCGGAGAGCGCGAAGCGGACCACGGGCGGTGGCGAGGTCGGCCGTCAGGTGACCAGCTATTTCAAGATCGACTCGTATGATCCGAACACCCACGTACTGTGGGGGACCGGCGCAAAGGGCAACACCCAGTCGATCACCGTGAAGGACCCGAAGGCGCAGGCCAGGCTGGCAAAACTCTCCCCGGGTAATGTCGTCCAGGTGACGTACACCGAGTCCTTGGCGATCAAGCTCGAGAAAGTCGTGTCGAAGTAAGCGACGCACGGTGATCGTCGTGGGCCGCCGTGCTCGCGACGATCGCCGACTCGATGGGCGGAATGGCTTTCTGATCAGATGCCGCCACCCCAACGATACTGCCAGACGATGCCCGCCTGTGGGGCGCGAATTCCCATTTTGTAGTGCAAACGCCTTGGATTTCCAACGGTTGCACTCTGCGATCCCGGCGCTACGCTGCTGGGCATGCGCCATCTCGCGACGCTGCTCGTTCACCTCATCTGCACCGCTCTGCGGTTGCTGAGCCCGGGTGGCGCCCGCTCGGTCGTCGCCGAATCCATGCTTCTCAAGCACCAGCTGCTGATCCTCAACAGGTCTCGCGAGCGGGCCCCAAAGGCCCTTCGCCCGAGTTGGTCGACGCCATCCTCGAGATGAAACGTCGCAACCCACGATTCGGCTATCAGCGCATCGCTCAGCAGCTCGCGCTCGCCTTCGGTATCGAGATCGATAGGCACACCGTCCGCCGCGTCCTTGCCAAGCGCTACCGGCCGGATCCCTCGGGCCCCTCCTGGCTCACGTTGCTCGGGCACTCCAAAGACAGCTTGTGGTCCGTCGACTTCTTCCGCTGCGAGTCACTGATCCTGAGAACCCATTGGGTCATGGTCGTGATGG
>Ga0315273_10011634_pt1 | contig 11258 bp, 8 predicted proteins | sample YL17G02_0_MG_FD_205753 | JGI IMG/M metagenome (GOLD analysis project Ga0315273, IMG submission 205753) | Sediment microbial communities from Yellowstone Lake, YNP, Wyoming, USA - YL17G02_0 | ecosystem: Environmental > Aquatic > Freshwater > Lake > Sediment | place: USA: Wyoming | collected...
CCATGAGGAATTCGCCGTGCTGGTTGAGGTGGACGGCGTCGCTGAGGAGCTGCTGGGGCTTGAGGGCGAAGTCCTCGAGGTACTGCTTCCAGGATTCGCGGATGCGGGAGAGCTGGCAGGAGTATTTCTGGGCGTAGCTGGGGAGGAAGGTGTAGTTCATCTGCTTGGTCCAGTTGTCCTCGACGTCGGAGGTGACGTGGTCGGTCTGGATGAGGATTTCGGCGGTGGTGCGCTGGCGGGTGGCGCGGATGATGTCTTCGTAGCGGACGTGGTGGCCGTAGACGTGGAAGATGAGGAGGTCGGGGTAGAAGGGATAGAGGTCGTACTCGGCGGTGCGGACGAGGAGTTGGGAGGCGAAGCCGCCGATGGCGAGGTTGGCGCATTCGAGGTCGGCGTTGGGGAATCGGCGGCGGAGGTCGGCCTCGACGAGCTTGGGCCAGCCCTGGGCGGTGATGCTCTGGCCGTAGAAGAGGATGCGGACGCGGTTGCGGTGCTCGGGCGTGCTGGTGGCAAGGAGGGTCATGGTGCGTTGGAGGTGGAGGCCGTAGGCGGAGGGGTCGGCGGGGGCTTTGGGCTTGGGGTATTCGGCGGCGAGGCAGGAAAGGGCGAAGGAGAGGAGGAGCAGCAGCGCGATGAGCTTCATTGGGCGGTTCCTCTTTTCCTATTCTCGTCGCACCGCTCCGCGGTGTGACGCATCCGCGAACGCTCCGCGTTCATTGGCTCTGGGGCGGCCCTCTGCGCGGGCGGCCAAAGGGAATCAACGCGGAGCGTTGGAAGATTCGTCACACCGCGGAGCGGTGCGACGAGAACTCTGGCGTGCAGGTTTGCACGCCCTACACGGCTGACTCGGGCAAGTTGTCCTTGATTTCAGAGACCCGATAGGAGCGCCTCGAGAACGTACCCCAGCACGTCGAGTGTTACATCGACCCAGTCGTGGGTGGTAACGCCCCCCGCGGATGCCGCGGCGCCCCCGGACCGTCTTGGGCTGGTCCTGGCCTGCGCGCGCGTCTGGCGTGCGGCCCTGATGGCGGCGGCTTCGCCCGCGTCCAGCCACAGCCCTCCGCACTTCCCGCACAGGTCGACGGTCACCTGAGTGCCCGGGTAGTGGAAGGCGCGGAGCGGCGAACTGCACCTCGGGCAGGCCCGGTCCGAGGGCGCGGCATCGCGGGGCACGCAAAGCCGCCTGGCCGCCACGGGGAGCAAGGCGGCCAGCTCGCCGGCGTCGAACCAGATCCCCTTGCAGTCGGGGCAGAGGTCGAGCGCCACGTTGCGGTTCTCGACCCGGCGCTCGACCAGCGAATGGGTTCGGCACGCCGGGCATCTCATCGCCCGCGCCACGGCAGGCTCCTTCCTTCTCGTCGCATCGCCCCGCGGTAGGACGAGGCGGCGCGAGTCCTGTCCGCGCAGTATAGCAATAGGAGAAGAGAATGCAACCGGCGCGCCCGCTTGACAGATTGGGCCGGGTCGCGTAGAACGTTGCCTCAGGACAGAAGAGGGTCTCACACGGATTCCGCCGATTCCCCATCGCGGCTCGTGTCGCAACCCAAGACAGAAGAAGATTGACAAGGGAATGGGGACAAAGGAATGAGAATCCGCCGTACGGCGGAGAGAAGACGGAAGACGGTTGGCAAAATAGCAACGAGGATAGGCAAAATAATCCAGGATCGGATCCTCTCCTGGCTGCTATTTTGCACCTCGTGCCTTTATTTTGCCTACCTCTTGTCGGATTCTCGCCAGGAGAACGTAATTCTTCTGAAAGAAGACGATTCCGGCCATGTGTGGTACAGAGAGAAACCGGAGAGAACGATGAGTGAAGGCATCTTTGAAACGCTGACGCGGGAGGAAGTCATCAAGGCGGTCGAGCGGAAGCGGCCGCGGCGCATCCCGATGATCCTGGCGAAGTGGTGGGGCGAGGGACTCGGCGAGCAGTACGGCGAACGCCTCAAGCAGTTCGACCGCTATCCCCAGGACGCGGCGATGCTGTGGATCAACCCGCTCGACGTGAACCCGATGTGCCTCTCGTGGCGGACGCCGGAGCGCCTCGCCGCCGCGGCGAGCGGGCAGCGGGGCCACGACTCGGGCGGCGTCCTGCCGGACTGGGACTACCTGGACGAGTTCGTCGCGAAGATGCCGGACCCGGAGAAGGCGACGTTTTTCGACGAGCTTCGGGTCCAGGCGGACGCCGCCCGGAAGGCGAATCGCTACATCCTGTTCGGCCATTGGGGCCTCTTCTTCGAGCGGCCCTGGGGCCTGCGCGGCATGGCAGGGCTGATGACTGACTACTATCTCTACCCCGACAAGGTCCACCGCCTGCACGACGCGCTCTGCACGCTCTACGAGGGCTATATCCGCCGTGCGGCCCGCGAGCTGAAGCCCGACGGCTTCTGGACGAGCGACGACCTGGGCAACCAGCGCCAGCTCATGATGAAGCCCGCCCACTTCAGCGAGCTGCTCAAGCCCTACTACGCCCGCGTGGGCCGCGCCTGCCGCGAGGCGGGCATGCACTTCTGGCTCCATAGCTGCGGGAACAACACCGAGGCGCTCGGCGACCTCATCGAGGCGGGCGTCGACGTCTTCCATCCCGTCCAGAAGCACACGATGGACGAGCAGGCGGTGGCCCGCGAGTTCGGCGACCGCATCGCGTTCCTCATCGGGTTCGACGTCCAGCACATTCTGCGCGAGGGGACGACCGACGAGGTGCGGCGCGAGGTGCGCTATCTCGTCGACACGTTCGACCGGCCCGAGGGCGGGATGTGCCTCGCGGCGGGCAATGGCATCGTCGGGGGGACGCCGTTTGAGAATATCGACGCGTTTCTGGATGAGGCGGTGAGGTACGGGGAGAGGCACCGAGGGCAGATGAAGGGGGGTTAGGTGTTGGGTGTTCGGTGGTGGGAGTGAGAGCAGCAGGAAAGAAGGAATCGAGCACGAGCAGGAGCACGAGCACGAGCAGGGCAGACAGCCTAAAGAAGGAGAACCGCATGGCGGGAGAGCCACTTCGCCTCGGTAGCGCGTGGTACCCGGAGCATTGGCCGGAAGAGCGGTGGGCGGAGGATCTGCGGCTGATGAAGGCGGCCGGGATGAATGTGACCCGGATCGCGGAGTTCGCGTGGAGCCGACTGGAGCCGGAGGAGGGACGCTATGAGCTGGACTGGCTCGAACGCGCGGTCGAGCTGGCGGCGGAGCACGGGATCGAGACGGTGCTGGGCACGCCGACCGCGGCGCCGCCGGCGTGGCTGACGCAGCGGTACCCGGAGACGCTGGCGATCGAGCCGAACGGTCAGCGCGCGGTCCACGGGACCCGCTGCCACTTCTCGTTCACGAACGCGCGCTATCGCGGCTTCTGCCGCGCTATTGCCGAGGCGATGGCGAAACGGTTCGGGCGGAACCCGCACGTCATTGGCTGGCAGATCGACAACGAGTACGGCCGCGTGTCGTACGACGAGGAGACGCGGCGGCAGTTCCAGGCCTGGCTCCAGCGGAAGTACGGGAGCCTGGAGAACCTCAACGAGCGCTGGACGGCGTCGTACTGGAGCCAGGAGTACAGCGACTGGGCGCAGATCCCGCTGCCGGCGGGCGGGCACAATCCGTCGCTGATGCTGGAGTTCCGCCGCTTCATCACGCACACCTATTGCGACTACCAGCGGACCCAGACCGAGGCGATCCGCCAGCACGCCGACCCGCGGCAGTGGATCACGCACAATTTCATGGGCTGGTTCGACCTTTACGACCACTATGAGCTGAGCAAGGGACTCGACCTGGCGTCGTGGGATTTTTATGTCGGGACGGGCCACGCGGACTACCTCGACAGCGGGGCTCGGCACGACCTGACGCGCGGGTTCAAGCGGCGGAACTTCTGGATCATCGAGACGCAGCCGGGGTCGGTGAACTGGAGCGGGGTGAACAACGTGCTGGACCGCGGCGAGGTGCGGGCGCTCGCCTGGCACGACGTGGGGCACGGGGCGGACGCGGTGTGCTACTGGCAGTGGCGGAGCGCGCTCGGCGGGCAGGAGCAGTACCACGGGAGCCTGGTCGCGCCCGACGGCGGCCCGCGGCCGCTCCACGCGGAAGTCGCGGAGATCGGTGCGGACTTCGCGAAGGCCTCGGACCTGCTGGCGGGCACGGCGCCCGCGTCGAGCGTCGCCATCCTCCACTCGTACGATGACCGCTGGGCGATCAACTTCCAGCGGCACCACAAGGACTTCGATCCCGTTCAGCATCTCCTGAGTTTCTACCGCGCGTTGCGGCCGCTCACGCACGAGATGGACATCGTTCACCCGCTGGCACCGCTCGCGAGCTACAAGCTCGTCGTGGCGCCGCACCTGCACATCCTGACGGACGACCTGGTGAGGCACCTGCTGGACTACGTGGTCGGAGGCGGGCACCTGGTGCTCGGGCCGCGGACGGGGATGAAGGACGAGTTCAACGCGCTCCTGCCGTCGCGCCAGCCGGGGCGGCTCGCGGACGCGGCGGGAGTCCACGTCGCGGAGTTCTACGCGCTCGACAAGCCCATCGTGCTCGGCGGGAAGCTCGGGCCGGGCAAGGCGGAGATTTGGGCGGAATGGCTCTTGGTGCACGGAGAGGACGTCGAGGATCTCCTCGGTTACGGGAAGGCCAACGGCTGGCTCGACGGGGTCACGGCGGCTGCGACGCGGCCGGTCGGCAGCGGGCGGATCACCACCATCGGCGCGTGGCTGGACGCGGAGGCGATGTGGCGGCTCGCCCGGTGGATGGTGAAGACGAGCGGCATCAAGCCGGCGTTTCGGGCGGTGCCCGAGGGGGTCGAGGTGTGCCGCCGGGTGGGCGAGGGGAAAGAAGCCTTCATCGTCGTCAACCACACGGCAAAGGCTCAGCACGTGGCGTTGCCGCGGGCGATGACGAACGCGCTGACGGGCCGGGCCGCCGCGAAGAGCCTGAAGCTCGCGCCGCGAGGCGTGGCCGTGCTCGTGCCGAAGCGGTGATGCAGCTTCGCCTGCCGAAGATGCCGCGTCAGAGTTCTTCCAGGGCGGCGAGGGCGGCGACGACGATCTGGGCGCCGGCTTCGGGAACGAGCCGGCTGCTCGTGGCCGTGCGGGTCTCGTATCCACCGTGCTCGAACGCCTTGGGCGTCGGCACGTAGCCGATGATGCCATTGGCCAGCTCGACGACGAACGTCGGCTGGACGGGCGAACGGAGCTTGATCTCCAGCCCGAACTCGACGAACAGTTCCGCCGGGATCATCACGAGCGCCGCCGGCCCGATCCGCAGGGCCTGGACCTCGAACTCGACGTTCGGGTTCGCGCGCATTCTGGCGCCCAACTCCGCCTGCTCCTCTTTGTACCGTGCGTCCAGCTCGGGGCCGGGCTCCCCGCCGAACATGGTGCCGTGGTACGGCGTCGTCTCGGGGTCGCGGATGGGGACGGAGAGTGTGCGGCGAGCGACGCGGAGGCGCGCCTCGGAGCCGAAGGCCATCGACACGCGGGCCTTCTCGACGTCCTCGGCAAGCACCTGGCCCATGTGATCGGCCCACTCCCAGCCGTAGTCTTTCTTGGCGGGGTCCGTGACGTCGATCTGGCAAAGGTCGCCGCAGGCGCCATTGCCGAAGACGGTCACGCAGGCGGCGCCGTAGCGGGCCTTGGCCGCGCGCGACAGGCCGCCGGGGTAGTCGGCCGAGACCTGGCTCCCGCCGACGACGTTCGTGTGGCACGCGAAGTTCACGAACAGACCCGCCACCTCGCCGCCTGGGCGGCGGAAGCAGAGGACGCCGACCTCGGGGTCCATCGGCCCTTCGGGGTGCGAGAGGTCGGTCGAGCCGCGCGGCGGGTGGGTGCGGACCCGGCCGTCCTTCATCACCCAGCGGCGGTTGAAGGAGATGCGCGGCTCGAAGGCGGTCCCGACGCCGAGTTCGGCCGGCGCCAGCGCGCTGGCCGCGGCACCGACCGCCTCGACGATCTTCGCGGCCACCATCGCCAGATAGCCCTCATCGGGGTCGACGCCGAAGATCCGCGACGGGAACGGCCCGGTATGGGTGTGGGTCGCGAACAGGGCGACATGCTGGCCTGGGATGCCCGTCGTGCGCTCGATCTCGCGGCGGGCCGTCGCCACCGTCTCGCGGCGGAGCGACAGCAGGTCGCAACTCACGAGCGCGATTCGCTGGCCGCCCGATTCGAGCACGGCGGCCCGTGCGAAGAGCGGGTCCAGGACGCCCTCGATCTGCCGCGGATGGAAGTAGCCCGCCAGCGTGCAATGCGCGGGCGGCGTGATGTCGATCTCGGCGAACCCGGCTTGAAGAACAGATCGGCGCTCTGAAACGGTCTGAGGCATGACGGGCTCCTTCACCCCTGGCTGAAGACTCACTTGAGTGGCACCAGGGGGCGGACAAGCTCCATGAACTCCTTCGCCTCGCGGACCGCCTTTGCCGCCTCCGTTGCAGTAACATGTCTACTGCCGCCGTAATCCGCGACGCCGCGCAACTCGAACAGGGAAGCGATGATCCTGCCGGCTTCCTTCGGCAGCTTCCCTGCCTTCACATTTTCCTTGTGGATTGCGGAAATCACGCTCCTGTGCTTCGAGAACTGGATGCTCGCGCTCAGGAGGAGAGCGGAAGCAGCGTAGAATGCCGTGTAGTAAGCGTGGGACGCGGCGAAATCCGGGTAGCCATCGGAGCGGACGCGCTCGGAAATCGTCGCGGAATCCTGCGCTCTCTTCCAGAGATCCTGCACCTGCCGTTCCCGCACGGTCATATAGGCACCCCCTCCTCAAGCACATTCTCGTAGAGCATGGATTCACCGTTCCGGTAGCTCTCCGCGTCGGCGGGCATCACGGAGATCAGCCGGTCACACTCGAGCTGCAAAGGGTACAGAACATCCCATATGCGGAATATCTCCTCACCTACACTAACCGGCCCTTGGAGGAGCACCAGAAGATCGATATCGCTCTCTGACGTATCGGTGCCACGGGCCGTCGAGCCGTAGAGGATCAGCCCTTTGAAACGCGGGCCGTAGAGGGCCTCCATGACCTTGCGGCACTTCCGGAGCATCGGATCGTCTCGCGTCATCTCACTTCGCCTCCTTCTCCCGGATACCCCTATCCTAGCATCGGGTACGGCGGTGTCAAGGCAACGGGCGGCTCAGGCTTGACCTCCCAGCCAGACCGTGCATAATGGCGTCGGCAGTTCTCTCGTCACATCCGCAGAGGTCTCACGATGCGATTGCACCTTCCCGTCGCAGTGGTCATTCTTCTCGCGGGGCTTGACGGCGCCTACGCGGCCGGGCCGCCGCTCAAGACGATCTGGCGCGATGAGGTGGCGGCCGCGCCGTACGCGGCTCCGAGGGCAGCGGGGGCGCTCAGGCTCCAACTCCTCCGCCAAGACTTCGAGGAACTCGAACGCCGCCAATCGGTGATGAAGACGCCGTTGGCGATCGGCCAGCGCCGCTTCGAGCACGGGCTGGGCACCCATTCGGCGAGCCATATCCGCGTTTCCGCGCCCGCGCCCATCGAACGCTTCTCCGCGTGGATCGGTGTGGACCTCAATGATCGAACGCGGAACGGGGCAGGCTCGATCACATTCGCAGTCGCGGGTGGCGGCAAGGAGCTGTTCCGCTCGCCGATCCTGCGCGGCGGCATGGAGCCGGTCCGGGTTAACCTCGACGCCCAAGGCGCCTCATCGCTCGATCTGCTCGTCGGCGACGCGGGCGACGGCCCGGCCTGCGACCACGCCGACTGGGCTGATGCGGCCCTCACGCTCCAAGGAGGCAAGACCGTGTGGCTCGACGAAATCCCGCAGATCGCCGTCACGACGCCCGTCTCGCGCTATCCCTTCTCCTTCCTCTACGGCGGCAAGCCGAGCGATGGGCTCCTGGACGGCTGGCTCCGCGAAGAGCGCTCCCAGCCGCTCGACGCCGACCGAACCCAGGCGACAGTTCAGTGGACCGACCCCACCACGGGCCTTCGGCTCACGTGGGAGCAGATCCGCTACGCCGACTATCCTGCGCTCGAATGGATCCTCTACTTCGAGAACACGGGCAAAGCTGACACGCCGATTCTGGCGGACATCCAGGCGCTCGACCTGACCTTCGCGGCTCCCATAAGCAAGGAGACGCCCTATCGGCTCCATCGGACGAACGGCTCGCCGTCCAACCCGACGGATTTCGAGGCCCGTGCGGTCGTGGTCAAGGAGAAGCAGGCGGCCGAGGTGATGGGCGGGGGAGGGGGGAGGTCCTCGAACCGCGATTTCCCGTTCTTCAAGATCGAGACGAAGCGCGGCTCGGCCATCCTCGCGGTCGGCTGGTCGGGCCAGTGGCTGGCGCGGGTCGAGCCGGTCGATGCGACGCGCCTTCGAGTGACGGCCGGGCTGGAGAAGACGCACTTCCTGCTGCACCCCGGCGAGAAGGTGCGCTCGCCGCGGATGCTCGCGCTCTTCTGGGAAGGCGACACGCTGGAGAGCAACGCGCAGTTCCGCCAGCTCATCTACAAACACTACGCGGCGACGCGTGAGATACCTCCGTCACGGGCGACACTCCTCCCGCGGGCTTCCGCGCCCGCGGGAGGGTATGCCCAGGGTACCCTCCCGCGGGTCAAGAAACCCGCGGGAGGGGAAGACGGGAAGAAGCCGCTCCCGACGCTCTTCTGCAACACCTGCTTCACCCGCGGCGGCGGCTGGCTCAACGAGTGCAACGCGGAGAACCAGATCTCGCTGATCAAGGCTTACGCGCCGCTCGGTCTCGAAGCCCTCCTCACCGACGCCGGCTGGTTCGAAGGCGGATGGCCCGCCGGCGCCGGCAACTGGACTCCCCGCAAGGACGCCTATCCCCAGGGCATGGGGCCGGTCGCCGCCTCCGCCAAAGACCACGGGATGATCTACGGCCTCTGGTTCGAGCCCGAGCGCGTCGTCGCGGGAACCTGGCTCCACAAGAACCATCCCGAATGGCTCCTCGCCAGCCAGAAAGCGCCCCAGGACACCTATCTCCTCAACTTCGGCCTCCGCGAGGTGCAGGACTATTTCTTCGGGATTGTGAAAGGCTTCATGGACCTGCCCGGCTTCCGCTTCTACCGCCAGGACTTCAACATGGATCCCCTGCCCTACTGGCGCCACAGCGACCCGCCAGACCGCCAGGGCATCAGCGAGATCCGCTACATCGAAGGCCTGTACGCCTACTGGGATCGCATCGCCGAGACATGGCCCGACAGCCTGCGCGAGGAGTGCGCCAGCGGCGGCCGCCGCATCGACCTCGAAACCGTCCGCCGCTTCCACATCCACCAGAAGACCGACTACTGGTTCGACGACGACGTCGACCAGGCCGCCCTCTGGGGCCTGAGCCAGTACCTGCCCAACAACACCGTCGTCGCCCACCTCAACCGGCTGGACGAGTACTCGTTCCACTCGACGCTCGCTTCGTCGCTCTGTCTCGGCTGGATCGCCGACGCACCCGACTTCGACGCCGCGCGGGCGAAAAAGCTGTGCGACCGCTACCGCGAGGTCCGCCACCTGCTCATTGGCGCCTGGTATCCGCTGCTCCCCTACACGCGCGACCCCGGCGGCTGGATCGGCTCTCAGTACCATCGGCCCGACCTGGGCGAGGGGATGATTCTCCTCTTCCGCCACGCCCAGAGCCCCTTCCGGACGGCGGAGGTCACGTTACAGGGCCTTGACTCGGAGGCCACCTATGAGCTTTCCTATGGGAACGGGACGCCGCCGGCCCGCGTGAAGGGCGCGGAGCTGATGGGGCGCTTTCCGGTGACCATCCCCGAGCGGCATCGCTCGCTGCTGATCACGTATCGGCGAGGGGCAAAGTGACGCCTGGTGCTGAGAGCCCCCGAGCCGACGCGCTGGCAGCCCCTAGATCCTCCACGGGCGATCGTACAGGCCCCAGTTCATCCGCCAGATGGCGAAATTCAGGGCCGCGGCATAGGAGACCCAGACGAGGTACGGAACCATCAAGCCGCCGGCCACGCGGTCCCTCACCCAGAATGACACCGTTGTCGCAAGCACCGCGACCCACAGAACGACGATATCGGCAAACCCCGCGCCGGGGCTCCGCATGGCGAAGAAGAGCCACGGCCATGCGCCGTTGAGCGCCAGTTGCACGAAGAACAGCGCGAGCGCCTGCCGCGCGCCGGACAACCCATTCCGCTCCCATACTCGCCAGGCAGCGATGGCCATCATCAGGTAGAGGATTGACCAGACGGGTCCAAACAGCCAGTTCGGCGGCGTCCACGAGGGCTTGCGAAGAGCCGCGTACCACGCGAGCGAGCGGCTCGTGGCGCCGGCCCCGGCCCAGGCGGTCGCGAAACAGAGCACGATGAAGAAGACGAGACCGCCCCAACGCCGCGTCGAGGCTTCCATCCGGTCTCTCCTTGATTCCAATGAGCGTCTCGGCTTTCCTGTTTGCCGTCATTGGCTATGATACTACCCTTTACGATCCTCCGCGAGGTCACGTCACAGGAGAGCTTGAATGCGGATCCTCTACCTCGATCTCGACACCCTGCGGCCCGACCATCTGGGCTGCTACGGCTATCCCCGAGCCACGTCGCCGAATCTCGACCGAATTGCGGCCGAAGGCGTGCGATTCGATAACTGCTATTGCACCGACGCGCCGTGCCTGCCCTCGCGGACGGCCCTGATGACGGGCCGCTTCGGCATCCACACGGGCGTCGTCGGCCACGGCGGCACGGCGGCCGACGTCCGCCTCCAGGGCTCGCATCGCGGCTTCCGAACCGTCTACTCGCAGACGAGCTTCGTCAACGTGCTGCGCCGCGCGGGCCTCCGCCCCGTCCTCATCAGCCCGTTCGCCGAGCGGCATTCGAGCTTCAGCTTCTACGACGGCTTCGTGGAGATGCACAACACCGGCCAGGGCGGCATGGAATCCGCCGAGCACGTCACCCCGACCGCGCTCGACTGGATCCGCCGCCACGCGAAGGACGACAACTGGTACCTCCACGTCAACTACTGGGACCCTCATACGCCCTATCGCGCGCCCGCCGGGTTCGGCAACCCGTTCGAGGACGACCCGCCGCCCGCCTGGATCACCGAGGCGGTGCTCGAAGAGCACAAGCGGCACGTCGGCCCCCACTCGCTCCAAGAGCTGTGCATGTACCACGACCGCCCGTCGCCCCAGTACCCGCGCTATCCCGGGCGGCTCGATACGATGGCCGACCTCAAGCTCTTCGTCGACGGCTACGACTGCGGCATCCGCTACATGGACGAGCACATCGGCCGCCTGCTCGCGGCGCTCGACGAGCAAGGCGTCCTCGACGATCTCGTGATCATCGTGAGCGCGGAC
>Ga0315273_10011635_pt1 | contig 11258 bp, 8 predicted proteins | sample YL17G02_0_MG_FD_205753 | JGI IMG/M metagenome (GOLD analysis project Ga0315273, IMG submission 205753) | Sediment microbial communities from Yellowstone Lake, YNP, Wyoming, USA - YL17G02_0 | ecosystem: Environmental > Aquatic > Freshwater > Lake > Sediment | place: USA: Wyoming | collected...
GTGGTGGTCGGTTTGTTGGTGGGCTCCGTGGTTGTCGGTGTGGTGGTGGGCTCCGTGGTGGTCGGCACCGTGGTGGTCGGTGTGGTGGTGGGCACCGTGGTGGTCGGCACCGTGGTGGTCGGTGTGGTGGTGGGCACCGTGGTGGTCGGTGTGGGCGCCGCCGTTACCGCGAGCGACACCGGCGTCGTGTGTGTCACCGAACCGGCCGCGCCTTTCACGACGAGGCTGTAGGTGCCCGGGACCGCGGTCGAGCCGACGCTGAGCTTCAGGGTCGATGCGCTGCCCGCCGTTACGGAGGTGGGGGTGAACGTGCCGGTAACCCCCACCGGTACGGCGCCGAGCGACAGCCCCACGGACTGCGCGGAGCCCGAGACCACGGTCGTCGTTATCGTCGTCGACGGTGAGGAACCCTGGATCGCGTTGAGCGCCGACGGTGACGTGCTGACGGCGAAGTCGCTCGTGGCGACCTTGAATGCGACGTCGTCGAAGAGGGTGGTCGTGTAGGTACCGGCCCTGTTGTCGTCGTGGTTCGCGAGCTTCAAGTTGTAGTGATGGCCGGGGCTGACGGCTGTGGCTGGGGTCTGGACCCAGGACCCGGTCCGGGTACACGTCTGCGCTAGCACCGTCGTGCTCGTGCCGGTCGTGTCGTCGCGTAGCGTCGCGGTCGCCCAGTCGTCGGTCACCTGATCGGGGCAGCGCACCTGATACGCGAACGAGAGGCTCACGGCTCCGGGCGGGGCCGAGAACGCCAGGGTGATCGAGGCGTCGACGGGACGGCGGTAGGACCGCCACCGAGATGTCCTTGACGACGCGCTGCCCACGACGGCCGCGTAAGAACCGGTGCGAGCTGTCATGCTCACTCCGGCGGTACCGGCGATCGTCCACCCGGAGAGGTTCCCGGTCTCGAAGCCGCCGTTGGTGACACCGACATCCACCGCCGCCGCGGCGGCCACTGAGGTCCCGAGCCCTGCCGCTCCCGGGATGCCGACGAGGGCGAGAACGGCGAAGAGTGTCGCTGCCGCGCATCCACCACTCCGCCGGGGCTTCATCATATGGTTGCTTTCGGACGGATCGGGGCAATCCTTGACCGAAATTCCCACGCTGAGCGTTTTTTCGACCACTGATTGTGGTAATTGTCGCCGGAGGAGGGTGGTGAGCGTTCTGTCGTCCGGTGTGGCGGGTGATGGCCCGCCCGCTATCGGTCGCGCTATCGGGCGGCGGTCCCGGTGATCGGCTTCCTCGAGGTGCTCCGTCGGGGTTGGACAGTGCTCCTGCTCGTCGCGGTGCCGCTGACCGCGGGCGTCGTGTTCTACGCGGAGCGCCTCGCGAACGTCTACACGGCGACCGCGGTGGTGTCGTTCTCCCCCCGGACGGACGCCAACGTCGGGGCCGACGTGGTCCGGATCGTGCTGCCGAAGTACCGCGTCTACGCGGAGTCCGATGGTGCCATCCCACGCGCGGCGCGCAAGGTCGGCGTCCCGGAGTCCGAGATCGAGAACGGGCTCACCGTGACGATCCCGATCGACACGTCGAACGTGGAAGTCACGGTCGAGAACGAGGATCCGGTGACTGCTGCTCGGGCCGCGAACTCGATCGCCCGCGACGTGGAGAGGCTCTCGAAGCAGGATCCTTTGCTGGAGGCCTCGCTCGTCGCCGTGGCGCGCCCACCCCGTACACCCTCGGGGCCACCGCGACGCTTGCTCGAGCTCGCCGGCGCCGTTGCTGCCCTGCTCGCAGGAATCGGCGCGATGTTGGTGCGCGACCGCCTGCGAGCGGTTGTGCGCAGTGCGAACGATGTCGCCGACGCGTCGAACCTCCGCCTCATGGGAGTTCTGCCGCGCTCGGCCATCCTCGAAGGGCCGCCGCAAGGCGCGCTTGCCGACAGCTCCGTCGGACCTGCAGTGCGCAACTTGCGTACCCAGCTCGATCGGGTCCTACGTAGAGACGCACCCAACACCGGTCGCGGGCGAGTGCTCACCGTCACTTCGGCCACAGAGGCCGAGGGTAAGTCAGTTGTGGCCGCACTCGTCGCGCTGGCCAGCGCGCGTCTCGACCAACACGTGCTACTCATCGACGGCGACCTTCTCCTCCCGAGCGTCGGGATCACCCTGAACCTGCCCCCGTCCCTCGGACTCGCGCACGCCCTGCGCGCCCGCGCCACCGACTACACGCCCTACGTTCGCGACATCCTGCCGAACCTCTCGGTGATGCCAACGACCACGGATCGCGATGCCGGGGACCTCGTCGCACGCGGGCTAGCCGGCGTGTTCGAGTGGGCTGCCGAACGCTTCGACCTGGTGGTCGTGGACGCCCCGCCCGTGTTTGGTAACGACGTCGGTCCGACGATCGCGCTGCTCGCGGACGCGGTGCTGCTCGTCGTGCGGCGTGGGACGCGCACCGCCCGGGTCGAGGAAGCCGTGGCTGTGCTCCGGTCGCTCGAAGCCGACGTCGTCGGCGTTGTCGCAAACGGCACGACGACGCCCGACGAGTACTCCTACGGCGGCTGAAGGCCGGACGCCTGTTCACGGAGCCGCTCAACCAGGTTCGCGAACAACTCACCCCAGCGCCGCCGATCGAAGCGCTCCTCGGCGCGCGCGCGACCCCGCCGGCCCTCGAGCCGAGCGAGCTCCAGGTCGGTGAGACGGGTGACGATCGCCGCGCCCAGTGCGTCGGAGTCGCCGATCGGGACGATCTGGCCGGCTGGCGAGTCGCGGTCGCCGACTGCCTCCCGAGCTCCGTCGACGTCGGTGGCGACGATGCTGAGGCCGGTCGAGAGCGCCTCGAGCACCGAGAGCGCCATGCCCTCTGAGTGCGACGGCAGTGCCAGCACGTCAGCTGAACCGAGCCAGGGGCGGACGTCGGTGACCTCCCCGACGAACCTGACGCCGGGCAGCCCCAACGACTCGAACGCCGCTCGGAGCGGACCGTCGCCGACGAGGAGCAGCACTGCTTCGGGTACCTGCTCGCGGACGCCCGGCCAGGCCGCAAGAAGCACGTCGTGGCCCTTCTCCGCCGTCATGCGCCCGACGCAGATCGCGGTCGGAGCGCCCACGAGACCAAGATCGGCGCGGGCCGCGCGACGGCTGGTGTCGTCGACGAACGCAAAGCGTTCAGTATCGACGCTGTTCGCAATGACCTCGAACTCGGCATCGAGACCGGCGGCGACGCCGCGGCGGCACTCGGCCTCGCTCACGTTCACGATGGTCGCCCAGCGAGCCCCCCGGCGCTCCCAGCGCAGCGCGGCCCAGCTCTGCCAGCCTGTGATCACCCGGAAGGACCACCCGTGCGGCTGAAAGATCGTGGGCCGCCGCCCGCGCAACGCGAGACGCCCCGCGAGCCCGGCCTTTGACGAGTGCAGGTGCACCACATCGGGATCCAGCTCCGCGATGATGCGGCCCAGGCGTTGGACCCCCCCCAGACCCCCCGGGCCCGGGCCCCCGACGGCGTCCCAGGCGACGGCGCGCGCACCCGAGGCGGCCGAACGCTCGAGCAGGAAGCCGCCCGTCGGGCCGGCCACGGTGACGTCCCACCCTCGTGGGACCTGGTCGTCGACGAGCTGGTTCACGACGACCGCGGCACCGCCGTCGATCGGCTCGCACACGTGCAGCACGGAGGGCGGCATCCGCGGATTGTACGAGGGAGACCCTCACGGTCCGCGGCTCACCTGGTCACGTCCCGAGCGGGCGTAGCGTTGCGCGATGCCCGAGGAGCCGAGCAAACCACCGATTGGAGCGACCGGAGCGACCGGAGCGACGGGGGCGGCGGCCTCGGCATCCGGTTCCGTTCCCGTGGGGGAGGTCACAAAGCGCGCGGCGCGCAATGTGGCGGCAGCTTCGATCGCCGAGCTCGTGGGCAAGGCCGGGACCTTTCTCTTCGTCGTGATCGGTGCCCGGGCGCTGAGCAAATCCGACTTCGGCGCCTTCTCGTTCGCACTGGCCGCGGCAACCCTGCTCGCCGCGATTCCCCAGTGGGGGTTCGACTCGATCATCGTTCGCGACGGGAGTCAGGACCCCGACCAACTGCCCCAGCTCGTCGCCGAGGCCTGGGTCTGGCGGCTCGGCCTGAGTGTCCCGGTGGTCGTCGGTGCCGGGATCTTCGGGGCGCTCACGAACCGCGACGCCGCCGCGTCGGTGGCGTTCGTGCTCGTGGTCCTCGCCGTTGTCATCGACACCCTCTCACAGACGTGGCGCTCAGCAGCCGTTGCCCGTCAGGACTACCGAGGCGTCGCGATCGCCAAGGTGACGCAGCGAATCGCGACGGCGATGCTTGGCGCGGGCGCGGCATGGCTCGGGCTCGAGCTCCTCGGATTCTCGAGTGCGTTCCTGATCGGCAGCGTCATCGGCACGCTTGGATCGTTCCTCGCAGTGCGGGCACTCCACGTCCGTGCCGCATTCGGCCGCGTGACCCGTCAGGGTCTGGCCCGTATGGGGCGTTCGTCGGCGCTCATCGGACTGGACGGCGTGTTCGCTATCGCAGTCTTGCGTCTCGACGCGGTCCTTCTCGGCTGGATGAAGGGAGACAGCGCCGTCGCGGTGTACGCGGTGTCGACGCGTCTCCTCGAGACAGTGCTCTTCCTCGCGTGGGCGGTCGTCAGCGGGCTGATGCCGGTGATGAGCGCGCCGGGGGCGACGTGGCGCGTGCGCCTCGCTATTCAGCGGGGCATGACGGTCGTTGCCGCCGTCTACGTGCCGTTCATGGTCGTCATGATCGTCGCCGGCGGACAGGTCGTTGGGCTGCTCTTCGGGGCGCGCTACGAGGGGCCTTCAACTGATGTCGTGGCGTGGCTGGCGCCGGCGCCGTTGTTCATCGCGTTCGGAAACCTCGCGAGCTCGGCCCTGGTGGCCCGCTACCGGGCTGGACTCGTCGTCGGGGGGAGTGTGGCTGCGTTCGTCGTGAACCTCGGGCTGAATGTCGCGCTCATCCCCGTGCTCGGTCCGACCGGTTCGGCAATCGCGACCACGGCGGCCTACCTGGTCGAAGGCATCGTGCTCTTCGTAATGTGCTCGCGTGTCATCGGTGCGCCTCGCGTCGACCAGGCACTCGCAGTGCCCGCGGTGGCTGGTGCCGCGATGGCATTGGCGATGGTTATCACTCCGGGCGGGCTCATCGCCCAGCTTGTCACCGGTGGGCTCGTCTTTGGGCTCGGTTGGCTCGGCCTGAGCCGACGCTTCGCGCCGGAGGGCGTCGCGGTCGTCATGTCGTTCTTACGGCGAGCGCCGACCGACATGACGGTCCCGTCGACCGTCGACGACGTCTGAATCAGGCCGCGCCGCGCTGCACCAGCGCGCGAAGTGAGCGCGCCCGACGTTCTAGGGCTCGGAACCTGGCGGAGGACCAGGCGATGAGCTGCTCGGCCGGGATCAGGTCGTTCGAGGCCCGAAGCTTGTGGGCCTCGTCGCCACGCATGTAGTCGTAGACAGTGAACTCACCGATCTCGAAGAGGTGCTCGAGGATCGCCGCGGTGAGGAGCCGACCCGGACCGCAGGCCGCGAAGGCCGGGTCGAAGCGACCCTCCCATTTTTGGTACGTCGAACCGTCGAGGAGCCCGATGCCGTAGGCGGCGACGGTGCCGCCGACTCGCAGCACCGCGAGCTCGACCTCACCGAGTGCGGCGAGGCGGGCAAGCACCCGGGACCGGAACTGCTCCCACTCGGGTGAGTCCATCTCCTCGGCCCGCCGGAGGGCGCGGTCCCGGCGCCGTCGGACCTCTTCGATCTCGGGGAACAGCCGAGCGATCGCGGTGGAGTCGCGCACGAACTCGAGTTCCGGCGGCGTGCCTGCCTCCTCGAGTTGCTCGCGCCCCCTGCGAGCCTCGCGGATGAAGCCCTTGCTCAGGTGGCCGCGAAGCACGTCGCCCTTCGAGAATCGCAGCACGGGTGAGGGGTCACCGGGGCGCAGTTCGGCGTGCGGGAGCGCGTTGGCGACCCGCATCACCACGGGATCGTCGGCGGGTACCTGCGACAGGACCAAGCGCCATGGGCCACGGATGGCCGTGAGCGCGCCCACGAGCGCAGTCGCGAGAGCCTCCGTCGCCGCATCGTCGCGGGCGTGCAGGCGCACGTAGTCGCTGGGGCCGTATCCCATCGGCACGATCTCGACGTGTCCGGCGCGCCGCCGGCGGGCCAGCAGCGCGAGGCCGGCGAGCGCGTCCGAGTCATCGCGCACGACAACCGCCCACGGCTCGAAGTCGGTGAACGCGCGGACCCATTCGTCGAGCCATGGCCGGCGTGCGGTGGTGGGAGGAGCGGTCGTAGCGAGCAGCGCGTCGAGTTCGGCGCCGAGGTCGTCAAGGAGATTCGGCCCGACCAGAGCGTTGAACCGGTACCGGAGACCACGGCTGCGATACGCGCGTGAATCCCCAAACTTCATGCTGAACCGATTGTACCCTGGGGGTACAAAGCGGCTCGGCAAACGCGACGGGAGGACCGCGCTGCATGGAGCATCGTAGGCGCGGGCAGTCCGCAGCAATCACGCGCGGGATTGCGGGCGCAATCGCGATCGCGATCGGCGCAGTGGTCGTAGGTCTCGGGCTGGGTGCGATCGGGGCGACGGTTGGCCCCTGGGCGATCGTCGCTATCCCGGCATTCGCGCTGTGGTTCGCGGCCGCACTGGCCCGACCCGTCTGGGCGATCGTGCTCGTGTTTGTGTCGTTGCCGATCGCGCTCACCGGTGTCCCGATCGGCGGGCTCCAGGTGATCGACGTCGTCATGGTGGGCGCAGTCGGGATGGTGACCGTGACCACGCTGGTGCACCACACGGACGTGCATCTCCGGATCCCGGCAGTGGGGTGGGGAGTGGGCCTGTGTGCCGCCGCGACGCTCGCGGTCCCGGGTGCGATCGACGCGGCGCGCGCGACGACGCGAGTGATCAGCGTGGCGGTCGGGCTCCTCCTCGCCGTGGCGATCGTCGCCGCGTGCCGAGGCCTCGCCGACCTCAGGCTCCTGGTAGGTGTGTTCCTCGCGGTCGGGATCGTCATGACCGCGCTGGCATTCCAGAACCTTTCGGCTCTCCATCCTGAGGCGGGCGGGCTGGTGGTCCGCGATCGTCCGAGCGGCGTGTTCGGCGACCCGAACGAACTGGGCTCCTTCGCGGTGATGCTCCTCCTCGTAGCGGTGGGCACCCTGCTCGCGCGCACGAGCTGGCAGCTCCGGGCCCTCGCGGGCATCGCCGCCGCGCTTGGGGCGGGGGCGCTGATCCTCTCGCTTTCCCGGGGCTCGTGGATCGGCGCCGCGATCGGGTTCGTCGGCCTGCTGATCCTGCTCCCCGGCGCGCGTCGGACGGTGTTCGTCGTGCTCGCGGCCGGGCTCCTGCTCGGAGTGGTGATCGGGGCCTTCCGGGCATCGGCTCCCGAGGTCGCAGTCGTTCGCGACCGTCTCGGCGCGATCACCCGCTCCTTCGACAGCCCGTACGACAATCGGCCTCAGATCTGGGCCGAGGCGCGCCGAGAGATCGTCGCGAACCCATGGTTCGGATCGGGGCCGTCGAACTTCCTGCTCGCGTCGGCCCGTCCGGGATCGGAGACCAGGACCATCGGTGCCGAGCACGCGCACGATGTGCTGCTGACAGTCGGCGCGGAGGCTGGACTCCCTGCCGTCGCATTTCTCGTCGGGATGACGATCGCGGTCGGGCTCGCGGTGCGGCGAGCGGTGCGAGGGCTGCGGGGCCGTCCCGACGCGGCGATCGTGGCCGGGATCGGAGCAGCTCTCTTCGGCGAGGTCGGTCACGGGCTCATCGACAACACGACCGGCAACCCAATGCTCCTGGCCCTGCTCTTCTCCCTGATGGGTATGGCCCTGGCGGCTGATCAGATCGTCACGCGCGGCGGTTTCGGGAGGCCGATGATCCCGTTGGCGCGCGAACCGGTCACTCGCGGGCGCGACGCAGCACCGCACGCAGCGGTCGTGTGAGCGCGAGACCAGCACGTGCCGACGGCGAGAACCTCAACGACAGGTAGCGCCCACTCGTCTTGACGGCGAAGCCTCGAGCGCCGTCGTACGGGGTGACCTGCACCCGTGGACGGTCGAACGGCCCGGTCCCGGGTCGGTCGATCGAGAATGCGGCGCGAAGGCCGAGTGCCTCGGCTGCGCGCTGTGCGGCGGGCGACCCGTGGCTGAACGGGAACGCCAGATACTCAGGCGCGCGGCCGATCACGTTGCGGAGGATTGTGATGCTCTGCTCGAGATCGGTGCCGGCACTGTCCTCGTCGGCGGCAGTGAGATCGAGGTGCTCGTGTCCGTGGCTCTCGATCGCGAGGCCTCGACGTTCGGCGTCGCGGAGCTCATCGGCGCTCATGATCTGCAGCCCGCACGGGCACGGTGGGTTCCATCGGTTCTCGTCGCCGATGAAGCGTGTGGGCACGAACATGGTGGCCGGGAACGCGTGCGTCTCGAGGATGGGCAGGGCTCGCTCGAGAACCGAGCGGTATCCGTCGTCGAAGGTGATCGCCACCAATCGCTTCCCGCGTCGTTCCCTGCGGCTGGATCGGGGTTCGAGTACCTCGGCGAGCGTGACCACGCGCCGGTGTCCGGCGAGGTAGTTCATCTGTGCGGTGAAGGCGTCGACGCTGACGAAGAGGCTGTTCACGTCGTCGACGTGGGAGCACTCACCGATCGCGTGGTACGCGAGGACTGTCGGTGCCGGACTCATGGATGCCCCCGGCGGACCTCGCGTACGCCGTCGAAGATCCCCAGGACGCCGCGCCCATCGAGGTTGAGCATTCGGTGGATCGCGAGCAGGAGGACGAACCCGGCGAATTGGAGGCGCGTCGCCGGAGTCTGCGGGAAGTTCTTCCGGAACAGGTACACGCGGTTTACGACCACTCGCGCGGAGAAGGAGCGCGTGTCGCTCCCCGCGAACCCGCTGTTGTCGTGTACCACGACAAGACTGGGGTCATACGTGATCGGGCCCAGACGCGAGAGCCGATATGAGAAGTCCTCGTCCTCGGCGAGGCCATAGCCAGTGAGCCGTTCGTCGAACCCGACCTGGCGGGCGGGCGCGAGACGGGCACTCATGAAGCATCCTGGCATGAACTCGACGCGGCGGGGCGTGTCGAGGAAGGTCAGGCGGCGCGGGTACCCGAACCGCGTGAACGTGCCCTCGCGGCGCGTTCCGAAAAGTGCCCGGCGCAGCCGAGAGGTCTGGTGACCCACGGCATGGCTGTGAGGCTCGATGACGCGACCGGTCGCGCCGACGACGCCAGGGTCGTCGTACGACGCGGGGAGGCGCGCAAAAAGGTCGGGAGCGGGACGGGCGTCGTCATCGAGGAACATCACGACATCGCCGTTCGTCGCCGCGAGGGCAACGTTGCGCTGGTGGGTCAAGCCCGGCGCGCTCGGGACGTAGATGACTCCCGCTCCGGCCGCGGTCGCCGCCTGAGCTGAGCGTTCGGTGTCGCCGTCGACCACGAGCACTTCGAAGGGTTTCGGGCGACACGCCGCCAACGCCTCGAGTGCGACGGCAACCGACTCAGGCCGCCGGAGCGTGCACACGACGACCGAGACCCGGAGCGCGGCGTCGCCCTTGTCTACAGCGCCTCCCTTCGCCGCGACGGCCGTCGATGCGTTGTCTGCCATCAGGCCATTGTGCCGAACTGCCGCCCGCATGTGGTGCACGGTCGGTCATCCCTACATCCGCCATGCGCAGACCGTGTCGCCGTAATGTGCGCGAGTGGCGCATGTGCGATTGGCATCGCTGGCCGACCTCACGCCTGGCGACGTCGACGCGTGGAAGTCGCTCGCGGAGCACTCGATCGAACCCAATCCCTTCTTCGAGCCGGAGTTCCTCATTCCTGCGCTGAGGTACCTGGACCCCGAGCACAAGGCGCGCGTGCTCGTCATTGCCGAGGACGCTGACATGTTGCTCTGCCTGCCGGTCGTTCCCGCGGGGCGGTGGCGTCGGTTCCCGTTTCCGGTGTTGGTTGCTTGGCGCCACGACTACGCATTCCTCGGTACTCCGCTCGTGCATGAGGCGTCTGTCGAGACGGCTTCCGCGGCGTTCGCCGAACACTTGCTGAAGGGTTCAGCGCCGGCGCGGTTTGCCGTCCTCGAGCGCGTCGATGTCAACGGGCAAGTGCTCCAGGCTCTGAGGAGTGCCTTGAACCGACAGTCTGTGATCTCGCAGAGCTTTGCTCGGCCCGTGCTTCATCGGCGACCCGACGGCGACTATCTCGCCTCGCTCGGACGCGAGCGCCGCCGTCGCCTTCAGCAGCGGCGCCGCGCGCTCGAGCGGGAGGTGGGGCCGGTGCACGTGGTCGACCATGCCGGCGATTCGGATGGTGCCCGGAGGTTCCTGGACCTCGAAGCGTCCGGCTGGAAGGGTGTGGCAGGAACCGCGTTTGCTTCGAACCCCTCGCACTCGGCGTTCTACGAGGAGATGGCAGCGCAGTTCGCGGCTGAGGGCAGACTCGAGCTGCTCGCGCTCCAGACCGAGACGGGAAGCGTGCTCGCGATGGCGACGCGTCTGATCGCGGCGGAGGGTGTCTTTTCGTTCAAGATTGCCTACGATGAGCAGTACCGAAAGTTCGGTCCGGGGCGTTTGCTCGACGTCGCGCTCCTTTCCGAGTTCGACCAGCGTCCGCGCCAGGAGTGGGTCGATTCCTGCACGGGTGTGGAGAACGAATTCAAGGAGAGTCTGTTCCCGGAGCGACGATCGGTCGGTACCGTGCTCCTTCCTACAGGAGCTAGGACGAGCTCAATCGCCATCCGGGCGGTGCCGAAGTTCTTCTCGTTGAGATCGCGGCTGGGGAGAGCCAGATGACGACGATGACATTCGATGGTCGCGCTTTCCAACGGGCGTTCGGCCACCAACCGATGCTTGTGGCTCACGACCTGTGGGCGGAGCCGTTGCTGGCCTTGACCGCGATCGGTTCGCTGGCCACCGAGCTTGCCCCCGAAGACGTGCACCACCACCTCGGTGATCTGCCGAAGCTCATGCTCGATGGAGACCCGCCTCGGCTCGAGGCGACCCCCGCGGAGATCGCTCATTCAATCGAGACGAACAATTGTCGGCTTTCACTGCGCTTCATCCAACAGGTCCCGCGGTATTGCGAGCTCATGAACCTGGTGCTTGACAGGGTCGAGCCGCTGGTCGGCGATCGCGAAGGGGGAATGCAGAGGCGGGAGAGCTTTCTCTTCGTCAGCGCTCCGTCCGTGGTCGTTCCCCTCCACGCCGATCCTGAGCACAACTTCCTACTCCAGGTGCGGGGTACGAAGAAGGTCCGTGTGGGGAACTTCGACGATCCGTCGGTCTTCGATGCGGAC
>Ga0315273_10011637_pt1 | contig 11256 bp, 6 predicted proteins | sample YL17G02_0_MG_FD_205753 | JGI IMG/M metagenome (GOLD analysis project Ga0315273, IMG submission 205753) | Sediment microbial communities from Yellowstone Lake, YNP, Wyoming, USA - YL17G02_0 | ecosystem: Environmental > Aquatic > Freshwater > Lake > Sediment | place: USA: Wyoming | collected...
CATTCCCGGTAGCGGTAAGGCCGGCTGATCTCCGCATAGTCCATTCCTTATCGTGCGTCCTCCTTTCATGGCAACTGAATTATTTAAGGGCGTCCCCCTTTATATAACGGTGCCGGCCACTTCCGGCGTCCACATCGGGGCGTTCTTCTCCTCCTCGGGCGAGATGCACTTTCCCTCCTCCGGCTTGACGTACCAGATGCGACCGGCCTCTTCGCGGGCTCCCCCGTAGATCCAGATCATCCTGAACCCGGTGGTGTTGCCGGATGACCAGGAGTGGGCGCTCCCCTTGGGGACAAAAACTGCCGCCCCGGGAGCCACGAGCCACCAGCGCCCGTCAAAATGGACATAGCCGGGACCTTCGGAACTGCTGTCCACCAGGACCAGTTCCCAGGTATGGTGCCCGTGGAGCGCCCGAAAAAGGCCCGGTTTGAAGTCATTGACGCCGAAACTGACTTGCCCCGGCTCATTGATGAACGGCGTGCCCGAAACCTCCCCCGCGGCGCCGGGTTGGTAGGGTTTCGGATACCTGATGTAGGGTTTGGCTTCCATGGTTGCCTCCAGCTTCTCGGGTTGGTTGTTATTTTTAAACCTTCCTCCTTGTCCCGGTTGAGGGTAGGAAAGGCCGCGCTCTTTGTCAAGAAGATTTTGTGGAAGAAGGGACGTTAGTTCTGAAGCAACATGCCGAATCCCTCGTGTTGCAGAATGCCAAAAGTTTTCATTTATAAGTTGTCTCGGAACCAACGTTCCCTCTCCCACATAAAGGAATTCTATGCGGGTTAAGCAACTGGGAATGTCAGTGCAACGTTTGCAACAACGTCCCGCCCCACGCCCCCTCCAAATAAAGGAAAGAGAAAATACTTTGTTACAATTGCCTGACCCCAGCCCCTCTCCTTCTCCATCGGAGAATGAAAGCCGCTGATGACCGCAGTCCCGGCATCACGTACTTGCCGGGCGAGATCGTAAGTTTTGAGGATCAGGTTGCCAGGGCACTTGACGGAACAGAAAAGCGCGACGGGCTCGTGTCGCAGCAGATCCAGGTTGTCAAGAGCAAAGATATCTTTCGGGGCCGGTTTTCGAGAAATTGATTGAGGGTTTGCGGGTACTTATCGTCGGCCTGACCAATGCGGAGGTGTATCATCACGAACGCCTCGCGATTTCGGGCTCTTTTGGAGTTTCGAAGAACTACTTTGTTCGAAATCCTATCTTATCACGGGCGAAGACAAGAAGTTCACGCCGGAACATATTCATTTTCTGAAATGGGTAGGGAAATATCGGGTTTGACGTCAAGCCAACGGAGTATCCCGAGGTTCCGGATAATTGGCGCAACAGCCAATCTGTCCAAGGGCGGACGCCGTTTCTGCTTCCATTGCATGACTGATTCGAGAACTTCAGTCTCGGTCGGAATGCCATTGTCCTTTTTCTTAAGAGAATCAGTTGCAAACATAACGGTTGCCACAATCTCGGCTTGATTCGTGGTCATACGCATGAAAAGGTCCGTGGTCTTTTCAATGATTGGCGCCCACTTGTTTAATGCGGAATCGAAATCTTTCCGTACCTTCATGAAATTCGGTCCAACTTTGACCATAAACATCTTTCCAAATCTTTCTTCCTGTAACAAATTATTGTTCACGAGGCCTGTTTCGGCGATCTTCAGTTCCTTGCAGAAGGGGCCAAAACTGCCTTTCTGATACACAAATCCCGTCGGCAAGCCTTGCTGAGTAGCCACATAGGCAATCTTCTGGAAAATAGTCCTGCCAACCGGCCAGTGATATGGTTGTTCCTCAATTCGCCGAAGGATCTCTACAAGGGCAATCCACGCCGGATTCATGGCGGAAGATACAGCTTCACGGCCCCTTTGGTCTGCGACGGGGGCTGTTTGCGACAGGAAATCCACCGTCAGCTCCTTGGGAGAGGTCCCGTAGGGGGCATACATCTCAACAGGTATGTCCATCTGCTTGACATATCTAAAAATTAATGGCCCGACTGCTCTCCATTCAAGTTGGCCGTTTCCGCAGCCGAGCGGTGGAACGGCAAGGGAAGTTATGCCCCATTCCTTGTAATGCCGCAAAAGGTGCTGCAACCCATGTTCGATATCGCTGATTCTGGAAACCGATTTCCAGTGATCCTTGGTCGGAAAATTTACGATTTGTGGTGGAAACAGACTTCTATAAAGATAAGGGACGCCGGGCTTGACTTCCTTACGCTCGCATTTCTCTACATATTCCTTGAACATCTCAGGGAAGCGCTTCTTGAATTCCAGGGCGATTCCCTTCCCCATGATTCCCACGCAGTTGACCGTGTTTATCAGGGTTTGCGCTTTGGATTTCAGAATGTCGCCGACCAAGATTTTCATGTTTCCCTCTTAGAAAAATATATCACTTCTGATACGAGCGGGCAATCCAATATTCAATTGCTGAAACTTCTGCAATGCCACTTCGTTCGCTACGTAAGCGCCTAAAAGAAAGCTCGGCATTACGCAATCCGGCACGAGCACCTCGGCGCACTTTTCTGATTTATGGCTCATTTCCTCGAATAAGTCTTCCGGATGGGTCCAGTACCGGGCGAAAATCCGCTCTCGATCGAGCGCTTTGAGGCCTTCGCGAGAAGGGAAAAAACGAACCCAATCGCTTGCCGCATTGCGATCCGCGATGATTACTCCAGGCAAGTCCAACACTCTTGCATCAACCTGCAATACGCAGATATCCTCATTCTTCGCCCGAAGTTTACTCAGCATTGGATTATGAGCGTCAAAATATAAATTGGCATAATCGTGCAGAGTTCCAGCTCCAGGTATCCGCTTATTCGTTCGCCGCTCTTGGATCTCCGCCATGGCCACGGAATGGTGTTCAATCTGGCCAGCGCGTTTATGGCAGAGGATGCCGTGCTTCTTGATTGGAGGAACATTGGCAATCGGCGCGATGAAATGGAGTTCCGTTATCTCATCTCGGTTCATTCCTTGCTATCCTCAGCCCCCTCTTGGCCCATGCGGTGCCTCCAGCTTCTCGGGTTGGTTGTTATTTTTAAACCTTCCTCCTCGTCCCGGTTGAGGGTAGGAAAGGCCGCGCTCTTTGTCAAGAAGATTTTGTGGAAGAAGGGACGTTAGTTCTGAAGCAACATGCCGAATCCCTCATGTTGCAGAATGCCAAAAGTTTTCATTTATAAGTTGTCTCGGAACCAACGTTCCCTCTCCCACATAAAGGAATTCTATGCGGGTTAAGCAACTGGGAATGTCAGTGCAACGTTTGCAACAACGTCCCGCCCCACGCCCTCTCCAAATAAAGGAAAGAGAAAATACTTTATTTTGGCCGAATATACCCCCCAGCTTGCTGGGGGGAACCTTGTATTGGGGTTCCAAGGGGGCGTGTAGCGCCCCTTGGTCTCCTGCGGGGTAAATGCCCCGTAGGAGAATTCGAGCGTGCGATGTGGCCGTAGGTCACGTCGCCGCGAGTTTACTACAATTGCCTGACCCCAGCCCCTTTCGGCCACCACGGCCGCCCAAAGCGTAAGCACCGGTGCCCGGTTGATCATCACCCCGCTTCTTCTTGCATCTTTCTCGGGCATATATTCATCCCCGCGAGGGATCAGAAGTCATGTTTACAATGATCAATTGATAAGGCCCATTTATTCAAAAGTTGTATTTGAACCAACGTCCCGGTTCCCCCCATATAAGAATGGTACCAATAGGGATATTTCTATATATGCTGTCCAATAGTTTGCATGCTTTTTTTATATCCCACACAAATTCTCTTTGTAATTTTGGTATGGCAAACTTACGTTCACCTGAAAAAAAGGATTTTTTTAATTGGATATGGCCTAAATGTGATCTCCGCCATTTGATTTCCCCTTTTATGCTTCAGCTATTTAGATTAAACAACTTCCCTCATTTCCTTTAGAGGTGTCCATGAAATTCTATTCGAAGGCGCCTTTCAATGACAAGGCATCTTAATCCTTACCCCCTTTCCTCGGTTCGCCGTAGCGCCTGCTGGGTTCTACTCCTTCTCGAAGCCGTGACTCGTGAATTTAAGGGTCCGGCTATTCTCGGTGACGGTACGAACAACGTGTTCGGGAGCACCGGAAGGAATCTCGGCCCCCACTTCGAGCGTGACAGTCACCGTCGCGCCGACCAGACCGGAGAGATGCGCGATGACCTCATCGGCGATGCGGCTTGCATCGCGGCCAACACGGGTCGGGTCAAGGGTGACCGTGCCGTGGAAGCGCTTCGGCTGTGCCGTCGAAGGCGGGGGCACTACTGTCGGGGCGGCCGCCGGCCGTGGTGCCGTCATTCCTTCGCCCCCGACGGTCGGCCCGATAGGCGGTCCCCCCACGGGCGGCTTCACGCTTTCGGCATCCATCTGCTTACGTGCTGTAACTCCCTTCACCAGCAACCCTGGCGCGTCACTGTCAGCAAGCGCCACGATCTGCCCACCGCGCAAGCCCCGGTAACGGCCGGCGCTTTCGTCGAAGCTTTCGGCATAGGCAAAGGAGTCTTGCTCCCATGTCAACAGCCCGAAGCCGTCGCGGATCGCGCCGATCAACACGGTTGAGTCCTTGAGCCTCGGCAGATAGAGATAGCGGGCGAAGTCCTCGACAATTTGCTTGATGGCGACATGATTCCCGCGCCAGAGCGGAACGCGGTCCATTTCCATTCGCAATCGGGTGGCTGCAAAGCTGGTGATCAGCGATTCCTCATTTTTGAGTTTCTTGCTCGCCCGCACGGCGAGCGCGTCCTGCCCCGAGAGTCTCAATGCCTGCCACTCGACCGTCGCCTGCGGAGTCGTCTGCACGGGCACCAGCAGCCACTGGTAAGTTTCCGGGAGCCGCGCGGTCACAACACCATGAGCGGTGGTCTTCTGGGTCTCGGCCTGCTTCACCTGGAGCGGTGAAAGGTCCAACTTGTCCTTCTCGTCCAGGATCGACTCCCAGGCGAGATACTTCCGTGCCGCCTCATCGAGGTCCTGCAGCCGTATCTTGTCGGCAACGAGAAAAACGAGCGTGTTGCGATAGAGCCGTGGCGTATTGCCGCGCGATTCATGAATAGCCTTCGCGGCCGCCTGGGCCGCACTTCCCGGCTCTTTGCTGTACGGGTGATCGACCCCCAGCACGACCAGCCGCGCGTCAAGGTCGTCGGGCACATCCTGCCCCGCCTGCGGCATGGGATGGATTCGGCTGAAATCCCCCTTGCGCTCCAGGTCCTTGCGTAATCGCCCATCCAGCTCGTGCACGATCTTGTCCGGGTCACGCTTGAGTTGTTCAGCACGATCTTCCGCTAATTTGGTAACCGTGGGCTGGGTCGAGTACCAGTAGCGGGGGCCGTCCTGATAAAGGTAGGTCGCCGCACCGGACAGCCGGCGCAGGGCATCGCCAAAGATTGCCGGCGATTCGCCCGGCATCACGCAGCCGAGCTTAACCCGCCGGTCCTCGATTCCGCGATGGGCGGCTGTTGCCGTAGGCGCCGAGCCCAGGTAAATGGCACGCGCTACCCGCCGACACGCGGCGAACTTTCCAAGGTTGGGCACCTCACCATCCAGCCGCAGAGGCAGCGAGCTCGGGCCGTCCACGTCCTTTTCGATCACCGGAACCCAGTTGTCCGAGAGGTAGCGGGTCAGCTCGAACTGCACCCGCGGGTCGTCAATCGATACGTTCGCGGGCAGGATTAGCGGGTTCTTGTCCCCCTTTTCCCACAAGCTGTGAATAACCGCGGCCATGAGTCGCAGCACACCGCGGGTGCGCTGAAACTTGATCAGGGTGGACCAGTCCGTGTAGAGCCGGTCAAAGATCTCCGGGTGGATCGGGTAGGCTGCTTTGATGCGCTTCTCGTAATCGGCGTCGCGGCACTCCGGCAGGAACTCCTGGTGCTGCGTTCGGTAGAGGTCCGCGAAGGCTCGCGCCACTACGTCGCGGTCCTTGAACTGGGAAGGATCGGCCAGCGGCTCGAAAAGCCGCCGGCGCACGATCTCGAAGCTTTCCTCGGCACTGGCAGGCCGCCACGAGGACTCCACCCGCCCAACCACGTTCCTTAACCGGTCGAGCGCCTCGCGCCCGCGCTGGCCGCCTACCTCTACGTCATTTGCCTGGGTGTGCGGCGAGCCTGTTGTGTCCGAAGCCGGGAGGCTGATCACCAGAAGACAGTTCTTTGACAGCTTCGCTGACTCGGTGAGCACCTGGGCAAAGGTGAACTGGGTCTCGAACCCGCCGGCCGGCAGGTCGCCCTGATCGTGGAGCTGGCGCGCGTAGGCTACCCATTCGTCGATCAGAATCAGGCAGGGCCCGTACTCCTTGAACAGTTCGCGCAAGGCATCGCCGGGGCTGGTCGCTTTCTCGTCGTCAGCTTTGATACGGGCAAAGGCCTTTTTGCCGAGTTGCCACGCCAACTCCCCCCATAGCGTGCGAACTACGGTGCCGTCAGGTTTGGTGGAAGGGTTGCCGGGCGAGATCTTGTTGCCTACGAGCACCAGTCGTCGGGGTGTCGGCAGCTTCGTGGCTTCCGCTTCCTGCATCACCGCGTCGATACCCGCCAGCTCCGTGGGGGGGATGCCCGAGAATAGGTGGTAGAGTGCCAGCATCGAGTGTGTTTTGCCGCCGCCAAAGTTGGTCTGGAGCTGCACCACTGGGTCGCCGCCCTGACCGGCGAGACGCCGCACCGCGCCAACCAGCATCCTCTTCAGGCTTTCGGTCAGATACGTTCGGCGGAAGAACTCGATGGGGTTCTTGTACTCGTCCGTTCCCTCGCCCAGATGCACCTGCCACAAATCAGCGGCGAACTCGGCCTGCTGGTAGTGGCTACTGGCCACGTCCTTGTGCGGCGTGACCACCTCACGCCAGGGCTTGAGATTACCCGCCGCCGCGCTCTCGATGGCGGTGCCGGCGCTCTTGCGTTTTTCACCGCGCACCTGCTCGTCGAAACGCAGGCGCAGGAGCTCCGTCTTCATCTTCTCGATCTCATCGGCCTGGGGCGCCGATACGGCGGTCAGGAGCCGCCCGGCCGAGTCTAGGGCTCGGTAGGTATCATCACCGGAGAAAGTCTCTTGGTGGGCCCACTTATTGCGGTATTCGCGGAGCTCGCTTAGGAGGCTGCGCTCGGCGGGTCCGAGCGTCTTGCGGAAGACGTCGTTCCACGACTCCCACATGAGCTTCAGCAAAGCTGCTGCATCCCATTCCACGATCGGCTTCTTTGTGTTCAGGCAATCCTCACCCAATAATCGGCTTATCCTGGCCGCGGCTTCCCCCTTGTAGACGTTTGCGAACTCCCGCTCAACAAAGGGCGCGATTCCGCTTTTCAAGAGTTCCATCGCCTTGCCGACTCGTTCGTGATTGGTGATTGCCATGATCTATTCCCTCTCTACTTCGTCGAACAATCCGGTTTGGGCTTTTTGGGGCTTGCCGCCCTCGCGCGCCAGCCGCGTAATCTCCGGCCAACTCTGGACGAGGCCGTTGTAAGAGAGCGCCTCCGCGGCGCGCTTCTTGCGCTCGCATATCGTGTAGAGCCGGTAGGCCAGCTAGCGGGCTACTTCGGCTTTTGATCCCAGCTTGGCGACAAGCATCGCCGCCGCACCTTCGCCGCCTGCTTCGAGGGCGCGTATCAGATGGTGCACCATCTCCCATGCCGTTAGCCTCGGGTCCGTCGCCGGGTCCCAATTAGCGGGCAATTCGTCGGGACGGAGCAGGCGTACCTTCCCTCCTTTGGAGTTGAGAATACCATCTCGCTTCATACCGTCAATACTCGTTGCCTTGGCCTTGGATAGGATATCGGCCACACCGTACTCGCCCTCGGCGAAGCCCGCCTGCTCGAACCACGCCAGCGCAAAGCGGCTGTCGGCATCGAAGTCTCCCTCCTGCTCGGCCAGTGCCTCGTCGAGGATCTGATTGATGAGCGCCAGCGCTTCGCGAACCGAGAGGGGCTTGCCCTCTGCGTCGAGCACCTGGGCGTACCGTGTGTAGACCGCCATGCCTGGGCCAATGGCCGCCTGCGCCAGGTCCACCGGCGCGATGTTGCCGCGCTGCAGGTGCGCAAGCGCCAAAGGAAGCTCGGCCTTGAGGGCGGTGATGAACTCGCGGCGTGTGGCGGTTGGCGCATCGGCCGCGCGCGGGCGGCAGACGAGGATGATACTGGATGCGAGGGCGTTGTTACCCATCGCAATTTGTCGTGTCTTCATCTCAGTTCGAATAGGCCAGGTACCGGAGACGGCAAAGCCGGCACGGATCACCGCGTCGAGGAAAGTTTCCCAGCCGGTGCTGGCGGTGCCCGCGTCGGTCTCGCTCTCCGACTGTTTGAACGCGTAATATATGGTCACGGGAAAGGCCGAGTGCGCCTGCTCGGCGAGGCGGTGCATCGCCTGCGTCATGCCGTCGAGGAAAAACGCCTCGGCCTTCACCTTGGTGCCGTGGCGGTAGGGGGTGGCTACCAACTCCTCCGCCTTGGGCACGGCGAGCGTGGCGAACAAGTCTGGAAAGACAGGCTTCATCGAGCGACGCAGCCAGACGTAGAAGAAGTCCGAGAGGTCAGCATAGCCGATGTTGTCATAATAGGGCGGATCGGTGGAGATGACTTTCGTGCTCGAACTGAACTGGCTCGTGGCATCCTCTTGTTTGCTCAGTCCGGATACTTGTGGTAGCATCCAGTTAAGCGGGCCGTACGAATAAAAAACTGCGGCATCAACGCTGCCTGTTGAATCCCCAAGGAAATTCGGCTCTGCGAAATCCCAGAGCATCGGTAGCGCTTGACGGCCAAAACAGTGTTGCGATTTCTCACCGACACTGTTCCACCGCACAAGACTGTTCCCCGTCATCGCCATTCGATCAATTGCAAACGCCAAATACACCCCCACCGCGTCGGCGTAAGCGGTAGCGCCGATGCCTCCATCGGCGAGGGGCTTGCCGTCGGCGGGCAGGCCCGCAGATAGCGCGTCGCGCTTCACCCGCTCGCGGGCCTCCTGCACCAGGTCGGAGAAGGTCGTCAGCGCCACGAGCTGGCGGGGGGTGAAGAGGTCGGCAAAGGTCGTCAGGCCGTAGTTCGGTGTTTTGAAATCACGCGGGTTCACGGGCAGCGCGTTGTCCGGCCTCCACTCCGGCTTCGCTTGGCGCGCGACGGCCTCCATCGCCTCGGTCGGCGGCAGGTAGACGCGGCCGCGCTCGCCCTCAAGGACGATGGCCATCAACCGTGCGCCCATGCGACCGGCCTTGCCCTCGTTGCGGATATGGTCGTAGTCGATAGGCGTCCCCGACATCAGGCAGAGAAATGCGCTCCGCTTGCCAGCGGTTGTGCCAAGCTTTGCCGCCTCGGCGTGCTTGGGCTTACCCATCTTCACGGTGAACCGGTAGCCTCCACCTTCGATCACCGGCTCGACATAGGCCTCCTTGCCGGCCTTAGTGGAGAGCATGAAAGTGGAGACGAGCGGCACGTCAATTGAAGCGAACGCCGGGTTGGGGCTCTTCACCGTGCGCGCCCAGAGCCAAGCGATAACGGTGAGTTTCTTGCCCACGAGAGGCTTCAGGTCTGGCCGTGCCTTTGCCATCTCCGCCGTGATCTCCACCTTGGGGTAAAGGTGGCCGATGCGCTTCTCGGCCTCATCGCGCATCCACTGGCCGTAGTAGCGGACATCCTCGGCCAGCCCCTGCGCCCCGTGCCAGTCGCGGTCGACCAAGTTCTGCTGTCCTCTCGAACCCTGCTCACCTTGTCCTCTCCCGCAAGTGGAGAGGGTGCGATAGTTGGGGTTCACCGGCGCCTTGCCAGCGAACTTCGGCGGGATCTCGATCATTGCCTTGTTGATAAGCACCGCCACAGGGTTCAGGTCGCTCGCGTACGCTTCAAGACCAAGCCGCTGCGCCTCTAGCGGCAACGCCCCACCCCCGGCAAAGGGGTCGTGGAAGGCGGGCAGTTTGTGTCTGTCGAACAGTTCCTTCGCGTGGGGGTGGTCGGCATTTTCCGCGCAGGTGTAACGCCAGCTCTGCCAGATCTCGTCCCGCGCCTGCTGCAAGACCGTTTCGTTGGTCGTGTTCTCCCATAGCACCAGGTCTTCGATGATTCGGAATAGCCGCTGGCGTTCCTTCTCCTGCTTCTTTTCGGTGGGAAAGAGATCGGGATGCGCGGAAGGGTCGTCCACCATTTGCGCGAAGATCACCGACCGCGCCGCCGCCAGCGGCCGCCGCGCCCACCATAAGTGCAACGTGCTCGGATGCCCGTGGCGGATGGATTTCTCCCGCGCCGAGGCCTTGTTGATGGCATCCAGCGGCAGGGCGACTTCAATGAGCTTTTTCTTCTGGGTCATGCTATCTCCAGGGCTTTCCGGATGATTATCCCGGCACACCGGATGAATGTCGGATGATTTCAACCATCCTTGGCAGACGGCCAAATCGGATGATTACGGGCAGCAATCGGACGATTGTCGGATGATTCCATCATACAGGGCTGCCCTCCTTGGGAAAGTACTTCGCGCTCCGGCCCGATCCCTTGCGAACCAAGAGATCCCGTTTGACGAGACCCACCAGGTCGCGGTGCGCAGTGTCCCTGACGACACCCAGCGTCTCCATGCACCATCCGGTTGTCACGGAACCGGTCTCCAATGCTTGTGCCATGATCCGCCGTTGCCGTTCATTCAACCCTGCCTCTACCGCCGGGGTGACCAAGAGCCGTTTCTCGGGCACCCGCAGGCGCTCGATGTTCTCGCCCGGACCGGGGAATGTAACCTGGAAGTAACCCATATCAGTACCGAGGAGCGGCTGATCGAGCCCGTGGTCGAGCATCTGGTCGCGCATCCGGCGGAAGCCGCTGCCACGTTCCTCTATTCGGTGAAAGTATGACAGACACTGGGCCAGGACAGGGTTTCGCGAACAGGGGCGGTATTTCCCTTTGCGCAAGTTGGCGAGCGTGATCGGTCGAGGGGGAAGACCGGGGCTCAAGAGGATGACTCGATCAGCGAAGATCTCGAGGATAATCTTGCGGCCGGCGTCCTCGTACTGGCGGTGCGCCACCGCGTTGACCAGCGCCTCGCGCAGGCCATCGACAGGGTACTCGTCGAGGCGCACGCGGTTGAGCCCGACGATACGCATCGGGTGGCGTGTGTTGCGATCGATGAAGGCGATGGCGCGATCGATCGCCAACGGCATGGGTGCCCGGATGTCCTCGTGGTCCCGCGGGTCGCCGTCTGGTTCCGTACTCCGGTAGGCATCGGCGAGGATGCGGCACTGGGGAAACACCATCGAGGGATCCTTGGCAAGGAGAACGATGCCGGCAGCCGTAGCGTAGGTTTCGCCTGTGCC